>Ga0335082_10010489_pt1 | contig 10056 bp, 6 predicted proteins | sample Lox_Sample_41_FD_206718 | JGI IMG/M metagenome (GOLD analysis project Ga0335082, IMG submission 206718) | Soil microbial communities from Loxahatchee National Wildlife Refuge, Florida, United States - Lox_Sample_4.1 | ecosystem: Environmental > Terrestrial > Soil > Wetlands | place: USA: Florida...
AGTCACTGATGCATCGCGTGAACCCGGTGGTCACTCCGGATTATCCTACCGCTCCGTACATCGAGAACATCGGAGTTCGTCCGGATGTCGTGACGGACTACATGACAGTAGACAATCTCCTCAACAGGGGAACTGCTTTTGTCCAGGCCTTTACCGACGCCGCCGTGAACATGATCAACTCCAGCGCTCATTCGACCGGAACCGTGCCGGACATCCGCAAAAGGGAGACCGTCCCGGTTCGGCATCGCTAACCAGTTCCCAGGGTTGTCGTCCAAGAGATGACACGCCGGATTCGTGTCGATACGCGGATCGGCTCTGGAGGATGACCCATGGGATTGCGTCGGACCGGCTTGCCCGTCCTTGATGGCTTGCGACAGGACCTACGCTACACCTTTCGGACCCTGCGGCGGGACATCGGCTTCAGCACTTTCGCCGTCCTGATTGTCGGACTGGGAATCGGCGCAAGTTCGACGGTCTTCTCGGTAGTGAATGCGCTGCTAGTGCGTCCACTGCCGTTCCACGATCCGGGGCGCTTGGCGTGGGTCGCCAATCACGATGTCAGTGGGCTGTCCGGTCAAACAACGCAGGTAGGGTACTTGCTGGACTTGCGGGAGAAGAGTCAATCGTTCTCAGACCTTGCCGCCTACTTCGCGTTCTATGGCGTGGGCGATAACATGCTCACCGGGAAGGGAGAGCCGGAGCGTCTCAGCGGAGTGCCGGTTTCGGCGAATTTCTTCGACGTGCTGGGCGTTCGGCCGCAGATCGGAAGGCTATTCAACGCCGACGAGTGCAAGTGGAATGGACCCAAGGCAACGCTGCTGAGCCACGGTCTGTGGGAACGGCGCTTCGGCTCCGATCCGGGCATCGTCGGCCAGGCGCTGACGCTGAACGATCAGCCGGTTACAGTTGTCGGCGTGTTGCCCGAGTCCTTCGATTTCGCGACTGTTTTTGCTCCCGGAAGCCACATCGACCTCTACTTTCCCTTTCCATTGAGCGGTGAGACGAACCGATGGGGAAACACGCTGGCCATGATCGGCCGGCTGAAACCTGGCGCAACCGCTGCGGGCGCGCAGGCGGAATTAGGCGTTCTTGGTCCGCAACTCACGCGCGAACATCCGCAGTGGAATACTTTCGAAGGCAAAGTGAGCTTGCTGAGCGAGCACATAAGCGGGCGCGCACGCCAGGCTTTGCTGGTACTCGCATGTGCCGTAGGCGGTGTGATGCTGATCGTTTGCGCAAATCTGTCGAATCTACTGCTCGCACGCACGGCGACCCGGCAGAAGGAAATCGCGATTCGCACGGCGCTCGGAGCAGGACGCGGCCGTCTGATTCGCCAGATGTTGACCGAGAGCGTGGTGCTGGCTTCCTGTGGCGCTCTGCTCGGCTTGGTTCTCGCGTTAGCCGGAAGCCGAACCTTGACGCATCTCGACGCCATCAGTATCCCGCTCCTCCATAACGTGCGGACGGACGCGACGACGCTGACTTTTACGCTCGTGATCACCGTTCTGACGGGACTTGTCTTCGGACTTGCGCCGGCGCTTCAAGTCCGGACGCCTGGGCTGCATGACGCGCTCAAGGACACCGGACGCGGCACGACATCGGGAAGAAGCCGCAATTGGATCCGCAATTCGCTGGTTGTGTCGGAGATCGCCTTCGCTTGTGTGCTTCTGGTCGGCGCAGGTCTTTTGATTCGGAGCTTTCTGCGGGTGCTGGATGTCGACCTCGGGTTCCATGCGGAACGGGCCATGGCTGTGCGCGTGGATCCGGACAGGCGATACTCCAACCAAGCCCAGCAGAATGCCTACTTCGATGAGGTACTTCGGAGAATCCGCGAAGTGCCAGGCGTGACCGGCGCGGGACTGACCGATGCGCTTCCGCTCGGCCGCAATCGAAGCTGGGGCTCTGGGGTGAAGGGCCGCTTCTATGCCAAGGGCGAGTATCCGAACGCATTCGTTCGGATCATCAGCGATGGCTATTTTCGAGCCATGGGCATTCCGTTGCGCTCAGGTCGTGATTTGACGGAGCGGGATACGCCGTCCAGCGACCCAGTGATCGTGATCAACGAAACGATGGCTAAGAGGCTCTTCCCTGGTGGTGAACAGCCACTTGGACAGGTGCTTCGCGCGTGCGGCGAGCGGCGCATTGTGGGCATCGTTGGCGATGTGCGGCATCTCGCGCTCGAACAAGGAGCGGGCAACGAAATGTACCTGCCCATGCGCCAGTGCAACGATTATGCCTCGGTCGACCTGGTGGTTCGGACCAATCTCGCTACGGCGGATTTGGCCGCCGGAGTTCGCACCGCGCTCCAGTCCATCGCGCCGAATCTGCCGGGCAACGATTTCCGTACGCTGCAGCAACTGGTGGACAAAGCCGTATCACCGCGGCGCTTTGTGGTGCTGCTGCTGGGCGGCTTCGCATTGTTCGCGCTGATTCTTGCCTCCTTGGGAATCTACGCGGTCATATCGTATTCGGTCAACCAGCGAACGCAGGAAATCGGGATTCGCATGGCTCTGGGAGCATCGGCAGGGAACTTGCAGATGCGCATCATCGCGCAGACGCTCGGGCTCGCAGTAGTGGGAATGTTGCTTGGCGGCGTCGCCTCCTGGGGGCTGGCTGGCACCCTGCGCGGTCTCCTGTTCGGCATCACCGCCACCGATCCGGCCACGTTTCTCAGTATGCTGATCGTACTTGCGTCGGTAGCAGCGATTGCCGGTTATCTGCCCGCTCGCCGTGCTTCGCGCATCGATCCGATGATCGCCCTGCGCGCGGAATAGACGCATCATCCGTCGCCTGCTTGATGTATCGTTGAGGACTGGGAGTCCTCTATGCGTTGGAATCATCTTTGTGCTGGACTTTGTCTCGCGGCTGCTATGTCCGCCCAGACCGTGCCCGGCAAGCTGTTCGACGGCTTGCGCTGGCGGCTGATCGGGCCATTTCGTGGTGGACGCGCGGTGGCGGCTACCGGAGTTCCCGGCGATCCAAACACCTTCTACTTTGGAGCGGTGGGGAGCGGAATCTGGAAGACCACCGACGCCGGTACAGTGTGGTATCCGATCTTCGACGAGCAGCGAGTAGCATCGATCGGCGCACTGGAGGTCGCACCTTCGGATCGCAATGTACTGTATGCGGGAACCGGCGAGGCTGATATCCGTTCGGCGCTGTCATCAGGGGATGGCGTTTACAAATCGACCGACGCAGGTAAGACCTGGACCAACGTCGGTCTGCGCGATACCAAGCAGATCGGACGGATACTGATCCATCCGCGGAATCCCGACATAGTTTACGTGGCGGCGCTCGGCCATGCCTATGGTCCCAACGAAGAGCGCGGCGTATTTCGATCCACCGATGGTGGCCGGAGCTGGCAGAAGGTGCTGTATCGAGGCCCCGGAATCGGCGCTACCGATCTCGCATTCGAGCCGGAAAATCCGCGGGTGATCTATGCCACAACGTGGGAGGCTCACCGGCCGCCGTGGAGTCAGTACGGGCCGGTGGAGGGCACCGGCGGCGGTCTTTTCAAATCCACCGACGGGGGCGATCATTGGTCGCAGATCACCGGCAATGGTCTTCCGGAGGGCGGTTGGAGGCGGTCCGGCGTTACCGTCGCGCGAGGCACGCAAGGGCGGCGGGTCTACGCATTGGTCGACACTCCGTCGGCGAACGGCCTCTATCGTTCCGACGACGCGGGAAAGACCTGGACTCGAGTTTCGAACGACACACGCATCAACAGCCGGGCGTGGTACTTCAGCGGCATCACCGTCGATCCGAACAATCCAGATGTGGTCTACCTGCCGAACGTGGCTATCTATCGCTCGGTCGACGGTGGCAAGACGTTCACTGTTCTCAAAGGGTCTCCGGGCGGCGACGACTATCACTATCTGTGGATCGATCCGTCCGATTCAGCACGCATGATTCAGGCTTCAGACCAAGGTGTGACGATCAGCGTCGATCGCGGCGCAACCTGGACTTCCTGGTACAACCAGCCGACCGCGCAGCTTTACCACGTCGCCACCGACAATCAATTTCCATATAACGTCTACGCGTCTCAGCAAGACAGCGGAACGGTCGTCGTACCTAGCCGAACGAACCACAACGTGATCAGCGAGTACGATCGCATGACGGTCGGCGGAGCAGAGAGCGGCTACATCGCACCAGATCCGAAAGATCCAAACATCGTCTACGTCAGCAACACCTATGGCACATTGACCCGGTTCGATAAGCGTACCGCGCAAGGGCAGACCATTACGCCGTGGCCGATGCCGGCGTTCGGCGGCGAGATTTCCGAGCGCAAGTACCGGTTCCCCTGGACCGCTCCGCTGAGCTTCTCGCCCGTCGATCATGCGCTCTACTACGGCGCGCAGTATGTGTTGAGGACCGTGGATGGAGGGCTGAGCTGGCATGAGATCAGCCCCGATCTGACCGGCGCCGATAAGACCATGGCTACCGGCGAAGTCACGGTCGCCAATGCGAAAGTGCGCGGCTACGGGGTCGTGTATTCCATCGCTCCTTCTCCGCTGTCGGCCGGTCAAGTCTGGGCGGGCAGCGATACGGGCCTGATCCATCTCACGCGTGACGGCGGCAAGACATGGTTGAACGCCACGCCGAACGGGCTGGGAGATTGGAGCAAGATCACGCAGATCGAAGCCTCGCACACAGATCCCGCGGAGGCATACGCAGCCATTGACCGCCATCGGCTCGACGACTACAAACCGTACCTCTACCGCACGCGCGACTACGGAAAAAACTGGACGCAGATTACTGACGGAATCGCCGAAAACGCGTTTCTGAACTCGATTCGCGAAGATCCTAAGCGAAAGGGACTGCTCTACGCCTGCACGGAATTTGGCGTCTATGTTTCTTTCGATGACGGCGATCACTGGCAGCCGTTGCAGCTCAATTTGCCGACGACGTCGGCGCGCGATCTGGTGGTCCACGACGACGATCTCGTGATCGCCACGCACGGCCGGTCGTTCTGGATTCTCGATAACGCTGCGCCGTTGCGGCAGATCGATGCTAAGGTTGTTTCTTCGAGCGTCTACCTGTACAAGCCGTCGACTGCGATTCGAATGAACCCCGAATCGTTCCAGAGCACGCCTTTGCCTCATGACATTTCCCAAGCGCAGAATCCTCCGGACGGCGCATACCTGGATTACTATCTGCAGTCTGACGCCCAGGGCGAGGTCACACTCGAAATCCTGGATGCGAAAGCGCAGGTGGTCCGCCGCTATTCCACAGGCGACCGCGCCACAATTTCACGGCGACGGCTGGCCATCACCGACGACTGGATCGCCCAGCCCGCCACAATCACCGCTCGAGCGGGGATGAACCGTTTCATTTGGGATCTTCGGTATGGAGCGCCTCAAACCTCGGCGGAAGGTGCAGGCGATTTTGGCCAACCGATCCGCGGACCTCAGGTCCTGCCGGGCGGCTACCAGGTGCGTCTTACCGTGGCAGGCCAGCGCTACACGCAGCCGCTGAAGGTGGTGCTTGATCCGCGTTCCACGGCAGCGCCGGTGGATCTCGCGAAGCAATTGGATCTAGCGACCAAAGTGTCGCAGCAAGTGGCGAAGAATTCCCAGGCAACGAGGCAGGTGGCGGCGCTCCGGAGGCAACTTGCGGGACTGAAGGGCAAGCTTTCCGATTCGAACGCGTCACTGCTTTCGGCCGTGGATACAGAAGCCGAAAAGATCGCTGGCGCGGCGGGCGGGCGAACCGCGACTGCTCCTCCGTCCGGATTGGCCGCGGTCCAGATAGAACTGAACGCAGTCCACGGCGTTGTGGACAGCGCCGACCGCACGCCCCCGGCTCAGGCTTACGCGTTGTTCGAGCAGGCCAGCAGAAACCTGGCAGCGCAACTGGCAAGGTGGGAGGCTTTGAAAACCGGCAAGCTTGCGGAATTAAACCGATTGTTGCGGCAGCAGAATTTACCGGAGATTGACTTGAAGTAGCAACCCGTCAGCGCCGCGAGCTCAAATCTCGCCCAGTTCCGATAGCACTTGTTGGTACAGATCAGATCCAATCCAGAACCGAGCAACTTGGATCAGGTCGTCGAGTACTGGCTTGACCTGAACGATCAGCCCCGCCTGCTTCGCCGTGGCAACGACGCCAAGCAATCCCGTAACGGCTAAGCCGGCAGCCGTGGCAGTCTTTCGCGCACGCCTTTCGTCAACAAGTAGGAGGTCGGCGCGACGCTCTAATGCCAGGACAATGGCCTCGGCCTCGCCGGGGTCCAGTTGCTCACGCAGTTCGTACACGCGCTTGTGATTCTCAGCAGCCGCAACGTCCAACCAGGGTAACGACGCAATGTCTATAGGCGGAGGGAGATCGGGCTTCGAGATGATCAGTTCCTCATACACAGCCACCGGAATCAGCACGCGATGATAGAGCAAGGGCAGAAATACGAGACGGCCTATTCGGGCAAGGTTCAGGATCGGCGAAGTGTCAGAGACGACGATCAACGGCTAGGCTTGTTAGTGCGTATGTCTTCGCGAAATTCATCCGCGCCGTAGTGGATCGGAATCTGGCGTTCCGCTAGCAGGGCCTGAAACTCGAGTTGGGTCATTTCAGCGAGACGGCTCGCCTGAGCGAGGGTCAGCCGCTCCTGCTGAAAAAGCGTCACGGCGATTTCCCGCTTCAGCTCCGGCCCACTGATGTGAGCCGCCGTAAGCACGTCGTCGGGAATCGTAACCGGCATGGCGTTGACCGTATTATACCTGTTACACAATCCGCCTGAAGTGCTGCAACATGTTACGATTGTCTGCTTATGGCTGCCCGACGGGTTTGAGTCCGTATCCTGTATTCGATGTCTCCTTCCTTTGAATCACCTCACGCCCGGCCGACAACCTCGCGCTTTCTCGTCGCCCTCCTCGCCACTCTTCTTGCCGCTCCGCCCGCATTCCCTTGGGGCCGCGCCGGACATCACATCGTCGCCATCATTGCCGAACAGCGGCTTTCTCCGGCCGCTCGTGACAAGATCCACAAGCTGCTGATGGACGGCAAGTACTCTATCGTCGACATCAGTACCTGCGCCGATCAGCTTCGTGACAATCCCCGCCGGACTCCAACGCCGGAAGACTTAATGTGCCGTTCGCTCGCAGGCACGGTCGATCCTAAGAACGACACCTGGCACTACATCGACATCCCCGTACCCACCAAAGCAAAGACGCTCGAGGCGTTCTGCCCCAACAACAATTGCGTGACCGCCAGAATCAATAGCTTTTCCGAAATACTGCGCACTTCGACCGACGATGCGCAAAGGCGTCAGGCGTTGCTGTTTCTAGTGCACTTTATGGGCGACGTTCACCAGCCGCTGCATGCCACGGAACGCGCTTGCGATCGCGGAGGCAACTCCGAAAAAGTGAACTTCTTGCTCGAGGGCGACAAGCAGCCCAACCAGGCGCTGCATCATGTCTGGGACACCTCGGAGCTCGAATTACTGATGAAACACGAAAACATCACCGACGAGCGCGTCTATGCAGGCATGCTCATGGCGAGCATAAGAAATAACGATGCAAGCAAGTGGGCACGGGCCAGCGCCGACCAGATCGCCTGGGAGTCCTACCATCTCGCAATCAAGTATGTCTATCGCGGAATCCCGTTTCAGAATTTTTGCGAAAAGCCTGCTCCCGCCCCTATCGTCACAGATTTGTCAGCCTCTTACGAAAACGAAGGAACGAAAATAGTCCGCGAGCAGCTCACCAAGGCAGGCGTTCGCCTGGCCGCGATCCTAGAAGCAGACCTGGCCACACCCCCCGGAGGATCATCCCGATGAAGAAACACCTCACAGTCCTTGTCCTTCTGATGCTTCCGGCGTTCGCCGAGATCAAAGTACTGAAGAACTTCACGCTCATCGACGGCACCGGGAATCCAGCGGTGGCGGATGCGGCGATGGTGATCGACAATGGGCGCATCGTGCGGATCGGGTCGGCCGCCAGGTTGACTGTGCCCCCAGGAGCAGAGGTCATCGACCTTACCGGTAAATTCGTCATGCCGGGAATCATCAATCTGCACGGTCATGTCGGCAACACCGTGGATATGGCTCAGAACGCGAAGTTCTTCACCCGCGAGAATGTCGAAAAGAACCTCAAGACCTATGCTTCCTACGGCGTTACAACCGTACTGAGCTTGGGGACCGACCTGGATCTGATCTTCCAAATCCGTGAGGAACAGCGCAAATCGAGGCCCACCTACACGCGTGTCTTCACCGCCGGTCACGGATTCACGATCAAGGGCGGAGTCGGAGGAACGCCGCCCGGCACGTTCAATCCCGAAGATGTAGCCGAGATTCCCAACGACGTCAAGGAGCTTGCCAAGGATAAAGTCGATATCGTCAAAATGTGGGTCGACGACGCGCTCGGCAAGCGCAAGAAGATGCCGCCGGAGATGTCCAAGGCGATCATCGACAATGCTCACAAGCACAAACTGCGCGTCGCGGCGCACATCTTCTACCTGGCCGATGCACAGCAATTAACCGATGACGGCGTCGAGGCTCTCGCGCATAGCGTCCGCGATCAGCCGGTCGATCAAGCGCTCATCGACAGTATGAAAAAACACGGTACCTGGCAGGCCGCCGCGACGCTGACGCGCGAAGCTTCGATGTTCGTCTACGCGAAGCCCCAGCCATTTCTGAACGACCCGTTCTTTCAGCGAGGCGTTTCACCTGCCGTGCTCGCGACATTGAACGATCCCGAGTATCAGAAGAAGGTCGCCGCCGACCCTGACTTCGCCCGCTATCGAGGTTTCCTTGAGATGGCGCAGAAGAACCTGAAGCGTCTCGCCGACGCCGGAATTCCCTATGGTTTGGGAACCGATAGCGGACCTCCCGGCCGTTTCCCGGGGTTCTTCGAACAGTGGGAAATGGAATTAATGACCGAAGCGGGGTTGACGCCTTCCCAAGTGATCACGGCCGCGACCCGGAGCGGTGCGGATTTCCTCCGCGTCAAAGATCTGGGTACCCTGGAACAGGGTAAATGGGCCGATCTGATCGTTCTGAACGCGGATCCTCGGGCCAATATCCGTAACACGCGGTCGATCAACACCGTTTACATCGCCGGTAACCAAGTTGCACCATAAGACTCCGCGCGTGATCTTTAGACGTGCAACTGTTTGGTTTGGTTGCCTTTCGCGCGGACTCACAGACTGTTACACTTCCCCGTAAACTTCTGCTACGCTGGCAGCGTCTAGGAATCCGTGGATACCATCAAGATCGCAGGCACGCTCATACTCTTAGTTGCCGCCCTTGGCCTTGGGGCTCAGACCTTCGATACTTCCGGGAACAACCTCTTGCAAGGAACCTTTTATTTCCGGGAAGTGATCTGGGTGGTGGGTGACAACTCGGGGACTCTCAGCCGGGCTATCGCGACGTACGGAAACATCAGCTTCGACGGAAATGGAAACTACAACATCACGAATACGCAGGTGATGGATTCTGACGTTGGTTCGCCGCAGACCTACGCGACGACTGGGACTTATTCGGTGTCCGCGAGCGGATTCGGTTATCTCAGCCACCCCATCTCGACCGGCGATTTCATCTACGGCCTGGTTTCCCATGGAATCTTCGTCGGCAGCGCCACCGAGAGCGGCTTCAACGATCTGTTCATCGCCGCGCCTCTTGCCTCACCCGCGCCGACGAACTCATCGTTCTCCGGCTCTTATTCCATGATGCAACTCGATTTCCCGGACGGCATCCCCACAGATACTCGCGAAAGTCAGTTTCAATTGAATCCTGATGGCAACGGAAACATTGGCAACGTGAAGGTGACCGGCTATATTGGAGGAGCTGGCTCCAGCGTTATCACTCAGAACATTGGGAGCGTGCGCTACTTCTTCAGTAACGGCGCCGCGAACATCAATTTAGGCGGAACACTGACAAACAGCAACTTGATTGCCGGCACAAAATACTTGTACTTCTCCCCCGACGGGAATTTCGTTTTCGGCGGCTCGCCCACGGCATGGGACATGATCGTCGGGGTCAAGAACGGTGGAGCGGCCCCCAATTTCAGCGGGCTTTATTATCAGGCGGGCACCTTCCAGGATGAGTCGCAATTGGGAGCCGGCTTC
>Ga0335082_10010490_pt1 | contig 10055 bp, 8 predicted proteins | sample Lox_Sample_41_FD_206718 | JGI IMG/M metagenome (GOLD analysis project Ga0335082, IMG submission 206718) | Soil microbial communities from Loxahatchee National Wildlife Refuge, Florida, United States - Lox_Sample_4.1 | ecosystem: Environmental > Terrestrial > Soil > Wetlands | place: USA: Florida...
CATACTTCGACAGAAGCGATCAAGCTGGCAATGGCCGACCGGGACACGTACATGGGTGATACCGATTTCATCAAGGTCCCATGGCCGGGGCTGCTGTCGCCGGACTACGCGGCTGAGCGGCGCAAGCTGATCGATCCTGCCGCTGCCTCGCTCGACTTTCGTCCTGGAGATGTTACTCGCTTCGCCCCCGGATACCAACCAGTGGATCGCCCTCGCGATGTAACAACGCGCGGTAACGCCGATCACACCGGAGACACCAGCTATATCGCGGTTGTTGACAAGCAGCGCAACATGATCTCCTTCACGCCGAGCTTGCACAGTTCATTCGGGACCAAGGTGGTTATGGGCAACTTGGGCTTTTCTTTCAATTGCCGCGGCGATTATTTTTCTCTCGTCCCTGGTCACGCCAATGCGCTCGAACCCGGTAAGCGTCCCCGCAGCACACTGCAAAGCACACTTGTGCTGAAAGACGGCCAACCGTTCCTGGTTACCGGCAGCCCGGGAGGCGACGATCAGTGCATGCGCACGCTGCAAACGCTGCTGAACATCGTCGAATTCGACATGAACGCTCAGCAGGCGATCGAAGCGCCGCGCTGGGCGACGCGCGGTTTCCCAGCCTCGCCATTCCCGCATACGATGTACCCCGGCGATTTGTCGCTCGAAAGCCGAATTCCGGAGACGGTGCGGGCCGACCTCGCGCGGCGCGGGCACAGGGTCACGATGCACGGTCCTTGGTCCATGAACGATAGCGCAGCGATTATGGTGGAGCGGGGTACCGGAACGGTCAGTGCAGGTGCGGATCCGCGAACCACGGCGCTTGCGCTGGCCTGGTAGGCATTTTGATGACATCCAACGCTCCAGCAATCCCGTTTGCCCAATCGAAGCGGGTTGCACGCAATAGCTTCCTGGCCCTGATTCTGTTTTCGCTGGGACACTTTTTCATCGATCTGTATTCGTCCGCGCTGGGGACTTTTCAACCATTCCTAGGCGACAAGCTGCATCTGAATCTAACGGAGGCCGGGATTCTAGGCGGGCTGATGGTTTTTTCGGGATCGGTGATGCAGCCGGCTTACGGTTATCTGTCGGATCGCTTTCATTCGAGGCTGTTTTCGGCAGTTGCGCCTGCGATTGCAGGAATTTTTATTGCATCCCTGGGGCTGGCGCCGAACTTCGGCTGGCTCGTCATCTTGGTTCTGCTCGGCGGTTGTGGCATTGCTTCCTTTCATCCGCAGGCTTCGGCGCGGGCGACGCTTGGGCTCTCTGGAAATCGCGGCCATTGGATGGCCATTTTTATCAGCGCTGGAACGCTCGGGCTCGCGGCTGGCCCGGCTTATTTTTCTGCGTTCTTTAGTTGGCTGGGGCCGGAACGGTCGTATTGGGCAGCGTTGCCGGCGCTGCTGATCACGGTTCTGTTGTTGGTTCTGCTGCCGGAGCACGTACGGCCCGCGCCACATCTTCGGCAGCACTTCGATTGGCGACCGTTGCGTGCGGTGTGGAAACCGCTCACTATCCTTTATTTCCTTGTCTTCATCCGGTCGATCATTCAAACCGTTTTCACGCAGCTTCTGCCTCTATACTTGCACCGCGAGCGCGCGTTCGGGCTGACGGCGGCTAGTTACGCGTTGACGTTCTATTTGGCCTCGGGCGCCATCGGCGGATTCCTCGGCGGGCATTTGTCCGATCGATGGGGAGGACGGCGGGTCATCATCGTCTCCATGGCGGGGTCAGTGCCGTTTATGCTGATGTTCTTCTTCAGCGGCGGTATTGCTTCCTGGATCGGACTCGGCTTGACTGGTTTGATCCTTTTATTCACGATCCCGGTAAACGTTGTGATGGCGCAGGAGCTGGTGCCGTCGCAGTCAGGGACAGTCTCGGCGTTGATGATGGGCTTCGCCTGGGGCATGGCCGGTTTGGTTTTCATCCCGCTCGTCGGGTGGGCGGGGGACATGTTCACGCTGCATCGTGCACTCGCGGCTCTTTCTGTTTTCCCCGTACTTGGTTTCTTCCTAGCGCTGAAGCTGCCGAAATGAGGGCGGCCGTTTGTCTCGTCAGCGGCGGGCTTGATTCCGCTACTTCGCTCGCAGTTGCGCGCCGCGATGGATTCGATTGCTATGTGCTTTCGTTTGATTACGGGCAGCGGCATCGAATTGAACTTGAATCCGCGGCAAGACTTGCCGCGAACCTCGGTGCAGTGAAACATCTGATCGTCCCGTTCGACTTGCGAGCCTTCGGCGGTTCCGCACTGACCGCTGATATCGACGTGCCGAAGTCGGGTCCTGAAGCCGGCATTCCCGTCACCTACGTGCCGGCGCGGAATACGATCTTTCTGTCGTTCGCATTGGCCTGGGCCGAGGTTTTGTCAAGCTTCGATATTTTCATCGGTGTGAATGCCATCGATTACTCCGGATATCCCGACTGCAGGCCTGAATTCATTGCAGCTTTCGAAAAGATGGCTAATCTAGCGACCAAGGCTGGTGTCGAGGGACAAACAAAGGTGACCATCCACACTCCGCTGATTCGCTTTTCCAAGAGCGAAATCATTAAACTGGGAGCGGAACTCGGCGTCGACTTCCGGCTGACACACAGTTGCTACGATCCGGATGAGCGCGGCCGAGCCTGTGGATTGTGCGACTCCTGCAGGCTGCGTCTTAAGGGCTTCGCGGATGCGGGTTTGCGAGACCCGCTCGAGTATCGTCAGTGAAAATCGCTGAGATCTTCTATTCGATTCAAGGCGAAGGCACCTTGCTGGGCGTGCCCTCAGTGTTCGTGCGCACCAGCGGGTGCAACCTGCGCTGCAAGTGGTGCGACACGCCGTATACGTCGTGGGAACCCGAAGGCGAGGAGCGGTCGATTGAGTCGATCCTCGATGAAGTGCGGGGTTACTGCGCTTCCCATGTTGTGGTGACCGGTGGTGAGCCGATGATCGCACCGCAGATCGTGGAACTAACTGAGAGGCTCACGCAACACATCACGATTGAAACCGCCGGTACCGTCGACGCCGCTGTGCGATGCGATCTGATGAGCATCAGCCCGAAGTTGGCAAATTCGACGCCTGAAGGCCGGTGGGAGGCGCAACACGAACGGCTAAGGTATCAGCCTGAAGTTCTCAAGCAGTTAATGTTGCGCTACCAGTATCAACTCAAGTTCGTGATTGCAGACCCGGCTGACTTGGAAGAGGTCGGTGTGATCGTGGAAGAAGTGGGTGCGTCGAAAGATCGAGTCGTGTTGATGCCCGAGGGTGTCGATCGGGAGATTCTCGCAGATCGCGGTGCCTGGCTGGCCGAAATCTGCAAACGAGAAGGGTACCGGTTCAGTCCGCGATTGCACATCGATCTTTGGGGCAACCGGCGAGGCACTTAGTCTTCGCAGGTCGGTGACCTGCGCCACTGCCAATTGGCTTTAATCCGCAGTCACCTCATACCCTGTGTGAGCGATCCGAACCCACAGCGTTTCCGATTGCCGCCCATGCAGCGCAAAGATCTGCCTGACTAGTTCGCACACCTCGGCGTGGCCTTTCTCGTAGAAGACGAGTACGGAGGAGCCAGCGCCGCTCAACGCGCAACCGAGCAATCCGGGTGCGCGAAGCTTGACCATTTCTTCGAGACCCGGGACCAGCCGATAGCGGTAAGGCTGATGCAACCGGTCTTCAAGCGCGGCGGGAAACGCGCTGGTCGTGCCCGTAGCCAAGGCGGCAATGAGCAGCGCGCTTCGCTGCACATTGAAGATCGCGTCTTGCTTCGAGTAAGAATCGGGGAGGACCGCGCGGGCTTCGGAAGTTGGCAGGACGAAATCCGGCACCACGACGGCCAAGTCATAGGCGGGGGGCAGTTCGAGGCGCACCGCTCGCGCTACGCCGCCGGAGTCAAGCGCGCTTGCGACGATCGAACCCAGCACGCACGCCGAGACGTTATCAGGATGGCCTTCGATCTGCGCGGCCTCGTCGAGGATGCGATGAGGCTTCCAGTGGAGTCCGAGCAAATGATCGGCGATCACTACACCAGCGGTCAAAGCGGCGGCGCTCGATCCGAGACCCTTGCCGATGGGAATGTCGTTTTCGATCTCGAGAGTAATTGGAGGCAGGATGCCGCCAACATCCCGCGCGACGTTGAGCGCGGTTTGCCAGATCAGATTATCATCGCTCGTCGAGATACAATCGGCATCGCGGCCCCTTGCGACGATGGTCAAACGATCCGCGGGCGAAAAGCGGCAGGTTAAGTAGATTTCCAGCGCCAGCCCGAGAGCGTCGAAGCCCGGCCCGAGATTGGCGCTGGACGCTGGGACTCGAACCTTCAACTCTCGAGCCTCACCACGCGGCCGGTTCGGCAGGATTCATAGACCGACAGCACCAGCGCGAGAGCCCGATATCCATCCTCTCCCGAGGAGAGCGGCCTCTTACCGTGGCGCACGGCTTCACCAAAATCGAGGAACTGGCGCTCGAACGGCGCGAGCGAAATCGCCATCGGATCAGACGCGCCGGAGGCGACGTCACGCTCGACGGGCGCGGGTTCGCCGCTATCGTTCTCGACATCCCAAGTGGTCAGCTTGTCCCCGGAAATCACCGCCGTGCCCTTGGTACCGTGGATCTCGATGCGCTCGGTGTAGCCGGGCCAGAATGCTGTGGACGCCTGGATCACGCCGAGCGCTCCGGAGGAATACTTCAGAAGGGCGCTGACCACATCTTCGGACTCGATCTTGTGCATGGCGCCGAGCTGCCACCAACCGAACGTTTCCGCAACGTTGCCGATCAGCCAGAGCAGGATGTCCACTTGATGGATCGCCTGGTTGATCAATGCGCCGCCACCCTCGGTCGCCCAACTTCCTTTGATGGGGCGGGAGTAGTAAGCAGCCGAGCGGAACCACTTGACGTAGGCGTCGGCTTGCAGTATCTTGCCGAGCCGGCCTCCATCGAGTGCGCTGCGCAGGAACCTCGTGGAGTCGTCGAAGCGATGCTGGCTGACTACTCCGAGCGTGATGCCCGCCGCGCGCGCGGTCTCGATCATTTCCTTCGCGGTAGCCAGGTTGGTGGCTATCGGCTTTTGAACTTGAACGTGCTTCTTCGCTTCGGCGCAAATTCGCAGCGGCTCCAGGCGGAAGTCGGGAAACGTGCAGACGTCCACGTATTCGACGTGAGGATGCCGGCAGAGTTCTTCGAAAGACGGCACGAACTGGCATCCGTATTGGTCCGCGAACGCGCGTCCGCTCTGGGCGTTGATGTCCGTGCAAACCGTTAGCTCGTAGCCGATATTGGCGTAGGCCTGCGCGTGCTTGTGCGAAATGGCTCCGGTGCCGATGATTCCGATGCGCATCTTAGGTCAGAAGGCTAAAGGTTTATTGTACGAGACCGTTGTTGGTTCCGCAGATGCTGACTTCCAGTCCGAGGTTACGGAAAGTAGCCGCCTTGACCGCCATTGCGTTGTTGGCCGCTTGGGCATCCGGTGCGTAGGCGACCTGAATATGATTCGACTTGTGGCGCGCCATCATCTGATCGCGGGTGATTCCGTAGGTGACCGCGTGCATAATGGGCCATTGCGGCGTGGTCATGTTCCAGCGGCGCTCGGTCTCTTCGCGAGGCAATTCGCGGACCGCGGCGCGGCCAAGGTCGGCTTTGAGCTTTCCGCCATCAACGAAAATGCGGCTCCATACAATCTCACCGGGCTTGCTGATGCCTTTCACGGTTCCACCGCCGAGTCGAAAATACATGGGTGGCTGGCGTTCGCTCACCGCGCCTGAGTATCCACCGATGAAGTGCTTGGGTGGAGCGGCGCCGCTGATTTCGAACACCCATACGAATTCGCCGTTGTAATCCTCGCCGTACCGCACGTCGTGCAGTGTGGTTTCCGGATCGAGGCCGAGCTTGGTCCAGATGCGATTCGTGAGCAGCGCGTCGAGGCCGGCGCATTCGTCGACTTCATTGAAATGGGGGAGAGGACGGCCGGCGTAGAGTTCCCGTCCGTCGCGAGAACAGACCGGCGGGCGCTCCACGTTGTTTAGCAGTCCTTCGGCGAGGTCGGAGGCGGGTGCGAGGTCCTTTAAGCCCTGTTGATATTGGATTCCAATGGCATCGCAACCGAAATCGTCGGCAATGCGGAGGGCCGCGATGTACATCCTGCATTGATCCAGGATTTGATCGTCAGTGAGATCGGTCTCCGGGTTTGGGCCAGTCAAGAAGCGCATCCCTCTCGCATCGAGCCAATTCCTGACTCCTTCTGCTTCGCGGGTGTCCGTTCGAGTCATTTCGGCATACAAGGCCGATTGGCTGAGGCGTTCCTTAAAGACGCCGGTGGAATGCAGCAGTTCGTCAGGGATGATGGCGTTGTACATGCCCATGCAGCCTTCGTCGAAGATCCCGAGGATGGCTTTGTCTTGCTGCAAGGTCTCGGCGGTCTCGCGCGCTAGGGCTTCGGCTGGATCGGTCAGTTTCAAACTTTCGAGCGCATGCGCGTGGCCGGTGTCGTGTGCGACCGGTTGTCCATTGAGCCAGCGCTTCAGACCAGTAAGAAAGAATGTGTCGCTGAAGTCGTAGCTCCAGAGCGTGTCGTAGCGGACGCCTGCTTTGGTGAGCGATCCGTTGAGATTGAGCATGCCAACGAGGCCCGGCCATTCTCCGCTCCAGTTGGCGACCGTCAGGATCGGCCCCTGATGCGTGTAGAGTCCGTGAAGGAGGTGATGGCTGTACTGCCAAACGGCTTCAATGACCACCAGCGGTGCGCTGCGGGGAATCTTTCGAAAAACCTCCATGCCGTATTTCTGGCTGTCGATGAAGCCGTGTTTCTTGACGGAGTCGTACGGATGACCGCGCTGCGCCTGGCGACCCGCGCGGCGGATGGCTTCCGCAACGGCAGCTTCGACGCGCTCCTGGGCAGGCCAGCACTTCTGGTTGGCGGACAAACGTAAGTCGCCGTTAGCGATAAAAATGACCGTTTCAGCCATGTATCGTTATTGTGCGATGGGCATAGCGCGCGCCGCAAGCGGCAGAATGGTGAGAATGCGGCCAAGGCATGGTATCTTGTTAAGGCAGACCTTCCTGAAGTAGCTCCGGGCCGGTAGCTCAGGCGGTAGAGCATTTGCCTTTTAAGCAAAGGGTCGCGGGTTCGAGTCCCGCCCGGCTCACCAATCCAAGTAGCGCTTTTGTCGTTAGTTGTCGCCAAGTTTTCTCTCCACCACCCACGCTCTACTAGGAAGCGGCCAAACGATCGCAGACGCTCCAGCTTCTTCCCACTCGAGATGGCTCCGTCCTTCCATTGCTCCCGAAAGCGACTGAGGTCTTGCAACGTCATCTGGGTAGTGAATTGTAGACCTGCCTCGGCACAAAACTGCAATAGCGATGGCGAATGCTTCTCGCGATTTTCGGGTTTCCGCGGAGTGGTTAACATGACACGATACTTCTTCAGGCTCGCATCGGAAAGGTGCTGTGCCTCCGCGTCGGCCAGGAAGGCGTCACATGCTTCTCGCACCGGTGCCCCAGATCGAACCTCCGGCTGCACAGTCCCGGCAATCTCCCAGTCACGAACGATTTCGTTGGCGCGAGTCCAGTCTCGAAGCTTAAGGCTCTGATTTACGCGCTTGCCGGCCAAGAAACCGTCCACCCACACAGGGCAACGGCACTTGCTGTTGCTGCGATTGCCATTGGTGCTCTTGCCGGTCCAGAATCGGCAGGACTTCACGTGGCGTCGATACGTCCGGAGCATAGGGTGTGAATGTTACCTCTGAAGGCGCCGATGAACCCGCTCCAGGACACTTTGGGGAATTCGGATGGTCTTGTACGGGCGCTTCCCCTTCTTCATGGGGCCCTGAAGCACGATTACGCCCGGCTCGTTCTGGAAGATCCGTCGAATCATCTCGACGCTCAAATGCCAAATTGCCGCCACTTCGGATGGCGTGTAGTGGCGCTCCGCTGGCTCGGGTGCTTCAGCCGAATAGCTACGATCGATAACAGCGGGTGCCATCGCTTATTTCCGACTGCTATACGGTGCGTCCCTGTTCAAAGTCCGCATTCTGGCCGCCCAGCCAATCGCCATTGCAGGGGCTCCCACCGACACAAGTCGGCGCCGCTCTCGATAGCGGCGTAGTTCCTTCGCTGGATTGTGGATGCCAAACCTTAACGATGAATGTCAGGTGGTGCGGATAGTTCGCGGAAACGGTGCCACGATCGGTCGTGAACCGATGGTCGTATAAGGTCGTTGCCCATCGTCTGCCAGCTTTTCATGGTCGGGGTTAGCTCTTGTCTGTTGGAACTTTCTCAAGGTGCGGGACTGCCGTTGATCCCCAACTCTCGTAGGTAGGTTTGTGCTTAGGTTGCCATCGCTCCAGACAGCGTCAATCGTTCAGGACGCGCTGAGTCGTGAGTGTAGATCGTCCTGGTGTCGCCGATCATCACCTGCACGCCTCGATCAGCCCCCGCGGCGCTTCGGCGTTTGGCGCGTTTATGTATCGAATTACGCGATCAAGCGACCAGACTGCGATCAGCTCATCGTCTTCGCCCACGATGCACACACGTTTCCTGCGTTGAACGCTCATGGTTGCGGCGCGCGGAAACTACGGGAACCTTAAGCGGGTCTATTTGGTGCTGCGAGAGGGCGAAAGAGGGTTGACACACTACACCGGCTAGCTCAGTTCGATGTTGCACAACATCTACTAGACTGCATGGCTAGAGCCCGCCATTAACGGATAGAATACGAGAAAAGATGGTGGTTTGCAACTGGGTAGTGCGCTAACTCTGGCGAGGCCCGGATCCCGCCAATTTGGAATTCGCCAAGGCGACGCCCCTCGGAATAGATGGGATTTTACAGCACACCGACGGAGGCCCTGCGGCGTGATTTACTCGGTGCGGAGAGCGGTCATAGGCTCAACGCTGGCGGCACGCGCAGCGGGAATCCATGATGCCAGAATTGCGGCCGAGAAGAGCAAGATAGTAGCAATGCCGAGCATGAGCGGATCATACGGCGAGACTCCGAACAACTGACGTGTCATGAGGCGACCGGCGACGAGGGCCAGCGGAATGCCGAGTACGAGTCCAATGCCAATCAAGGAAAATGCGCCCCGTAGTACCATGCGGACCACGGAAGCGCGATCGGCGCCGAGCGCCATGCGCACGCCGATTTCGCTCGTTCGCTGTTCGACCGTGTAGGCCATCACGCCATACAAACCGACCGCGGCGAGAACCAGGCCCAGCATGCCGAAAAGCATCGTAAGCGTAGTGATCATATTCTGCTGCTGGAAGTCGCCCGCCAGAATCTTCGAGTAGGGATCGACGCCGTAGACCACCAGGTTGGGATCGATGCTTGCGAGCGCTTTACGGATCTCAACTTCAATACCAGGAGGGTTTCCAGGAGCCCAGATCACGATATTGGAGAGGAAGTGCGAATAGAGATCAAATGTGTTGAATTGAGGATCGTCGTATTTGACGCTCTGCGTTTCGGAGAGCCAGAACATCGGGCGCACAGCATCTTTGTAGGCCCAGGTCATGTAGCGGATGTCGCGCACAACGCCGACGATTTCGAATTTGCCGGCGTACTGTATGCGATCCATGCCGAAGTGCCGTCCGATCGGGTTCTCGTTCGGGAAGAAGCGGCGGACGAACGCCTCGTTAACGACCGCGATAGGACGGGTGGTCCCTGCGTCTTGCTCTTCGATGAAGCGGCCTCGCGAGATTCGTGCGCCGACAGTTTCGAAGAAGCCGGGCATGACGCGGGCCCAGCCGGCACCCGTGTCTTCCTTAGGCCCAGGCTCGGGGCGGCCCGCAATGCGAATGCCCTCGTTCCAGCTATCGCCGCTCATTGGCGCGTAAAGGACTGGTGCGACCATTCGCACCCCAGGTACTTGCAGGAGGCGCTCGTCGACACGGCGGAAGAACATCTCCATCTGTTCGGGCTTATAGTTGCCTAGTGTTGGGTTGATGGAGACAAGATAACGGTCCTTGGTTTCGAAGCCAAAATTTTGATGTTCGAGATTGCGCAGGCTCTGGCCCAGCAGAGCCGCGGCGGAAACCAGGACGAGCGACATCGCGGCTTGCGTGATAACCAGCGACTTTTGCGCGATGGAGCCGCCGCCGCGCA
>Ga0335082_10010492_pt1 | contig 10055 bp, 6 predicted proteins | sample Lox_Sample_41_FD_206718 | JGI IMG/M metagenome (GOLD analysis project Ga0335082, IMG submission 206718) | Soil microbial communities from Loxahatchee National Wildlife Refuge, Florida, United States - Lox_Sample_4.1 | ecosystem: Environmental > Terrestrial > Soil > Wetlands | place: USA: Florida...
AACACGGTTTGGCCCATATAGATGTCGAAGCGTATGGAGCGCTGATCGGCAACCTGCATTTTGGATATATCGACATCAAGCACTCGGCTGAAATAAAAGGGGTAAGGAAACTTGTGGGCCTCGATCTCGGTACCAATCGCCATCAGCGTTTCCAGGTTCCGCCGCTGCAGATTCTGCGTCTCGGGGTAGGCCAGCTCCATCGGTGTCAGCACCTGTGCGGGAACCGCCAGCCACGCCCCCAACACGACCAGCAAAGCGGCAGTAGTCTTGGCCAAGTTCATTGTGCAGTCTCCATTCCGGGAAGACGTAAGCACGGCTGATTACTTCTGAGCGTATACCAGTCCGCCTGCTTCGTACGGAGGATCAGCCACAGCGCGGATGTAGGACACTAGAGCTGCGATGTCACTCTTGGAAAGCGTGTATCCCCACGGCGGCATCTGGGGCGACTTATTAAGCGCCGGTCCGCCGTGGCTGATAATCGCAATCAGGTCGGCATCGCTCATCTTGTTGAGAGCTGCCCCGTCACTAAACATATGCGGCTTGACCGATAAATTGTCCATGTTCGAGACCCGCTGCGGCGTGGATTCTGGGTCGTGGCAGCGGATGCAGTACTGCAGGTTGAGTTGCGAGCCAACCGTTTGTTGGTAACCAAGTGCGATCTCGTCAACCTTCAGTTCAAGGTGCTTGCCCGACGCATCTGGCGTGGTGGCGATCACTCGGTATCGCCCGGCTTGCTGTCCGAGGGTGATAATCGTTGGGACTTGTCCGCTGGAGTCGGTCAGCGATGAGGCGGCTGTAAAGCTTACACCCGATGACCCACTAAAGTAGACCGCCGCTCCAGCGACGCCATTTCCCGAAGCGTCATTCACCTGTACGATTACCGGTTGATCCAGCGGCATTCCAACATAGCCAATCTGTTTCCCGCCACTGGACTCAACGATCGCCGCTCCTTTGGCTGTGGGCTGTACGAGCGGAGGCTGGTTGCTTCTACGCGAGCATCCGGTCGATAGCAGCGTAATCGCACAAAGGCCAATGAGTATGCGGTTCATTTCATCACTCCTTCGAACTGCCGGACTTGAGTCACATCAGGAACGCAGTCAGAGAGAGCGCTTCGTTATCAGTCATGTGCTGGTTAGGTTCCATTGTTCCGGGACGAAGAGCCTGAGGATCTTTCAGCCAGTGATAAACCCATGCCGCATTGAGCCGCGTTCCAGTAGCAGCCAGCGCCGGACCAATGTAGCCCTTCTCGGTCTTGTAGTCGGCAATATGGCAAGACTGACAGGCAAATCTCGATTAGAAGAGCTGGCGGCCCAGTTCAACTTGGGCCGGAGTGAACTGTGACATCGGCCATGAGTCGCGGGTAAATTCGGGGGTCTGATACACGGTCATGATGTAGTCAGCGAGCGTGTTGGTCTCGACATCTGTGAGATTGAACCTCGGCATACGCCGGATCAGTGCGGGCCGCAGGGTACCAGGGTTTTTCAGGAACTGCGTTAGCCATTCACGCTGCACGGCAGTTCCTTCCCAAGTGAGGTCGGGAGCCATGTCGCCACCGTGGCCATTGATGGTGTGACAACTAAGACAGCGCAAGTCGCTCATGAGCTGTCCGGCATTCCCTGCCGGCTCGCAAGTCATTTCACCAGCGCGCCTTCGACAGAGGTGCCGCCCATTGGCAGCTCGCGTGCGGCGTCAGTGATAGCCCCGATTTTGACGGCGTAAGGAGAACGCTCCGCGATGTCGATGTCGGTAATGATATGCACATCGAGCAGGGTGTCGCAGCGATATCCTGTGCGAAGGAAATTCACTTCTGCCAGGCAGCGGCTCCAACCCTCGAGCCAGAATGTCAGTTCTTTTTGCTGCTCCTCCGTTCCCTCGAAGTGGATCAGCAGATCGATGTCGCTTTGCGGGCCGGCCGCCGCGTTCTTTGTGCTGCCAATGAGGTAGAAAGCTTTCACGCCGAACTTCGCCGGATCCAGCTGTTCGGCGATTCTCTGTGCCATGCGATAGCGCCAGCGCCAGTGCTCCTCGCCCGCACGGCCACCGGTGCTGACATCGCTCTGCACAAGCTCCAGTTCTTCCTGGGGCGGAGCTAGAAAAGCGACGGCCTGATCGAGATCGGCGTTCATGAGAACGCGCAGAATGTGCCCCTTCGCATCCTTCGCCACGTCGATGACACGCAGCGTATCCGAGAGGCGCGAGAACTCGGGCAGGAGTTCATCGAGCACGCTGGGAGAACTCCGGAAAAAGGCCGCTTTGAAGGCGATTCCCGGATCGTCGGGATACAGCGGAAGATAGCGAATTGACGCCTCGACCAAGTCCTGGAAAAAGTGGGTGCCGAACGACAGATCGGGAAGGTAGTTCCCTTTCTGCCTTGCTACCTCAATCAGCATGGCGCTGTTGTTGATGTCGGAGTACGTGACGGGTACGCCCAACCTGATGTCTCCGCGGCTTCCCCAGCGTCCCGGGCCGATGAGAATAAACTGGCGTTTGGGAAGCAGCTTGTTCAGTCGGCCGACTGCGCGCCCGACGTCGCGCATAGCATTTTCATCAGCCAAACTACCATAGCCCTCTGGATCGACATAGACGATGTGGGTAATCTCGGGCACCCTGCCATTGGACACGTAGCGGTTCGCCGAAAAGATCAATCGGTCGGCAGGAATGTCCTGCGGGATTGCGACCGGCACTGCATCGCCGCTGTAGCTCTGCGGGCGGCACTGCAGGAGGTAGAAGTCGCTGCCGTCGTAGGCGAACTCGATATCCACCGGGCAACCGAGCCTGGCCTGTAGCAGAGCGAGCAGTTCGCGAACATAGCGTACGAATGGGGTCTTTCGGATCAGTCCCTCGAAGGTGAAGACAGCGTCCGTCTTCCCCAGATCGGGCATGAGTCCAACCGGCTGCTCGACGCGGTCGTGGTCCACCAGAGAAACCAGTTGCCGTATCTGCGGGTAGCGGGCGCCGCAGGAACGGAGTATCTCCCTCACCTCCACGGTTTCGAACGAGTTTGTTTCCAGGTTAATCACGTCCATTCGTCGAGGCGAGTACTTGAGAATCTCGTCGACTGTGACATTGGCCCGCAGTGTTGGCTGTCCGGGAGCCACCAGGACGGGGTAGTCATCCACCACGCGATCCACGGCGCGGGTGCCCAACCCGGGGACCATGCGGATAAGGCCATCGCTGCGGCTAATGCGAGCCGACCAGCGGAATTCGTTATTGCTGAAAGCCACGCCGGAACATGCCGGGAAGAAGTACTTATCAACCTCCTGCCCCACGACTTCCTGCACCAGGACGCCCATCTCTTCGTGAACGTCGAGCAGCCCACGCTCAGCGCGATATTCAGTGGGATCGGGCCCGAAGATAGAGGCGTAGACTTCGCCAACCGCGTCCATAAGGGCAGCGAGACGCGCTTCCTTTGTGCCACGATTTCCCAGAAACAGGCTCTTGTATTTGCCCGAGAACGCCGAACCAGCCCGGTCCTCCAGCAGGCTGGAACTGCGCACGATAATGGGCCGATCGCCTAAGTCGTCGAGAGCGAGAGACAGGCCCTTGGCCAGCTCCGAGGGAAACGACGAACTTTTGAACAATGCCACCAGGTGCGGATACTCCTGCCGGACTTGCTCAATTTCCAGATACTTCCAGTTGAGCACGTCTTCCAATTCGTTGTGATGAACGAAGTGGAGTATCCAATCGGAGGTAATGAACCACGTCTTCGGAAGCTTGATCTGCTGTAGCAAGCTGCTCGAAGGCGCATACTTCTCGATGACCTTCTTCGCCAGGAAAAGCCCCGCGCTCTTGCCCCCTAGCTTTCCATGGCAACGTGGCGGGAAGATGATCTTGCCCACCAGGTCATAGAAGTCCTTGATGCAAACAACGTTCTTGGCAACGTTGATGAAGTCCAGGCTCTCCGAGAAGAACCTTCGGATCAGCGATACGCGCAGCCCTTTCTGTATGGAGAGCGATAAGTCGGTCTCTTCAATATCGGTATGACGGAAGCGCTCGATGGCTTCGATGATCTCTCCCAACGGCGTATCGAGTTGTTCCAATGCGCGCACAAGGAAACTGGATTTCTCCTCTTTGATCCACGTCGTCACGCACCCCAGGATCTCTGCATCTCCGAGCCGCTCGCTGGCAATGCGGAATGCTTCGCTGCTAAGGTCTTGGAACGCGGTAGAACCGTCCCGCGGAATTGGGCGATTTTCTCCTCCGGCGTCGCCCGCTCCAATTGCCCTGGCAATGCCGCTGCGCTGCAGCAGTTGCTTGGCTTCAGTCACGCCGTTCCACGCAAGATGGTTGACCAGCTTGCGCGAGATTCTTTGCAGCAGGACGGGATCGGTGTCGCGAAGAAAATCGACTACGATGCGCCACTCTCCCCGGGGCGGAACGTGACCGTCGACAGCCGCGGAGAGGCTGGCGAACGTTGCTTTGAGCCGCCGCTGCATGATGTGGTCGGCAATGCGGTCGGCAATGGTATTGATGAGCTTACGCTCTTCCTTCAGAAAGGGACCTTCGTCCGAGCGCGGCATCTGCTGCCGGTAGAGCACTTCTACGCTGCCCAATCTTTCGCCTTGCACAACAATGGCAGCGCTTTGCACCCATTCGGTCGGCTGAAAGTTCGCCGACTCAGTGGCTCGGTCCTCAAGCACGATGCGGGCCTGACAATCGTGCGGATACTGCCAGCCGGGCGGAAGGATCTCCACAATGCCGCGGAGCACGTCCTCGAGCGGCAGATCGGAGCGGTTGAGCAACTCGTCAACGCGGTAGAGGCAGTTCAGCTCCTTCGCTCGCTCCTGCAATTCATGAAGGATGGAAGCCACCTGGGTCTCTTCGCGATTCATTCCTTGTCCTCACCCTGCGACTTTGCCCCTGGGTGTAAAACCACGCCGCGCGCTGTGCGCCCGTCCACCTTAACCAAAACCGGGGTGGCAAGCCTTACATGGCGAACCAACTCAGTCTCGGTCACGATGGGTTGCTGATTTAGCCAGTCCCAGTTTATGGAGAACGGCCCATCGTGTCTCAGCATGAAATAGCTGGCACGGAAGCTGGAGAGATTGTGAAAGAAGTGCGATCCCTGGCTTAGCTCCACGTTCATTTCGGGAAGCGTCGCTTCGACGATAGTCTTAGCTCCTGAGATCTGGCTCCAGTCCACCGGAATCCCGAGCGTAGGTTGGGAGCTTCCCCAACGTCCAAATCCGATCAGCAGGTACGGGCGATGCGCTTCGACCAGCGCGCGATTGATCGCGCCGACTTCGCCGGCGATTTCCGCAGTCCGCATACAGGAAAACGTCTCCGGACGAACGAAGACAATATCCTGAATGCCCTCCTCGATGCCGTTGCCCATCACCATGCTTGACGCAACGATCGTGGCGGGGCTGGAAAGATCCACATCCGTGACTTCCACTGTCTCATCGGAAACCACCATAGGCCTGACCTGCAGGAAGCCCAGCCGATACCTGGCCGGCTCACCTCGGAGCTGCTCAATGCTCACGGCAAACTCAATCTCGACCTTTGCGTTGAGGTCCTCCTCGGCAGCCTGCAGCAGGTTCTGAATGACTGCGTTCAGCGGCGCCTGCTCGAGGACCAGCATTGGCGCGAAGTCGAGAATGCGCGCTCCTCGCGATCCAATGCCGGGAATGACGCGTTCGCGCGCTGGATCGAAGGTGGAAGCGACGAACCGTAGTGTGTCGTCTTCCTCGGCAGCTTTCAAGTCGTCGTACACAAGGTATTCCACTTCGCTCACAGGATCGAACGCAGGCGGCTTGCCCATGTTGACGGCCCAGAACCTGGTTTGCGTACCACGAAGCAGCTCGGTAACAGAGTCGAAGGGCGGGGGCTTCTTGGGATAAGCCGGCGAATAAGTCCATGAAATGCCGCCATCCACAATTGTTTTGCCCAAGCCGAGAGCAAGATTCACCACGCCGTCCTGAGGCCGAGCCGGAGGGATTGCATAGAAGTTAAAGGACCGCGCCACTCCCGACAGGTTGGGATAAAAGCGATCCCCATGCCGAAGACCAACAACTTCCTGAATGATGACGGCCATCTTTTCTTCTTTCGGATCGTGGCCGGTCGTCTTGATGTAGTCGCGTGCCTCGCGGAAGTAGGTCGATGCGTAGACGAACTTTATGGCCTCCGTCAGGCGGCGAAAGCGTGTGTCGGGATCAAGCTGGTTGTTGGGGATCATCTTCGTGGCGTAAACGCCGGCGAAGGGCCGATCCAGCGCATCTTCCAGCAGGCTCGACGAACGGATGGCCAGGGGCGTCTTGACTTGCAGGCTTAAGGCGCGGAGGTCGCCCAGTAATTCGACAGGAAGGCCGGCCTGCTGAAATGCATGGCCGATGCGGTCGTCCGACAGATTCTCAACTGGCAGTTCGTCCAGCCTGTTGCGCTGGATGAACTCGTCGAAACAGTCCGTCGCGATGACCGCCATCGTTGGGACAGTCACTTCAAAACCGGGAAACTGACCTGCTCCGACCGTTTGTGCCAGCAGGTCCTTGATGAAGACCAGATTGCCGGCTTTGCCGCCGAGAGAGCCGGTCCCGATGCGCGTGAAGCGAAACGTACCGTCCCAGAAGTTGCGGTCGAAGACCGGCAGACCGGCAGCCCTGAGCTCGGTCTCCACCATGGTTCACTCCGCTGGGCGCGCAGCCGCTGAGGGCTGCGCGTCAGCAATGTTGACTGCGGTTGCCTCTAGACCCAACCGCGCTCGTGGCACGCCTTCGCAACGCGGCCGATGGCAATGGCGTATGCCGCGTCGCGCATGTATAGATTTTCGCGGCGGGCCAGCTCGGAAACCGCATAGTACGCCGCCGTCATCTTCACGTCGAGCTTGCCCAGCACTTCATCCTTCTCCCAGAAGTAATTCATGTTGCTCTGCACCTGCTCGAAGTAGCTGCAGGTAACCCCGCCTGCGTTGGCCAGAAAGTCGGGGATCAGCAGAATACCGCGCTTGCGAATCTGGACGTCGGCTTCAGGCGTTGTCGGCCCGTTCGCGCCCTCGGCGATGATTCGGACCTTCGAGCTGATCTTGCCAACGTTGTCGGCGCTGAGCTGATTCTCGATCGCTGCCGGGATCAGGATTTCGACGTCCTGCTCGATCCAGGCATCGCCCGGAAGCAGTTCGTAGCCCAGCTCCGTAGCCTTGCCTTTGTCGATGCCGCCGAACCGGTCCGTGATGGACAGCAGTTGCGCCAGGTCAATGCCTTCGCGCTTGCGATAGGTATATGAGGTTTGGTCGGCTTGATCCCAACACGATACAGCAATCACGCGGCCGCCAAGCCGATGATACAGCTCGATGGCATACTGCGCGACGTTGCCAAAGCCCTGCACGCTCGCGGTCGTGTTCTCCGGCTTGATCTCCAGTTCCTTTAGCGCTTCGCGAAGGGTGAAGACCACACCGTAACCTGTCGCTTCCGTGCGGCCCTGTGAGCCGCCCATGTCCACCGGCTTGCCGGTGATGAAGCCAGGATAGTGCCCGCCATTGATGTGCTCGAACTCATCGAGGATCCATAGCATGTGCTGCGCATTGGTCATCACGTCGGGGGCAGGCACGTCCGAAATCGGGCCTACGTTTCTGGCGACTTGTCGTACCCATCCGCGGCAAATCTGCTCCTGCTCGTGGGCGCTCAAGTTGTGCGGATCGCAGATCACTCCCCCCTTGGCGCCGCCGAGTGGAATGTCCACCACCGCGCACTTCCAGGTCATCCACATGGCCAGCGCGCGAACCGTATCCACGGTCTCCTGCGGGTGGAAGCGGATGCCGCCTTTTCCCGGGCCACGGGCGTCATTGTGCTGAACGCGGAAGCCGCGAAAGATCTTCGTGCTGCCATCATCCATGCGTACCGGAATCGCGAAATGATACTCCCGCAGCGGGTAGCGCAGCAGATCACGGGTTGCGAGATCGAGACCCAGATACTCCGCTACTTTGTCGAACTGCGCTTGTGCAATTTGAAACGAGTTGAACGCCTTCGTCTTGGTCGGCTCCGACCGCGATTCGATCGCTTCTGTCCGGGCCTTCGGCGGTTCACTCACTAAGGTCTGCGCCATTGTCCGTCTCCATATTAGAAAGCAAATATATAACCAGTAATCCTCGTTGATTGCCAGTGGCATGACAGTGAGCGGCGACACAACGACATGTGAGCCGTAGGCAAGTGAGCACACGCTTCGGCTTGAGGGCTCAGTAATCGTTTCGTTATCGACAAAACTCGGCCCTATTTAATGACTTCTCGAACGAGAAGTCGACCCAAGGTAGGCATATTGGGGAGTCAGAGCCAGTGTGCAGAGGAGTGACGGGTGTCGGTATCTAACCCAGACCTTTAGAACCAGCACAGGCGGCATACCGAATCGATGCGGCTTGCCGCTTCTTCCTGCATCCCAGGGAGCAAATGGGCATAGGTGTGAAGGGTGAAACTGGACCTGCCCCCTGGCGTGAGACAACCAGTTAAGACACTGTTCGCCGTTCGCTGAAAAATCCTCGACCGGCGAGGTGAGTTTACTGCACACTGCCCGTCGGTCTGAGGGCCGCAATGGAAAAGCGTGCCTACCGGGCCTAAAAGACCTCAGGTCCCGGTTTGCGCGGTTTGCAAAATGTTTGCAACATGGGAATCTTGCAGCAAGGAAGGCGAGGCCATACCCGCACAAATGAAAGCTCAAATCCCGGTAACGTATTGTAAGAGAATAAATCTGGCGGAGAGGGGGGGATTCGAACCCCCGATACAGCTTTTGACCGTATAACGGTTTAGCAAACCGCCGCCTTCAGCCACTCGGCCACCTCTCCGCGGCGTGCGAGAGGATGCGAACCCTCTCGAATCGGAAGCAATCCATCATAACCTGCTGGGATGCGTTGTGTCACGAGCAGGCGCCAGTCGCCGATCGCTGGCTGATACCGTTCTGTGCTCGTTTCAATTGGAGTGCGGATCGGGTATCAAGTATCAGAATTGGCTAGGACGGTTTCACGCTCATGAAGTCCAGAGCTCGTGAGATGTAGGGCTTTAGATCGCGGCGATGTACGACCGCGTCGAGCATGCCGTGCTCTAACAGGAACTCGCTGCGTTGGAAACCTTCGGGCAGCTTCTGACGGATGGTCTGCTCGATGACGCGCGGCCCCGCGAAGCCGATCAGCGCCCCGGGCTCCGCGATATTGAGATCGCCCAGCATGGCGAAGGAGGCGGTCACACCGCCGGTGGTGGGATCAGTAAGCACCGAGATATAGGGCACGCCGGCATCGTCCATGCGCGCGAGTGCCGAAGAGATTTTCGCCAATTGCATCAGGCTGACCACGCCTTCCATCATGCGGGCTCCGCCAGAGGCGGAGACGATGATAAGCGGAAGCCTCTGATCGGTTGCCCTCTCGATTGCGCGGGTCAGCACTTCACCCACGACCGCTCCCATGGAGCCTCCGATGAAGGAATACTCCATAGCACTGATGCACACCGGCTTTCCATCGAGCTTGCCGCGTGCGTTGATGACGGCGTCGTTCAGCCCAGTCTCGTTGCGAGCTTTCTGCAGGCGCGCAGCGTAGGGCTTCAGGTCGGTAAATTTGAGCGGATCGGTGGAAACCAGGTTGTCGTCGTCGACGTCGTAGCGCCCGTCGTCAAGCAGTTGCGACAGCCGTGTGCGTGCGTCGATGCGGAAGTGCCGGTCGCACTTGGGACAGACGTTCAGGTTCTGGTCGAGGTCCTTCTTCCAGATGATCTGCCGGCACTGGTCACACTTCACCCACAGGCCTTCGGTCTTGACCTTCTTTTCGCCCGAGGTGTCGAGTTCGGCACTTTCCCGCTTGAACCACGCCATAGATAAGATTTCAGTTTAGCCGACGAGGGGAGACTTGTCGCGGAGCAACGCCTCAGCATGCCCCGGAAAGGGTATTGACACGGGAAGCCAGAAGCCGCTAGGTTCCTAACATGGATGCTTCGCGACACCATCGCCATCATCACCAGGCGGCGAGCGTGTCGGCGGAGCCGGTGTCTTAACACACCACAAGTTTTAGCTACTCCGACCCGCTACCTCCAACACGGTTAGCGGGTTTTGTATTTTCTGGGAGACTTCAGATGGAGATAGAGATC
>Ga0335082_10010493_pt1 | contig 10054 bp, 9 predicted proteins | sample Lox_Sample_41_FD_206718 | JGI IMG/M metagenome (GOLD analysis project Ga0335082, IMG submission 206718) | Soil microbial communities from Loxahatchee National Wildlife Refuge, Florida, United States - Lox_Sample_4.1 | ecosystem: Environmental > Terrestrial > Soil > Wetlands | place: USA: Florida...
ACGTCGTGCCGAACTCGTGCCGGTGTCGCTGCGCGACGAGCGCGTAGCCGCCGACGAGCGAGAGGCCAAAGGGGGCTTGATAGAGATCCGGGCCCGACACGCGGCCGACGCGGAAGCCGCCCGTCCCAAGCGTGCGACCACGGCGCGAGAGGAAGTCCGAGCCGTAGCTCACGAGCACGGTGTCGCAGAGGCCGTCGCGGATCGCGGCCGCCGCGTGCTGGACGTGAAACTCGAACGACGACCCGCCCGTCATCGTGCCGTCGACGTAGCGGTGGTCGATGCCGAGGTACTCCGCCATCGCGACGACCTCGGCGGCGCCGCCCTCCATGCCGGCGCAGAGGTAGCCGTCGATCGCGCGCTTCTCGATGCCGGCGTCTGCGAGCGCGCGCTGGATCGATTGCACGTGGTGGCCGAGCGTGTCGAGATGCGGCGCGCGCGGGGCGTCCGAGAGACCGATGCCGACGATCACGGGGTCGCGAGCGGACAGGGGGGAGTCTCCGGGGTCTTAGCAGCATAGGCGTCGCGCCGGCGCGGCGCGACGCGCGTGCCTCCTAGCGGCGCGCCTCGACCCCGACGCCCTCCACCACGCGGTCCGACGGGTGCAGCACCACCTTCTCGCCGGGCTCGAGCCCCTGCGTGATCTCGACCTCGAGGCCGTTGCTGTGTCCGCGCGACACGTGGCGGAGTCGAGCGTGGCCATTCTTCTCGACGAAGACGGCCCAGTCGGCGGCCTCCACCTCTCGCTGCGCCGAGTCGCCCGTCGCCGCGACGTCCTTGCTGTGCTGCACGCCGTTGTCGCCGCGGAAGAGCGCGGAGAGCGGCAGCTTGACCACGTCGTCGCCGCGCCAGAGCACGATGCGCGTCTCCACGCGGTAGCCGTGACCGAGGCGCTGCCACTTCTCGGGCGCGTCGGTGAAGTCGAGGATCACGTTCACGCGCTGCTCCTCGATGCCGAGCGCCGACACCTTCGTGAAGCCATACGGCTCGACGCGGCGCACGCGCGCGTGCAGCACGTCGCCGCCGCCCCACTGCTCGATCAGCGCGTCCTGCCCCGGCTCGACGCGCACGGCGTCGGCGGAGAGGAGATCGACCCGGATCTCGAGGTCGCGCGGATCGCCGATCTCGAGCAGCGCCTCGCCCGGTGTGACTACGCCGGCGCTTTCGCGCACGACGCGCAGCACGCGACCTGACACCGGCGCGACGACGGGGACGCACACGCACGGCTCGTCCTTCCCTGCGCCGCCCTTGCGCGCCGTGCGCGCGATCGTATGCGCCTGGAGCGCCGCGCGAGCATTCTCGAGCGAAGCGCGCGCGGTGCGATGGGCCTTCTCGGCGGCGTCGAGATCGCGCGCGGACGCCACCCCGCGCTGCGCGAGCTGCCGCTGGCGATCGAGCTCGCGCGAGGCGAAGTCGAGCTCGGCCTCGGCCGCGCGCACCGCCGCCTGTGCCTCGGTCTCGCTGCGCGCGTCGAGCAAGGTGGGATCGACCGGCTCGATCTGCGCCACCACCGTCTCGCCGGCCACGACCTCGTCGCCGACCTCGATCTCGATGCGACGCACGCGCCCCGCGACGGGCGCGGAGAGCACGAAGACGTCGCGCACGCGCGTCTCGCCCTCCTCGTCGACCGTCACCGTCAGGCGCCCGCGCGTCACGTCGGCGAAGTCGACCGGCACGGGCTGCGGCCGGAACGCGAACACCAGGAAGAGCAGGAGCAGCGACGTGAGGCCGCCCCAGAAGATCAAGCGCCGACGCCGTAGATCCACTGCGGCTACTCCCGGGTCTTCAGCACCGCGATCAGGTCGAGGCGGTCGAGGCGCTGGCGCACGATCGCCGCGGAGACCGCGACCGACACCACTGCGACCGCGACCGCCATGCCGAAGGTGGCGTGCTCGAGCACGAGCGGCACGCGGTAGAGATCGGTCTCGAAGCTCGTCGCCATGAACCACGAGATGGCCGCGCCGACGGCGCAGCCGATCGGCAGGCCCATGAAGGCGAGCAGCGCCACCTCGCCGAGCAGGATGTAGGAGATCTCGAGGCGCGTCTGCCCGAGCACGCGCAACGTCGCGAGCTCGCGCGCGCGCTCGGAGAGCGACACGCGGGTCGAGTTGTAGGCCACGCCGAAGGCCAGCGTGGCCGAGAAGAGCGCGAACACTCCCGTGAAGATCATGATCGTCTTGGCCATGGTCTCGTTGAACTTTTCGACCGCCGCGCGACGCAACGTGATGCCCGAGACGGCCGGAAGCTCCTTCAGCGCGGCGAAGAGCGCGGGCTCCTGCTCCGGGTCGACGCGCAGGTGCACGGCCGAAGCCACGGGCCGCTCGCGCATCACGCGGTGGAGGGCGTCACTGCGCATGTACGCCGGCGAGCCGATGTGGGTCTCGAAGATCCCCACGACCGGCGCGTCGAAGACGGGCCGGCGGCCCTCGAGCACCTCGACCGTGATCGTCTGCCCGGGCAGGACCGCCAGCAGCTCCGAGAGCTTTCGCGAGATCATCAGGCCCGCGGGCGGCAGCTCGACCACGCCGCGATTCGAGTCGTAGACCGGCGTCAGCTGCGCGTGATCGGGGATGCCCTGGATCGCCTCGCGCCGCGAGCGCGTCCCGTGGCGCAGCCTCGCCGCGACCGTGCGCACTCCCTCGACCGCGAAGACGCCGGGCATGCGCGCGAGGCTCTGCTCCACCTCGCTGGTCTTCACTTCGGAGAAGCCGACCGTCACGTCCTGTCGCTGGCCTTCGAAGAAGTAGACCTCGAGCATGCGGTGGATCGCGTCGGGCCACTGGAGCGCGGTGACGAGGAGTCCCACCGCCATTGCGATGCCGAGCACGCTGCCGCCCGAGCGCGCCGGGAAGCGCGTGATCTGGCGGAAGATCATGCGCGTCGGCTGGTCGAAGATCCGCTCGATGCGCGCGCCGAGGCCCTCGCTGGCGAAGAGCGTCGGCGAGGGCGGGCGCATGGCCTCGGCCGGCGGCAGCCGCACCGCGCTCAGCACGGCGCGCGTGGTGCCGAGCAGCGCCGAGCCGACCGAGACGCCCGCCGCGATCGCGTACACCGAGAGGCTCGGCCGGAAGATGATGAAGGGGAAGCGGTAGAGCTCGGCGTACATCCGGGTCATGCCGTGCCCGAACCAGGCGCCGAGGCCGACGCCGAAGGCGACGCCGAGCATCGAGATCGCGATCACGAGCTGCGCGTAGTGCCAGCCGACCGCCGCATTCGAGTAGCCGAAGGCCTTGAAGAGGCCGATCTCGCTGCGCTCGATCGCGATCAGGCGGTTCAGCACCATGCTGGTGAGGAAGGCCGCGACCGAGAGGAAGATGGTCGGCAGCACCGTCACCATGTTCGCGAGCTGGTCGATCTCGCTCATCAGGAACCAGTTCGACATCTGATCCTTGCGCGCGTAGGCCCCGACACCGCCGTAGGGCGCGAGCAGCAGGTCGAGCCGCGAGATCACGTCCTCGGGCGAGGTGCCGCGCAGCAGCGAGAGCGACACGTCGTCGAAGGCGCCGTCGAGGTCGAAGGCATGCGCGAGCGCCCGGCGTCCCATCCAGAGGACGCCGAAGCGCTTCTCGTCCGGCATCAGCGAGCCGGGCGGCATGGTGTAGACGTGCTCCGCGGAGAGCGCCGTGCCGACCACCTGGAGCGTGCGGAGCTTGCCGTTGATCAGCGCGCGCAGGCTCGCGCCAGGCTCGAGGTCGTGCGCGTCGGCGAAGGCCTCCGAGAGCACCACCTCGTCCGGATGGCCCGGCGCGACCATCCGGCCGCTGCGGAGCATCAGCCGGTTGAGCACCGGCTCCTTCGTCTCCGGCACCGAGACGAGCTGTCCGATCACCGGCTCGCGGAAGCCCTCCACGTCGAGCAGGGCGAAGCGCACGATGCGCGTCTCGGTGGTCTGCACGCCGGGGATGTCGGCGATGCGGTCCGCGAGGCCTTCGGGCGCGCGCTTCAGGCTGGCGAAGACGTCGGCGAAGTTGCTGCGGTCGTAGAAGGCGGCCGCGGTCTGGCGCAACGCCTCGATCGTGCCGAGCGACATGACGAGCACGGCGACGCCGGAGGCGATCACGAGAGCGATCGCGAGCACCTGGCCGCGCAGGCGCCAGAGGTCGCGCAGGAGCTTGCGCTCGAGCGCGCGCAGGTGGAAGAACGAGCGCGGCGGGGCGGGGCTCACCACTCGAGGTCCCTCGCCGGACGCCTCACCGCGTTGACGCTCGACTCGACGATCTGACCGTCCCCGAAGCGGATCACGCGGTCGGCCATCAGCGCGATGCCAGCGTTGTGGGTGATGAGCGCCGTCGCGGTGCCGAGCTCGCGGTTCACGGCCTCGATCGCCTCGAGCACGAGCACGCCGGTGGCGCTGTCGAGTGCGCCGGTCGGCTCGTCGCACAGCAGCAGCTGCGGCCGCTTGGCGATCGCGCGCGCGATCGCGACGCGCTGCTGCTCGCCGCCCGAGAGCTGCGCGGGGAAGTGGTTCAGCCGCTCGCCGAGCCCGACGAGCGCGAGCGCGTCCTCGGGACGCATCGGCGCGTCGGAGATCTCGGTCACGAGCGAGACGTTCTCCTTCGCGGTCAGCGAGGGGATCAGGTTGTAGAACTGGAACACGAAGCCCACGTGGTGGCGCCGGTACTGCGTCAGCGCGGCCTCGTCGCGCGCGGTCAGCTCCACGCCGCGGAAGTAGACGTGTCCGGAGCTCGGTGTGTCGAGACCGCCGAGGATGTTGAGCAGCGTGGACTTGCCGCTGCCGGAGGGGCCGAGGAGCACGATCAGCTCGCGCGGCGCGAGCGCGAGGTCGACGCCGCGAAGCGCATGCACCTCCACCTCGCCGGTGCGGTAGACCTTCGTCAACCCCTCCGCCCGCAGCACGACGCCGCCGTTGCGCGGCGCCTCGATTTCGCGCGCGGCCATCGTCAGCGTGGCTTCCCCGGGTCGGGCGCGGAGGCGATCACGCCGGGGTGTCGCCAGAGGAGGTAGGCGGCGATCGCGAGCGCGCCGGAGAGTCCTCCGGCCCACAGGTGCAAGGTTCCGATGCCGGTCGCGTCGACCAGGGAGTCGAGCGCGAAGAAGAAGGCGATCAGCGTGGCGAACGCGAGGAGCGCCAGGAAGCGGAACCCGGGCCGGCGCTCCGCGAGCTTCACGAGCGCCGACGTGGCGAAGCCCGCGCCGATCCAGAGAGCGAAGTGCACGGCGTGGTAGAGCGCGGCGACGCCGGGCTCGGCCGCCGTGGTGTCGGCCGCGACCATGCTCGCGGCGTCGGGCCCGGAGTAGAGCAGCGTGCCGAGCACGGTCGGCGTGTAGAGCCAGTCCGGGGTCGTGAGGTCGTGGACGATGTACACCGCCACCACCGCGAGCGCGCCGACGAGCCCGGCCTCGAGGCCCTCGGGCAAGGTGAGATCGGACTCGCGCTTCGTGGAGGGGTTCGCCCGCTCGGTCATGGAATCGACGTTGCCAGCCGCCCGTCGAGCCTGCCAGGGGGCTGAGGCCGTTTGCCACGATTCGAGAGCTCGCGGCGCCGGTGTGCCCAGGCGCCAGATCGGAAGAACGCCTCGCCAGGCCATGCCGACCCCTCCACGAAACACCCCGATCGGCATCTCGGCCGGAGAAATTGAGACCGCAATCCGGACGCGTCGCGCAATCCGCATCCTAGGGCGTTCGAAATGGAGCGCGCCCCGGTTCCATACGAAGAACTAACACACTGCCATACGGACTAACAACATAGCATAGCAACGAGACATTCATGCGTCCGATTGGGTCGTCCTAGCGCTACGCCGCGATCAGCCCTGCGTCGATCCAGCCGGCGAGGAGCTGCGCTGCGCAAGCGGGCGCGTCGGCCTCGCCGACCTCGCGCGCGGCGGCCGCGCAGAGCGCCTCGAAGGGATCGCCCGCGGCGGCGCGCTCGAGTAGCAGGGCTTCCAGGGGCTCGAGCGGGCGGAAGCGCACCAGCTCGTCGCGGCGCCACACGAGCGCGGCGCCCGCCTCCGGCTCCGCGGGCGGCGCCGGAGGCGTCTCGTCCCTTTCGTACGCCTCGCGCAGCGGCAGCACGGGCCATTCGAGGCGCAGCACGCGCGCGCACGGCGCGACCGGAAGATGCAGCGCTGGCCACGCATCCGGCGGAAGCGTGGCCAGCGACTCGCGCGTCCGCAGCGACGCGTCGGCGGCGTCGAAGGCGTCGCAGAGAGCGTGCTCGAGGCGCGCGAGATCCGCGCACCACGGGAATCTCCGGCGGAAGGGCAGGGCGGCGGGATGCGCAGCGAGGAAGTCCCCGAGCTTTTCACCCGCGTGTCGGATCGACGGCCGCCGCGGCGGACACGCCAGCAGGTACGCGACGACCACGTCGTTCATCCAGTCGCCACCGATCGCCGCCGCGAGCGCGCCGAAGTCGTCGCAGAGCACCGCGTGCAGTCGCGCGAAGTACGCGTTCGCGTAGACCTCGAGCCGCGACGTCGCGTCGAGGAGTCCGTCCGAGACGATGAAGCTCGCGAGCGAACGGCCGTCGGGATCGCCCGCCTCGTGCAGCGCGGCTCCGACACCCTCGGGTGCGGTCAGCAGGTGCGAGAGCCTCGGCGGCGCCGCGTCCACCCCGTGCGTCACGGTCCCCGGGCTGTGGGCGGTTGTCGATGTGGGCGGGGCCCCGCCCGCCGATCGACTCGAGCTCCGCGAGCGGCGGAATGCGGTCGTCCCACTCGATCGAAGTCGAGACCGGGCCCGTGCGCGCGATCGTGTCGGCGAAGAGCTCCCAGACCTCCTCGCAGACCGGCGCGTCGTGCGTGTCGATCCGCAGCGGACCCGCGAGGCTGTGGCCCGCGAGGTGGATCTGGAACACGCGCTCGGGCGGGATCGCCGCGAGGTATTCGCGCGGGTCGAAGCCGTGGTTGCAGGCATTGACGAAGAGGTTGTTCACGTCGAGCAGGATTCCGCAATCGGCGCTCTCCGCGACCGCGACCAGGAACTCCCACTCGCTCATCTCGTCGGAGGCGAAGCGCGCGTAGCTGGAGACGTTCTCGACCGCGATGCGCCGCCCGAGGTGCTCCTGCACGCGCGCGATGCGCGCGGCGACGTGACGCACGGCGGCGTCGCAGTGCGGCAGCGGCAGCAGGTCGTGGAGGCTCTGCCCGCCGACTCCCGTCCAGCAGAGGTGATCCGAGACCCAGGCGGGCTCGACCCGCGCGACCAGCGCCGCGAGCTCATCGAGGTACGCGAGGTCGAGGGGGTCGGCGGAGCCCACGTTCAGGGAGACGCCGTGCAGCGCAACGGGCCGTCGCGCGCGCAGCTCGGCGAGGATCCGCCGCGGCCGCCCGCCGGGCAGCATGAAGTTCTCGGAGGTTGCCTCGAGCCAGTCGAGGCCGAGCTCGCCGCGCTCGGCGAGTTCCGCGTAGTGCGGCGGGCGGACCCCCGCCCCGACACCGAGGTACGGCGCCTCGCGCGGACGCGGCGGTGCGGCGATCAGCCCTGCTTCTCCTTCGACTCCTTCAGCTTCGCCTTCGCCTGTTGGCACTCGTCGGGCGTCATCATCTTGAATCCCTTCCCCTTGCAGGAGTTCTGGCCCGCGCACTCGTTCTGCGCCGAGTGGCAGCTGCTCTGGCCCTTGCACGAGTTGACGCCCTCGCACTTCACCTTGCCGCCGGGCGTTCCCTCGGCGTTGTCGGCGCTCGCGACTCCGGCCACGAAGATCAGCGCCGCGGCGGACGCCAGGGCTGTCAGCTTGCTGTGCATGCGATGTCTCCCCTCGATGTCGGGTCGTCCTGCGACCCGGGTTGGTCAGGCGGTCGAGCTCTCCGATGCGAGGGTGCCGTCCGCACGCAACGTGGCGCCGGTCACATCGGGCAGGCGGGGGCAGCATAGAGCCCATCTCAAAAATCCTCCCGTCGCCTCGCTCGCGTCTTCGTCCCGATCCCTGCGTTGCGAAATCTCGCCGTATCGCCCGCTATGGCTGCGATTTCGCGCCTTGGGCTCGGGCCGAATCCGCGCGCGTTGCTCGGTCCAGATTTCTGAGATGGGCTCTAGTGGATGCCGCGGGAGCGGTCGGTCATGCTGTGCGACCTTCCGCGGGAGCCCGATGTCCACGACGCGTCGCAAGAAGCCGGTGCGCCGTGCGAAGAAGCCGGTCGCTCGTGCAACGAAGCCGGTGCGTCGGGCTCCGAAGCCCGCCGCCGCACAGATGCCCGCGGCGCCCGGCGCGCTGATGCTGATCCTCGGCTACTGGATCTCGCAGCTCGTGTATGTCGCCGCGCAGCTCGGCCTCGCCGACGTGCTCGCGAAGGGACCGCGGACCGGGGAGGCGCTCGCAGAGCAGGTTGGCGTCGACCCCGCAGCGCTCTCCCGCGTGCTACGCGCGCTCGCGAGCGTCGGCGTGTTCGAGGCGGACGCGCGCGGCCGTTACCGCATGACACCGCTCGCGGACACGCTGCGCAGCGACCACCCCGAGTCGCTGCGCGACTTCGCGCGCATGATGGTCGCCGACTACAACTGGCTCTCCTGGGGCGATCTGCTCCAGAGCGTGCGCGACGGGAAGCCCGCCTTCGACCGCGTCCACGGCATGCCGTTCTTCGAGTTCCTCGGCCGCCATCCCGAGAAGGAGCGCGTCTTCGCCGCCTCGATGGCGAGCATCTCCGGGGCAGAGAATCCGGCCATCGCGCGCGCGTATCCCTTCGGTCGCCTGCGCCGGCTCGTCGACGTCGGCGGCGCGCACGGACACCTGCTCGCGACGATCCTGCGCCGTCACGCGAAGTTGCGCGGCGTGCTCTACGACCAGCCGCAGGTCGTCGCGGGCGCGGCGGAGCGGGGCTTCGTCGGCGCGCCCGAGGTGCGCGACCGCATCGAGGTGATCGGCGGCGACTTCTTCGCGTCGGTGCCGACGGGCGCCGACGGCTACCTGATGAAGTACATCCTGCACGACTGGGACGACGAGCGCTGTGTCGCGATCCTGCGTCGCTGCCGCGAGGCGATGGCGCCGGGCGGACGCGTGCTGGCCGTCGACCACGTGATCCCGCCGGGCAACGCCTTCGACCGCGGCAAGCTGATGGATCTCAACATGTTCGTGCTGCTGCGCGGGCGCGAGCGCACGAAGGCCGAGTTCGCGGATCTCTTCGGGGAGGCTGGCCTGAAGCTCCGCCGCGTGATCCCGACCGAGGCGATCGTGCAGGTGCTGGAGGCGGAGCGCGCCTAGGCGCGCGGAGGGTCGATGCAGTTCGAGACGATCCGGGTGTCCGCGTCGGGCGCGCAGGGCGCGTTGGTGCTCGCTCGCCCCGAGCGACTGAACGCGCTCTCTTCGAAGGCGCTGCGCGAGATCGCCGCCGCCGCGCGCTGGTTCGACGAGCAGCCGGACGTGCGCGTCGTGGTGGTGCGCGGCGAGGGGCGCTCCTTCTGCGCGGGTGCGGACCTGCGCGACTCGCCGGTCGCGGAGGCGGCACCCGGCGCGGGACGCTCGTGGGCCGAGCGGCGCGAGGTCGGGCAGCTCGGGCTCCGCATGGCGGACGCGCTCGAGCAGATGCGCGCCGTGACGATCGCGCAGGTGCACGGTCACGCGGTGGGCGGCGGCGTCGTGCTGATGGCGGCCTGCGACCTGCGCGTGGTGGCCGAGGGCACCGTGCTCTCGATCCCGGAGATCGACCTCGGCATCCCGCTGGCGTGGGGCGGCATCCCGCGACTCGTGCGCGAGATCGGCCCGGCGTTGACGAAGGAGCTCGTGATGACGTGCCGGCGGTTCACGCCGGAAGAGGCGAAGGCCGCGGGCTTCGTGAACCGCGTCGTGCCCGCCGCGCGCCTCGACGAGGAGGTGGCGCGGCTCGCGCGCGAGCTCGCCACCAAGCCGATCGTGCCGGTGATCGTGACGAAGGAGCACGTCAACGCCGTCACGCGCGCGATGTCAGCCGGCCACACCGGCTTCGCCGACGGCGACGTGCTGCTCGGCACCGTCTTCGACCCGGACTCGCTCGAGGCCGCGCGCCGCTACCGCAGCGCCGCGCTCGGCCGACGAGGCGATGCGGATGCGTAGCCGCGCGGCAGGGCGCCTCGCGAGCGCGATCTCCGCGCTCGTGTGCCTGGGCCCGCTCGGCCTCCCCGCCGC
>Ga0335082_10010496_pt1 | contig 10052 bp, 12 predicted proteins | sample Lox_Sample_41_FD_206718 | JGI IMG/M metagenome (GOLD analysis project Ga0335082, IMG submission 206718) | Soil microbial communities from Loxahatchee National Wildlife Refuge, Florida, United States - Lox_Sample_4.1 | ecosystem: Environmental > Terrestrial > Soil > Wetlands | place: USA...
CGAAGTGCCCCGACGCCGAGAAGGAACCGGAGCGAATCGACGTGATCGCGATCACCCACGGGCACGGCGACCATGTCGGCGAGACCGTCGAGCTGAGCAAAAGGTTCAAGCCCGAGATCATCGCGTTGCTGGAGCTGAAGGGCTGGCTGGGCGACCAGGGCGCCGACGTCGGCGAGCTGCCGGGCCACAACAAAGGCGGTACGGTCGAGGCCGCCGGGGTCAAGTTCACCCTCGTCAATGCCTTTCACTCCAGCGCCACCGACAACCGCGAGTACCTCGGCGAGGCCGCCGGCCTGGTGCTCGGCTTCGAGAACGGTACGACGATCTACTTCGCCGGCGACACCTGCGTCTTCAGCGACATGTCGCTGATCGGGCGGATCTACTCGCCCGACGTTGCCGTCCTCCCGATTGGCGGGTTCTTCACGATGGACCCGCGCGAGGCGGGCGTCGCCCTCGAGCTGCTCGGAACGAAGCGCTGCATCCCCTGCCATTACGGCACCTTTCCGCTGCTCGCCGGCACACCGGACGAGTTGCGCGAGCAGGCGCCCGGTGTCGAGGTGATCTCACTCGAGCCAGGGGAGACGACGACAGTTTGAGAGAGCGCTGGTTCGGAGCCACCGGCTTGCGCGTTCCGGAGATCGCCGTCGAAGGAGAGCTCGACCTCGGCAACGCCCTCGTGCTGAACGACGTCTCGGACGAGGCCGCGCTCAAGGAGGCGCACGAGTCCGGGCGCCCCGTCGCCGTGCGCGCATCGTCCGCCGAGGCGGTGAAGCAGGCGCTGGCGCGACCCGAGGTTGCCACAGTCCTCGTCCCGGATTCGGAGCGCGAGCTCCTTGCCCTCGACCTGACCGAGCTCACGTATGGGTAGGTCTGTCGTCGCGACCTACTCGATCGCCGCCTGCGATCTCGAAGCCGGCCAGTGGGGCGTCGCGACGCAGTCGAAGTTCCTCGGGGTCGGGTCGGTCGTCCCCTGGGCGATGCCCGGAGTCGGCGCGATCGCGACGCAGGCATACGCGAACCCGCGCTACGGGTCCGAGGGGCTCGACCTCCTCCGCGAGGGCCTGAGCGCCCAGGAAGCCGTCGAGCGCCTGACCGCGGCGGACGACGGGCGCGTCCACCGCCAGCTCGGCATCGTCGACGCACAGGGCCGTGCGGCCAGCTACACCGGCTCGGAGTGCATGGACTGGGCCGGCGGCCGCACCGGCGAGGGCTTTGCGGCGCAGGGAAACATCCTCGTCTCGGCCGAGACCGTCGACGCGATCGCCGAGACGTTCGAGCGCTCGAGAGGCCCTCTCGCGGAGCGGCTGCTCGACTGCCTCGACGCGGCCCAGGCCGCCGGCGGCGACCGGCGCGGCCAGCAATCCGCGGCGCTGCTCGTCGTCGAGCAGGACGGCGGCTACGGGGGCCTCTCGGACGAGGTGGTCGACCTGCGAGTGGACGAGCACGAACGCCCGCTCGAGGAGCTCCGGCGGATCTACGTCATGCATCAGGCGATCTTCGGGCGAACGCCGCCGATGCAGTGGCTCGAGGTCGACGAGCAGCTGGCCGGCGAGCTGCAGGAGCGACTCGCTCGGCTTGGCTTCGACGGCGAGCTCGAGCACGCCTTCACGACGTGGGCGGGCCTGGAGAACCTCGAGGAGCGCGTCGACGGGCTCGAGCGGATCGACCCGGTCGTGCTCGAGGAGTTGAGGAGGCGGACATGAGTTACGGCATCGCGCACATCGACGAGCTGGAGGCAGGCGAGTGGCAGGGGCACTACAACCTCGCCTACGCCGAGGCCAAGCTCGGAAGCGCGGATGCAGCCCTCGAGCAGCTCGAGCTCGCCGCCGAGCTCGACCGCGAGGCGGTCGCCAGATGGGCGCCCGAGGACGAGGACCTCACGTCGCTGCGGGACGACCCGCGCTTTCTAGCTCTGACCCGGCAGCCGGATTCCGGCAGCGCGGGCTCGTAGCGCCGGCAGCGGGTCGGCCTCCGGCCGTGCGACCAGCAGGACCGCGCCGTGACCGGGCCGGGCGACCAGCGAGTCGACCAGGAGCTGTAGTCCGAGCGCGAGCGCGAAGGCCTTGTGTGCCTGCTCGCCGCCGAAGGGAACGAGCTCGTCCTCGCTCGCGATTCCCGCGATGACGTCGCCGTAGGTGACGCGGCCCATCGAGACATCGCTGACGAGCGGCTTGCCGTCCGAGCTCGGAATCGCGATCGCGAGCGGGTTCGTCCCGGCGAGCCTCGGCCCGCCGTCGGGGTGGCCGAGCCGCGCCGGCGAGGTGGCGGTGAGCGCGGCGACCAGGCCGCCCTCGGCCAGCTTGCGCGCCCAGTAGCCCAGCATTCCTGTCGGAAAGCAGCGCTGCGCGACGACCAGGCGTGCATGCTCGGGCGGCTCGGCAAGCTGCGCCTGGACGATCGCCGCGAGTGTCAGATAGCCGAGCGCGCCGTTCCCGTCCCAGCGCTCGTAGCCGGGCTCGTCGAGGAGGCGCTCCGGCCGCGCGCTCGGATCCAGCTCGAACGGCCTGGTCGCCAGCCACTCGACCCGGGAGAAGCCGTGTCCCTGCTTGCCGCGCCGCTCCGCGTCGAGGAAGTGATCGGCCAGCGTTCGCGCGTCGGCCTCGGAGAACCCGAGGTCCCTCAACGCAGGCACAACGTCAGCTTCACGCACTTTCACCAAATCCTTACGAACACGGGCCGCCTTTTCCGCCGTGGTCGCGTCTTAGCTCTCGTTCAGCGGGGCTCAAGGTCAGAAGCCCCGGGGTCCGCTGGAAGCGGAGGGCGCCCTCCCGGGCGCCTTTCGCCTTTCAGGAGAGGACCGGCAGGGACTTGACGATGCCTACGCCCTGCTCACGCCTGGTGGCGGTGATTGCCTCGGCAATCTCCATGATCGCTCGGGCAGACTTGGCGCCGGGGTCACTCTCGACGAGCGGCTCGCCGGCGTCGCCGGCCTCACGCAGCCGCGCGTCGAGCTCGACTCGTCCGAGCAGCGGGATGCCGAGCTCTCCGGCCAGCCGCTCCCCGCCGCCGGAGCCGAAGGCCTCGCCGCTCATGTTCTCGATCACGCCGACCAGTCGCATGTTCGTCTTCTGCGCCATCAGCGCCGCGCGCGCCGCCACCTCCTGGGCGAGCGGCTGCGGCGTCGTCACGATCACGGCCTCCGCCCGCGGCAGCAGCTGGCCGAGGGAGATCGAGACGTCGCCCGTTCCGGGAGGCATGTCCACGACCAGCGTGTCGAGCTCACCCCAGTGCACGTCGGTCAGGAACTGCTCGAGCGCGCGGTGCAGCATCGGCCCGCGCCACATCACCGGCTGGTTGTCGTCGAGGAAGAATCCGATCGACATCAGCTTCAGCTCGCCGCGAACCGGCGGCACGATCATCCGGTCGACCGCGACCGGCTTCTGGTCGACGCCGAGCAGGTGCGGAATCGAGTGCCCGTAGACGTCGGCGTCGAGGATGCCGGTCCGCTGGCCGAGCCGCGAGAAGGCGGCGGCGAGGTTCGCCGAGAGCGTCGACTTGCCGACGCCGCCCTTGCCGCTCGCGACGGCGATCACGCGCGTAGCCCGGTCGAGCTGGATGCCCTTCGTGCGCTCGGTGACCGAGCCGCGCAGCCGCGCCGTCAGTGCCGCGCGCTCCTCCGGCGTCATCACGTCGAACTCGAGCTGGACGCGCTCGACCCCGCCGACCGGCGCCAGCGCCTTCGCGACCTGCTCCTCGAAGCTCGAGCGCAGCGGGCAGCCGGCGACCGTGAGCGCGATCGCGACGGTCACGTCGCCGCCCTCGATCCGGACGTCGCGCACCATGTCGAGCTCGACGACGTTGCGCTTCAGCTCGGGATCGACGACCTGCTCGAGCGCCTTCAGGATCTCGTCGCGTGAGGCTTCCATCTGCGTCTGAGCCTAGCGAAGATGTCCCGGATGACCTGGCTCGGGCTCGTGGCGAGAAACCTGCGGCGGCGGCCGGTGCGGACCGCGCTGACCGCGGCGGGCGTGGCGGTCGGCGTCGGCCTGATCGTGGCCCTGCTCTCGATCACGTACGGCGCCAAGAAGACGGCGGGGCAGCTGATCCACATCGGCCGCGCGGACTTCGGGCTCTTCCAGTCGGGGACCTCCGACCTCACGCAGTCGCTCCTCCCCGAGAGCCTCGCGACGAGCATCCAGCAAGAGAGGGGCGTGGCCAAGACCGCGCGGATCTTCCTGCTCAGCACCGACAAGCTCCTGGTGCTGGGCTACGTCCCGAGCGAGTTCCCGGAGCAGCGGACGGTGATCGTGCAGGGATCGCGGCCGAGCGGCGACGAGGCGCTGCTCGGAGACGCGGCCGCCCGGCGCCTTCACCTCCGCCCGGGCGGGTCGCTCTCGCTCGGACGGCGCTCGTTCCCGGTCGCGGGCATCTACCACAGCGGCAACCCGTTCGTCGACAACGGCGCCGTCCTGCCGCTCGGCGCCGTGCAGCGCCTCGCGAGGCGGCCGCACGAGGTGACGACGATCGCGGTGATCGCCGCCTTCGGGTCGCCGCCGAAGGTCGTCGCGAAGCGGCTCGAACGGGACTTCCCGAACACCGTCGCGGTGACCGAGCCCGGCCAGGCGGTCAAGATCGACACGAGCTCGCGGCTGATCGTGACGACCGGCTGGATCATCTCCCTGCTCGCGCTGATCGTCGGCGGGATCGCGGTCACGAACACGATGGCGATGTCGGTCTTCGAGCGGGTGCGCGAGATCGGGATCCTGCGGGCGGTCGGCTGGTCGACGCGGCGGATCGCTGCGCTCGTGGTCAGCGAGGCGCTCGCGATCTGCCTGCTCGCGCTCGCCGTCGGCCTCGCGCTCGGCTATGCGGCCGCGGAGCTGTTCACCACCGGCAGCTCGACGGGAGCGCTGATCGAGCCGGACTTCACGGCCGGCGTCTTCGCGTGGGGCCTCGCGTTCGCGCTCGGCGTCGGCGTGCTCGGGGCGATCTACCCGACCCTGCGCGCGACGCGGCTCTCGCCGATCGAGGCGCTTCGGCGCGAGTAATGCCGGTGGCTACCGTTACGGCGTCAAAGTGAGCCCGCGCTACGAGCCGAGACGGCCGTCGCGGAGCGTGAGCACCCGATCGGCTCGCTGGGCGACCGTGCGGTCGTTGGTGACGAGCAGAATCGTCATCCCGCGGTTCTCGCAAAGGCGACGCAGCAGCTGGACGACCTGCTCGCCGCTCTCCGAGTCGAGCGCGCCGGTCGGCTCGTCCGCGAGCAGCAGGCGCGGATCGTTCGCAAGCGCCCGCGCGATCGCGACCCGCTGGCGCTCGCCGCCCGAGAGCGTCGGCGGGAAGGCCTTCGCCCGCTCCGCCAGGCCGACCTCGCGGAGCAGGCTCTCCGCCCGCGCCTCGCGCTCGCCGCGCGATACGCCCCGGCCGAACATCGGCACCTGCACGTTCTCGGCCGCCGACAGCACGGGGATCAGATTGTGGAACTGGAAGACGAAGCCGACCGTGCCCGCCCGGTACGCGCTCGCATCCCCGGCGAGGAGCGGGCTGCCATCCACCGTGATCGTTCCCTGGTCGGGCCGGTCGAGCGAGCCGATCAGGTTCAGGAGCGTGCTCTTGCCCGACCCCGACGGCCCGGTCAGCGCGACGAGCTCGCCCGGCGCCAGGTGGAGCGAGACGTCCTCGAGCGCCCGGATCCTGCCGCCGTCGAACGACTTCCGCACGTGCTCGACAACGACCTCGGCGCCCGGCATCAGGCGGAGTCTCCGCGGACAGCGTGTGGACCGCTCGGTTCAGACGGACACGCGGGCAAGACCCGCGCGGTCTGGAGTGACGCCGCAAGCGGCGTCACCGCACGACGATCCAGTAGTCCGCCTTGCGTGTCTGGCCGAGCGCGCGCGCGACGGCCTCGAAGACGAGCCTGATTCCCTTCGCCCGCGCCGGGAACGGTTTGTTGATGCCGCGTCCGATCGTCTCCTGCCAGACACCGCCGGCGACCCGGTGGCGGCCGACCTGCCCGACCGGCACGCCGCCGAAGAGGATCTGGAGATGGATGCGAGCCGCAACGGGCTTCCCTCCCGAGGTCACGCGCACCTCGTAGTGCCACGGCCTGCCTACCCGCGGATGGTGCGAGTCGGCCGTGAGCTCGACTCGGATAGGCGGCTTCGGTTTCGGCGGCGCCGCGGTCGATGTCGCATGCCCACCGCACCCGGACGCCGCGAGCACGATCGCTGCCGCGAGAAGAAGCCGCACGGGACGATGCTAGACCTCCAGACGCTGCTCGAGCCCTCCCAGCACCAGGTCGAGGCCCGAGTCCAGGATCTCGTCCCAGCTGAGCGTCGCAGCGTGCGGCGCGATCTCCCGGAAGCGCGGAAACCGCTCTGGGTCGGCCTCTTTCGCACCGCGCCGCCAGGCGGCGTGAAGCTCGGCATCGGTCCACGAGCTGCGGCCGAGCAGCGCGGCGTCGACCAGGACGATCAGGCTCTGGTAGGCAAGCGCGGCCGCCCGCTCGTCAAAGCCGGCGCTGCGAAGCGCGTCGAGCAGCTCCTCGGTCAAGAGGCTGACCGCGTGGGTGCGGGCGCTGCGGCGGTAGACGAGCGGGAACGCCCGCGGATGGCGGCGCTGGAGCTCGGCCCAGGCAGCGGTCCCGCGGCGTACGCGGTCACGCCACGGGAGCGAGCGGTCGAAGTCCGTGTCGAGCTCCTCCAGAATGCGCTCGGCAGCAGCGTCGAGCAGATCGGACTTGCTCCGGAAGTACGTGTAGAGCGCCATGCCCTCGACGCCGAGACGCCGCCCGAGCTCACGCATCGTCAGCGCCTCGATCCCTCGCTCCTCGATCAGCGCGAGGGCGGCCTCGACGATCCGGTCTTCGTTGATCAGCCGCTTGCGTGCCACGCTTTACAGCGTAAAGCTACCCTGGTAGGGTGACGGCGTGATCGGTCTCGCGCTGCTCGCGCTCACGCTCGCCGGGTCGGCGCGGCCCGCGGCACCCGGGCTCTCGGCGGCGCCGATCCAAAACTCGCCCGTGCTCGTCCGCATCGTGCCGCACCGCGGGACACGGCGGCTCGTCTGCTCGATCGACGGCAGGCGCGGGCGCACCTGCTCGCGCCGGACGAGGCTGAGGCTGGCGCCGGGCCGGCACCGCATCGCAGCCTGGGCAATCGGGGCGCGTGGGCGCGCGAGCGCGAAACGGCGCGTGAACGTCGTCGTTCCGGAGCCGGCGCCGGCCGGCGTGACCGTCGGGGGAGATCCGGTCGGCATCGCCGCGGCCGGTTCCGACCTCTGGGTCTCCGACGGATCGACGGGGAACGTCGTCCGGGTCGACGCCGCGACCCACCAGGTCACGGGCACGATCGCCGTGGGCGGCCAGCTCGGGGGAATCGCGGCCACCGCTGCCGCCGTCTGGGTCTCGGGCTTCGACAGCGGCAAGCTCGCACGGCTGGACCCGGCTCACGGCACGGTCGTCGACCGCATCGACGTCGGCGGCCAGCCGACCGGCGTGGCGGTCGACGCAACCGGGGGGGTCTGGGTCGGGAATCTCGACGGCACGGCCACGCGCATCGATCCGGCCACCAACCACGCCACGGCCCACGTCTCGCTGCCGTCCGGTGTCTCGACGCTGCTGCCGGTGGGGAACCTGCTCTGGGCGGGCCTCCAGGACGGCTCGCTCGTCTCCATCGACCCGGCTGCAGCGGCGGTCGTAGGCCCGCCGATCCAGGTCAGCCCGGACGTGGACGCCCTCGCGAGTTTCCCACAGGGGCTCTGGTGCTCCACCTTCAGCGGAACGGCCGAACGCATCGACCCGGTCGCGCGGAAGGTCGTGCGACACGTCGCGCTCACGGGCCGCGGCGGCGGAGTCGCTTTCGGCGGCGGGCGCGTGTGGGTCAGCGTGTACGACCGGGCCTATGCCGTCGAGCTCGATCCCCTGACCGGGGCGCTGCTCGGCGCCGTGCACACGGGCGCCAAGCCGCGAGACGCAGTTGTCGTTGGCCAGACCCTCTGGGTGGTCGACGAGGCAGCAGGCAAGCTCACGCCGATCCCGCTAGGCCCTCGTCAGCGCTAGCAGGTCAACGCGAAAGGGCCGCGAAGAGCTCGGCTGCGACCTTCGGCGTCGCGGCCGCGACGACGCGGGAGCGGCCCTCGATGTCGAGCGGCGCCGAGCCGAACGGCGGCGCCTCGGGCAGATCGATCGCGATTCCCCGCTCGCGCACGAGCAGCTGCGCCGCGGCGATGTCCACAGCGCGTGCGGCCTTCAGCGAGCAGACCGCGTCGACCCGGCCGGCGGCGAGGTGGCAGAGCGAGAGTGCCAGCGAGCCCATGATTCGCAGGCGATAGGCGAGACCGACCATCTGGGCGGCCTTGTCGGCAACGCTCGAGGTCAGCGTGGCCTCGAACGAGAGGATCTCGATCTCCTCCCGCGGCATCGTCGAGTCGAGCTCCTCGCCGTTCAGCCGGGCGCCGCCTCCGCGCACGGCCGTCCACTCCTCGCCGGTGCCGAAGTCGTAGACGTAGCCGAAGAGGACGTCGTCCATCGTCTCGCCGTCCGCGACGGCCACCGAGATCGAGAAGAAGGGGATGCCGCGCTTCGCGTTCAGGGAGCCGTCGATCGGGTCGACGACGATCCGCAGCCCGCCGTCGCCCTGCAGCTCGCCGATCTCCTCGGACACGATCGTCGCTCCGTCGATCGCGCGCAGGCGCTCGACGATCACCCGCTCGGCGGCCGCGTCGATCGCCGTGGTCTCGTCGCCGCCCTCGCCCGCCCCGACGACCGGCTCGCGCTCGGCGCGCGTCGGCAGCTCGACGAGCACGCCGCGCACGTCCTCGACCGCGGCGCGGCAGACCGAAAGCCAATCGTCGCTCACAGCGGCAGGAACAGGAGGCCGGAAACGAGCTTCGGGTAGAAGTAGGTGCTCTTCTGGGGCATCGTCTCGCCCCGCTCGGCGACCGCGAAGACATCCTCGATCTGCGTCGGGCGCATCAGCACCGCGACCTCGGCCTGGCCCGAGTCGACCGTCCGCACAGCCTCCTGCCAGTCGGGCGTATAGCTGATCCCCTCGTGGCCGAGCCGGTCGACGAGCCGGACGTCGAGCTCGTCTCCGTCGACGGCCAGCTCCGCGCCCTTGTTGCGGTAGAGCACGGCGGCGGCGCGGCCTCGCGGCACCTGCTCGAGCGCCTGGAGAGCTGCCGCGGGGTCGGCCAGCCGCTCCTCGATCGGGAGCTTCACGCTGGGCTCGCGCTCGAAGACGCGATGGGTCGGGAAGATCATCAGGCCGGGGTCGTCGAGGCTGACGAGGACGGCGAGCACGAAGGCGCTGGCCGGCGTGCCGTCCTCCTCGTGGTAGGCCAGGGCGGTCTCGTAGCGGTGGTGGCCGTCGGCGATCAGCAGTTGCCGGCCGGCGAAGGCCTTCTCGATCCCGCTGCCATCGGGCGATAGCCGCCAGAGGCGCGCGCCCTCGACCTCGAGGTCCGGCTCGCGGTCGGGCCGAGCCGCCGGCGGCTCGCCCTCGTAGAGGAAGAACAGCGGCTCCAGCTGCGCGCGTGTCTCCCGAAGCAGGCGCAGGCGGCCCTCCTTCGGGCCGCGGTGGGTGCGCTCGTGCGGGAGGACGACACGGTTCTCGTACGGCTCGGCGCGCAGCGCGGCCACGAGGCCTTCACGGGTGCGCGCGACGCCGTCGGGCCCGACGTAGTCCTGCGAGAGCCACCAGTAGCCGGGCTCGGCCTCGTCGAGGAGCACGTGCTCGTCGCGCCACTCGCGCCAGAGTCGGCCCGCGGCGGCCTCGTCCTCGGGGAGCGTCAGGTGGACGACGTTGTGCGGGCTCTGAGCCGCAAGCTGCTCGCGCTGCTCGGGGGAGATGACGTCGTAGGGCGGCGCAACGAGCGCCTCGAGCGGCCCGGCGGGCTCGCCGTAGCGGACGGCGCGAAACGGCTTGACCACGGCCATTGCGGGCGAGCCTAGCATCCGCCTTCGAGCCTAGACTTCGGCCGTGAGCGTCGTTCGCCTCCGGCTCCCTCCCGTGGAGGAAACCGTGTTTCCACCACGAGCCCCCTTCTTACAACCCGAGGTGGTGGAACCTCCCAGTTCCCCCACGCCCCCTCCACCCGCTCACGGGCAGGAG
>Ga0335082_10010498_pt1 | contig 10052 bp, 9 predicted proteins | sample Lox_Sample_41_FD_206718 | JGI IMG/M metagenome (GOLD analysis project Ga0335082, IMG submission 206718) | Soil microbial communities from Loxahatchee National Wildlife Refuge, Florida, United States - Lox_Sample_4.1 | ecosystem: Environmental > Terrestrial > Soil > Wetlands | place: USA: Florida...
ACGAGCACTCGATCCGGCGACTGACCGCGAATCAACCTCGAGCATCGCCCATCGGCGCATGCGCATCCAGGGATCCTTCCAGCACGCTTTCGAGCGCATCCTGCGGGAAGTCGGCGGTCACGAACGCAGAACCGAGTCTCTTGAGCAGAACCAGCCGCAACCGCCCGTGCTCGACCTTCTTATCCAGGCCCATCAACTCAAGATAGCGCCTCACACCAAGACCTGGAGGCTCTGCCGGAAGCTTCGCCCTTCGAAACAGCGTCGCAACGCGCTGGACATCGCCTTCATGCAGCAATCCAATACGCTGCGACAGGCGCGACGCGAGAACGCATCCGGCGGCGACCGCCTCGCCGTGCAGCCAAGCGCCGAACCCGAGGCCGGCCTCGATCGCGTGACCAAAGGTGTGGCCTAGATTGAGCAGCGCTCGCATCCCCGACTCCCTTTCGTCCGCCGCGACGATCTGCGCCTTTAGCTCGCAGGAGCGCGCGATCGCGTATGCCACCGCCTCGGGCTTACGCGCGAGCAAGTTCTCCACGTTAGATTCCAGCCAGGCGAAGAACGCAGAATCGCGAATCAGACCATCGGCCAGCACCAGAAGGGGCTGGTAGAAGGCCCCGATCATGTTCTTCCCGAGCGGATGGTTGATACCGGTCTTGCCACCTACCGACGAGTCCACCTGAGCGAGCAAGGTGGTCGGGATTTGGATATAGGGAACTCCGCGCAAGTACACGGCGGCCGCGAACCCGGTCAGATCGCCGATCACTCCGCCTCCGAGGGCAATGAGCGTGGTCTTACGCTCGCTCCGATAGGCAAGCAGTTGGTCGAAAATCCGGTTAAGCGTCTCCCAGGACTTGTACCTCTCCCCTTCGGGAACGACAACCGGCACTACAGCTACGTCCAATGCAGCCAGCGCCGCAGAGAAGCGCGTCAGGTAAAGATCGCCGACCACGGCATTGGTGACAATGGCGACGCGTTTCTGGACCAGGTGCGGGAGGAGCAATTCGGGCTGCCCCAGCAACCCAGGCCCGATGTGGATCGGGTAGCTGCGTTCACCCAGCTCGACATGAACCGTCTGCATCGGGGGTGGCTTCATGTGCCCTCCCGGGGAGATGAGGGCATGCAATGCTGAAAGCGTTCCAGCCGTTGCTCGAGCTTCGCCACCAGCGTCTTGAGACTCTGGCTTCCCGTCTCCACGGTAATGTCCGCAATTTGACGGTACAGGGGATCGCGTTGCGCGTGCAGCTCGCATAGACGAGCATGTGGGTCGGCGGTGCGCAGCAGCGGGCGGTTGCGGTCGTGACGCGTGCGGTTCCACAGCTCGCTGACCGACGCGCGCAGATAAACCACCGCGCCGCGCGCCTTCAGCAGTTCGCGGTTGCCGGGGTCAAGCACGACGCCACCGCCGGTGGCCAGGACGACGTCTTTCAACGCGGTCAGCTCCGATATCACCGCCGCCTCCCGGGCGCGGAACCCACCCTCCCCTTCCAGCTCGAAGATGACGGAGATCTTGACCCCGGTGCGTGACTCGATCACCTGATCGGAGTCATGGAACGTCTTACCAAGATGCCTGGCCAAGAGTTTGCCCACGGAGGTTTTGCCAGCGCCCATCATGCCGACCAGAAAGATGCTGCCGGGGAAGGGCGCAACTACATTCTGCTCCTGGCTGTCATGGGCCGCGTGCATGCCCGCATTCTAGCAAATCGACTTCCCAGCAACGGCTGCGCCGCGGGCAAGCCGCGGCGCAGGATCTGATCGGAGCGCTCGGAAGGGTTCGGCGGCGCTGTGCCAGCCGAATATCAGCGGGTTGTTAGATTATCGCGGAGGATGCGCGGGGTGACGAAGATCAGGAGTTCCGTCCGATTGTTCTGGCTGGACTCCTGTCTGAAGAACATGCCGATGATGGGAATGTCCCCGAGCAGCGGCACCTTGTTGATCGTTTTCTGCAGATCCTGGATATAGATCCCGCCGATGCTCACGGTTCCGCCGTTTTCCACCAGAACCTGCGTGGTCACCTGCTTGGTGTCGATGGCCGGACCAGCGACGGTGTCCAAACCCCGGGAGTCCTTGTGCACATCCAAGGTCATATATACGTTGTCATCGGGCGTGATCTGCGGCTTGACCTTCAGGCTTAGAGTGGCCTTTCGAAACGAGATGCTGGTCGCACCGCTGCTGCTTGCCTGCTGGTAGGGAATCTCCGTTCCCTGCTCGATATTGGCTTCGACGTTGTCGGCGGTGATCACGCGCGGACTGGAAATCACTTTACCCTTGCCGTCGGATTGTAGGGCGGTAATTTCCAGGTTCAGGAAACGGGTCCCTTCGCGGTTGAACAAACTGTAGCCGAACTGACCTGCTGGGATTCCCGAGATGGCGGCCGCTGGGAGGTTGACGCTGAACGAATCCGGGAAGAAGCTCTGAGGGTAGTTCTGTGCCTGGCCGGTCTGCACGCCGAGGCTGTTCACGTTGCCGCCGGGGATGACCATGACCTTGCCGTTGCCATAGCCGTTGGCGGTGCCCTGGGTGAAGATGCCAAGCCGTGCACCCAGGTTCTTCTGAAACGTGTCGCTGGCCTCGACGATGCGCGACTCGATCATCACCTGCTTCACCGCCACGTCGATCTGCTTGATCAGTGCCCGGATCTCCTCCAACTTGGTGGGCGTATCCTGCACGAACAGCGTGTTGGTGCGGGCGTCGACTACCGCGCTCCCGCGCTTGGACAGGACCTTCTGGCTCGCATCGGAGATCAGCTTTTGAACGGCGTCGGCTTTCTGGTAGTTGAGCTGGAAGCTTTCAGTACGCAGGGGCTCCAAGTCCGAGATCTGCTGCTGCGCCTCGAGCGCCAGCTTTTCTTTGGTGGCGATTTCGTCGCGCGGCGCAATCCAAACGACGTTCCCGGTCTTGCGCGCGTCCAGCCCTTTGGCCTGCAGGATGATGTCCAGAGCCTGGTCCCAGGGGACATCCTTGAGGCGCAAGGTTAGATTCCCGCTGACGGTGTCGCTGGTGACGATGTTGAGGCCGGTGAAGTCTGCGATCACCTGGAGCACGGCGCGCACTTCCACGTTCTGGAAATTGAGCGAGAGTTTCTCACCCGTGTAGCCGGGTTTTTTCACCTGTGCCTGCTGCTCCGAGATGGGTTTGACCTCCACGATCAAGCGGTTGTCGGTCTGGTAGGCGGATTGCTCCCAGCGCCCGCGCGCCTGGATCACGATGCGCGAACTGTTCCCTTGGGCGGTGGCATCCATGAATTCGACTGGCGTGCCGAAGTCGGTCACGTCGAAGCGGCGCTCGAGAGCCACGGGTAGATCGGTCTGAAGTAGCTCGACGATGATGGTCTTACCCTGCTGCTTGAGGTCGATGCCGGTCCCCACGTCGGACAGGTCGATGACCACCTGGCCTTCGCCATTGCGCCCGCGTTTGAATTCGATGTTGCGAACGCTGTGAGGTTGGGGGGCAGGCTTGGCATCGGCAAAGTGGGTGGGTTCGCCCGCTGCCGTGCTGGCCGTCGCACCTTTCAAGGTGATCACCACGGTCTGGCCGTCCACGGTCGCATCGTACTTGAGGCTCTTGTTGAGACTCAGCACCAGGCGAGTGCGCCCCCCGCTCTCGCCGATGCGCACGCTCTTTACGTCGCCCTCGTTGATGTCCACGACGGACTTGCCCAGCGCGTTTACGGTGTTGGGAAAATCAAAGGCGACGCGTGGGGGGTTGACCAGGCTGAAGTTCGCGGGCGGATTCGCGAGTGCATCCTTGAGCTTGAGCTTGATGGTAACTTTGCCGGTCTCCGGGCTCACGTCCAGGGCTTCGATCGCATTTTGCCCGGGCGCATCCGGCGCAGGCGAGACGGTCTTGGCCCCGTTCTGAGCCGAAGCAGGATTGGCGCCAGCCAGAAACAGGGACGCGGCGAGTACCACGGATCCAGTAAGCAGAGGCTGCAGTCGCATCATCTCTTCTTCTCCTCTTCTTCCAGCAGCTGCAGGTTGCTGGTCCGCTCGCTCCAGCTGCCAGTGGTGTCCTGGATGAGTTCCTTAAGCGTGATCGACGCGTCGGTGATCATCGCGATCACGCCGAAGTTCTGACCCATGTAATTGCCGCGCCGAACGCGGTACAAATTGCTGTCCGGGGTCTTGATCAGGGCCCAGCGCTGGTTGCCCTTCTCCAGCGTGCCTACCATCTTCAGGCTTTCGAGCGGATACGCCTCGAGCGGCTCCTTGCGCCGGTTCAGATCGGGCGACGGTCCGGTGGTGCTGGTACCCCGCTCCGGCTCGATCTTGCGTGGCTTGAACGGGTCCGGCAGGTCGAATGCGTTATAGCTCATCGGTTCATAGGCCTTGACCTGAGGCAAGGGCTCGACGTGCCCGCGCAGGCCTTGTCCCGACTGCTCGACAAACTCTTTCAAATCCGAAAACTCGCCCTGGCCGCACGCGGCCAGCAACAGCGTGCTGAGGGCTATGGAAAAGCGCAGACGCATCATCACTTCTTGCCTTGTTTGGCTTTCTCGGCCTTCTCACGCGCGGCCTTGCGCTGCGCCGCAATCTCTTCCTCATCGAGGTAGCGGAAGGTGCGCGCAGTGGCATCCATGATCAGGTTCCCATCCTTGTCGAGGCTAAGACCGATGTTGTTGAGGGTCACAATGCGTGACAGCTGCGACACATCGCTGGCGAAGGCGCCCACATCGTGGTAGTGGCCCATCACCTTGATCTCGATTGGCAGCTCGGCGTAGAAGTCCGAGGCGATCTCGCCCGGGGCCGGCTTGAACAACTCGAACTGCAGGCCCCGCCCCAACCCCGCCTGGTTGATATCGGACAGCAGGGCTTCCATCTCCGAGCGGTTGGGCAGTTGCTTAAGCATGGCGCCGAACGACTGTTCGATGTCGGCCAGCTGTTTGCGATAGGCGTCTAGATTGATTGCCTGCTTTTTCTTGTCCATGAACTGGTCGCGCAGCGTGTCTTCCTTGGCGCGCGCGGCCTTCCACTCGTCCCACTGATTGGACCAGTCAAGAAAGAAACCACCGGCTAGGATCAAGATGAGCAGCAGGACGAGCACACCCAGCTTGGGTAACGCAGGCCAACTGCCGATCTCCCGCGGATTGAGCCGTCTGAGTTCGTCTAGCGTCATGCGAGCCTATCCTTGCTTGGCCGGCTGCGGCGCTACGCTGGGCTTCTTCTGATCTTGCGCCGTCTCGTCCTTCGGCCGCGTCACTTTGACGTTGAGGTTGAACTCGTTGAGGTTGGCATTGTTCAACTTGACCGCCTTGATCTCGATCAGCTTCGGCTCCTCGAGCCACGGCGAGGCTTCGAAGTTGCGCATGAGCGTTGATACGCGCGCGTTGGACGTCGCATACCCCTGCACGTTCACGACCTCGCCGGTTTGTTTCACTTGCTTCAGGTACAACCCGTCAGGCAACTGACGCACAAGCTGATCGAGCAGCCGGACAGCCTCGGTACGGTTGGCCTGCAGGGACTCGACCACGCGCTTGCGCGCGAGCAGCGATGTGGTCTGTTCCTTGAGTTTCTTGATCTCGTCGATCTGTTTGTCGAGCTTCGCAATCTCGCCGTCGAGGTAACGGTTGCGCGAGTTCTGTGTCTCGATGCGCTCGGCCAGGAGGCCGTGTACCAACACGACCAGGGCCACCCCGACCCCGATGGCACCGCCCGCAAGAACCAGAAACTGGTGTTGCTGCGCCTTGCGCCGCGCCTCGCGATGCGGCAATAGGTTAATCGGGATCATGCGTCAAACCTCCGCATGGCCAGCCCCGTCGCGACCACCAGGGCGGGCGCGTCCTGCGATAACTGGCGCTGCTTGATCTTGGGCGCGACGCCCATGTTGGCAAACGGATTGGCAACCAGTGTGTTTACTTCCGCGCGCTTGGCCACCACCTGGTCGAGTCCCGGGATGGTGGCGCAGCCGCCAGACAGGAAGATGTGATTGACCTGGCTAAATTGAGTGGAGGTGAAGAAGAACTGCAGTGCGCGTGTCACCTCTAACGCCAGAGTCTCCATGAACGGATTCAAAACTTCGGCCTCGAAAGTTTCCGGCAGTCCACCGTTGCGCTTGGCGGCCTCGGCCTCCTCCGGAGACAGGTTGTAATGGCGTTGAATCTCCTGCGTCAGCTGGTTGCCACCGAAAGGCTGCTCGCGCATATAGATCGACTGATTGTTGCGCAGCACATTGATGTTCATTAGTGAGGCGCCTACGTCCACAAGCGCAATGACCTGGTCACGGCCCCCGTCCGGAAGTTGCGTTTCCATGAGCTCGAAAGCGGTTTGCGCTGCGAACGCATCGATGTCCATTACCGTGGCCTTCAAACCGCTCAACTCCGCCACGGCGACTCGGTCCTCGACCTTCTCCTTGCGTGAGGCGGCGATAAGGACTTCGACGTCCTCGGGACTATTAGGCGCCGGGCCTAAGATCTGGAAGTCCAGTCTGACCTCCTCCAGCGCAAAGGGAATATATTGGTTCGCCTCAGTCTCGACCTGGGTCTCAAGCTCGTCTTCGGTCAAGCCGGCCGGTACCGTGATCTTCTTGGTGATGACCTGGGCGGAGGGCAATGCCATCGCCAGGTTCTTGATGCGCGAGCCCATGCGCTTCCACCCGCGCACCAATGAGTCGCCGACGGCTTCAAGGTTCATGATGTTGCCGTCGACCACAGCATCTTTTGCCAGCGGTTCGATGGCATAGCGTTCAAGGCGAATGCGACCCTTGCCACCGTCACCTAGCTCGACCATCTTGACCGAGGAGGAGCTGATGTCCACTCCGATCAGTGGCGGCGTCTTGGCCTTGAACAGGTCTGACAGCCAATCGCTACTAAATTGCAATTTTCCTTTGAGCATAGGCTGGTTAGGCAAGATACCGACAATCTACATTAAAGCCTAGCAACAACCCCAAAGTAAGTAAAGCTAATTCTCGGGCAGATTCCGGGGACCGCGGAGCGGCCATATAATGTTATGTCTTCCTAAGGCCGTCCCGCCAAAGCAACTTTGATGCCCAAACGTTGGTGGACCTATCCCCTGTTCGCGCTGGGAACCGTCCTCGCCGCCGTGCTCTTGCTGGTCGGCTACGCCGCGGCGATCGTTTACCCGACACTGCCTTCGCTTGAGGCGCTCACTGAATATAAGCCGAAGATCCCGCTGCGGATCTACAGCACCGAGGGCGCGCTCATCGGCGAATTCGGGGAAGAACGGCGAGCGGTAGTGAAGATCGCGGATGTCCCGGAAACGCTGAAGGAGGCAATCCTGGCTGCCGAGGACGAGCGCTTTTACGAGCACGGCGGGGTCGATTACATCGGTGTGTTGCGCGCCGTGCTGCACAATTTCACTGCCGGCAGCGCTAGGCAAGGCGCTTCGACCATCACCATGCAGGTTGCGCGTAACTTCTTCCTGACCAAGGAAAAGACCCTCACCCGCAAGTTCAACGAAGCGCTGCTCGCCTTCAAGATCGAGCGCAGCCTGACCAAGGACCAGATCCTCGAGATCTACATCAACCAGATCTACCTCGGCCAGCGCGCTTATGGCTTCGCGTCGGCCGCTCAGGTCTATTTCGGAAGAAACCTCCGCGACTTGAATCTGGGTGAGATTGCCATGCTTGCCGGTCTGCCCAAGGCACCATCGCGCTACAACCCTGTCGTCAATCTGCAACGCGCCAAGGACCGCCAGCTATATGTATTGCGTCGGATGCGCGACCTGGACTTCATCAAACCGGCACAGTTCGAGGAAGCCAGCCATAAGCCGATGATCGTAATCCACGACCAACCAGCGTTCTCGACCCGCGCGGACTATTTCTCGGAAATGGTGCGCCAATCCATGTACGAGCGCTATCAAGACGAAGCTTATACCCGTGGCTTCAAGGTCTACACAACGTTGTCCAAGGTACAACAGGATGCCGCCTACGCGGCGGTCCGCAAAGGGGTCATGGAGTACGACAAGCGGCACGGCTACCGTGGTGCCGAGGGCTATTTCAATCTGCCGCAGAACGTCTCCGAGGATGCACTGGAGGACGCTCTGCAAGAGCAGAGCGAAACCGACGACATCTATCCTGCGCTGGTGCTGGATACGGACGCGAGATCGGTCAAGGTCTACCGCAAGGGCGGCGATATCATCGAAATCACCGGCGATGGACTGAAATTTGCGCAGAGCATGATCGGCCAGAAGGCGCCTAGCAACCGCAAGATCCGGCGCGGAGCGCTGATTCGCGTGCAGCAGGAGGAAACCGGCAAGTGGCAAATCGTGCAGCTGCCACAGGTAGAAGCGGCTCTGGTAGCTATGGACCCCAACGACGGCGCGATCCGCGCGCTGGTGGGCGGATTCGACTTCTACCGCAACAAGTTCAACCACGCCACGCAGGCGTATCGTCAGCCGGGTTCCAGCTTCAAGCCCTTTATCTACTCGGCGGCCCTGGAAAAGGGGTTCACCGCAGCCACCATAATCAACGATGCCCCACTGGTGATCGACGCGGCCGAGACCGGCTCAGTGCCCTGGGAACCTAAAAACTTCGACGCCACGTTCGATGGCCCGATCCGGTTACGCACAGCGCTGACCAAGTCCAAGAACTTGGTTTCGATCCGTATCCTGCAGGCCATCACTCCGCAGTACGCCCAAGACTACATCAGCCGCTTCGGCTTCGATCCAAAACAGCATCCGCCCTACCTCACCATGGCACTGGGTGCTGGGTCGGTGACGCCGCTCGAGATGGCCACTGGATACTCGGTGTTCGCCAATGGCGGATACAAGGTGGCGCCGTACTTCATCACGCGCGTTGAGGATGCCAGCGGCCGGGTGCTAGCAAAGGCAGCACCGGTGCGTGCAGGAGAGGGCGCTCAACGCAGCATCGACAGCCGCAATGCATTCGTAATGTATAACATCATGCAGGACGTCATTCGGGGCGGAACGGGCGCGCGCGCCATGTCGCTTGGCCGAACCGACTTGGCCGGGAAGACCGGAACGACTAACGACCAGATGGATGCCTGGTTCGCGGGCTTTCAGCGCAACCTGACTTGCGTCGTGTGGGTTGGGTTCGATCTGCCTCACTCGCTGGGACCGAGCGAGACCGGCGCAGTTGCGGCGCTGCCGATATGGATCTCCTACATCGGAGCGGTGCTCAAGACGCTGCCTGAAGACTCGCCGCCAGTGCCCGAAGGAGTCATCGCCGCGCGCATCAACCCAGAAACCGGTTTACGCGATCCGAGTTCGAAAAACACCCTAGTGGAGTACTTCTACCAGGAGAATCTTCCGCCCGAAGAGGAGACATCGACGGGCCCCGACCTGCAGGCCGAGCCGCGCCGTCCGGAAGACATCAAAAACGAGATCTACTGACCCGGGTTGACCATCATGAGCAAAGAGACCCCTGGCCATCGAGCGCAGATGCGCGGGCGCATTGCGCACCTCGCCGCACGCATGATCGCTGTGGACGGTGTGCGCGACTACGGCCTAGCGAAGCGTAAAGCTGCCCGTCAAGTTGGGGCCCCTGATTCGCGCAATTTGCCGACTAATCTGGAGATCGAAGATGCTCTACGCGCCTATCAGGCGCTGTACCAAGCGGACGAGCATCCAGAACACCTCAACCGGCTGCGCCGGCTTGCGCTGGAGATGATGCGCCTCCTCGAACCCTTCAACCCCCATCTCACAGGTCCAGTCCTGTCGGGCAGCGCCGGTCGTCACACCGAAATCCACCTCCATTTATACACCGACGATGTGAAAGAGCTCGGCGTGTTCCTGCTGAATCGACAGATCCCGTTCCGCACGCGGGAAACTCGGGTTTGGTCGGGCGATGTCAGTGCGGTAGTACCGAGCTTCCTGATCAGCACGCAAGATGCCGACTACTGTGTGACCGTGCTGGGTACACGGCACCGGCGCCAGCCGCTGCGGGTCACATCCGATGGCCGGCCGTTGGAGCGCGCGCCCATTCAATCGGTCGAGTCGCTGGTTGCGGGCGGTGGACAATAGGTATCGGTTCCGGCGCGACTCGGGTCGTGTCAGGTCGGAGTCACCCTTCTCGCAGCCAACGCGCGGCCTGCAAAGCGAAATAGGTGAGAATTCCGTCTGCGCCGGCCCGCTTGAAGG
>Ga0335082_10010499_pt1 | contig 10051 bp, 6 predicted proteins | sample Lox_Sample_41_FD_206718 | JGI IMG/M metagenome (GOLD analysis project Ga0335082, IMG submission 206718) | Soil microbial communities from Loxahatchee National Wildlife Refuge, Florida, United States - Lox_Sample_4.1 | ecosystem: Environmental > Terrestrial > Soil > Wetlands | place: USA: Florida...
GATCCATCCCCGGAGAAGGACTCGGCGCCGCTCCATCGAGCGAGCGAACTCGGATCGCACGCCAGGTTCGTGCAGCATGTCGGCCCACAGATCGGCCCGCACCTGGACCCTCGCCGCGTTCTCACTGCGCTCGAGGACGGCTCGCGTGAAGCGCCTGATTCGCTCAACGGCACCGATGTCGGCATGCTCGAGTTCGGCCATCAGGTCGTCCAGCGATCTCGCGTCCTCCTCCAGGAGCGCCAGCTGCATGTCTTGCTTGCTCGAGAAGTAGCCGTAGAACGTCCCCTTGCTCGTCCCGGCTTCGCTACAGATCTCGTCGACGGTGAGCTCCCGAAAGCCTCTCCGGCTCGCGCAGCGCCAAGCAGCATCGATCAGGTTCTGACGACGCTCGGCTCGAACGCTCTCGGCGATCTTCGGCATGACCGGTCTCTCCGCGTGCGGGGCAGCGCCCGGTGCCTTCGATCCGGGGGTCGGTCCCTGGTCGCGACACGGGCCTGGGCCCTATAATACTAGAAAACTGACTGGTTGGTTCGTTGAGGGTCCACGAGAGAGCTTCGGCCGCGTGCACTCTGGCTCAGGAGGGGAACCATGGCGTCGAACCGGGAGGACGCGATCCTGGTGACCAACGTTCGCAAGTCGTTCGGCAAGCATCAGGTCCTCGCCGGTGTTGCGGCACGCGTCGAATTCGGCTCCATGGTTGCCGTCGTCGGTGAGAACGGCGCCGGGAAGTCGACGCTCCTGCGCATCCTCTCGGGCACTCTTGCGCCGGATGGCGGCTTCGTGCAGGTGTCGGGCCGTATCGGCTTCTGCCCCCAAAGTCCCGTTCTGAGCGACACCCTGACCGTGGATCAACATCTCGCCTACTTCGCCGCCGCCTACAGGCTCCATTCCATGGCACGGGCTGACGAGCTCGTGCGCGCGCTCGATTACGGCAGCTACCGCAGGGCCCCGGCCGGCGAGCTGTCAGGCGGCACCCGCCAGAAACTCAATCTCACGCTCGCCCTCATGCACGACCCGAACGTCCTGTTGCTCGACGAGCCCTACCAGGGATTCGACTGGGAGACCTACATGCGCTTCTGGAGCCTGGTAGACGACCTGCGCACCCGCGGCACGGCGATCGTCGTCATCAGCCATCTCGTCTTCGAGGAGGATCGGTTCGACGCCGTGTACGAGCTCCGCAACGGGAGGATCGGGCGGCACTCTGCCGCAGCGGAGGCACCCCATGCACCGTGACGGGCACTCCTACGGGCAGTTCCCGACCGCCGTCCGTTTCTCTCTCCGCAACCAGTCCCGCAATCGCCTTGCGGCCATCCTGCTCGTCGTGTTCGTCCCTGCGTGGTACCTGCTGATGAAGGCGATGGTGCCCGGTTCGGCACTCTCGTTTCGGCTGTTCGCGAACGCGGCGATGGTTCGCGTCGACGGACGGGACCTCTCCTACATCACCGCCGGCCTCAACGCCCTGTCTCTCATCGTGGGCTTCGCCGTGTTCGCCGCCGTGCGCCGGACACTCGCGTTCGATCGCCGACTCGTCTCTGCCGGGTACCGCCAGGCGACGCTGATCGGCGCGAAGTCTCTGGCCATCGCGATTATTGCCACTGCGGTTTCGCTCTACGCCTCGATCGTGCTCCTCGTCTACTGGCGTCCGACGGCCGGCGCTTGGGCAGCAATCCTCGTCGGATTCGCGGTGATCGCACTCACGTACGGCGCCTTCGGGCTCCTCCTCGGCGTCCTCGTCCGAGACGACCTAGAAGGTTTCTTCTTGATCATCATGGTGGGCCTCTTCGACACGTTTCTGCAGAACCCGATCGGCAATCCGGTCGCCAACCGGCCCATGCTCAGGTACTTCCCGTCATTCGGGCCGACACAGTTTGCTGTCGGCGCGGCGTTCGGCAATGTCGCGTTGTGGAGATACCTGCTTCTCGGACTGCTCTGGGCCGCCACCCTGGCGGCACTTGGCCTGTGCATCTTCATCGCTAGAACTCGCGTCCGCGGGTTCCGGCCGGTTCATCCGGAAGCCTCCATCCGACAGTCCGGCCGGGGGTGACCTCTAGTGGCCGCATCGAAGTCGTGTTACGTCGCGGGGAGGCGCCCGATCGTAGCAGCGGCCTGCGCGAGAAGTTCTTCGACGATCTCGGCGGCCGGGCGGCGGCGGCGTACCAGCGCCGCGCTCTGGCCGGCATAGAGCGCCATCGCCTCGAACTCGCCGGTCATCTCCTCGGTTGGATTGGAGACCGAGTATCTCGGTATGGGATCGCCGCCGGGCATGGTCGCGATGACGTCGCCCTCGCCCGGCCGCTCTCCGGGCGGAGGCGATCCGGCCGCCCTCCACGCGCGAAGCGTCGAGTTGTCCAGGGTCCGGACCGGGGCCTGCGGCCACTCGTCGTTGAACACGCCCTCGGACCACACGGCGTCCACCTCGGACGCACGCGTCACCATGTCCTTGTAGGCGGGGTGGCTCCTCGACTCGTCGGCCACCACGAAGGCCGTCCCCATCCAGGCCGCCTGCGCTCCGAGCGCGAGCCCGGCGGCGAGGCCTCGCCCGTCACCGATCCCTCCAGCGGCGATGACCGGGGCCGGGGCGACGGCGTCGACCACGGCAGGGATGAGCGACATGGTCCCAACTCCGCCCCACACGTGCCCGCCGGCGTCCAGTCCCTGTGCGACGACGACGTCCACCCCGGCGTCGACGGCCCGTCGCGCCTCCTCAGCACTGCCCACCGTGAGCATCACGAGGGCGCCCGCCTGATGGGCTTCCTCCACATAGGGGCTACCCGGCTCCAGGGCCGACCAGAAGTAGGACACGACTCGGGCGCCCTCCTCCAAGAGAACGCCGAGGCGTTCCCGCTGATCCCACTCCAGGACGAGGTTCAGGCCGAACGGAGCCGACGTCATTTCTTTGGTCTCGCGTACGAGTGAGCGAAGATCGTCGCCCTCGGTCCACGACGCGGCGATCATCCCGAGTCCCCCCGCGTTGGAAACGGCAGCGGCGAGCGCCGGACAGCTTGCGCCGCCCATGGGTGCCTGGACGATGGGAGCCCGGATGCCGAGCCTGTCACACAGCGGCGTGTGCAATGCCACCACCTCCCAATCGGCAGGGTATGCCCCCCGGACTTCCCGAGTCGATTCGCGTCGGAGCGGTCCGCCGACTCACGACGTGAGCGTGCCGCGTCCTCCTGCCGGAATGCGTTCGCTCACCCGGCTTCTCGGAGGCCTTCCTGCAGATCGGGAACGGACGTCCGACCGGCCGAGGAGTGCTCGACCGGAAGTGTGATCACGAACGTGCTTCCATGCCCCGGACGACTCTGCACCTCGAGGGTCCCCTCGAGAGACTGCACCAGGTCGCGCACCAGGCTGAGGCCCAGGCCGAGGCCACCGAAAGGCCGGGTGAGGGACGAATCGACCTGATAGAAGCGGTCAAAGACCCGCTTGAGTTGGTCCTTGGACATTCCGACCCCTTCGTCACGCACCCAGAACCGGAATGAGCCCGACGCGGGCTGAGTCACCCCGAGTTCGCACGTCCGGCCCGGCGCGAACTTGATCGCGTTGTCGAGCAGATTCACCAGTATCTGTGTGAGCGCGACTCTGTCCGTCGTTATCCCGGGTAGTCCAGCAGGGATAGTCACGCGGATGGACTCTGACTTCGCCCCCAAGCTGGCGAGCGCGTCGCTCACGCACTCTCCGAATCCGAAGGTGTCGAAACGAAGTGCGGCGTTCCCGTTGATGCGGGCAGACGCAAGCAGGTTCTCCACGAGCATCGACAATCGGTCGGCCTGTCGCTCGGTGGCCTGGAGAAGCTCCAGCCGAATCGTCGGGTCTTCGGCGAACTGGGGCTTCTGCAGCGTCTTGGCCGCCCCGAGGATGGTGGTCAGGGGCGTCCTCAGCTCATGAGAGGTCATCGAGATGAAGTCCTCCCGCAGCTTGTTCAGTTCCTTCAGCTCGACAATCTGCCTCTGCTCCTCACGGACCTGCTCGTTCAGAAGCTCGGCCTGCCACGTCAGCTTCGTGTTGCGGCCCTCGAGACCACGCATCGTGTACCACGACGACTTGAGCATGAGGAGATACAGGGTCGTGAGGGCAGCCAGCAGACCAAGGGATACCAAACGCAACGCCGCGGCCGCCGACGTCGTTTGGGAATCGATAGGGACATCGAGGATCGCAACGGCGTCCGGAGCGGTCCTCCGCGGACCGGGCGAGAATCGCAGGGGCTCGTAGACACGAACACTGGTCTGTGTCTGGAAGAGTGCTGCCGGGGTCATGCCGCTGCCGGGGGTCACCACGGACCCCGCCAAGGCATCCTTGACGTCCGTCGACATCAGCCTCTTCCCGATGTCCGATCGTCGTGACGAGAAGACGGTGAGACCGTCGGGACGGACGATGGCGACACTGGTGACCAGATCTCGCAGAATCAGCCGGTTCATCTGGGCTCTCGTCTTGAGATACGCGCTGCCGTATACGGGCGACGTGAAGCGCGAGGGGGAGAACCCCTTCGGGATGATCTCTCCCGTAACGACATCCGCGATCGCGCGCGCTTGGATCGCGTTCAGGTCCCGCACGTGCGCGGTGACCAGGACGGTGCGAATGACGCCGACAATCGAGAAGCAGAGCAATCCCGCTGTGGCGACAGCGATGGCGCGGGGGCCTAAACGGCGCATCTATCAGTTATCGGCGGATCCCCGCTGGTCGTTTACGGCGCGAGAACTCCCTACTACTTCCGAACTAGCCCACGAACACCGTCGCACGAAGCGGGCGACCGCTGTGGCACTGAACAAACACCGTGGCGGCGTCGTCTTTCACCAACGCCCGCCATAGGGTCCGAACCTCGCGGTCTCGCCCTTCGGCGCACCAGCGGAGAGGGGGGGATTCGAACCCCCGAGGGGCGCAAACCCCAACCGGTTTAGCAAACCGGCGCCATAGACCAGACTAGGCGACCTCTCCGCGGCCGAGTCTAACGAATTCGCCATGCGCGAGAGGGCAACCTTTCGGAAGCCCCACTGTTAGCATCCGGACCCGACGTGCCCGACGTGCAGCCTTCTCCCTCCTCCCGTTCCAGAAGGTCCCCCGGCCTCCTGCTCGCCGCGGGAATCGTGCTGCTGGCCCTGGGCGTCCTGGGCGGCATCCTCGTAGCCAGGGGCGGCCCCACGGCCCGGCCGATCGGCCTCCCAGTGCAAACGACGAAGCCCAACATCGTCCTGATCCTCACCGACGATCAGCGGTGGGACCAACTGAGCCACATGCCGACCGTCCGGTCCCAGCTCATCGGCAAGGGCGTCGACTTCGCCAACGGCTTCGTCGTGGATCCACTCTGCTGTCCCAGCCGCACGACGATCCTCACCGGCAAGTACTCGCACTCCACCGGCATCTACTGGAACGATCCTCCGCACGGCGGGTTCCAGGACTTCCGTCACGAGGAGGGCTCCACGGTCGCCACCTGGCTCCACGCCGCCGACTACCGGACCGCCCTCATCGGCAAGTACCTCAACGGCTACGAGCCGTCCGACACGAGCCACGTGCCGCCCGGATGGGACGTGTGGGACGCCATGGCACTGTCGGGCGAAGGGGACGGAGAGGGTGGCTACTCCAACTACGTGCTGAGCGAGAACGGCCGGCAGGTCCGCTACGGCGACTCCCCCGCCGACTACTCGACCGACGTGCTCTCCCGTCTTGCCACTCGATTCATCACCGACACGCCCGCGTCGCAGCCCTTCTTCCTCTATTACGCGCCGCGCGCCCCGCACCTGCCGTCCACGCCGCCGCCCCGGTACGCGAACGCCTGCCCCAACCTGAAGCCTCTGCGGCCACCGAGCTACAACCAGGCCGACGTTTCGGACATGCCGGCGTACGTTCGCTCGATCCCGCCCATGAAGGCCGGGCGCCGCGCGCTCGACGACCGCATCGCCCTCGACAATTGCCGCGCGCTCCTCGGCGTGGACGACTCGGTCAAGGCGATCCTCGGCGCCCTCCAGCGCACCGGCAGACTTTCGAACACTCTGATCGTCTACGCGTCCGACAACGGCTTCATGCTCGGCGAGCACCGCCTGACCGGAAAGGCGGTGCCCTACGAGGAGAGCATCCGCGTGCCGATCGTCGTACGGTACGACCCGCTCACGCACGGCGCCCCGCGCACCGATCAGCACTTGGCCCTGAACCTCGACTTCGCGCAGACGTTCGCCGCGCTCGCCGGCGTGCGGGCCCCCGGCGCGGAGGGACGGAATCTGCTGCCGCTGTTGAAGAACCCGGACGCGCCGTGGCGCGCACGATTCCTGGTGGAGCACTGGGAACCGCCGCGCGCCGATCCGCCCGGCGCCCCCACCGCGGATCGCGGCCGGCCGCCTTACTGCGCCGTGCGCTCCACGACGCACATGTACGTGAAGTACGCGACGGGCGAGCAGGAGCTGTACGACGTGCGCACCGATCCCTACGAGCTGCACAACTTGGCCGGCGACTCCGCCGATCGCGCGCTGCTCGACCGCCTGCACCGCCGGATGGTCGTGCTGTGCAACCCGCCGCCGCCCGGCTTTACGCCGTAGCGAGCACGCCGTGAGGAGCTAGGCGACCTTCCCCGACTCGCCCTTGCCGTCCTTGCCCTTGACGGGACGGGCGGGTTCCTCGACCTCGTCCCCGTCGTCGCTCTCGTCACCACCCTCCTCGTTCAGGCAGCGGGCGCGGATGTCTTCGGCCGACATCGGCTTGGCGAACAGGTAGCCCTGGCCGAGCGGGCAGTTCTCGCCGACCAGGAACTCGCGCTGCTCTTCCGAGTCGATCCCTTCCGCGAGCGGCACCATCCCGAGGCTGTGGCCGAGCTGGATGATCGCTCGCGCCATCGTGGCCGCGTCGTCGTCGCCGGGGAGCTTCCGCACGAACGACTGGTCGACCTTCAGGATGTCGACGGGGAGGTCCTTCAGACGCCGGATGGACGAGAGCGCCTTGCCGAAGTCGTCGATGGCGACCTTCAGCCCGTTGTCCCGGAACTGCTGGAGCACCCGGCGAGTCCGCTCGGGGTCGGCCATGGCGGCAGCCTCGGGGATCTCGATGACGATGGTCTCGGGGTCGATGCGCGAGGAACGAAGCGTGGACGTTATGCGGTCCACGACGCTCGGCTGCCACAGCTGGCGCGGCGACAGGTTGATGCTCATGTCGAGCTCCAGGCCATCCTCGCGCCACGAGCGGGACTGCCGGCAGATCTCGTCGACCACCCAGTCACCCACGGCCTCGATGAGGCCCATGTCCTCGGCCGCCAGGATGAACTCGCCCGGGGGAACCAGCTCGCCGTTGGAGTCGCGCCATCGCAGCAGCGCCTCGACGCCTACCGTGTCCTGCGCCTCGAGGTCGACGATCGGGTGGTAGTGCAGCACCCAGTCCTTGCGCTCCACGGCCTTGCGTAGCTTGGTGGTGAACGAGAGGCCGCGCACGGGATCGTCGGCGTCCTTGGAGAACAGGACGTAGCCGCCGGGTCCGGTCTTCTTGCTCTTGCGCATCGCCTCGTGCGCGTGTTGCAGGAGGTCCTCGGCGTTCTCGGCGTCCAGCGGGAAGATGCTGATGCCGATCGAGGCGCTCACGTAGAACTCATTGTCGTCGACCATGAAGGGATCCTGCAGCGCCTCCTGGATTCGGCTCGACTCCGCCTCCGCGACCAGCAGCGCGTTGTCGGTGCTCGAGCGCATCGAGCCGCCGTTGCCGCGCTCGCGCCCGGCGAGCAGCAGCAGGAACTCGTCGCCTTCCTGACGCGCCACCAGGTCGGCCTCCTGCGCCGCGTCTCGCAGCCGTGTCGCGACCTGGCGAAGCAGCTCGTCGCCGCCGTCGTGACCGAGCGAGGTGTTCACCAGCTGGAAGTCGTCCAGGTTGAGCGTCAGGGTCGCGACGGCGAGGTTGTGCCGCTCTGCGCGGAGCAGCACCTGCTCGATGAACTCCTCGAACATCGGGCCGTTGGGAAGACCCGTCAGCTCGTCGTGGTACGCGCGGTAGGCGTCGTTCTGCTCGCCCTGGCGCCAGTCGGTGATGTCGACGATCAGGCCCTGTATCACCTCGGGGCGGCCCGACGAGTCCTGCTGGACCACCGCCGTCTCGCGAACCCACACCGTGCGGCCATCGCGCGACTGCATCCGGTACTCGATGGTCACCGGCTCGCCGCTCGAGCGCGCGCGGCGGTAGTCGGCCATCACGCGGTCCCGGTCGGCGGCGTTGATGGACTTCAACCGCAGCGTGGGATCCTTGCGCCACTCGGCCGGCGAGATGCCGAGCAGGCGCTTGATCTGCGGACTGACGAACAGCGTTCGCATGCCCTCGTCGGCAACCGCCGAGTACGTGACGACGGGCAGCGCCTCGACGATCGTACGGTAGTCGCCTCCGCCCTCTCCCACCTCGTCGTCCGTGCCGTCCTTCCGCTGGACGAACTCGGCGACCGCGGCACCGACTCCTTCGAGCGTGGAGATCATCGAGTCGTCGGGGCGCTTGGCGTCGCGACTGTAGAGCTCGATCGTGCCGAGGACCTGGTTCCCCTCGCGGATGGGGAACCCGATGGTGCCGAGCATGCCTTGGAGGGCGGCGGTGGCGGCCGTCGGCACATCGCCGTCCTGATCGGCGCCTCGCTGCCACGAGCCGACGCGGCTGAGGGACTTGCCCGAGGGATCGACCATCGACAGGACGCCCACGTCCCAGCCGAGGTACTCGCAGACAACCTCAAGGATTCGGGGAGCGGCGTCGTTCAGGGACCCCGCTCGGTCGAGCACCTGCTTCACGTCGTCGATCACGGCGAGGCGCTCGGACTCCCCAGAATCCTTCTTCTCGGCCGTCACGACACCACCCTTGTAGAAGCCCGCCGGCAGGGCACCGGCGCAGCGGAATCTCCTACAAAGGTTTCGGTTGGTCTCAGGGCCGGGTTAAGGCGATGGGCTACCGCGGGCCTACCCATTTGTGGCGTCCCGAAGGTCCGACTCGCCCCCATGAATCACGTGGAGGCCCTTCGGCCTGAGGAGCGCCTCGATATCGGCCGCGGTGACGGGCTTGCTGAACAGGTAGCCCTGACCCAGGAGGCAGCCGTTCTCGACCAGGAACCGCCACTGCTCCTCGGTCTCGATCCCCTCCGCAAGGGGGGTCAGCCCCAGGCTCCGGCCCATCTGGATGATCGCCCGGACGATGGCAACCGCGTCGGGGTCCCCGGGGAGGTCGCCTACGAAGGACCGGTCGATCTTCAGAACGTCCATCGGCAGGTGCTTCAGCCGCGACAGCGACGAGTAGCCGGTGCCGAAGTCGTCGATCGCGAGGTGCAGGCCCCGCCCGTGGAGGTCGCGCAGGATCCGGAGCGTGCGCTCCGGGTCGCTCATCGCGGCCGACTCGGTGACCTCGACGGTCACGCGCGAGGGGTCGACCTGCGCCGCCTCCATCCGGAGCAGGATCTTCTGGCCGAGGTCCTGCTGCCACAGCTGGCGCGGCGACAGGTTGAACCCGATGCGAAGCGGGATGCCCTTGTTCGACCACTCGCGGGACTGGCGGCAGATCTCCGACAGCACCCAGTCGCCGATGGCGCCGATCAGCCCCATCTCCTCGGCGAGCGGAATGAAGTCGCCGGGCGGAACCATTCCCTGGCCCGGCTCCATCCACCGCACGAGCGCCTCGACCTCGACCGTGTCGCCGGTCGCGAGGTCGACGATCGGCTGATAGTGCAGCAGCCACTGGCGCTCCTCCACCGCGCGCCGCAAGCGGGTCGCGAAGGACAGCTGGTTGGACGTCTCCGCCGTCTCGGCCGAGTACCGGATGTGTCCGCCGGGTCCCTGACGCTTGCTCCGGTACATGGCGGTGTCGGCGTTCTTGAGCAGCGTCACGGCGTCCTGCGCGTCGACTGGGAACACGCTGATGCCGATGCTCGCCGACACGAAGAACTCCGTCTCGGCCAACACGAACGGCTGCCGCAGTGATTCGTGGATGCGCTCGGCGACGCGCTCGGCCGAGCGCACCGCGAACGCGGAGCCGTCCGCCTCGAACCCGCCTTCGGGCGGCTCGATGTCGGCGCACAGCAACAGGAACTCATCCCCCCCCTGCCGGGCGACGAGGTCGG
>Ga0335082_10010500_pt1 | contig 10050 bp, 5 predicted proteins | sample Lox_Sample_41_FD_206718 | JGI IMG/M metagenome (GOLD analysis project Ga0335082, IMG submission 206718) | Soil microbial communities from Loxahatchee National Wildlife Refuge, Florida, United States - Lox_Sample_4.1 | ecosystem: Environmental > Terrestrial > Soil > Wetlands | place: USA: Florida...
ACGTTGCGACTGCTGAGCGACATGCGGATGTCGCCCACGGTCAGCACTTCATCGGGCTCGGGACGCGACTCGTCCGGCCCCGGTTCGCGGGTGCGGCGGAAGATGGCGCGAATCCTGGCCACCAGTTCGCGGGGATCGAAAGGCTTGGCCAGATAGTCGTCGGCGCCGATTTCCAGGCCGATGATGCGATCGATGGCCTCTCCCTTCGCGGTCAGCAGCAGCACTGGGACGGAGGATTGCCGCCGCAGTGCCTTCAACAGCTCGAAGCCTGAGCCGCCCGGCAGCATGACATCCAGAACAATCAGCTCGTGTCCGCCCTCCAAAGCCGCGCTCAATCCGGAAGCGTGGTCGTAGGCAGCGTCAATCTCGAAGCCCTCGCCCTCCAGAAAGCGCGTCAGCAGATTGACAAGCGCGCGGTCGTCATCCACGATAAGCAAGCGGTTCACGGGATTTATTTTGCCCTTTCCCGCGCGTCCCGGCGGTGAAGAATTGTTTCGCGATGTGGCCTGCCGCTTCACAAAACTTAACCTTCCTTCACTCCTCTTAACCGCTGTCCCTGGGCCTGTCCGTTCTAATAGTATTGGATGCAATAGTACTGCAATCAACAGGTCTGATTGCAGTTAAGGAACGCCGCAGGTCGCGGTGACATCTAGAATGACACTGCGTCTGTAGGGTTGCGAGGAGCAGGAGGAGTTGGTGAAGAGAAAGACTGTCTTCGGAGTAGGGCTGGGATTGGCCTCGGCGCTGGCTATTTGCGCCGTGCTGGCCGGGTGCAGCTCGCAACCGGCGAAGAGCGCCAAGGCCGGCAGCCCGCCGCCCGCTGTTCCCGTCGGAGTGGTTAACGTCAAACAGGGTGATTTCAACGTCTATCTCGCCGGATTGGGCGGGGTTGAGGCCTTCTATACGGTTTCGCTGAAGACCCGCATCGACGGGCAGATCATGCAGGTCAACTTTCGCGAAGGGCAGGACGTGAAGAAAGACGAGTTGCTCATCGTGATTGACCCCCGTCCTTACCAGGTAGCTCTGCAGCAGGCGGAAGCGAATCTCACCAAGGACCAGGCCCAGCTCAACAATGCCAAGGCGCAATACGAGCGCAACAAGGTGCTGTATGAGGAGGGCGTAATCGCCAAGCAGGACCTGGATACGCTGCAGGCATCCTTCGGAACCTATGAAGGTACGATCGCCGCAGACAAGGCAGCCATCGAAAACGCCAAGCTGAACCTGACCTACTGCTACATCAAGTCTCCCATTGACGGCCGCGTCGGGCTGCGCCAGGTGGATCCCGGCAACTACGTCACCGCCGCCGGTGGTACTGCCATGGTAGTGATTACTCAGCTCCATCCCATCGCTGTGGTGTTCACCCTGCCGGAAGACCAGCTGCAAATTGTCCGTGAACACATGAAGCAGGGAACGCTCGAGGTGGATGCCTACAGCCGGGATGATCAGACCAAGCTCGCCACAGGCAAGCTGCAGACCATTGACAACCAGATTGATCCCACGACGGGCACGGCCAAGCTGAAGGCGATCTTCGACAATCCCAACAATGAGCTTTGGCCGAACGAATTCGTCAATGCTCACCTGCTGCTGGAGACGCGGAAGGACGCCATCACCGCGCCGGCGAGCGCGATTCAGCGCGGACCGGAGGGCTCGTTTACCTACGTCGTTGACGCCAACAATACCGTTCAGATGCGGCCCGTGAAGATTGCCCTCACTCAGGGCAGCACCGTGGTAATCGCCTCCGGCCTGCAGGGCGGCGAGCGAGTTGTCACCGACGGTCAGGAGAAGCTGCAGGCGGGAAGCAAGGTAGCGCCACAAGCTCCGGCCAAGCAGAACCAGCAGAGCAGCGGCAATATCGGATCGACGACATGAGTATCTCGCGGCCATTCATTCTTCGGCCCATCGCCACGTCGCTGCTGATGACGGGACTGTTGCTGGTGGGCGTGGTGGCCTACCGTCAGCTTCCCATCTCCGCCCTGCCGCAGGTGGATTACCCAACGATTCAGGTAGTGACGTTTTATCCTGGGGCCAGCCCGGATGTAACCGCGTCTTCGATTACCGCGCCGCTGGAGCGGCAGTTCGGCCAGCTTCCCGGCCTCAGCCAGATGACGTCCAGCAGCTCCTTCGGCGCCTCCGTCATCACGCTGCAATTTAACCTTGACGAAAACATTGACGTTGCCGAGCAGGAAGTACAGGCCGCGATCAATTCTGCACAGACGTATCTGCCGGCCGATCTGCCGACACCGCCCATCTACAGCAAGGTGAATCCGGCGGATGCTCCCATCCTAACGCTGGCCATGACCTCCGACAGCATGCCGTTGCCGCAGGTGGAGGACCTGGCGGATACGACCTTCGCGCAAAAAATTTCGCAGTTGCCCGGCGTCGGCCTGGTCAGCATCAGTGGCGGACAGAAGCCCGCGGTACGCATCATGGCCAACCCCACGGCGTTGGCGTCCTATGGCATGAGCCTGGAGCAACTGCGCACGGTCATCGGGCAGATCAACGTTGACCAGGCAAAGGGACAGCTACAGGACAACCGTCAGTCCTACACCATCGGGGCAAACGATCAGTTACTGAACCCGCAGGGCTACGCCGACAGCATCGTCGCCTATAAGAACGGCAATCCTGTACGCCTGTCCAATGTCGCCACCGTCGTCATGGGCCCGGAGAACGTCAATCAGGCGGCGTGGATGAACACTACGCCGGCGGTGATCCTGAACATCCAGCGGCAGCCCGGCGCCAACATCATCAAGGTGGTTGACAGCATCAAGCTGCGGCTGAAGCAGTTACAGTCGAATCTTCCGGCGTCGGTAAAGGTCACCGTCCTCACTGACCGCACGAACACCATTCGCGCCAGCGTCAAAGACGTTCAGTACGAACTGATGCTGACCATCGTGCTGGTGGTTTTGGTGATCTTCGTCTTCCTGCGAACCCTTTCAGCGACGATCATCCCCAGCATCGCCGTGCCTCTGTCGCTGGTCGGTACCTTCGGCGTGATGTACCTGCTCGGGTATTCGCTCGACAACCTGTCACTGATGGCGCTCACCATCTCCACCGGCTTTGTAGTGGACGATGCCATCGTCATGATCGAGAACATCGAGCGCTACATCGAGGACGGTCATACTCCGCTGGAGGCAGCGCTGCAGGGCGCCGGGCAGATTGGCTTCACCATCGTCTCGCTGACGGTGTCGCTGATTGCCGTGCTGATCCCGCTGCTCTTCATGGGCGACATCGTAGGCAGGCTCTTTCGGGAGTTCGCCGTAACCTTGAGCGTGACGATTCTCTTCTCCGCCATCATCTCGCTGACGCTAACACCGATGATGTGCTCGCTGTTGCTGCGGCAGAAGGACGAAGCAAGGCATGGCCGCTTCTATCAGTGGTCGGAGCGCGCCTTCGCGAATACCATCGCCTTCTACGGGCGGACGGTAAAGTTCGTCCTAAAGCATCAGACGGCGACCCTGCTGGTCACCATCGCCACGCTGATTGCCACGATATGGCTGTACATCATCGTCCCCAAGGGCTTCTTTCCGGTGCAGGACACGGGCGTCATCATGGGCATTACCGATGCCCCGGAAAGCATCTCCTTCGCCGCCATGGCAGAGCGGCAACAGGAGATGGCGGCCGCCATCCTCAAGGACAAGGATGTCGAGAGCCTTTCGTCCTTCATTGGCGTGGATGGAACCAACACCACGCCCAACAGTGGACGGCTTCAGATCAACCTGAAGTCGCGCGACGATCGCGATGATGACGTCACCACCATCATGAAGCGGATACAGCAGGAAGTTTCCGGCGTGGAGGGTATCACGCTGTACATGCAGCCGGTACAGGACCTGACGGTGGAGGACCGAATCAGCCGCACGCAGTATCAGTTCAGCCTGGAGGATGCCGATCCCAAAGAGCTGGCGTCGTGGACGTCGAAGATGGTGGCCAAGCTGAAGACCTTGCCGGAGCTGCGTGACGTAGCCACCGACCAGCAGAATCAGGCGGCGCAGGCCAGTCTGGTGATCGATCGCGACACCGCCTCGCGGCTGGGCGTCACCACCGCTGCCATTGACAACACCCTGTACGACGCCTTCGGCCAGCGGCTGGTTTCCATCATGTTCACGCAGCTGAACCAGTATCACGTTGTGCTGGAAGTCGACCCCAGCTTCCGCGCTGATCCGGATTCGCTGAAGAGCATCTACGTTCCAGCCGGTGGAGGACAAAGCCCGGCGGCGCAAGGCGGAAACGCGCCTGCGGCGAACACTCCCAGCGTCGGCGTTCTGGGCGCGACTGCCTCACAGGTGCCGCTTAGCGCCATCTCTCATTTTGAAACCACGAGCGGGCCGCTGACCGTCAATCACCAAGGACAGTTCCCTGCCGTCACCATCTCGTTCAACCTGGGCAACGGCGCTTCGCTGGGCGACGCCGTGAAGGCGATCCAGCAGACCGCGGCTGACATGGGCCTGCCGCCGAGCATCCAGTTGGCGTTCCAGGGCACGGCGCGAGCGTTTCAGGCCTCGCTGGCCAACGAGGGCTGGCTCATCCTTGCCGCCATCATCACCGTGTACATCGTGCTGGGCGTGTTGTACGAAAGCTACATTCATCCCATCACGATTCTGTCCACGCTGCCCTCGGCCGGCGTGGGCGCCATCCTGGCACTGATGCTGTTCCACATGGACCTGGGCGTGATGGCTTTGATCGGCATGATCCTGCTGATCGGTATCGTGAAGAAGAACGCTATCATGATGATCGACTTCGCGCTGGAAGCGGAGCGCAAGGAGGGCAAGGCGCCGGTGGACGCCATCTTTGAAGCGTGCCTGCTGCGCTTCCGTCCCATCATGATGACGACCTTCGCCGCGCTGTTCGGCGCGGTGCCGTTGGCGGTGGGCTCGGGAACGGGCTCGGAGCTGCGGCGTCCGCTGGGCGTGACCATCATCGGCGGCCTGATGATCAGCCAGTTGCTGACGCTGTACACCACCCCGGTTGTGTACTTGTGGTTCGACCGGTTAGCCGCAGCGCTGCGCCATCTGCGCGCACCAAGACCGGCGGAGGCGGTGGGAGATTGAAGTGAGAATGCTAAGAAGTGTCATCCCGAGGGACGAGGTCGCCGCGGCGACCGAGGAGTCGAGGGACCCCTATACTGGCCGTGCTCTCATATCAGAATGTGGTTCTCACCGGCTTCTGATACCACTTACGGCTCGAGTCCTTCCAACTGGGGTTGGCCTTGTTGATGAGCGCAATCTTCTTTTCCCGCCTCCAGTTCTTCAACTGCTTCTCGCGGCGAATTGCGGTTCTCACTTCGCCATAGGTCTCCTAATACAACAGCCGATCGACCTCGTACTTCGCCGTGAATCCGCGAGATGTGTGGTCCTTGTGTTGTCTCACGCGGAAAGACAAATTGCTGGTAATGCCAACGTAAAGCGTGCCGCTGAGGCTTCCGAGTATGTATACCGAATAGCGATGTTCGCGTCTGGCTCGCATATTTGCTGCGCTTATAGGGGTCCTTCGACTCCTCGCTCGTCCAGCTTCGCGGACGATCTCGTCGCTCAGGATGACAGAGAAAAGGGGGTTGCGCGGTGATGAATAAACATATTGTGAGTGATGCGAGTGTGGCAGATCAGCAGCGGTACCGAAGAGACGATTACTGTGTCATCCTGGGCGGAGTCCAAGGACCCCCTATGAGCGAAGGTTGGTGCGAGCAGAACGTTGTCGCGAGAGTGTTGCGATAGGGGTCCCTCGACTCCTCGGTCACGGCGCACGCTGACTTCGTCGCTCGGGATGACACATTGTGAAGATATTTGAACCATGAACATAGCTGGCCAGTGGCAGTGACCGAAAGACCCATCACTGACAACTGGCCACCGGCCACTGACAACTAGTTTATGAACATCTCGGCCCCAGCCATCGAACGGCCCGTAGCCACCACGCTGCTGACCCTGGCCCTGCTTCTGGCGGGAGGGCTGGCGTACACGCAGCTTCCGGTGGCGCCGTTGCCGCAGATTGAGTTCCCAGTCATCTCGGTGGGCGCGGCCTTGCCGGGCGCCAGCCCGGAGACAATGGCTTCCGCGGTGGCAACACCGCTGGAGCGGCAGTTCGGACGCATCGCGGCCATCAACCAGATGACGTCCTCCAGCCAGCTCGGGTCCACCGGCATCGCCATACAATTCGACCTCGATCGCAACATTGATGCGGCGGCGCGCGACGTGCAAGCCGCCATCAACGCTGCCCGCGGTTATCTGCCTGCCGATTTGCCCAGCAACCCAACTTACCGCAAGATCAATCCCGCCGACGCGCCGGTCATGATTCTGGTGATGACCTCCGACGCCCTGACCCAGGACCAGATGTACGATGCGGCCGACTCCATCATGGGGCAGAAGCTGGCGCAGGTGGAGGGCGTGGGTCAGGTCTTTGTGTGGGGCTCGTCGCAACCCGCCGTGCGCATCGAGGCCAATCCTAACCTGCTGAACAAGTACAGCATCGGCCTGGAGGCCGTGCGGGCAGCGATTGCCGCGCAGAATACCAACATCGCCAAGGGCTCGCTGCAGAACGGCACGACCACCTGGATGGTCCGGGCCAATGACCAACTCAAGAGAGCTGCGGAGTACAAGCCCCTCATCGTTGCCTACCGCAACGGAGCGCCGGTACGGCTGAGCGATGTTGCCGACGTTCAGGATTCGTACTCCAACATCAACAACTCAGGGAGCTTCAACGGCAAGCCCAGTGTGCTGATCGTCATCTTCCGCCAGCCGGGGGCGAACATGATCGCCACCGCCGACCGGGTGGCCGCGGCGCTGCCTTTCCTGAAGGCGTCGCTGCCCGCAGCCGTCAATCTTGTGGTCGGCCTGGACCGCACCACCACAGTGCGCGCTTCGGTGCACGATGTGCAGCGCACCCTCATCATTTCCGTCATTCTGGTCACGCTGGTGGTGTTTATCTTTCTGCGCGAGGTGCGCGCCACCATGATTCCCAGTGTGGCCGTGCCGCTGGCCATCGTAGGCACCTTCGGGGTCATGTACTTGTGCGGCTTTTCGCTGAACAATCTCTCGCTGATGGCGCTGACCATCTCCACCGGCTTCGTGGTGGACGACGCCATCGTGGTGCTGGAGAACGTGATGCGCCACGTGGAGAGCGGGATGAAGCCCTACCAGGCGGCCTTGCTGGGCGCGCGCGAGATTGGCTTCACGGTGGTCTCCATGAGCACCTCGCTGGTCGCCGTGTTCATTCCCATTCTGCTGATGGGCGGGCTGGTAGGACGATTGTTCCGCGAATTTGCGGTTACCCTGAGCGCCGCCATCGGTGTTTCCCTGATCGTCTCCCTGACTACCACGCCCATGTTGTCCTCACGTTTTCTGAAGGCCCACGATCCCGGCCGCCACGGCTCTCTGTACCGCTGGAGTGAGAGCGGCTGGCAATGGATGCAGCGTACCTACCGCAGCACGGTGGGCTGGGTGCTGCGGCACAAGCGGCTGACTCTGGCCGTTGCCATTGTAATGGTCATCCTTAATGTATGGCTTTACATCATTATTCCTAAAGGGTTCTTTCCACAGCAGGATACCGGAAGGATGGTCGGGGTCGTTCAGGGTGATCAGGATGTCTCGTTCGACGACATGAACCGCAAGGTGAACGAGTTCATCCGCATTGTGAAACAGGACCCGGCGATTGAAAACGTCCTGGCCTTCGTGGGCGGCAACGCGGCGCAGAACCAGGGCCGCATGTTTGTTACGCTCAAGCCGCTGGCCCAGCGCAAGGTCAGCGTGGACCAGGTGATTGCCCGGCTGCGTCCCAAGACCGCGCACATACCGGGCGCGACGTTGTTCTTTCAGGGAGTGCAGGACTTGCAGATCGGCGGCCGGATGTCCAACGCCCAGTTCCAATACACGCTTTCGGGCGAGAACCTTTCCGAGCTTTACGAGTGGGCGCCTAAACTTCTGCAGCGGCTGCGGAAGATTCCGGAACTGAAGGACGTCAACAGTGATCAGCAGATCAGCGGGTTGGAAGCCAACGTAGTCATCGACCGCGATACCGCGGCGCGCTTGGGGATCACGCCGCAGCAGATTGACAACATCCTCTATGACGCCTTCGGGCAGCGGCAGATTTCGACCATCTACCGCACCCTGAACCAGTATCACGTGGTGCTGGAAGTCGATCCCAAATATCAGCTCACTCCGGATGCGCTGAAGAGCGTGTATGTGATTACGAATTCAGGCGCACAGGTGCCGTTGTCGTCGTTTGCTCACATCGCGCCGGCCAACACGTCACTGGCAGTCAACCACCAGGGACAATTCCCTGCCGTCACCATCTCGTTCAATCTGGCGCCGGGCGGAGACCTGGGAACAGCTACGCGGGCAATCGACCAGGCGGAGCTGGAGATGCGAATGCCGGCCACCATTCATGGCAGCTTTCAGGGGACTGCGGCGGCTTTCCAGGATTCGCTGAAGTCGGAACCGATTTTGATTCTGGCTGCTTTGGTGGCGGTGTATATCGTGCTGGGCATGCTGTATGAAAGCTACATCCATCCCATCACGATTCTTTCCACGCTGCCGTCGGCAGGCACGGGCGCGTTGCTGGCCCTGCTGCTGTTCAAGATGCAACTGGATGTGATCGGCCTGATCGGCATCATCCTGCTGATCGGCATTGTGAAGAAGAACGCCATCATGATGATTGACTTCGCGGTGGAAGTGGAGCGCACCGGCAAGACGGCCGAGGAAGCGATCCACGAAGCGGCGATCATTCGCTTCCGGCCCATCATGATGACCACCGCCGCCGCCATGCTGGGGGCGATGCCGTTGGCGTTTGGCCACGGCGTCGGCGCGGAAGTGCGGCGCCCGCTGGGTATTGCGATTGTCGGCGGACTCATCGTCAGCCAGGCGCTGACGCTCTACACCACACCCGTAGTGTACCTCTACATGGATACGTTCAAGGACTGGGTGGCGGGTCTGCTGCCCGGACGCCGCAAGCACGCCACCGAGAAGGAAGAAGTGCCGGTGTTCGCGGATTAGGTCCCTCAGGCGCGGCCCTGTCGTGCAGCTCCCTTTGGCTTCTTCGTAGTGACAATTCATCGAGAAGCTCCAGTCGTCGCGGCTGACAAACCTGCGCGACAAAATTGCGGCACACTCGTGCTAGAGAATTTCATCCGCATTTTCATCATGCTGAAAACATATTCACAGATACTGGTGCTATCCCCGGAGCAGGCTATACGTCATCTATGCATGGGACTTTTCGGAGTCGAACTCCCTCGACGTGAGGAACGGGGTTTTCAGGGCATACTTTATGTTGAGAGTGGAAGTTCATACCGTACCAAGAGCGGTAACTCTCCGCTGCAGCGGCAAGATTGTGCTGGGAGTGGAGTGCGAAATTCTGCGCTGCATGGCGGAGACGCGAAATGAACCTTGCCTGGTGCTGGACCTCAGCCGCGTCCACGCCATGGATGCCGCGGGGCTGGGTCTTCTGGTGGAGTTGCATTGCCGGGCGCAGCGCCGCAACCAGGCATTGAAAATCGCGCGTCCGACGCGCGCGGTGTGCGTCCTAATGGCGCTCACCAGCCTGCACTCCGTGCTCGATGTTTCCGGATGCGAAGAGGTGGACCTGGACGATGGCCGTGCGGCCTCGTCCGGGGTTGCGGGGCGTTGCCTGACAGCTTGATCTGCAAGGAAAGCCGGTTGCTGCCAACCTCTGAGGTCGAGGAACAACCGCGGGTCTCGAGGGAGTTCACCTTCCCTGGGGACTCGGGTTCGCTGGTGCGCGCGCGAGAAGCGGTGATGGACGTCATCAAGCCGTATTGCTCCGGCGAAGCGGAAGAAGTCGATATCCTGATTGCCGTGCAGGAGGCGCTGGCCAACGCCGTTGTGCATGGCTGCCGCGGCGACGCCGGCAAGACCATCCACTGCCGGGTGGAGGTCGATGCTTCGGCTTTCACCATCACGGTACGCGACTGTGGCCCGGGCTTCGATGTGGAAGCGGCCACGCAGGCCACCGACCCGGGCGCCAACACCACAACGCATGGCCGTGGCATCGCCATGATGCGCGGCCTGATGGATGAGGTCACGTACCGGCGCGGCGGCGCGGAAGTGC
>Ga0335082_10010501_pt1 | contig 10049 bp, 8 predicted proteins | sample Lox_Sample_41_FD_206718 | JGI IMG/M metagenome (GOLD analysis project Ga0335082, IMG submission 206718) | Soil microbial communities from Loxahatchee National Wildlife Refuge, Florida, United States - Lox_Sample_4.1 | ecosystem: Environmental > Terrestrial > Soil > Wetlands | place: USA: Florida...
CCGGCGACATCGTCGCCATCGCCGAGGTGGTGCGCGACCTGTACCGCTCGGAGACCCAGCCGGAGCAGTCTTATTCCGAGCGGCAGCTTTACGAAGCCGCCCTCGACCGGCTGTCGCGCGAAATCGCGGCGGTGCAGCGCGTCACCGAGACCGAGGCGATCAAGGAGATCGAGGCGGCGCTGGCCAAGGGCCCGCGGCGCGGGCCGAAGCCGGCCGATGAGGCGGACAGCGATGCCGCCGCCGAGGAGGAGGCGGCCTAAAAGCCCGCTTCCAGCAAGGAATGACAAAGCCCGGCAGCAATGCCGGGCTTTTTGTTTGCAGCGGCGAGCTTGTCGCATTTGCCCGGTCTGAACCTGCGAAAGTCTCAACGCGACCAATAGTCTGGAGGTCGGCCGCACCATGCCCTCGGGCAGCAACGGACCGGACCTGACCGCAAGGGAGCGCATAATGAGGGCAATTTGGATTGCAGCATTTGCCGTGGGTGCGACGCTCGCCGCCGGTTCGGCCGCGGCCGCGGAGCCCGACACGCAAGCCTTCGCCAAGCGGCTCTTCGGCCACGACGTCGGGGCAAAGGGCAGGACTTACGCCTGCTTTACGCGCCGTTATGACGCGACGCATCTGCGCCAGCATCCGCAGCAGAAGACGACTGCGATGAAACTCCTGGTCAGCGCCGAAATGGCGGCCGAAGACAAGCAGCCCAACTACAGCTTCACGCTCGGCGTGACGTTCCGCGGCCGCAAGGGCCATTTCGATACGATGGGAAGCTGCGGCCATCCGGCGGCCGAGCAGGAGGGCAGCGACAAGCTGGTGCTCGGCTGCGGCGTCGATTGCGACGGCGGCGGTCTGCAGATCGAAATGGCCCGTGCCGACAAATCGGTGATCGTACGGATCGACCGGGTGGCCATTTGGAACAACGACAGGCCGGACGGTGAGCGCGAAGGCTTCGACGGCGGCGCCGATGACAAGGCTTTCCGGCTCGACCGAGCCGGCCTGGACGAGTGCAAATCGCTGATGCCCAAGGACGACAAGGACGACAAACTTGCGACGCTCGATCAGAAATAGTGTTGCACGAGCGTCTAGAGGGAGAGTGCGATGCATCGACGCAACATGTTGACGGCGGTGCTGGCCGGCGTCGGCGGCTTGTTCGCGGCGACCACGGCGACGCGCAACGCGCACGCCGCGCCCGACAAGGCCAAGGTCGTCTATCACCTGTCCGACCTCGACAAGGTCAGTTTCGTGCTCGGCAACATCCGCAACCATTTCGACGGCATGGGCGGCCCCGACAAGGTCACGATCGCGCTGGTCGTGCACGGTCCGGCGCTCAAGGCCTTCAACGCTGCGGGGGCCAGTCCCGATGTGGCGCGCCGCGTCGGTGAATTCGGCAAAGCCGGGCTCGAGCTCAACGCCTGCGGCAACACCATGAAGGGCATGAAAATTACGCTGAAGGATTTGTTGCCCGGTTTCATTGTTGCGGAGCGCGGCGGTGTGGTGCGGATCGCCGAGTTGCAATCGATGGGCTACGTGTATTTGCGTCCGTGAAGTCGTCCGGCGTTGAAGTCACAAAATATTGCGCCGGCGTGGTACCGAAGCTGCGGCGAAACATGGCGATGAATGCGCTAGTGCTTTCATAGCCTAGCGAGAAGGCAACATCGCCGACGCGTTGGCCGGTTCCGAGCAGTTCGAGTGCCCGCAGCAATCGTGCTCGTCTTCGCCAAGCGGCGAATGAAAGCCTCGTCTCCATCAGGAAATGTCGCGCAAAGGATCGCGCACTCATCCCGGTCTCGTGCGCCGCTGCGATTATCGGCCAATTCTCCTGCGGCATATCACGCAGCCGGACTGCAATGTCGCGCAGGTTTTTCGTGGTTGGCATCGGCAAGTGCAGTGGCTCGTCCGGCGATGCCTTAATACAATCGAACAGCACCTGAACCAGTCGGCCCTGCGGCCCGCTTTCGTCGTAGAGTGGCGGCAGACGACTGACGGCTTGCAATATCCCGCCAAGCAGCGGTGTGACCCGCACGATCGCGCAATGCGTCGGCATACCCGGCACGTCTTTCCGCACAAAGATCGCGCGTGCCTCGCCGACGCTGTGACGGGTTACGTGAGGCACCTCCGCCGGAATCCAGGTAGCGCGCTCCGGCGTGGCGATGAAACTTCCGTTGGCCACGGTCGTAGTTAAGGTTCCGCGTGGCGCGTAGAGCAGTTGGCCCCGCGGATGGGTATGCGGCGGAGACTCTGCAATCGATTGATTGTCCCGAGTATATGCGACGATTGCGCGCGGTAGATCGTGATCGACCCGCGGCGGTAGCGCCGGATCGACTTGAACAAAATGCGACGTACTTTGGCCATTTCTCGACATTTATTGTCATTATAGCGTTAACGGGCCAACGCACAATGTACTATGGTAGGGCGCCATTCGACGTTGAGACGCCGACATTCACAAAGATCAGAAGGGCTCCGATGACCGCCAATCTGGGCTATGTCTCGCCAACGAACGACGCCAGTGCGCTCGGCGTGCACTCGCTCGATCAGTTCGTGCTGGCGGTGCCCGACGCGAGCGTCGCGCAGGACTTCTACGGTTCCTTCGGGCTCGATGTCGTTCGCGACGGCAACGCCCTGGCAATCATGACCTTCGGTCATGAACACCGCTGGGGTTCGATCGTCGAGGGCAAGACCAAGGCGCTGCATCATCTGTCGTTCGGCTGCTACGCCGAGGACCTGCCGCGGCTCAAAACGCGCATCGAAGGCGCCGGCGTCAAACTGGTCGATCCGCCGCCCGGCTTCGAGAGCAACGGCTTCTGGTTCCGCAACCATGAAAACGTGCTGATCGGGGTGAAGGTCGCGCCCAAGGTCTCACCCGACCGCAAGCTCGATAGCAAATGGACGCCGGCGCCGGCCGGCACGGCCGGCGCCGCGATCCGCCAGAAATCGCCGTTGACGCAGCCGCGCCGGCTGTCGCATGTGCTCACCTTCACCGCCGACGTCGACGCCTCGATCAAATTCTATGAACGCACGCTGGGCCTGCGTCTGTCCGACCGCGCCGGCGATCTGGTGGCCTTCATGCACGGCATCCACGGCAGCGATCACCACATGCTGGCACTGGTGAAATCGTCGGCGCCGGGCTTTCACCATTGCAGCTGGGACGTCGCCAGCATCGAGGAGATCGGGCTCGGCGCCATGCGCATGCACGACAAGGGCTGGACCAAGGGCTGGGGTCTGGGCCGCCACGTGCTTGGCTCGAATTATTTCCACTACGTGCGCGATCCCTGGGGCAGCTTCGCCGAATATGCCTGCGATATCGATTACATCCCCAAGGAGCAGCTCTGGCCGGCGGCCGACCACAAGCCGGAGGATTCGTTTTATCTCTGGGGTCCCGACGTGCCGCCGGAATTCACGATCAATTATGAAGGCGGGGAAGGGTGACGGATCAAGCGATCAGTCGACGACGATCTTCATCTTGGTGCCCGGCTTCACCGTGTCGTGCGGCCCGAGGCCGTTGATCACGCGGAAGCGCTCGAGCGAATGATCGGCGGTCGCCATACGGCGCGCCAGCGTCTCCACCGTGTCGTGCGCGCCGACGGTGACGATCTTCAGGCGCAACGGGTGCACTGACGCGCTTTCCTGCAGGCTCATGCGGCGGAAGGTTTCAATCGACTCGCGGAACGAGCGGTCAATTTGCGCATTCATGGATTTCGCCGCGAAGATGAAGCGATAGACGTCGCTGCCGAAGCGCACCGCGAACAGGCGGAACGACCATTGGTCGCCTTTGGCGGTTGCGGTCGCCGCCGGGAAGCCGTTGACGGTGATTGGCTCGACGCTCGTCGTGTCGACATTCTCCATCCAGCCTGACTTCAGATAATCGGGCAGCGACTGCTCGGCCGGCACGCTGACGACATCCAGCCGCAAGGCCTCGTCGCCGCCTTTCAGGCCAAGCACCGCCTGCGCGGTGTTGTCGAGGGTAAATCCCGGCGGCGCCAGAAAGGTGAATCCGAGCTTGGGATGCAGGAAACGACGGCCGCGCACGAAGCCTTCGCTCGGGTCCTCGCCGTAGGCCAGGCCGTCGAGGGTGGCGAGATACTCGTTGCGGTCGCGTTCGCCGGCGCCCGGACTGCTGAACTGCCGGGCGTTGGCAAGGACATTCTTGATCCGTTCAGGCGTTGCCGGATGGGTGGTGAGGAAGTCGGGTGCGCGGGCCTCGCCGTTGCCGGCGGTCTTGAGTTCGGCATTGTGCTGCATGTCGGCAAGGAAACGCGACGCGCCGTAGGGATCGAAGCCGGCGCGTGCCGAAATGCCGACGCCGATGCCGTCGGCCTCGAATTCCTGCGCGCGCGAAAACGCGGCAAGCGTGAGCTTGGATTTGGCGAGCGCCAGCGCGCCCATCTGCGGATCGCTGAGCACGTCGCTGACCACGTGGCTGATGAGGGCCGCCTGCTTGGCCTGTTCCTCGCGGATCTGGGCATGGCGCGCGATCACGTGACCCATCTCGTGCGCCAGCACGGAGGCGAGCTCGGCCCTGTCATTGGCGAGCGCGATCAGCCCGCGGGTGACGTAAAGGTGGCCGTTGGGCAGCGCGAAGGCGTTGATCGCCGGCGAGTTGAGCATCGTCACCTTGTATTTCAGGTCCGGCCGCTCCGACGCGGCGACAAGGCGATCCACAGTCTTGGCGATTTCCGCCTGCAGCCTGGCGTTCTCGTAGACGCCGCCATAGGAGGCGAGGATGCGCAGGTGCTCACGCTCTTCCGCCGGCGGCACCTGCGACTGCGCGGCGGCCTGCGGTACCGGCAGCGAGATTTGCGTGTAATCCGGCGAGCTGGTGCAGCCGGCGAGCAAAAGCACCAGCGCCAGCGCGATGCCGCTCCGCCGCCTTGCCGTCGTCAGTTCTGCAGCCATGGCCGCTGTCGTCCGCAATAATGGTTCAGTTCAGCAATTCGATCTGCTCGGGCACTTCCGCGGCGATGATCGGGCCGCCGCGTCGCTCGACGAAGCCGCGCACCCGGATGCGCCGGCCGGTCAGCGATTTCGGCTCCACACCGGCCGCGGCGAAGCTGCGCTGCAGACGGCGCAATATGGTCACGGTGAAATCCCGCGTCCAGCGCCGTCCAAAATTCACATATATAGTGGCCCCGCTTTCGCGCACCGACAAGACCTTGCCTTCCACCAACGCGAAACGGCCGCGCACGGCCGCTAGCCCGGCCAAATCCTCAGCCGACAAAGGGGCGAAATTGGGATCGGCCCAGAGCCCGCGTTTGGCCGCCCGCGCCCGGTTTTCCGCGCCTAAAAGCATGTCGGCGCAGGCTTTGTCGCCGACCCGCGCCGCCACCCTTGCCCGGCCCTGCTCGACCAAGGTTTGCTGGAGGGAGTGGGGCGCGTCGTCGGCGAAGGCGAAGGCGACCAGGCGGCCGTAGCGGTCTTGGTCCGGCCCGAGCCGCTCGAGGCGCAGCGATTGTCCGCCGGCCAAGGCCTGCAAGGCAGCGCGGCTCTCGTCGGCCGCTTCGATGCCGGCGAGCCGCAGCACGCGCCCGTCGGTAAGTGCAAGCGTGCGGCCGTCCTGTACGGCGGCGACATTCGCGGTTCCGATAAGGGTGAGCCGGCAAGCGTCCTGTGCCGCCGCATCGCACACAAACAGCGCGGCCACGGCGGCGAGCAAAGGAATGCAGCACGAACGGCGTTTCATGATGGCGGCCGGTTGGCGGATGTCGCTACAATGCCGGCCAAGCATAGCCGTCATTGTGACCACCGGGGGAGGGATCAATGTCCACGCGCTTCACATCGACAAATCGCCGTCGCTTCCTGCGCACCGGCGCTGCCTTGGGCCTCGTGATCGCAAGCGGCGCGCATGCCCAGACCGCGTGGCCCGACCGCGCGGTGAAGATCATCGTGCCCTATCCGCCCGGCGGCTCGACCGACGTGCTGGCGCGCATCCTCGCCGAACGGCTCAACGCCATGTTCAACCAGCCCTTCGTCATCGAAAACCGGCCGGGCGCCGGCGGCAATATCGGCATTGCCGCGGTCACCTCGAGCGCGCCGGACGGCTACATCATCGGCGCCGCGACCATCGGCCACTTCGCCATCAACCAGTTCCTCTACAAGTCGATGCCTTACGACCCCGAACGCGACCTGATCCCGGCGTCGCTGACCTGGGAACTGCCCAACGTCTTCGTCGTCGCCAGCGAGCACGTGCCGGCAAAATCGGTTGCCGAATTCGTCGCCTGGGCCAAGCAGAAGGGCAAACTCAACTTCGGCAGCCCCGGCGTCGGCACCTCGCCGCATCTGTCGGGCGTGCTGTTCGCCAAGCGCGCCGGCCTCGACGCCGTGCACGTGCCGTTCCGCGGCGCGGCGCAGACCATTCCGGCGATGCTGTCGGGCAACGTCGATTTCGCCATCGACAATCTCGCCTCCTATATCGGGCAGATCCAGTCCGGCAAGATGCGCGCGCTGGCGGTCACGTCGTCGACGCGCTGGCCGACGCTGCCGGACGTGCCGACCATGGGTGAGGCCGGGGTGAAGGATTTCGTCGTCACCTCCTGGGCGGCCTACGTGCTGCCGATGGCGACGCCGCGCGGAATCGTCGACAGGCTTTCCGCCGCGCAGAAGACGATCGCCGCCGACCAGGCGGTACAGAAGCGCTTCCTGACCGCCGGCGCGCGCATTCTCTCCAGCACGCCGGAAGAGGCGACCGCCTTCGCCAACAAGGAGCGGGCGATGTGGAAGGACGTGGTGGCGCTGTCAGGACTGAAGCCGCAGTAGCGGATGCGAAGCGCGCGCCGTTGTGCTACATCGCGGCTTAACGGTCCCGTAGCTCAGCAGGATAGAGCAGCGGTTTCCTAAACCGAAGGTCGGAGGTTCGACTCCTCTCGGGACCGCCATGAAATCAAATGAGAAATTCCAATTTGTAGCCCGAGTGAATCTTACTTCATTCGCGAAATCGGCCTCTGGGGCTACACGGGGCTACATGCCTTGATACACTTTTAATTTGACGACCAAGGGTGTGGCCATCTCGTGGCTCGAGTCTCTATTGCTCGATGCCGCCCACATCGTATCGGACACCGATGACCAGTGAGCTTTTGGACAAAACGGAACGCGCCTAGAGGCGCGACTAGTGAACTTCGCTATGGGTCATTAGCCGACATCAAAACACTCTGAAACCATTTCGGCTTTACCCCAGCAAGCCGACATCGAACGCGTCCAACATGATGTTGGCTAAGGGCCAGAAAAAAGACATCGAGCGTAGATGGCCTTGGAGGCGCGCGTCGCAAATAGCATAGGTCACTGCGACCGCGCGCCAACTTCATCGATCACCTTTCTCCAGTCCACGAGGCTCTGGGTCACCAAGTCTCGATACGCGTCGGCATCCATGTAAAAGGAATGTTCGATTAGCCGTGCCAACGTTGCGATAAAGGGCGGGGTCTTCCATGCCCCTCTTGAAGGCGTCGTGCAGTATCTTGATGACCTTTGGGTCAATCCCTTTTGGGCCGGCAAGTCCGTAAGGCGCCTTGACCGCAATATCGACGCCGGTTTCCCGCAGCGTCGGCACTGATGGCCAATTTGCGGCACGCTCGGCACCCCAGGTGACCAATGGGCGTAGGTCACCCGAGTCCACTTGGGGCCGCCAGAAGACAACGAAAAGAGATTTACGCCATTCAAAGGCGGGCAGGACGAGGTGCTTGATAGTGAGCGAGCGCGACACTGATTGTCGTCCAGATGCTCAAGGACAGCGAAGTTACCGGCGCGATCGAGATTTGCCACGAGGCGGTGCTACGCCAGCAAAGGTCGCCTTATGGAGGGTCTTGACAAATGAACGGCCAATAACGACGCCTTAGCAATGATTGCTTCCAATCTCCGCGCCGTAAACCGCTCGCGCGTGCTTGACGCGATCATGAGCGCGGATACGAGCTTGCGCCCCGAGCTCGCTCAAAAACTTGGCCTTTCCTTGATGAGCGTTACCCGCATCGTTCGCGAATTGATGGATGTCGGTCTGGTTCAGGAAGGATCATTGACGCCGCGTTCCGAGCCAGGCCGGCCTGCGAGGGAGCTGTCGGTCAATCCATCAGCCGCTTTCGTTCTTGGTTTCGAAATGCACGCCTTCCGCCAATCCATGGCGCTGATGGATCTCTCAGGCCGGATCGTCAGGACTACCGACTTCGCCTTGAGCATGGCAACCGACGGGCCGTTCTCGTTGCGCGAAATAGCGAAGCAAGCCAAGGCGGATATCCACGCAACCGGCATCGATCCGCGCCGCATCATGGCAGCTGCAGTAGCAATGACCGGCGTCATCGACCGCGAAGCGGGGATTGTAATCAATTCGCCCTATCTTGGATGGCGGTCACTCGATATCGTAAGCGTACTACGGGATTTGCTCGATATCCCAGTCATTGTGGACAGGATTGCTAGCATCCTGCTTGCCGCCGAAGCGCGCACAGTCCCCGAATTACGCGACGCTTTTCTTGTCAATATCGGCTTCGCGATGAGTGCAGGTATCTTAGTCAATGGCACAATCGCGTACGGCCACCAACTATTAGCTGGCCAAATCGGCCATCTGGGAAGCGATGATCAGCAGTATCTGTGTCCCTGCGGCCAACGCGGCTGCTTGAACGTGGCGGCATCCGGATGGTCCGCGCTCGCCGACGTGGGGTTACTTGAAGACGTTGTTCTCTCGGCCGAGGAGTTTCAGCGCGACCGTCCAAAGCTGATGCAGCTCTTGCAACTGGAAGAACGCGGCGACGCGGTCGCTTGCCAAGCGCTGCAAAAAGCAGGGCGGACTCTGGGGCGCACGATCAAGCCGTTACAGATTGCCCTCGATCCGCAACGGATCTTTCTCGCCGGACCTGTCGGGCGGATTGCCTCCTACGTCGAGGGCGTGCGCGACGGTATCGGTCCCGATCATGCAGCGCTCATCGCGCCTTGCAAGTTCAAGGTCGAAGACGCGGCCGCTCTGGTGGCGTTTGAGCAATTTATCCGGTCCCCGCGATTGGATTTTGGCCGGCTGAGTAAAGCCCGGCGGCGGCGGAAGGCCAAATAACAAGCGAATTGCCTGCGTGTTTAGCCGAACCGTAATCGCGCGCAATCAGTCTACTTGATCATAACAAGATGTTATTATATGACTAAATGAGATCTGCAACGACCGCAGCCTGACAAAGACGCCAATTCCCGGTTTGCGGACTTTTTCCGAACCACTTAACCCGAAGTAAGGTCACATCCTGTGCGAGGGTAACGCCGATGACAACAATTCACTGGACGTCTGGCATCAGTGGTCAGTTTGGTACGGCAGTTGATTGGAGTACGGGCCAAATCCCTCACGCGGCCGACGATGTTTTTATCGATGCCGCCGGATCTTACACAGTCACCAGCTCTGCCAAACACAAGATTAACACCATCAGCATCACCAGCACTGCAACACTTGCGATCAAGGGTGGCACATTCACAATAACGAATGGTACGGGCGCCGGCGAGAACAAAGGAACAATAAACGTTGGCGACGGAGCCACCCTTGCAATCGGCGGCACATTCACCAATAGCGGCAATATTAATCTGAACTCGACCGGCGACCAAACTGATCTCATCATTGAAAAAGACACAACGCTTGCGGAAGGATTTGACGGCAAGGGCACCGTTACATTAAGCGCAGGGGGCCACAATATTATTAAGGGGGATGGAACGGCGGTCACGCTAGCTATTTATGGAAATACGATTGAGGGTGCCGGCAAAATAGGCGGCGGAAATCTGACTTTGCTCATCTCGAACGGAACTATCGATGGTAACAGCAAAAAAGCGGCACTTACGCTCAACACTGGCAACCACGAAATAATAAATACCGAGTCGGGTGTGATCGAAGGAACGACGGCAAAGGGTCTTATTATTGTTAGCAGCGTTTCAAATACCGGAACGATTGAAGCGTTAGGGACGAATGCTAAGCTACGTATCGACGGCACGATAGCCAACGCAAACGGCATAGTGGAGGCATCGGGTGATGGCGCTCATGTCAACCTTGCCAGTGCCACAATTAATAAGGGCACAATACAAATTGACATCAATAGCGCGGTTGAAACGGTCGC
>Ga0335082_10010503_pt1 | contig 10049 bp, 3 predicted proteins | sample Lox_Sample_41_FD_206718 | JGI IMG/M metagenome (GOLD analysis project Ga0335082, IMG submission 206718) | Soil microbial communities from Loxahatchee National Wildlife Refuge, Florida, United States - Lox_Sample_4.1 | ecosystem: Environmental > Terrestrial > Soil > Wetlands | place: USA: Florida...
GTCCTCCACGGACGCCTTCTCCACGCCCTCGAGCCGGATGTTGCCCTTGATGAACTCGACGGCGCGGTACGCGCCGGTGGAGACCGCCTGCGTGGCGGCCCCGGTGAACCAGTAGATCACCGCGCCGCCGGTGATGATGCCGAGGAGGAAGGGCGGGTGGAGCAGCGAGAGCTTCTCCATGCCGGCGGTGAGGCCGTGGGTGAGCAGCATGATGATCGAGAAGATCATGGTGGTGGCGCCCACCACCGCCGTCCCGATGAGCACCGGCTTCGAGGACGCCTTGAACGTGTTCCCGGCCGCGTCGTTCTCCTCGAGGTAGCCCTTGGCGCGCTCGAAGTCGAGGTCGAACCCGAAGTCCCTCTTCACCTCCTGCCTCACGTTCGGCACGCTCTCGATGAGCGAGAGCTCGTAGACGGACTGGGCGTTGTCGGTCACCGGGCCGTAGGAGTCGACGGCGATGGTGACCGGCCCCATCCCCAGGAACCCGAACGCCACCAGGCCGAAGGCGAACACGGCCGGGGCCAGCATCAGGGCGTCCAGGCCGAGCAAGGAGACGGCGTACGCCCCCCACATCAGCCCCACGATGACCATGCCCATCCAGAAGGCGCTGAAGTTGCCGGCGACGAACCCGGAGAGGATGTTGAGCGAGGCGCCGCCCTCGCGCGACGCGGTGACGATCTCCCTCACGTGGCCGGACCTCGTCGAGGTGAAGATCTTGACCACCTCGGGGATGACCGCGCCCGCCATCGTGCCGCAGGAGATGATGGTGGAGAGCTTCCACCAGAGGGAGCCGTCGCCCAGCTCGGGCACGAGCAGCCAGCTCACCAGGTACGTGAGCACGATGGAGACGATCGAGGTCAGCCAGACCAGGGAGGTGAGCGGCGCCTCGAAGTTCATCTGCTCGGCGCGGCCGAACCGCACCCGCGCCACCGCCTCGTTGATGAAGTAGGAGAGCACGCTCGCCACGATCATCATGATGCGCATGGCGAAGATCCACACCAGGAGCCGGGCCTGGTGCTCGGCGCTCGGGACCGCCAGCAGGATGAAGGAGATGAGCGCGACGCCCGTCACCCCGTACGTCTCGAACCCGTCCGCGGACGGGCCGACGGAGTCGCCGGCGTTGTCGCCGGTGCAATCGGCGATGACGCCGGGATTGCGCGCGTCGTCCTCCTTGATCTTGAAGACGATCTTCATCATGTCGGAGCCGATGTCGGCGATCTTGGTGAAGATCCCGCCGGCGATGCGGAGCGCCGAGGCGCCCAGCGACTCGCCGATGGCGAAGCCGATGAAGCACGGTCCGGCGAGGTTCGCGGGCACGAAGAGCAGGATCCCGAGCATGATGATGAGCTCGATCGAGATGAGCATCGTGCCCAGGCTGATCCCGGCCTGCAGCGGGATGGCGTAGGTCGGGAAGGGCCGGCCCGCCAGCGCGGCGAACGCCGTGCGCGAGTTGGCGTACGTGTTCACGCGCATCCCGAACCAGGCGACGCCCGACGAGCCGAGGATCCCGACGAGGCTGAAGGCCAGGATGATCGCCACCGAGCCGGTCTCGAGGTGCCGGAGCGCCCCGAAGTAGACGACGATGATGATCCCGATGAAGGTCCAGAGCAGCGCGATGAACTTGCCCTGGGTGACGAGGTAGGTCTTGCAGGTCTCGTAGATGAGCTCCGAGATCTCCCGCATGGCGCGGTGCACCGGCAGGCGTCTCAGGTGGCTCGAGACGAGCAGCCCGAACACCAGGCCCGCGAGCGGCACCGAGATCCCGACCAGGAGCAGCGACCAGCCGCTCACCCCGAGGAACGTCACCGAGCGGAGGTCCGGCAGGACCAGGTCCGCCTCGCCGGCGCGGACCGGCAGCGCGACGACGGCCGCTGCGAGCGCCGTGACCAGCCGAGCATTGCGTGGCGACATTGACCCCTCCCGGGCTGCGGGGCGCGGCGACGGCCGCGCGTTTGGTCGCCGAATACCGCCGCGCCGGGCATCCCCGCAAATTGATTCTTTTTATGTTGGTCCTCCCAAGAATCGATGTGCGCGCGCCGCGCCGGCGGGCTTAACATCGCCCTGGACGATCGCCCGCCAAGGGGCGACCGCGATCCGTGCTCCGACCGTCCCGAGGGCCGCTGGCCATGTTCCAGGTGAACGCGGAGTCACCGTTCGCGGCGCTCGCCGGGACCTGGGCGAGGCCGGAGTCGGCCTCCGCCGGCGCGACCCGCGACGCGCTCTCCGCCCTGCGCCCCGGCGACCTGGCCGAGGTCGCGCCGCTGGTGGAGGCCCTCCTCGCCCGGCTCGGCGACCCGGCCGGACGGGCCGGCGCGCGCCGCGCGCTGTTCGGGCTCCTCGACGCGGTCCGCCGCCGCGCCTTCACCACGCTCCTCGAGCCCGCGGCGGTGGAGCCCTGGGTGGAGCTGGTGCTGCGCGTGGTCCGCGAGACGGACTACACCTTCGGCGACGTCCTGCGGTCGCGCGAGGAGACCGATCCGCGGACCGTGGCGATGCGGGTGCTGGGGCCGGAGCCGTCCGAGATCACCGTGGCCGAGCTGGCGCGGAGGACGCGGCTGGTCGCGCGCGGACTGCTCGCGCTCGCCGGCGGCGATCCGGACCTGCGGGTCGCGATCCTGTCCGAGCAGGGCCCCGACGCGGCGCTCTGCGACCTCGCCTGCCTCTCCAACGGGATCGTGGACTTCCCGCTCCCCGCCAACGTGGTGGCGGAGCAGGTGGTGCACATGCTCCGCCACTCCCGGGCGCGCCTGCTGCTCGCCTCGGACGACGAGCAGGTGGCCAAGGTGCTGCCCTCGCTCTCCGCCCTGCCCGAGCTGCGCGACGTGGTGGTCTTCTCCCGCTCCGCGGCGCAGCGGTACGGCCTGCCCTCCCTGGAGCAGGTGGTGAGCCAGGGGGCCGAGTTCGACGACGCCTCCCGGGAGGCCCGCGCCGGCGCGGTCCGGGCCCGCGACATCGCGACGGTGATGTACACCTCCGGCAGCACCGGCGCCCCCAAGGGAATCGTCTTCACCCACGAGAACGTGGTCTCGAAGCGCTTCTGCCGGGCGTTCGCCCTGCCCGAGGTGAACGAGGGCGACGTGTTCCTCTCCTACCTGCCGCCCTACCACACCTTCGGCCGGTACCTGGAGCTGTGCGGGACGCTGTTCTGGGGCGCCACCTACGTGTTCGCGCGCTCCAGCGCCCAGGCGACGCTGCTCGAGGACTTCCGGCGCGTGCGCCCCACGGTCTTCATCTCCGTCCCCAAGAAGTGGATGGAGCTGCACGACGCGGCGGTGTGGGAGGCGGGATCCGACCACCCCGACGACGTGGCCCCCCACCTCCGCGCGCTCACCGGCGGACGGCTCCGCCACGGCCTCTCGGCCGCCGGCTACCTCTCCCCCGCGGTGTTCCGGGCCTTCCAGGCCGCCGGGACCGGGCTCTGCTCCGGGTACGGCATGACCGAGGCCACCGGCGGGATCACCATGACGCCGCCCGGCGAGTACCTGGACGACTCGATCGGCCTGCCGCTCCCGGGGATCGCGTGCCGCCGCGCCGAGGACGGCGAGCTGCTGGTCCGGGGTCCCTACGTCTCGCCCGGCTACCACGAGCCCGGGCCGGAGGAGCGCGGCGCGGACGCCGAGGGCTGGTTCGCCACCGGCGATCTCGTGTCCGTCCATCCGGGCGGCCACTTCCGCCTCGCCGGCCGCAAGAAGGAGATCTACAAGAACACCCAGGGCCAGACCATCGCACCGCAGCGGATCGAGAACCTGTTCCGCGACTTCGACGCGATCGCGCAGGCCATGGTGATCGGCGATCACCGGGAGTACAACACCCTCCTGGTCTGGCCGAACCCCGCCTCCGCGGCCGTGGCGGGGAAGACCGCCGGCGAGGTGACCGAGCTCCTCTCCTCGCTGGTCGCCAGCGCCAACCGCTTCCTGGCGCCCTACGAGCGGGTGATGGCCTTCCGGGTGCTGCCGCGCCCCCTCGACCCCGAGCACGGGGAGCTCACGCACAAGCTCACCTTCAAGCGCGAGGCGGTGGAGAGCGGCTGGCGGCGCCTGGTCGACGACATGTACGAGCACGAGCACGTCGCCGTCCCGGTGGCGGGCGCCTTTCTCCGGATCCCGAGCTGGGTCCTCCGCGAGCTGGGCGTCCTCCAGCACGACGTCGCGCTCGAGGGAGAGGTCCTGCGGGCCGGCCAGCGCGAGCTGACCGTGGGGAGCGCACCCGAGGCGCCGGGCGCCATCCGCGTCGGGGACCTCGCCTACGCCAGCGACGGGACGGTGGTGGACCTCGGCGCCCTGCTCTCGCGGCCGGCGCTCTGGCTCGGGAACGAGGCGCTCCGCGCCTTCCTGGGCGAGGAGGCGTTCCTGTCGCTCCTCTCGCGCCGGCGGCGGGACGCCGGCGGGCTGCGCCTCGATCCCCGGTGGTGGCCGCCGCCCGCGGCAGAGCGGCTGGGCCCGCTGCTCGCCCTGATCGACGAGGCGACCCCGAGCTTCCGCTCCATCCACGCCGCCGCGGAGCTGCTCCGCGCCGAGCGCCCCGAGGCGCGCCGCGCCGTCCTCCACCTGCACCTCGGCCTCGCCGCCGATCAGCCCGAGCTCGCCGACCTGTGCCGCGCCCTGCTGCGCCGCGCCGCCGACGCGCCCGACGAGGACGTGCGGCGCCGCGCCTTCCGCGCCCTGGTCCCCGGCGAGGAGTCGGCCGAGGCGGTGGAGACCCTGCGCCTCTTCCTCGACCGGATGGGGCCGCTCGCCCTCCGCGACGCCGATCTGGTCGACCTGGGCGAGCGCGGGCTGCCCGAGCCGCAGTTCCAGGCCCTCCTCGGCCACCTCGCCTCCGACCGCGCCCAGGCGCCGCTGGAGAGCGCGTCCGACCGGCGCCTGCTGGTCGGGGCGATGCGGCTGGTGGCCGCGACCGCGATCGCGCACCCCGCCCTCTTCCCCCGGGCCCGGATCCCGCTGGCGCGCCTCGCGCTCCACTCCGACTCCGAGATCGCGGCGCGCGCCCGCGAGGAGCTGGACCGGCTCCGGCGCGGCTTCTGGAACTGGATCGGCCCGAACCAGCGGCTCGCCGTCGACCCGGCCAGCGGCGCCGGCTACGGGTGGAAGGACGTGCTGGTGTTCGACGAGACCGTCACCCACGACGAGGCGCAGCACCTCCGGCAGGCGCTGGAGGACTCGACGGTGGTGCGCGGTTCCGTGTTCCTGCTCGGGCGCGGCGTCCTGCTCTCGCTGGCCGACATCCCGCCCGGCGGCGCCGCGGTGAGCCTCCTGGGCCGGCGGCACGGGAAGAGCGTCTACCGGCTCTCCATCCGCACCCGGGCCCGCGAGGTGTTCGACCTCGCCATCAACGTCGCGGACGACATGAGCTTCGCGGAGTTCAAGGAGGAGGTCTCCTGGCTCCTCGCCGCCGGCGCGGCGCCCGCCCTGGTCGAGCAGTTCGGCGGCTGCTTCGCGGAGTGGGGCATGTTCACCGAGGAGTTCATCCCCGGCGACACCGTGGAGGGACAGGTGGCGCGCCTGGTGCGCCACGGCGAGGCGAAGCGGCTCGAGTCGCTCTGGCCGTTCCTGGTCTGGACGTCGCTCGACGCCTACGTGCGCTTCTGGGACCGGACCGGCCGGCGCCTGGCGCTGCGCGAGCCCTCCCCCGCCGCGTTCATCGTGCCGTCGCACGACTACCAGACCGGCGCGCGCCTGGTCTCCATCTCCGACCGGACGCCCTGCACCACGGTCGACGAGCTCCTGGACCGCTTCCACGCGGCGTTCGTGGCCCGGGTGGAGGCGTCCCGCCCGGCCCTGCGCGGCGCGATCGACGACACCCTGCCGCTCTCGGCGCTGGTCGAGGCCCTCGGGCCCGACCGCGGCGTCGCCTTCCTCTCCGCCGCCGCGCAGGGCTCGCGGCGGGCGGTCGCCATCGAGACCTTCCTGGAGCGGCTGCGCGAGGAGGGGTTCACGCCGCGGCGCCTGTGGTTCGCCGCGCGCCGGTACCGCCGCTGGCTCGAGGTGAACCCGGCGGCGACCGTCGAGGCCCGGGGCGCGATGCTCGCCGAGCTGTGGGGCACCTACGGCCTCTCCGAGATCGAGCAGGACTGGCCGGACACGCGCCTCCGCTTCTTCCGGCGGACGGTGTTCGCCTCGGCGCGCCCGGAGCTGGGCGCCGCCCTCGACCGCCTCATCGCCCGGGCCGGGGCGGTGGCGGCGGGCGGCCTCGACCTGGAGGCGCACGTGGCGGTGCTGCGCGCCGCGACGCGGCCCACCGCCGAGGAGGACTACTTCCTCGCCAGGATGACGTACCGCTACCTCAGCCCCACCGAGGACGTGGCGCTCATCTCCGTCCCCTCCGCCGGGCAGCACGTCACCGAGGTGGTGGTGGCGCACACCGACGGGGACGGCAACCGCTTCGCGGTGCGGGGGCCGGTGTCGCCGCGCGAGGTGGCCCGCCTGCTCCACATCTTCCTCGACGCCAACCTCCAGGTGACCTTCACCGCCGAGCACGAGTTCCTCCTCTGCCTCGACGACCGGGAGACCGTGATCGGCGGGCTCTTCCACCGGTCGCCGGGGCCGGACCGCGTCCACATGGAGAAGCTGGTGGTGGCCCGGCGCCACCGCGGCGAGGGCGTGGCGGACGGCCTCATGCACGAGTTCTTCCGCCGGCTCCGGGCGCGCGGCGTGCGGTGGGTGGAGACCGGCTACTTCCAGCCCGAGTACCTGAGCCGCTACGGGTTCGGCACCGATCCCACCTCCGGAGGCCTGGTGCGCGATCTCTCGCCCGACGCCGCCGCGCCCTAGCCATGGCCCCGCTCGCCTGGAAGCTCATCGACAGCACGCTCCGGGAGGGGGAGCAGTTCGCCCGGGCCCGCTTCCGCACCGAGGACAAGCTGGAGATCGCCCGCGCGCTGGACACCTTCGGCGTCGAGTACGTGGAGGTGACGTCTCCGGCAGCCTCGCCCCAGTCCCAGCGCGACGCGACGCGCATCGCCCAGCTGGGGCTCGGCGCCCGGGTCATCACCCACTCCCGCTGCGTGGTGGACGACGTGCGCGCCGCGCTCGACACCGGCGTGCGCGGGATCGGGTTCTTCTTCGCCACCAGCCGCATCCTGCGCGAGGCGTCGCACGGAAAGTCGATCCAGCAGATCATCGACGCCATGGGCCCGCCCCTGGAGCTGGCGCTCTCCGCCGGACTGGAGGTGCGCTTCTCGGCCGAGGACGCGTTCCGCTCCGACGTGGAGGACCTCCTGGCGGTCTACCGGGCGGCGGAGCGCCTGGGCGTGCACCGCGTCGGCATCCCCGACACGGTGGGGATCGCGACGCCGCGCCAGGTGTACGCGCTGGTGCGGGAGGTCCGGCGCGCGGTGCGCTGCGACATCGGCTTCCACGGCCACGACGACACGCGCTGCGCCGTCGCCAACGCGCACGAGGCGCTGGCGGCCGGCGCCACGCACGTCGACGTCTCGGTCCTGGGCATCGGCGAGCGGGTCGGCATCACCCCGCTGGGCGGCCTCGTGGCCCGGATGTTCTCGCTCGAGCCCCAGGCGGTGGCGGAGCGCTACCAGCTCGGCCAGCTCCGCGAGCTGGAGCGCCTGGTGGCGCGGGTGATCGGCGTGGAGATCCCCTTCAACAACTGCGTCACCGGCGAGACGGCCTACTCGCACAAGGCGGGCATGCACATCAAGTCGATGATGGCCAATCCCGGCTCGTACGAGATCATCCCGCCGGAGGCGTTCGGCCTCACCCGGCGCCTCATCCTCGGCAGCCGCCTCACCGGGCACCACGCCATCGCCTACCGCGCGCGGGAGATGGGGCTCCGCTTCGGCGAGTCCGAGCTGAAGGCCCTCACCCGCCGGATCAAGGAGCTGGCCGACCGCGGCGAGCTCTCCGAGTCGCAGATCGACGACGTGCTGCGCGAGTGGGTCACGGCCTGACCGGGCGGCGCCGGCGCGTCAGGATTTTCTATTGCCGGCGCCAGAATTCCTGAATTGCGCTCCTGCATTGCGCCCCGTAACTTCCGGTACGCGAGCGCGCCGGCCGCTGCGGCTGCCGCGCCGAGCACCCGGGAGCCGGCATGCGCGCGAGCCACCGACCCACCCCCTTCACCCCGCGCGCCCGGCCGACGCCGGGGGCGGGCGGACCGTGACCTCGCCCACGCTGGCCAGGTTCCTCGCCGAGGAGCGCCGGCGCAGCCGCGCGGCCGGAGAGGTCGGCGCCATCCTCCTGCAGCTCGCCACCGCCCTGAAGGAGATCGCGGCCCGGCTGGCGGGCGGTGCCCTGGCCGGAGCCCTCGGCGACGCGGGCGGCGAGAACTGCCAGGGCGAGCGGCAGCAGCGGATGGACGTGGTCGCGAACGACCTGCTGCTCGGCGCGTGCGAGTGGGGCGGCCACCTCGCCGCCCTCGCCTCGGAGGAGCTCGACGCCCCCGTCCTGGTCCGGAGCCCCCATCCGCGCGGCGAGCTCCTGCTGGTGTTCGACCCGCTCGACGGCTCCTCGAACCTCGACGTGAACGGGACGGTCGGGACCATCTTCTCGATCCTGCGCCAGCCGGCCGACGGCGGCGCCGTGCTCGGGGACTTCCTCCAGCCCGGCGCCGCGCAGGTGTGCGCGGGGTACGCGATCTACGGGCCCTCCACCATGCTGGTGCTCACCACCGGCCGCGGCGTGCACGGGTTCACGCTCGATCCGGCGGTCGGCGAGTTCGTCCTCTCGCACCCGGACCTGCGCGTCCCCGAGGAGACGCGCGAGTTCTCGGTCAACGCGTCCAACGATCGGTTCTGGGAGCCGCCGGTGCGGCGCTACGTGGAGGAGTGCCTGGCCGGCCGGGAGGGGCCCCGCGGCGTGGACTTCAACATGCGCTGGGCCGGCTCCATGGTCGCCGACGTGCACCGGCTGCTGATGCGCGGGGGGGTCTTCCTGTCCCCGCGCGACGCCCGGGAGGCCGGCCGCTCCGGGAAGCTCCGGCTCCTCTACGAGGCCTCGCCCATGGGGATGCTCGTCGAGCAGGCCGGCGGCCTGGCCTCGACCGGGCGCGGCCCCCTCCTCGAGGTGGTGCCCGGCTCGCTCCACCAGCGGGTCCCGGTGATCCTCGGCTCGCGCCGCGAGGTGGAGCGGCTGGCGCGCTACCACGCCGATCACGACGACGGCCTCGACCGGCCCTACACCAGCCCGCTCTTCAACGTGCGCTCGCTCCTGCGCGAGCTGTGAGCGGGGCGCCCGTGTCCGACGTCCACCCCGTCATCGCCATCACCGGCTCGTCGGGCGCGGGCACCACCACCGTCACCCGGACGTTCCAGCACATCTTCCGGCGGGAGAAGATCGCCGCCGCCCTGGTCGAGGGCGACGCCTTCCACCGCCACGACCGGGCGGAGATGCGCCGGCGCATCGACGAGGCGCTCGCCGCCGGCCGCACGCTGTCGCACTTCGGCCCGGAGGCGAACCTCTTCGCCGAGCTGGAGGCGCTCTTCGCGGGCTACGGCGCGACCGGCCGCGGCCGCGTCCGCCGGTACCTGCACGACGACGACGAGGCGGCGCCGTTCGGGCAGCCCGCCGGGACGTTCACGCCGTGGCAGGACCTGCCGCCGGGCACGGATCTCCTCTACTACGAGGGCCTGCACGGGGGCGTCGTCACCGGCGAGGTGGACGTCGCGCGCCACGCCGACCTGCTGGTGGGCGTCGTCCCCATCATCAACCTCGAGTGGATCCAGAAGATCCAGCGCGACCGGGCCGTCCGCCGGCACTCCACCGAGGCGGTGGTGGACGCCATCCTGCGGCGCATGCCCGACTACGTGCGCTACATCTGCCCGCAGTTCTCGCGGACGCACGTGAACTTCCAGCGGGTGCCGACCGTGGACACCTCGAACCCGTTCATCGCGCGCTTCATCCCCTCGCCCGACGAGAGCTTCGTCGTGATCCGCTTCCGCGACCCGAAGGGGATCGACTTTCCGTACCTGCTCTCCATGCTCCACGACTCCTTCATGTCGCGCCCCAACTCGATCGTGATCCCGGGCGGCAAGATGGAGCTCGCCATGCAGCTCATCTTCACGCCGATGATCCTCCACCTCGTCCATCGCAGGCGGC
>Ga0335082_10010504_pt1 | contig 10047 bp, 7 predicted proteins | sample Lox_Sample_41_FD_206718 | JGI IMG/M metagenome (GOLD analysis project Ga0335082, IMG submission 206718) | Soil microbial communities from Loxahatchee National Wildlife Refuge, Florida, United States - Lox_Sample_4.1 | ecosystem: Environmental > Terrestrial > Soil > Wetlands | place: USA: Florida...
CCGCCCCGGCCGAGGAGCGCCTCGCGTTCGCCACGCTCGAGAACGGGGCCTCCATGGGCTTCGCCCTCGTGCGCACGGGCGAGGCCTCGTCTTCGGAGACGATGGGGGCGGCGGCCCTGCCGCGCTCGAACTCGGTGAGCCGAGTGCTCTGGGACCGCGAGAGCGGCGCCTACTTCGGCTACCGGGTGGAGGTGGAGAGGAAGGACGGCGCGCGCCCGTTCCGGGTCTCCTTCAAGGCCCTCGATCGCGCGGTGGTCGAGCGCGAGCTGAGCCAGCGCGGCGACTGCCCGGCTTGTCCTCCGCCCGCCCCCCTCGGGGCCGGGCCCCGCTTCCCGGCGCCGCAGCTCCTCGCCGAGGACGAGACCCTGACCCTCGAGCTCCTCGCCAACCCGACGACCGGGGAGCGCATCCTCGACGTGGTCCGGATCTCGGGGAAGCCGGTCACCCCGGACGCCATGCGGTCCGGCGCTGCGCTGGCCCTCGAAGGCCAGCAAGCCGTGCGCCGCGCCTCCGCCCACGTCGCCCGGGGCCGCTACTCCGCTGCCGCCGAGGAGTACCGCAAGGCGCTCGAGGTCGCGCCCTACGACGCGAGCGTCCACAACAAGCTCGGCTTCTGCTACCAGCTGCTCCAGAACGACGCGATGGCCCGGCGCGAGTACGATCGCGCGCTCCAGCTCGATCCCGCGTACGCCGAGGCCTGGAACAACATCGGCACCCTCGAGCAGGCCCGCAGACGCTTCAAGCCGGCGGTGCGTGCGTACAAGAAGGCGATCGAGGCGAAGCCCGCCCTCGCCACCCCGTGGAAGAACCTCGGCAACGCCTACCTCGCCCTCGGCCAGCTGCAGGAGGCCTTCGAGGCCTACCAGGAGGCGTTCCGCCTCGACCCCACGATCGTCGAGAGCCAGGGGCCGGGCATCCCTGCCGCGGGCATCGACGCCGCGACCCAGAGCTTCTACCTCGCCAAGCTCCTCGCCGCGAACAAGCAGAAGGACGCGGCGATCGAGTTCCTGCGCCGCGCGAAGGAGGCGGGGTTCCGCGACTTCGGGCGCGTCCAGTCCGACCCCGACTTCCGTGAGGTCGTCGCCGATCCGCGGTACAAGGCGCTCGCCGGTCCGCAGTAGGCGTATCCACCGCCCCTCCTCGGGCAACAACCGTCGAGAGCACACGAGGAGGAAGCGATGAGAACGAGAACCCTGGCCTTCTTCACGGCGGCATTCCTGGGCGGCCTGCACACCGCCGCCGCGGCGGACCTGCCGGCGCAGGCCCGCGGGACGACAGCCCTCGACACCCTGCAGCGGGCGGAGCTCATGGTCGCCCGCCAGTCGTGGGACGCCGCCATCGCCGCCTACAAGGAGGCGATCGCCGCCAATCCGAGCGACCCGACCCTCAGCAACCGGCTCGGCATCTGCTACCAGAGGAAGGGCGACGACAAGGCGGCCCGCGCGGCCTACAAGAAGGCGCTCGACCTGCGGAAGGACTATGCCGAGGCCTGGAACAACCTGGGAACGCTCGACCACGCCCGCGGCCGGTACAAGCAGGCCGTCTCCGCTTACAGCAAGGCCATCAAGCTCCACCCGCAGGACGCCGTCTTCCACAAGAACCTGGGCGCGGCCTGGCTCGCGCGGGGCGACGCGGAACGGGCGCTCGAGGCCTGGACCGAGGCCTTCCGCCTCGACCCCGCGACCTTCGAGAGCGACGCGATCAAGGTGCCGGCGGCCGGAGTCGCCCTCGCGCAGCAGTACTACCTCTACGCCAAGCTGCTCGCCGCCCGCGGCGCCACCGAGAAGGCCCTCGAGTACCTGGTGAAGGCGCAGGCGGAGGGCTTCCGGGACTTCGCCAGGATCGAGCACGACGGCGACTTCGCCACCCTGATCGGCGACCCGCGCTACGCGGCGCTGAAATAGCTCGAGGAACGCCAGTGCCCGCTCTGAAGGACCTGAAACAGTACTGAGACCCCTCGGGACCTGCCAGCAGGGGTCCCTCGGGAGAAAGGGGGGCGGACGGCCGGGGAGGCCGCCCGCCCCTCCACGCATCCGGTGGCGGTCCCGTCTTGGAGAGAGGCGCCGTCCGCGCCGAGGCCCGTGGGGAGCGAGCCTTCCGCCGCGGGCGGGACCGCACCGGCTTTCCGATGTTGGACCGAGGGCCGCCCCCGTCTCCGGTGAGGGAGCGCACAGCACTCCGCGGTGTGCTCGGGATCACCCTCGAGCCCGGCTCAAGCCGGGAGCAGCCTCTCGACCTCCTCGGCGATCGCGAGGGCGGCGGTCAGACCCGGGGACTCGATCCCGACGAGGTCGACGAAGCCGGGGAGGCCGCGCGCGGTCTCCTCCGCGATCACGAAGTCCCGCGAAGCCTGGCCGGGGGCGAAGAGGCGCGGACGGATCCCGGCGATGTCGGGGGACAGATCCTCGTCGGCGATCGCCGGCACCAGGCGGCGCACGGCGGCCCCGAACGCCCCCCGCTTCGCCTCCTCCACCGCGTAGTCCGGCCGCCTCTGCGGGAGATGGTCGGCGTCCGGGCCGAAGCGCACCCGGCCATCGAGGCCGAGGACCGCGTGAACGCCGAGGCTCACGCGGGTGGGCACCGGGTAGACGAGTCGGGAGAGGAGCCTGGCCGACGCGCCGGAGACCGCGAAGTAGCTGCCCTTCCACCACTGGAGGCGGTAGCCGGCGGCGTCCACGTCGATGCCGGCGCACGCGGCCACCGTGTCCGCCTCGAGCCCGGCCGCGTTCACGACCCGCTCGCTGGTCAGGGACTCGATCCCGTCCGGCGTCCGGATGTCGAGGCGGTAGTCGCGGTCGCGCCGCTCGACCGCGACCAGCTCGGCTCGCGGCTGGAGGATCGCGTCGTGGCGCCGCGCCTCGTCGAGGAGAGCGTCCATGAGGCCGTGCGCGCTCACGATCCCGGTCGAGGGCGAGAAGAGGCCGGCCACCGCGGGGACCGCCGGCTCCAGCCTTCGGCACTCGTCCGCGGTCTGCATCGCGAGCTCGACGCCGTTCGCGCGGCCGAGGGCGAGGAGGCGCTCGAGGTCGGCCGCTTCGGCCGGAGTGGTGGCCACGATGAGCTTCGTGACACGCCGGTGGGGCACCTCCAGCCGCTCGCAGAGCTCGTAGAGCATCCGGTTCCCCCGCAAGCACAGGCGGGCCTTCAGGGTCCCCGTGGGGTAGTACATCCCGGCGTGGACCACCTCGCTGTTCCGGCTCGACGTCTCGGTCCCGTGCCGCTCGCGGCGCTCGAGGAGCACCAGGTCGGGGCAGCGCGGGGCGAGCCGCGCCGCCACCGCGAGGCCCACGACGCCGGCGCCGACGACCGTCAGGGGAGTATCGGCCATGGAGTCGGATCATACCCGGCGCCCGTCGTGCCGAGACGCTCCGGGCCGATAATCGCTCCTCATGCACCCGCTCCTCCTCCTCTTCGTCCTCCTTCGGCTGGCGCAGCAGGCCGTCGAGACCGTCCTCTCCCGCCTCAACCGCCGATATGCCCTCGATCCCGCCCGCCTCGCCGCGGCGGGGCGCGCCCTCCGAGTCGGCGACGACGAGATGGCGAAGGCCGTCGCGTACTCGGGCGACCGGCACCGCTTCGGCCTCGTCTACGGCTGGGCCGAAGTCACCACCGGGCTCGCGTTCCTGGCCGGGGGCTTCCTGGGCACGGTCGAGGTCGTGGCCCGGCGCGTGGCGACCGGCGTCGGCCTCGGGACGATCGCCGCCGGCCTGGCCTTCTTCCTTATCCTCGGGGCGCTGGCCGCCCTCTTCGAGCTGCCCTTCGACCTCCACGCCACCTTCCGGATCGAGGAGAGGCACGGCTTCAACCGCCAGACCCTCCGCGGCTTCGTCCTCGACCGCCTGAAGGGAGCTGCCGTCGCCGTCGTCCTCGGCGGGCCCCTGCTGGCCGCCGTGCTCGGGCTGATGGAGCGGACGGGGCGGTCCTGGTGGCTCTGGGCCTGGGGCGTGACCACCGCCTTCAGCGTCTTCGCCGCCTGGATCTACCCGGCGGTCCTCGCGCCCCTCTTCAACCGGTTCACGCCGCTGCCCGAGGGCGAGCTCCGGGCGGCGATCCTCGACCTCGCCCGCCGCACCGGCTTCCGGGCGGGGGGCATCTCGGTCATGGACGCCTCGCGCCGGACCGCCCACGGCAACGCCTACTTCACCGGTGTCTTCGGGCAGAAGCGGATCGTCCTCTTCGACACCCTTCTCGAGGCCGTGAGCCCGCGCGAGGTGGTGGCGGTCCTGGCCCACGAGCTCGGGCACTTCAAGCTGCGCCACGTCCGGTGGGGAATCCTCCGCAGCGTCGCCGCCAGCGGCCTCCTCTTCTTCGTCCTCAGCCGCTGCCTGCCCCTCGCGGCCTTCTACACGGCCTTCTCGGTGGAGAAGACCTCGTACGGCGCTCTGGCGGTGTTCGGACCGTGGTTCGGCCTCGTCGGTTTCCTGCTCCAGCCGTTCGAGAACGCCTTGTCGCGCCGCCACGAGTTCGCCGCCGACGCCTTCGCCCTGCGCTCGGGCGCGGCGCCCTCCGATCTCGGGGCCGCGCTGCGGAAGCTGAGCGAGAGGAGCCGACACCTGCCCGTTACCCACCCCCTCTACTCGCGGATCTACCACTCCCACCCGCCGCTCCTCGAACGGCTGCAGGCGATGGGGGCGCCGGAAGGCTGACCAGGGATCAGCCGAGGAGGGCGCCCGCCTCTTCCTCGAGAGCGAGGACTGCGTCGCGCACCCGGTCGGCGTGGGTGCGGAAGCTGAGGACGCAGATCCTGAGGGCGTAGCGCCCGCGGACGCGGGTGCTGGAGAGGAAGACGCGCCGGCGGGCGTTGACGCGGCGCAAAAGCTCGGGGCCGAGCCTCTCGGCCTCTGCCTCGGGCGCGCGCAACCGGAAGGCCACGACCGAGAGCTGGGGCTCGTCGAGAATCTCGAACCGCGGGTCGCCCCGGAGCCTCTCGTGCGCCCACCGCGCAAGGGCCAGCTTCTCGCCGAGCTGCTCGCGGAAGGCGGCGACGCCGTGGAGCATCAGCGGCAGCCAAAGGCGAAGGCCGCGGAAGTCGCGCGAGAGCTCGGGGGAGAGATCGGCCGAGCCCAGCGAGCCCTCCCCGGCCACGTCCTGCACGTAGCTCGCGGTCCCCCGGTGGGCTCGGGCGAGCGCTCCGCCGTCGCGGACGAGCAGCGCGCCGAGGCCGTAGGGAAGGAAGAGGCCCTTGTGGGGGTCGAGGGTGATCGAGTCGCACTCCTCGACGCCGGGCATCAGGTCTTCGCCTCCGGGAGTGAGCCGGAAGAAGCCGCCGTAGGCGGCGTCCGCGTGGACCCGGAGGCCGTGGGCGCGCGCGATCGCGAGGATCTCGGGCAGGGGATCGACGGCGCCGGTGTTCGTGGTGCCGACGTTGGCGACCACCAGGAACGGCCGACGTCCCCGCCTCCGGTCGTCGCGGATGGCCGCTTCCAGCGCCTCCGGAATCAGGCGGAACCGCTCGTCGGTCGGCAGCGTGCGCAGGCTCGAGCCCGGGAAGCCGGCGAGGCGGGCGGCCTTCGCCACGCAATGGTGCGTCTCCTCGGAGAGGTAGATCACCCCGTCCTGGAAGTCCTCGTCCAGACACGCCTCGCGGGCGGTGACGAGCGCGCTGAAGTTGGAGAGCGAGCCCCCCGAGGTGAGGATGCCCAGCGACCCCGCGGGCAGGCCCATCATCGCGCACAGCCAGCCGACCGCCGTCTCCTCGATCTGGGCGAGTGCCGGCGCCGCCGCGCTCACGCCCACGTAGCGATTCGTCGCCGCGGCGACGAAGTCGGCCAGGGCCGAGGTGTACACTCCGCCGCCCGGGATGTAGGCGAGGTAGCCCGGACCGGCGGCGTTGTAGCTCTTCGCGATCGCGGCCTCGAGCCGTCCCAGGATCTCGTCGAGCGGGCGTCCTCTCTCCGGGACCGCCTCGCGAAACGACGCCCGCAGCCCTTCCACGCCGTCGAGGTCGTGGGCCGGCTGGGCGTCGAGGGACGAGAGGTGGTCGAGGACGAGACGGACGACGGCGCGGGTCATCTCCTCGAGCCGCTCGCGGTCGGGCTCGAGCGGGAATCGGGCCACGCGGGCATTCTGTCACGGGGCGCGCGGCGCTATGCTTTGCGCCGGTGCCATGACGCTCCTGGAATCCGACGTCGTGGTGGTGGGCTCCGGCCCCGGCGGGGCGACCGTCGCCCGTGAGCTCGTCCGGAGCGGCCGCCGTGTCCTGCTCCTGGAGCGGGGCATCGACGAGCGGCGGCGGTTCTACTACGGCACGTACCTGGGGGCCCTCCTCTACACGGACCGCGCCAGCCTGCTCTTCACCGAGGAAGGGCTGAACGTGATTCGCCCCCTGATGCTGGGCGGCGCGACCAGCATGTACTGTGGCTGCGCCGCGCCACCGCCCGCCTGGATGAAGGCCCGGTACGGGATCGATCTCGACCTGCAGACGGCGGAGGCGGAGAGCGAGCTGAGGGTGGCCCCGCTTCCGCCGGAGATGCGCGGGACGGCGTCGACGCGTCTCGCCGAAGCCGCCGGCGAGGCCGGCTACGCCTTCTTCCCCCAGCCGAAGTTCATGAGCCCGGCCCGCGCCCACCGCTTCCCGGAGGCCTGCGGCGCCCGCTGCATGCTCGGCTGCCGGTGCGGAGCCAAGTGGAACGCGGCCGAGTGGGTGGACGAAGCGGTGGCCGGCGGGGCGGAGCTGCGCACGCGCGCGCACGTCGAACGCGTGGCGATCGAGGGCGGCCAGGCCGTGGGGGTCGAGGGCCACGTGGCGGGTGCGCCGTTCCGGGCCCGGGCGAAGACGGTCGTCGTCGCGGCCGGCGGCATCGGGACACCCCGTCTCCTCCAGGCCTCGGGCCTGCGCGATGCGGGCGAGGGCCTGACCATGGACGCGACGCTCATGGTCTACGGCTTCGTCAAGGGGGACGGCATCGGCCGCGAGCCGCCGATGACCTGGTCTCACGAGGACCCGGACGCCGGCTACATGCTCAGCACCCTCGTCGACCCCTGGCTCCTCTATCCGATCATGGCCGCGCTCGAGAAGCCCTGGCACGCGCTCACGTGGCCCCGATGGGGGAACGTCCTCGGCGTGATGATCAAGCTCAAGGACGAGGTCTCGGGGGGCGTCTTCCCAGATGGCCGGATCCGGAAGCCGCTCACGCCCCGGGACCGCGAGCGGTTGGCCGTGGCGGAGCAGGCCTGCCGGAAGATCCTCGTCCGCGCGGGGGCCGAGCCGTCCTCGATGTTCTCGACTCCGCTGCGAGGCACCCACCCGAGCGGGACGGTCCGCATCGGCACGCACGTCGACCGGGACCTCGCGACCCCGGTGCGGGGCCTCTACGCCTGCGACGCCAGCGTCTTCCCGGAGGCGCTCGACCGGCCGACGGTGCTGACCATCGTCGCCCTGGCCAAACGCCTGGCCCGCCACCTCGGCCCCGCTCCCGTCCCTCCGGCCGGGGATCGACCCGACTCGTGACCCCGGACGAGCTCCGCGCGCGTCTCGACGCTCACCCGCGGGTCGTGCTCGGCGAGACCCCGACTCCCCTGTGGAAGCTCGAGCGCCTCTCGGCCGAGCTCGGCCGGCCTCTCTTCGTCAAGCGCGACGACCTCCCCGGCCCCGCCCTCGGCGGCAACAAGACCCGCAAGCTCGAGTACCTGATGGCGGACGCGCAGCGACAGGGGGCGACGAAGGTCGCGACCTTCGGCGGTCTCCAGTCGAACCACGCTCGGCTCACCGCCGCCGCGGCGAGCCTCCTGGGCATGGAGGCGCACCTCCTCTACTTCGAGCCGCGCCCGAGAGAGCTCACCGGCAACCTGCTGCTCAACGAGCTCCTCGGCGCCCGGATGCACTTCTTCCCCCTCACGTCGAAGCGTCCTCGCCCGCGCTCCCTCGAGACGACCATCCGCCTCGCTCGCCTCCTCGCCCGCCTGCGCGCGGGGCAGCACTATTTCATTCCCGTGGGCGGGCACACCTGGGTCGGGGCCCTCGGTTACGTACGCGCCGCAGTCGAGATCGACGAGCAGGCTCAGGGCCTCGGTGTCGGCGACGCGCACATCATCGTCGCGGCGGGATCGGGAGGCACGCTGGCCGGGCTTCTCGCCGGCCTGAGGCTTGTCGGCTCCCGCCTCCGTCCCCTCGGCATCGACGTGGGAAGGCTGTGGAAGGCCTTTCCGGCCGCGATCGCGCACCTCGCGAGCGAAGTGTGCACACGCCTCGGCGAGCCGGTCGCCTTCGAGCCAGCCGACGTGCCGCTCGTCGAGGGGAACTATGTCGGCGAGGCCTATGGCCGGCCGTCGGACGCGGGCCACGCCGCGCTCGAGCGCCTCGCCCGGGCGGAGGGGATCCTGCTCGATCCCGTCTACACGGCGAAGGCGTTTGCCGGGCTGCTTGGCGAGGCGGAGGGCGGTCGTCTCGGCCGCGACGAGCCGATCATCTTCGTGCACACGGGCGGGGCGCCCGCCCTCTTTGCCTGAGGCTCGCCGAGCCATGGTCACGTGCCGCCGTGCGGACGTAGAATCGCCGCGTCATTCGGCGAGGAGGCCTTCATGACCACGAAGAACGGGATGCCGCGGCGGGAGTTGCTGCGGTTGGGTACGGCGGGCGCGGCGGCGGCGTGGGCGACGGCGCGGGCCAAGCTGGGGCTCGCCGCGGGCAAGGTGCCGATCGGCGTGCAGCTCTACTCGGTCCGGCACGACTGCGAGAAGGACCTGCCGGCCACGCTGAAGGCGATCAAGGGCTTCGGCTACGAGGCGGTGGAGTTCGCCGGCTACTACGGCCGCACCGCCGCCGACCTGCGGAAGCTCCTCGACGACAACGGCCTCAGGTGCTGCGGCACCCACACCGCCCTCGACACGCTGGAGGGCGACGCCCTCGGGAAGACGGTCGAGTTCAACAAGGGGATCGGCAACAAGTTCCTCATCTGCCCCTGGATTCCCGAGGAGCGGCGGAAGACCGCCGACGACTGGAAGAAGCTCGCCGGGCTCTTCGACGCGATGGCGGACAAGGTCGCGCCGGCGGGGATGCGCGTCGGCTACCACAACCACAACGTCGAGTTCACTCCGCTCGGGGGCAAGACCCCGTGGGATCTCTTCTTCGGGGGAACGAAGGCCGCAGTGATCCAGCAGGTCGACACCGGCAACTGCATCGAGGGCGGCGGCGATCCGGTGGACCTCATCAAGCGCTACCCGGGCCGCACGGCGAGCATCCACATCAAGGAGTTCTCCAAGACGAAGCCGGACGCGTTCATCGGCGAGGGCGACATGCCGTGGAAGGCCCTCTTCGAGGCCTGCGAGACGGTGGGCGGGACCGAGTGGTACATCGTGGAGTACGAGCAGGAGAAGCAGCCGGCCCTCCCGGCGGTCGATCACTGCCTGAAGAACCTGCGCAAGATGGGGAAGTAGCGCTCCGGGGGCCCGTCCTTCAGGGAAGGCTCCGGGAAAGCCCCTCGGAAGGCCACTCGAAAGCGTCCAGCCGTTAGAGAGGCTGGACACGCTTCCCAACCCAAGCGCACAATCCTCCCCGGCGACACCATGGCTCTTGCCGCGGGGACTCGCCTGGGGCCGTACGAGGTCGTGTCGTCCCTCGGCTCGGGGGGGATGGGCGAGGTCTACCGGGCCCGCGACCCTCGCCTGGGGCGTGACGTCGCGATCAAGGTGATCGGCGGCGAGGGTCCGCCGAATCCCGAGCGGCTTCGGCGATTCGAACAGGAAGCGCGGTCGGTGGCCGCGCTGCAACACCCCCACATCCTGGCCGTGCATGACGTGGGCACTTACGAGGGCCGTCCCTACCTCGTCCTCGAGCTTCTGGAAGGCGAGACGCTGCGGGAGCGTCTGTCGCGCGGTGCCCTCCCTGTGCGCAAGGCGACCGAGATCGCGGTGCAGATCTGCGACGGCTTGGCCGCAGCGCATGCGCACGGCGTCGTCCATCGTGACCTGAAGCCGGAGAACGTGTTCCTCGTCCGGGAAGGCGGCGTGAAGCTGCTGGACTTCGGTCTGGCGAAGCTGCTGGAGGCGCCGGAGGCGGGGGGGAGCGAGGCGGCGACGGAGACGGCGACGGACCGGGGGGTGTGGGTG
>Ga0335082_10010505_pt1 | contig 10046 bp, 11 predicted proteins | sample Lox_Sample_41_FD_206718 | JGI IMG/M metagenome (GOLD analysis project Ga0335082, IMG submission 206718) | Soil microbial communities from Loxahatchee National Wildlife Refuge, Florida, United States - Lox_Sample_4.1 | ecosystem: Environmental > Terrestrial > Soil > Wetlands | place: USA...
TGCAGCGCGTCGAGCTGGCGGGCGACATCCAGGTTCAGCTCGACGAGTATGCGTTGTCGACCGATACCGCGCGCTACGAGGCCGAGCGCGGAGTGATCATCGCGCCCGGCCAGGTGCACATCACCGGCTCGGACTTCGAAATGCAGGGCCAGCGCATGGAAGTGGACGTGTCCGCCCAACAGATGGTGCTGTCGGCCGGCGTGCAGACCACCATGTGGCCGCGCTCGTGAAGGATCGATCGTGCCACGCCTCGCTCCGCTGCTGCTGCTGCTGCTCGTGCTCGTGGTCGCGACCGCCGGCCGCGCCGCCGAGACGCCGCCGCAACACTCCGGCAAGACCGGCGGCGCTCAGGGCGACGGCTTGCTCGGCGGCTTCGCGCTCGGCGGCGACCGCGGACCGGTCAAGATCGACGCGGCGACGATGGAGTTCGACTACAAAACCAAAGTGGTCACCTATCGGGGCGGGGTGACGGTGACACAGGCCGACATGACCATGCACAGCGACACCCTGCGCGTCACCCTCGATCCCGACCACACCGACAAAGCGCGCGAGGTGGTCGCGGAAGGGAAGGTGCAGATCGACTCGGGTACGCGCCGGGCGACCGGCGGGCGGGCGGTCTTCGACAACGCGGCGCGCACCGTGACGCTGTCCGATCAGGCGCACTTGCGGGACGGGTTGAACGAGGTGGCGGGCGAGCGCGTCGTGGTCTTCCTGGACGAGCAGCGCAGCATCGTCGAAGGCGGCCCGGACCGCGTCCGTGCCGTCCTCTATCCGTCCGCGACCAAGAGTCCGGGCGAGGCGCAGGCGACAGGCGACCATGAGCACTGAGCGCGGGCGGGCGCCCTCCGGTGTGCTGCGAGCCGAGGCGATCACCAAGCGCCTCGGCGGCCGCGACATCCTCGGCGGCGTCACCGTCGAGGTGCGCGCCGGCGAGGTGGTTGGCCTGCTGGGGCCGAACGGCGCCGGCAAGACGACGACGTTCTACTGCCTGGTCGGGCTCATGCACCCTGACGGCGGCGCGGTGTTGCTCGACGGCCGCGACGTGACGCGCGAGCCCATGTACCAGCGCGCGCGGCTGGGGATCAGCTACCTGCCCCAGGAGCCGTCGGTGTTCCGCAAGCTCAGCGTCGAGGACAACCTGCTCGCCATCCTCGAGACCCTGCCGCTCACCCACGACGAGCGGGCCGAGCGGCTCGCCGCCCTGCTCGAAGACCTCAGCATCTCGCACCTGGCGAAGAACCACGCCTACACCCTGTCGGGCGGTGAGCGGCGCCGGGTCGAGATCAGCCGGGCGCTGGTGACCGCACCGACGTTCATGCTGCTCGACGAGCCGTTCGCCGGCATCGACCCAATCGCCGTCCTCGATATCCAGTCGATCATCACCCAACTGCGCGAGCGCGGCATCGGGGTGCTGATCACCGACCACAACGTCAGAGAAACGCTTGGAATTTGCGATCGAGCGTATATCCTCAGCGGCGGAGTGATTTTGGAGGAGGGTGCACCGGAAGTGATCGCCGCGAGTCGCCGTGCCCGCGAGTTGTACTTGGGCGAGCGCTTCAGCTTATAGGTTCGGAACCGATGGCTCTGGAAACGAAACTCGTTCAACGACTTGGCCAGCAGCTGGTCATGACCCCGCAGCTGCGCCAGGCGATCAAGATCCTGCAGGTTTCCCGGGCCGAGCTGGAGCAGCTGGTCGACCAGGAGCTGGAAGAGAACCCGGTGCTCGAGGAGGACCTCGAGGGCCGCGAGGAGCAGGAGCCGGTGGAAGAGCCGCCGCGCACCGAGGAGCGCCTGGAGAGCGCCCCGGCCGGCAACGGCGAGGAGGAGTGGCCGGAGCCCGCCACCCAGCGCGAGACCACCACGGAGCTGGAGCCCGAGAGCGGCCTGAACGCGATCGATTGGAACGACTACCTGACCAACTACAGCAACGACTGGCACGCCTCGTCGGCGACCCCCGCCGACTACGACGACGAGAAGCGCCCCAGCTTGGAGAGCATGCTGGTGCGCGCGCAATCGCTCACCGAGCACCTCCTGTGGCAGCTGCAGATGAACGCCCTCGACGAGGAGGAGCAGTCGGTCACCGGCCTGCTGATCGGCAACATGGACAAGGACGGCTACCTGCAGCTGCAGGTCGAAGAGATCGCCTTTCAGAGCGGCAAGGACTTCGAGGTCGTCGAGCGGGCGCTGACGCGCATCCACGAGCTCGACCCGCCGGGCGTGGGGGCGCGCGATCTGCGCGAGTGTCTGCTGCTGCAGTTGCGCGCCCAGGGGTTGGAAGATGGGCTGGCCGCGCGCATCGTGAGCGATCACCTGACGCTGCTCGAGGGCAAGCGGTTCGACAAGATCGCCAAGGAGCTCGACGTCACGGTCGACGAGGTGGTGGTGGCGGCCGGCCACATCGCGACGCTCGAGCCGAAGCCGGGGCGCAACTTCGGCGACGGCGACGTGCGCTACATCACCCCCGACGTCTTCGTGCAGAAGGTGGGCGACGAGTACGTGGTGACGCTCAACGAGGAGGGCCTGCCGCGTCTGCGGGTGAGCTCCTACTACCGCCAGGTGCTGGGCGGCCAGGGCGGCAGCGATGCGAAGCGGTACATCCAGGACAAGATGCGCGCCGCGGCGTGGCTGATCAAAAGCATTCAGCAGCGCCAGCGGACGCTGTTCATGGTCACCTCGAGCATCGTGAAGTTCCAGCGCGAGTTTCTCGACCGCGGTATCGCGCATCTCAAGCCGCTGGTGCTCAAGGACGTGGCGCTCGACATCGGCATGCACGAGTCGACGGTCAGCCGCGCCACCGCCAACAAGTACGTCCACACCTCGCAGGGGATCTTCGAGCTCAAGTACTTCTTCACCTCCAGCTTGAACAAGACCGACGGCGACGAGGTGTCGGCCGAGAGCGTGAAGGACCGCATCCGCGCCATCGTCACGGCCGAGGACGCGCGCCGCCCGCTCAGCGATCAACACATCGCCGAGATCCTCGCCAAGGAAGACGTCGACATCGCCCGCCGGACGGTTGCCAAGTACCGCGAGATCATGGGAATTCTGCCGTCGTCGAAGCGCCGGCAGGTGTACTGAACCGCAGGGCCGGACGCAGGCCCTACGCCGCGATAAGGATAGACAGCCATGCAGGTGTTGGTCACCTTCCGCCACATGGAGGCTACCGACGCGTTGCGCCAGTATGCCGAGCAGAAGGTGGCGCGCGTTCACAAGCTGATGCGCCGTCCGATCGAGGCGCACGTCGTGTTGTCGGTCAACAAGAGGCGTCACGTCGCCGAGATCATCCTCAGCGGCGAGCATCTCCACGTCAACGCGACCGAGGAGACCGGCGACCTCTATTCCGCGATCGATCTCGCCATGGACAAGATCGAGCGCCAGATCCAAAAGCACGTCACCAAGCGCAAGGCGCGCAAGCACGCCGCGCCGCCCGCCGCCGCGCCGCCGCCGGCGCGCCGGGCGCGCGCCCCGCGCGTGACCACCGAACGCGTGACCCTCGAACCGATGACGGTGGCCGACGCCGTCCGGCGGCTGAGCCGCAACAGCACCGAGTTCCTGCTCTTCCAGAACGAAGCCACCGACGCGGTCAACGTGCTCTACCGGCGCAAGGACGGCGGCTATGGCCTCATCGAGCCCGAGGTAGCGTGAGCGATGAAGATTCTCGACATTCTCACCGGCGAAGACCTGATCGCCCCGTCGCTCGGCGGCACGACGAAGACCGCGGTGCTGCGCGAGCTCGCCGAACACCTCGCCCGGCAGTCCGGACAGATCGATGCGCCCCGCCTGGTCGAGGTGCTGTGGGAGCGCGAGCGCCTCGGCAGCACGGCGATCGGAGACGGGATTGCGATCCCGCACGGCAAGCTGCCCGGGTTGAAGGGCGTCATCGGCGCGTTCGGCCGGCACGTCGCCGGGGTCGACTTCGATTCGCTCGACAGCAGCCCGACCCATCTGTTCTTCCTCCTGGTGGCGCCCGAGGACTCGGTCGGCCAGCACCTCAAAGCCCTGGCGCGGGTGTCGCGCCTGCTCAAAGACCGCGCCTTTCGCGACAAGCTGATCGGTGCCGCCGACCGCGCCGAGCTGTTTCGCCTGATCCGCGAAGAGGATGAGAAGCTCTGACCGGCATGGCGGGGAGTCAGTGAGCGCCAGGCTCGAGGTCGTCGTCGTCACCGGCCTCTCTGGGTCCGGGAGGAGCACCGCGATCCACGTCCTCGAGGACCTCGGCTTCTACTGCATCGACAACCTTCCCGTCGTCCTGGTGCCGCGCGTCCTCGAGCTCTGCACCAGCTCGCTCGAGCGCATCACGCGGGTCGCGCTCGGCATCGACGTGCGCGAACGGCAGTTCTTCTCCGAGTATCCGCGGGTGCTCGACGAGCTGCGCCGCGGCGGCTACCGGCTCGAGGTGTTGTTCTTCGACGCCAGCGACGACGTGCTGGTGCGCCGTTTCAGCGAGACCCGCCGCCCCCACCCGCTGGGCGGCGGCGGCGGCCCGCTGGCCGGCATCCAGCGCGAGCGCGCCGAGCTGGTCGAGGTGCGCGAGCACGCCGACCGCATCATCGACACCAGCGCGCTCACCGTCCACCAACTGCGCGAAGAGCTGCAGCGCCTGCACCGGGTGCCCCACGAGACCGACACCCTGACCGTGCTGTTGGTGTCGTTCGGGTACAAATTCGGCGTCCCCACCGACGTCGACATGGTGCTCGATGCGCGCTTTCTCGCCAACCCGTTCTTCGTCGACGAGCTGCGCGCCAAGACCGGGTGCGACGCGGCGGTCGCGTCCTTCGTGCTCGACCGTCCCGAGGCGCAGGAGTTCCTCCGCCTGACCGAGGCACTGCTCGACTACACGCTGCCGCTCTACCGCCGCGAGGGGCGCAGCTACCTCACCCTGGCGGTCGGCTGCACCGGTGGTCGCCACCGCTCGGTGGCGCTGGTCGAGCGGCTGAGCGGCGACCTGGCGCAGCGCGGTTGCCGGGTCCAGGTGCAGCACCGGGACATGCGCCGATGAGCCAGCGCAGCTCCGGGCCGGCCCGCGCGGCCGGCCGGCTGGAGATCAAGAACCGCCTCGGGCTACACGCGCGCGCGGCCGCGTTGCTGGTCCAGATCGTGGCCCGGTTCAACGCCGAGATCACCGTCGCCAAGGACGACCAGACGGTCAACGGCAAGAGCATTCTCGGCCTCATGATGCTGGCAGCCGGGCAGGGGACGGTGATCGAAGTGGCGGCCGAGGGCCCGGACGCTCAGGCGGCGCTCGACGCGATCACGGCCCTGGTCGAGGACAAGTTCCAGGAAGGGGAATAGTTGGGTGAGGCCGAGCCGCGATGGCGGCCGAGCCGGCGAACCCCCCATCTGGCATGCGCGGCGGGCTGCCGGCGCGCGCAAATGCCTTGACCGTGCAATACCGCTGTAATAAGCGGTAATGATCGTTCGCGCACGGCGGGTAGGGTCGTCGCGAATGCCACCCGCGTAGGAGAGTTGTCGATGCCGTTGCAGAACTTCGTGTTCACTTCCGAGTCGGTCTCCGAGGGCCACCCGGACAAGATGTGCGACCAGGTCTCGGACGGGATCCTGGACGCCCTGTTGCGGGAAGACCGCGACAGCCGTGTTGCGTGTGAGAGCCTGGCCAAAACCGGCATGGTCGTGGTCGCCGGCGAGATCACGACCAAGGCGAAGATCGACTACGCCCAGGTGGTCCGCAATACGGTGCGCCGTATCGGCTACACCTCGTCGAGCATGGGCTTCGATGCCGACACCTGTGCCGTGCTGGTGGCGATCGACCGCCAGTCGCCCGACATCTCCCAGGGCGTCACCGAGGGCGAAGGGCTGCACAAAGAGCAGGGCGCCGGCGACCAGGGCCTGATGTTCGGCCTGGCGTGCGACGAGACGCCCGAGCTGATGCCGCTGCCGATCGTGCTCGCCCATCACCTCGTCGAACACCTCGCCGCCGAGCGGCGCAGCGGCAAGTATCCCTATCTGCGACCCGACGCGAAGTCGCAGGTGACGGTGCAGTACCGCGAGGGCAAGCCGGTGCGCGTCGACTCGGTGGTGATCTCGACGCAGCACAGCGAGGATGTGACGCACGAAACCCTGCGCGAGATGGTGATCGCGCAGGTCATCAAGCAGGTGGTCCCGGCACAGTATCTGGACAAGCACACCGTCTTTCACGTCAACCCCACCGGCCGCTTCGTCACCGGGGGGCCGCTGGGCGACTGCGGCCTGACCGGCCGCAAGATCATCGTCGATACCTACGGCGGCTTCGGCCGCCACGGCGGCGGCGCGTTCTCGGGCAAGGATCCGAGCAAGGTCGATCGCAGCGCCGCGTACATGGCGCGCTACGTCGCCAAGAACATCGTCGCCGCCGGCCTGGCGCGCAAGTGCGAAGTGCAGTTGGCCTACGCGATCGGCGTCGCCCAGCCGCTCTCGGTGCTGATCGACACGTTCGATACCGGGGAGGTGTCGGACGAGCTGATCGGCAAGCTGGTGCGCGAGCACTTCGAGCTCACGCCGCGCGGCATCATCGAGACCCTCGACCTCAAACGGCCGATCTACGAGCGCACGGCCTCGTACGGCCATTTCGGACGCCAGCCCGTGGACGGGTTCTTCACCTGGGAGCGCACCGACAAGGCCGACACCCTGCGGCGTGCCGCCGGGGTCTCGGGCGCCGCGCGCCCATTGCGCGCCGCCGCGTCTGCCTGACCCGCATCGACCGTTCGCCACGCCATCCACCGGCTCCGGTGGACTGATTTCCGCGGCGGCCGCCAGCCCCTCGAGAGCACGTGGGGCCGGGGCCGCCGCGTCATGTCGAGAGACGAGGACTGCATGGCCAAGAAGTCGCATGACGTAAAGGACCTCAAGCTCGCCGAGCAGGGCAAGAAGCGGATCGACTGGGCCGACCAGTCGATGCCGGTGGTGCGCCGGGTGCGCGAGCGCTTCGCCAAGGAAAAGCCGCTCAAGGGGGTGACGATGGCCGCCTGCCTGCACGTCACCACCGAAACCGCCAACTTGGTACGGACCCTCAAGGCCGGCGGCGCCAAGGTGTTCCTCTGCGCCTCCAACCCGCTGTCGACCCAGGACGATACCGCCGCCGCGCTGGTGAAGTACGAGGGCATTCCGACCTTCGCGATCCGCGGCGAGGACAGCAAGACCTACTACGAGCACCTGCACGCCGTGCTCGACGAGAAGCCGGTGCTGACCATGGACGACGGCGCCGATCTGGTCTCGTTGCTGCACAGGGAGTACGCGGACTACCTGCCCAAGGTGCGCGCCAGCATGGAGGAGACCACCACCGGCGTGATCCGCCTGCGCGCCATGGAGCGCGACGGCGCGCTGCGCATCCCGGTGATCTCGGTGAACGACGCGGCCACCAAGCATCTGTTCGACAACCGCTACGGCACCGGGCAGTCGACCATCGACGGCGTGCTGCGCGCCACCGGCGTCCTCTACGCCGGCAAGACCGTGGTGGTCGCCGGCTACGGCTGGTGCGGCAAGGGCGTGGCCATGCGCGCGCGCGGGATGGGCGCGCAGGTGGTGGTCACCGAGGTCGACCCGATCCATGCCCTCGAGGCCGCGATGGACGGCCTGCGGGTGATGCCCATGCGCGACGCCTGCCGCATCGGTGACATCTTCATCACCCTCACCGGCGACAAGCACGTGCTGCGCGAAGAGCACTTCCAGTCCATGCGCGACGGCGCCATCGTCTGCAACTCGGGCCACTTCGACGTCGAGATCGACATGAAGACCCTGCGCCGGCTGGCGAAGAAGGTCGATGAGGACGTGCGCCCGTTCGTCGACGGGTACTTCCTGCCCAACGGCCGCTGCATCTACGTCATCGCCGAAGGCCGGCTGGTCAATCTCGCGGCTGCGGAAGGCCACCCCGCGTCGGTCATGGACATGAGCTTCGCCACCCAGGCGCTCAGCGCCGAGTGGGCGCTGAAGATGGCCGAGAAGGGCAAGCTCTCGGTCAAGGTCCACGACGTGCCCAAGCAGATCGAGGACGAGGTCGCCACCGTCAAGCTCGACACCATGGGCGTGAAGATCGACCGGCTCACTTCGGAGCAGAAAGAGTACCTCACCTCCTGGGCCGAAGGGACGTGAGCGCCGCACCGGCGGCGTAGCCGGACATTCGCGCCGGTGCCGTGCGCCTCCTCTGCTTCCAGGCCAAGCGCTTCTGGTGGCGACCTTTCGAGCGCACGCTGCCGGACGCGCCCGATGGCGGGGGGGCGGTCGAAGTACGCGACGCCGTGGTCGCGTTCGTGCACGTCGAGCCGGGCGACGCTGACCCGGCGCGTGAAGCGTCGGCGTTTCGCCAGGCGCTCAAGCACCTCAAGTGGCTGGCCAACAAGCGCGGCCTGCGCACCGTCGTCCTCCACTCGTTCACCCACCTGGGCGGGGTGAGCGCCGATCCGGCCGCCGCGCACGCCATCCTTGCCCGCTTGGCGGAGCGCCTGGGCGAGACCGGCTACGCGACCTACGTCACGCCGTTCGGGTGGCTGAACGAGTGGGACCTTTCGGTGCACGGCGAAAGCCTCGCCAAGGTGTGGAAGGAGATCTGAGGCGCGCCCGGCGGTCCCGCCGCGCTCGCCGCGTCCTAATTTCCCCCCCGGCCGAGCGCACTACCAATTGCGTTGACACGAGACTGACGGCGGCGGTAGATCTGATGTGGCTCCGCTCGCGCCCCGGGATCTGGGTTGAGCAGGGCTGGAGACACCCAGGGGGGATGATGCCGATTCGTCGACTGCTCGTGGCGATGGCGCTTGGTTCGGCAGTCGTGCTCGCGCAGACGGCTCGCGCCCAGACCTACGGCGGCATCTATTTCCCGCAGGGTCCGTCCAGCTTCGCGGACCTCGTCTTGACATACGATCCGCAATTCAGCGGCGGTCCGGGTCCTACCAACCACGACTACATGGACCCGACCAAGGCGCTCGGCATTCCGGACTATTCGGGCGGGTTCAACGGCTCGGGCGCCGTCGCCCTGGGGCTGCAGGGCCTGCTCGAGCTCGAATTCACCGACAATGTGGTGACCAACTCCGGCGACAGCACCGACGACATGGCGGTCTTCGAAGTCGGCGAGCCAGAGGGATTCTATCTGGCCCTGCGCCCCGCCAACGACGCCACCCGCACCCTGCTCGGCACAGCCTGCGTCGACGTGCGGCCGCCGTTCGGCGACGGCTACTGCGAGGTCGGTCTGCTGAGCGGGGGAACCGACGTCGTCGACCTGGACGCGGCGTTTCCCGGCTTCGCCGCCGGACAGCTCCGCTTCGACGCGGTCCAGATGGTCGACCAGCACGGCAACAACGGCGCGCAGGTCGGCGCCGACATCGACGCCGTGGGCGCCATCCAGTCGGCGCCGATCGTCTGCGGCGACGGCCGCGTCGAGGGCGAGGAGACGTGCGACGACGGCGGCACCAGCAGCGGTGACGGGTGCGCGGCGAACTGCGTGCAGGAGCAATGTTACGCCTGCACCGGCGAGCCGTCGGTTTGCGTGCCCGCCAACGGCGCGCCGTGCGAAGACGGCGAGCCGTGCACCGCCAACGATACGTGCAGCGGGACCACCTGCATCGGCGGCCCACCGCCGACCTGCGACGACGGCAACGTCTGCACCAACGACTCCTGCCTCATGGGTGTTGGCTGCCAACATGCCCCGAACAGCCACAGCTGCGACGACGGCAGCTCCTGCAGCACCAACGATCACTGCAGCGGCGGCGCGTGCGTCGGCGACGCCAACGTTTTGACCGGCTGTCGGGTCTCGCTCGGCCAAACCGCGCCGTTCCGGGTGCGCAACAAAACGGACGACGACCTGGACTCGCTGGTGTGGACGTGGCCGCACGGCCAATCGACGGACTTCAGCGCGTTCGGTGATCCGATCTCCGGCAGCGGCAACTACGAACTCTGCGTGTTCGAATCGACCCCGGGCAACCCCAAGTTGCGGATCAGCGCGAGCGTGCCGAAGGGCGGCACCTGCGGCAACCGGCAGTGCTGGGGTCTGAAGGGCTCGCAGGGGTACATCTACAAGTACCTGGGCGCCCCGTACGGGTTCAAAAGCATCATCCTGAAGGCGG
>Ga0335082_10010507_pt1 | contig 10045 bp, 3 predicted proteins | sample Lox_Sample_41_FD_206718 | JGI IMG/M metagenome (GOLD analysis project Ga0335082, IMG submission 206718) | Soil microbial communities from Loxahatchee National Wildlife Refuge, Florida, United States - Lox_Sample_4.1 | ecosystem: Environmental > Terrestrial > Soil > Wetlands | place: USA: Florida...
CGAAGAACGGATTGCCGCCGGTGCGGCGGTGGATCGCTTGCGCCAGGCCGGCGATGCTCGGGTCGTTGCCGAGCCAGTCGTCGAGCAGCTCGGCGATCGCCTCAGGCCCGAGCGGCGCCAGCGGCAGTTGGTGATAGTAGGAAAGCCGCATCCAGTCGGCGCGGTATTCGGGTCGGAAGTTCAACAGCAACAGAATGGGGGTGCCGGCGACGGCATCCACCCACTGCGCCAGGAACGCCTCGCTGCCGCCGTCGATCCAGTGCAGATCTTCGATGAGGACCACTCCCGGCCCGTCACGATCCGAGCGTTCGAACAACCGCTTGAGTACGCCGAAGAGCTGGCGCTGGCGCGCCTCGGGGTCCATACGCGGGGCGGGGCGCTGCGGATCGGGGACGCCGAAGAAGTCGAAGAGCAGCGGCAACGCCTCGCGGAAGGCTTCGTCGATGAGCAGCAGGCGCCCGGCGATCTTCTCGCGCGCCAGTTGGTCGCTGTCATTCTCGGCGATGGCGTAGAAATCGCGACAGACCTGGAGAATCGGCAGGAAGGGAATATTCTTGCCGTGGGCGACGCCGCGTCCCTCGATCGGCGTGAGCCCGCGGGCCCGGCAGCGCTCGAGAAACTCGAAGCACAGGCGGCTCTTGCCGGTGCCCGCATCGGCCACGACGCCGACCACCTGGCCGTTGCCGGCGCGTGCTTGCGCCAGGGCAGCTTCGAGCGTCTGCATGTCGGCGTCGCGCCCGACGAAGCGCGTCAAGCCACGAGCGCGGGACACTTCGAAGCGCGTCCGCAGCTTGCCGATCCCACGCAGCTGGGCAACCCGGACCGGCTCGTTGACGCCCTTCACCGGAAACTCGCCGAGGTCCTCCAGATCGAAGTAGCCTTCCGCCAGCGCCGCGGTGCTGGCCGTCAGATAGGCGGTGTCCGGCGACGCCAGCGCCTCCATGCGCTGCGCCAGCCCGACGGTGTGGCCCTGCGCGGTGTAGTCCATACGCAGATCGTCGCCGATCTTGCCGACCACCACGTCACCGGAGTGCAGGCCGATGCGGCAGGAGAGCGTCAGGCCGTGCTCGCGTTTCACTTCGCGGGCATGCGGGCGGAGCGCTTCCAGGAGATGCAGTGCTGCGTAGCAGGCACGCTGCGCGTGGTCCTCATGCGCGATGGGCGCGCCGAACAGCGCCATGATGCCGTCGCCGGTGTACTGGTTCACCGTCCCTTCGAAGCGGTGCACGCCGTCGGTGAGAATGCCAAAGAAACAATCGAGGATCTTATGCCACTCCTCCGGATCGAGCTGCTCGGCCAGCTCCATGCTTCCCTTCACGTCGGCGAACAGGACAGTGACTTGCTTGCGCTCGCCTTCGAGGGCGGCCCGCGATGTGAGGATTTTGTCGGCGAGATGCTTGGGCGTGTAGGCGCGTAGATCACTCGTCAGTCGAGAGTCGAGAGTCGAGAGTCGAGAGTTTTCCTTCTCCCCACTCTTGACTCTAGACTGTCGACTCTCGACTTCTTTCAGTGAAGCACCACACTCATCGCAGAACTTTTGCCGAGGAGGATTCTTTGCGCCGCACGACGGGCAGACAGGCTCGCTCACCAGCGACGTTGCACAGGCGCCACAGAACTTGGCGCTGTCTCGATTCTCATGTCCACATGATGCGCACTGCATTTTATTGCCCCCCGTCGATCGATCCTACCTACGCGATTTCCCGGTTGGACGACTAGCTCCATGCCACCGGGTGCAGCGTGTACGTGCCACTCAGTCCTTTCAGCTCCGCTCTGCGCTCCGCGTCGAAGCGGATATCGCCGCTGCTGTGGGTCAGCTCCTTCACCAGCGACGACACCAGAATCTCGCCGCCCTGGGCTTGCGCGGCGATGCGCGAGGCGAGGATGACGTTCTTGCCGAAGAAGTCGTCGGCTTCCTTGATGACCTCGCCGGCGTGCAAGCCGATGCGCACGCGCAAGGCTTCGTCGACGTGCGCGGCGGCGTACGCCGCGAAGGCGCGCTGGATGGCGACGGCACACAGCAGCGCGCGGCGGGCGCTCTGGAAGGCAATCATGAAGCCGTCGCCCTGCGACTTCACCTCGAAACCGCCGTGCGCGGCGACCTGCTCGCGCACCATGCGGTTGTGCTCGCGCAGCACGCTGAGCCAGCGCTGATCGCCGAGGCGCTCGGTCATCTGCGTCGAGCCCTCGATGTCGCTGAAGAGGATCGTCACCGTGCCGTCCGGTGCGGCATGCGAGCGCAGATCGGGTCGCTCGCGCTGGACCTGAGAGACTACGGCGGTGATCGAGTGCTGCGTATCGCCCGAGTCGATGCGTTGCAGCTGTAGCTTGAGCGCCAGCGCGCGCCGCAGGATGAGGGGGGTGTTGGTGGCACGTGCCATGTCGAGCGCGCTGTTGACCAGCGTGAGCGCGCGCTCCTGGTCACCCGGGCGGTCGCGCTCGGCGAGCAGCTCGGCATAAGCCAGCTCGGTCTCAGCGAGAAAGAGTCGTGCACCCAGGCGCCCCACCACCTCGAGGGCGTCGTCATAGTGCTGCGCCGCCTCGTCGAGCCGTCCCAACAGTCGGGCCAAGTTGCCGAGGTGGTCCGACGTGGAGCCAAGGAGTGAGGCATTCGCGCCAGCCATCACGATGCGTTTGGGATATGGTGCCAACGCCTCGTAGAGCGGCGAGGCAAAGGTGCGTTCCCGAGAGCGCGTACACGCCAGGCTGAGCAACGCCATCGCGGCGGGCCAATTCCCGTCCAGCGGAATCGCGGCAAAGTTGTCCGCACACAGCTCGGCCAGCAACGCCTTGGCCTCGTCTGTGCGACCGACCTCCGCGAGGATCCATGCGAGCGCACACTTCCAGGCGGGTTGGACGTGCTGCTGCGCGCCGGCCTCCAGCATTGCCACGGCTGTGTCGAGCTGGTCGCGGGCGCGCACGATCGCCGACATCTGAACACCCACCATCTGGACTGCCGTATCGCCCCAGACCCGTTCACCGCGGGCGAAGGCCGCCTGCGCCAGACGCTCGGCGTCGTCCCAGCGGGCGTCGAGGACTGCCAGAGTTGCGGTCGTGAGATGATGGAAGTACGCCCAGAAGACGTTTTGGGTGCGCCCGAGCAGCGCCTCTTCGGCGGCGTACTGTCGCTCGAACTCGACGCGGTCGCCGCGAATGAAGGCGGCGAAGCGCAGCGAGTTATGCGCCGAGAGCTGCCACGTGGGATCGCCGGCTGCCCGTGCCAGCTGGAGCAACTCGCGCCCACGGGTGTCGCGCGTGGTCAGGTCCTCGGGGCTGACGCCGAAGTAGGCGAACAGGCCCGCGTTGAGCGCCGGCATCAAGGCCTTTGGATCGCCGATGCGGCGCGCCACCGCGGTCGCTTCATCGGCCGCGTGTTTGGCGCGGGCATTGGTCGGTCCGAGGGCAAGCTCCATGCTCAGCGCGTCGAGCGCCTCCACACGTTCTATGCAATCGCGGTCGCCGATGGCGCCAAGCGCCTCTTCGAGCAGCGCCACCGAGCGTTCATTGGGCAGGCCGAGCACGTGGGAAGACCACGCCAGCCCGGTCGCGGCGCGCGCCAAGCGCAATGAATCGGCGTGCGCCCGCGCAATGCTGACGGCGGCCAACAGCGTTTCGCACGCCCGATCGCGATCGAGCGCAACCCCTTGGGCGCGCCCCAGCGCCAGCAGCACGTCGCAGCGCGCCAGCTCGGCCTGCCCTGAGCCTGTCCTGAGCCCCGTCGAAGGGCCTGCCGAAAGGTCCGCTGCCGGCTTCAGCTCGAGCGCTTGCAGCGCGCGCTCGTAGTGCGGAATTGCATCCTCGTAGGCCGACAAGGCTACGGCGCGGTCGCCGGCCTTGGTCGCATAGGCGACGGCCTTGTCGACGTCACCTCCGCCGTGCGCGCCTTCGACGGCGTGGTGAGCGATCTCGGCGAGGTGCCGATCGATCTGGCTACCGTAGTGCGCTTCCAGAGCTTCGGCGATGCGGCGATGCAGACGCACCCGCCGCGTCGTGTTCAACTCGTCGTACAGCGTCTCCTGCACCAGCGCATGCGCGAAGCGGTGCTGGCCGACGGCACCCGGCATCTCTTCAATCAAGCGCGCCGCCAGCGCCTCATCGGCGACCTCCAACACGCGATCCTCTGACAGGTCGGTGATGCGTGCCAGCACCGCCACGTCGAACTCGCGCCCGAGCACGGACGCAACGGTGAGCAGGCGGTTGCAATCCTCAGAAAGTTGATTCAACCGGCGGCCGATGACCTCGCGGATACCCTGCGGGATGGCGACGCTCCACGAGGCGGATGGTGCCGATTGTTGCAGGCGGCCGTCGCGGGCCAGCAGACGTACGACCTCGTGGATGAAGAACGGATTGCCCTCGGTCTCGCGATAGACCGCAGCGACGAGCGGCTCGGGCGGTGCGAGGTCGGCGGTCATCTCGATGAAGCGCGCCACGTCGGCCTGGCTCAGACCGCGCAGCACGATGCGTTCGCTGTGTTGTTCGCGGGCAAGGACCGCCAGCGTCTCGGACAGCGGGTGTTGGCGGCGTAGCTCGACGTCACGATAGGTGCCGAGGATCAGGATACGGCTGCCCTGTTGCTCACGCGCCAGGAACTGCAGCAACAGCAGGGACGGCTTGTCGGCCCAATGGAGGTCGTCGAGCACCAGCACGAGCGGCTGGCGGTTGGCGGCGTTCTTGAGAAACGTGGTGATGCTGTCGAAGAGCCGGAAGCGCGCCTGTTCGGGTTCGAGCTTGGTGGCCGCCGGCAGACCCGGGAGGCGCTCGCGCACCTCGGAGACGACGTCGGCAATGTCGGGCGCCCCCGAGCCCAGCTCCGACAGCAACTCCTTCGGCTCGCGGTCGTGCACGTACGCGCGGACGATCTGCACCCACGGCCAGTACGGCGGCGCGCCCTCGCCTTCGTAGCAGCGGCCCCAGAGCACTTGTGCGCCGCGCATGCGCGCGTAGGTGGTCAGCTCCTCGGACGTCCGGGTCTTCCCGATTCCTGGCTCGCCGACGAGAAGCGAAACGTGACCCTGTCCGGACAGCACCTGGTCGAAACTCTTGCGCAGTTGCTGCACCTCGTGCTCGCGCCCGACGAAGACGCCGCTCGCCAGCCGGTCAAGCGGATTGGCGGCGGCTTGCGGCGCAGGCGCGGTTTTGCTGTCGGCGCGTGGCGCCGCGGCGATCGCCTGCAGCGCTTCGAGCACCCGCGCGGCGCTCTCGGGTCGTGCCTCCGGGTCCTTTGCCAGCAGCTGCAGCACCAGAGCTTCGAGCGCCTTCGGTACCGCCGGGTTGTGCCACGCCGGCGCCACCGGCGCCGTGTTGATGTGTTGCGAGATGATGGCCACGGCGTCGTCGCCGAGGAACGGCGGGCGGCCGGTAAGCATCTCGTAGAGCATCGCGCCCAGCGCGTAGAGGTCGCTGCGCGCGTCGGGGACGCGGCCGAGCGCTTGCTCCGGCGCCATGTAGGCGACGGTGCCGACCATCATGCCGGCCATAGTCAGACGCGACCGGTCGAGGGCGACCGCGAGGCCGAAGTCGCCGAGCGATGCTGTCCCGTCGTCGCTCAGCCAAACGTTGCCGGGCTTGAGGTCGCGGTGCACGATGCCACGCCCATGGGCGTGCTGCAGGGCACGGCAAACTTCGCTGCCGATGCGCACCGCTTCGTCGGTCGCCAGGCGGTGGTGCTCGCGGCCCTGCAGCAGCGCCTCGACGGATCCGCCGGACATGCACTGACTCACGATGTATGGCTGGCCGTTCTCCTCGCCGGTGTCGAAGACGGTGACGATGTGCGGGTGGTCGCCGAGGCGCCCCATCGCCTGCGCCTCGCGGCGGATGCGCACCAGGCCATCGGCGTCGAGCCCGTCGGTCTTGATCAGCGCGAAGGCGACGTCGCGATCGAGCTTGGTGTCATGCGCGAGGTAGACGCGCTTCTTCGCTCCCTCGCCGAGGAAGCGCTGGACCTGGTAGCGGCCGGCGGCGAAGCTGGATGGCAGAACCCCCTCCTTACCAAGGAGGGGGCTAGGGGGAGGTTGCTGACGCGCCGATTCAAAACCTCCCCTGACCCCTCCTTGGTAAGGAGGGGAACCCTCGACGAGAGATGCGCCGCACTCCAGACAGAACTTCGCACCCGGCGGCAGCTGCACGCCGCACTTGGCGCAGCTGAGAGCCAGCCGCCCGCCGCATTCGAGGCAGAATTTAGCAGCTGGCGGATTTTCGTGTTGGCAGGACGGACAGTTCATAGGAATTGGCTCATTGGCTCATCGAAGAATTTGGTGATTGGATCATCCGGCCATTGAGTCATTGAAGAATGAATCAATGACTCAATGATCCGATTCAGACGTGGCTCACCTGAGGTTCGGGTAGCGCCGGCGCATTTCCTCCAGCATCCATTCGCGCGCCGGCGCATTGCCGGCGACGAGGGCGCGCAGCCGCTCGCGCGAGATGGCGTAGGTGATCATGTGGGACATGGCCGTGACTGTGGCGGAGCGCACGGTGTCCAGCAGCACACCGCGTTCGCCAATGACGTCGTGCTCACCCACCTTGGCCACGCCTTTGCGGCCGATGGTGACCACGGCTTGCCCTTCTTCAATGATGTAACACTCCGGGGACTCGCCACCCTCGGCGCACAACAGGTCACCGGGTTCGAAGCTCATCGGGTATGCGGTTGCGGCGAGCTGCTCCAGCTCCTGGTTGCTGCAGCGCGCGAACAGGCTGTTGCTCTGCAGCAGCCTGACGGTTGCGGCAAGCCGTTCTCCAGTGCGCACCGGTACCGAGTCGGGACGTGCCGGGTCGGTCTCGATGCGCTGGCGCAGCTCGGCACGCCACCGCAAGTCAGCGGCGGTGTCACCCGCGGGTCGGAGGCCGCGCTCGGCGTGTTCGGTCATCGGCATTGCCGCGGCGGGTGGCTCGACTGGGACGGCGGCAACCATTGCCGCGACGCTGGCGCGCGGGCCCGATGATGCACGGCACGCCACGTTGAGAGCGGTGAGGCCGCGTAGCGTCAGGCGGTCCTGAAAGCGCGGCTCGTCACCGCTGAGCTCGATGTTATCGAAGCGCTGCAAGAGCGTGCGGAAGGTGATCTCGATCTCCGCCCGCGCCAGCGCGGCGCCGAGGCAGAAGTGCACGCCGCCGCCGAAGCTCAACGGTTGGATGTCGGTGCGTGTCACGTCGAGCTGGTCGGGGTTGGGGAAGCGCGCCGGGTCGTGATTGCCGGCTCCCAGCATTGCGAAGACCTGTTCGCCGGCCGGAATCGTCACACCGCCGACCTCGATGCTGGCTTCGGTGACCCGGTTCACCAGCTGCGCGGTACCGTCATAGCGCAGGAACTCATCCGGGAGGTTGGCAAACAGCGACGCGTCGCGGCGCAGCAGCTCGATCTGTTCCGGCTGGCGCAACAACCCCAGGAAGCCGTTGCCGAACAGATTGGTGGTGGTTTCGAAGCCGGCGCCGAACAACAACGACGCGAGCGTGACCAGTTCGTCGTCAGACAGCCGATCGCCACCGACCTCCGCGGTCGCCAGTGCGCTCAACAGGTCCTCGCCCGGCTTGCGGCGCTTCTCCGCGATCAGCTTCAGGAAGTAGTCGCTGATGAAGAGTTGCGCGGCGTCGGCCGCCGCCATCTGCTCGTCGGTCGGCTGCATCTCGAAGATGGCCACCAGATCGCCGACCAGCTCGCGGAACTGCGCCCGATCCGCCTCAGCGACACCGAGCATCTCGCCGATGATGGTCACCGGGAGCGGGAAGCCGACGGCTTCGAGCACGTCGCCGCCGCCGGCGTCGGCCACCGGATCGAGTAACTGGTTGACGACGCGTTCGATGACCGGCTTGAGATTCTCGATCATCCGCGGCGTGAACGACTTGGTGACCAGCTTGCGCAGGCGCGTATGCTCCGGCCCGGTGGTGTTCAGCATCGAGTGCTCGCCGGCGGTCAGCGACGGATGCTTGCGCCAATCTGGGCCAAAGCGCTGCTCGATCTGCGGCGCGTAGTCCTTGCCGAGCCGTGGGTCGCGCATGGCTGCCCAGCAGTCGTCGTAGCGGCTGAGCAGCCACATACCGAGATTGGCGCGATGCACGGGCGCGATCTCGCGCAGTTGGTGGTAGAGCGGGTACGGATGCGCACGCCCTTCCGGCGTGAGGAACAGTTTGTTGAACACCGCGTCCGCGTCGTTCTGCAAGGATTCGTGTGTCTTCGGTGGCATGGGTATCTCCTTTGCTTTCGTGTGTGCCGCGTTTGCTTCACGAAGAAGTTCACAGTCGACAGTTGAGAGTCGAGAGTGGGCGGTGCAGACTCTCAACTCTGAACTGTCGACTCTCGACTGGTCCCACGAGGCGCGCCGACGGCGCCGTGAAGCCGGTCAGGTCGGAAAACAAAACGGTGACGTGCTTGCGCTCAGCGTCGGCTGTGGCAGCAGCGGTCGCAGGTGTCGCGGCGAGTTTCGTCCCGCAGCGGTCGCAGAACCGTGCCTCGACGGCGTTAGCAGCACCGCACGCCGCGCAGCTTCCCATGCCCCCCAGTTGCACACCTACACCCTAGAACAATTCTCGATTCAAAAGCCAACTCGTTTAATATAGGCACGATCCGTGCGCGGGCGTCTATACGTAGATTTACGGATAGCGGCCGAGTTGGACCCACCCAAAGTCTGCCGCTAGGGCCGCAATGAGTTTGTGAGAAAATCGGGCTCGGTCCTCGGACTTCACGCCTCGGGCTCCGCAATCCCTTGGTCTTTCCTGAAGTCAGAGGCCTGACGTCTGAGGCCCCAACGACAAATTCACAAGCTCAAATGGGTTGCTGCCCAGGTGCTAAGCGCAGAGCGTACTGCCAGCTGGGGTTAGCACGTGTCGCGTCGGTCGCGTCACGTTTGTCCGAAGAAACCCAAGCTGGGCGCCGCGGCTTGCGGTTTGCTAAAGACCCGGCCCCGAGCGCCGAGATCGCTCACCTGCGGACGGTGAGCTACAACCAAGCAGAAAGAGATAGCCAACATGCAGGCACAGCGCAGCGGCGGATTTGAACGGCAACACCGAGCGAAGCAACGATTGCTCGCCGAGTTCCACAGCTGGGAACGACAGCTCGTGCTGCGGTCCCTGAACGAAGCGATTCGGTTGATCGAGTCAGAGAAGGTCGAGAAACTGACTGGGCAACACATTCACCGCATCGCGGAGTATGACGCGATCACGATCGACGGAGAATGCTTCTTCGACAAGGCGTTCAGCAGCGGGAAGGAAGTGGCTGCCTGCCTTGCCTTTGCGATGGAAATTGGATGGCGAGAGGCGCTCGATGACATGCTGCGATTCAGGCTGACCGTGTTGGGGCGAGCGCCAGCGCAGTCATGAGGACCGCCGGCACACGGGCGCTGTATTGCCCTACATGATCCCCGAGTATCAGACACTCCCGTCACCGCCTACGAGTTTGTGAACAATTCGCCAATGCGAGGGGGACAGGCCCCCTAACATACCGGAATGCCAAGGGGCCTGTCCCCTTCGGCCGCGATTCTTTCACAAGCTCAACGTCCCCCCCTGGAAACTTCAGACGGACCGCATATACGGCGGCCGGCGTGATTCAGAGCTCCCACGTGATTGGCTGGGCGGGGGGCGGCTCGTAGCAGCAGAACGTGCCGGTGCGGACCGTCGCATCGAGGAGCTGCGCAATCGGGGCGTGACGCTCGCCGATCAGGCGGATGGCGGTGCGGATGGCCTTGGTGACGCTGGCGCGAGCGCGCTCCGCGACGGAGTGCATGCGCCGGTCGCGGCCGCCGAGTCCCACCGCGGCGGCAAGTTGCTCGGCGATACCGTCGATCTGCTCGTTTGCGGCGGTGGCGCGCGCGAGGTCATTCATCCGTTCCGCTTCGTCGACTTCCATGCGCAAGGCCTGCAGCGCGTCGCGATATCCGCGTTTGGCTTTCTCGTCGAGGACGGGCGCGGCGCCGTCCCAGTCGGCGGCACGCCCTGCGCCAGCGTCACCGTCGTGCAGCGCGCAGACCAGGTCGAGAACGTGGAACTCGCGGCCGGGGTCGCGCAGCAGGACGCGCAGGTAGTGAAGCCCCTTCGCATCGCGCACGCGCGCCAATTG
>Ga0335082_10010508_pt1 | contig 10045 bp, 11 predicted proteins | sample Lox_Sample_41_FD_206718 | JGI IMG/M metagenome (GOLD analysis project Ga0335082, IMG submission 206718) | Soil microbial communities from Loxahatchee National Wildlife Refuge, Florida, United States - Lox_Sample_4.1 | ecosystem: Environmental > Terrestrial > Soil > Wetlands | place: USA...
GGCCACGTTCTTCGTCGTCGGAGCGCATGTCCGCCGCTTGCCGCACATCCTCAGGGCCATCGCGGACGAAGGCCATGAAATCGGCAACCACACCGACACGCATCCCGCTCTCTACCTGCGCAGCGCCGATTTCATCGAAGAGCAGGTGGCCCGCTGCCAGAAGGCGGTCATGGATGTCGCCGGCTTCCCGCCCGTTCTGTTTCGCCCTCCCTACGGCGCACGCTGGTTCGGCCTGCGCGCCGCCCTGGAGCGCCACCATCTGCGAAACGTGATGTGGTCGACCATCGCCGGCGACTGGCGGGCCGATGCGGCAGGGGCCGCGCGGCGTATTCTCCGCGGCGCGCGGCCTGGCGCGATCTTCTGCCTTCACGACGGCCGCGAGATGCAAACCCGGCCGGACATCGGTGTCACTCTGTCCGTTCTCGAAGCCGTTCTGCCCCGCTTGTCCGCGGAGGGCTTCCGTTTCGTTACAGTGAGTGAATTATTATGTCCCGAGACGAAATCAGCGCCCGCGTGATTGCCGTCATCGCCAAGACCCAGCACCTGGACCCCGCCTCGATACAACCGGAGAGCACCTTCGAAGGGCTGGGGCTCGACTCCCTGGACGGCATCAATATCGCTTTCGGTCTGGAAAGCGAGTTCGACGTGAACATCCCGGACGATGCTCTGCCGAAGCTGCGGAGTGTGGCTGACATCACCGACGGCATCGCCCGTCTGCTCGAGGCCAAAGAAGCCAGCGCATGAAGCGGCGCGTCGTCGTTACGGGACTGGGGACCGTCGGTTCGCTGGGATTGGATACCGCCTCATTCTGGGACGCCCTCGCCGCCGGACGCCCTGGAATCCGGCCGATCGAGACGGTCGATCGCTCCATCCTGCGGTTTGCCAACGGCGCCGAGGCGGCAGGATTCCAGGCAAGCTCCTACTTTGAGGCGAAAGAAGCTGACCTGCTCGACCGGTTCGCACAGTTTGCCATCGTGGCAGCCGCGGAAGCGCTCCGCGACGCCGGAATGGAACCGGCGGACATCGCCGGCCCGCGCACCGCCGTTGTACTAGGCACGTCCATCGGCGGCCAGCAGACCGTGGACGACGGTTTCGTCGAGCTGTACCGCAAGAACAATCCTCGCGGCAATCCGCTGACGATCGCCCGGACGATGCCGAACGCCGCCGCCAGCATGATCACCATGCGGCATGGCATCACAGGGCCGGCATGGACCGTCGCCACTGCCTGCTCGTCGTCCAACCATGCGCTGGGCCAGGCCTTCTGGGCCGTGCGGGACGGCCTTGCCGACCGGGCTCTTTCAGGCGGTAGCGAAGCTCCGTTCAATCCCGGGTTTCTGAAAGCCTGGGAGGCGATGCGGGTTATCGCGCCCGATACGTGCCGGCCCTTTTCGCTCGATCGCAAAGGCATCATCCTCGGCGAAGGAGCCGGCATCCTGGTTTTGGAAACACTCGACGCGGCCCGAGCCCGCGGTGCGCGCATCTACGCCGAGATTGCCGGCTTCGGCATGTCGTCCGATGCCCATCACATCACGCAGCCTTCCGCTGACGGCGCCGCCGCGGCGATACGCATGGCCCTCGACGACGCTTCACTGCCGCCCGAAGCGATCGGCTACATCAATGCGCATGGCACGGGAACTGCGGCCAACGACGTGACCGAAACACGCTCCCTCAAGCAGGTTTTCGGGACGCACGCATCGCGTCTCGCCGTCAGCTCCACGAAATCGATGCACGGCCACGCACTTGGCGCCGCCGGCGCTCTGGAAGCGGTCGCCACCAGCCTGGCGCTGTACCACGGTCTCCTTCCGCCCACCGCGAATTACAGCAGCCCCGATCCGGAATGCGACCTCGATGTCCTGCCCAATGCCGCACGCCACGCCAAGGTTGACGCCGCCCTATCGAACTCATTCGCCTTCGGCGGACTGAACGCCGTCCTTGCCTTCAGATCCCCAGACGCTCTTTGAGCTCCCGAACGCTCTCGCGGGCTACGGTTATCTCCGTCTTATTCGGCGTTTTCAGCCGGAGAATCATGCGCCCGCCAAACCAGGGATACAGCTCGTCGACGAAGGCGAGGTTGACCAGCGTCGATCGGTGCACGCGGACGAATCGCGCCGGATCGAGTTTCTGTTCCAGCTCGGTGATGGTCTTGTCCACCACCCAGTTTTTCTCGGTTGTCGCGGCGAAGGTGAGTTTGTCCTCGGCATAGAAATGCGTGACCGAGGCGAGCTCGATGAAATGCACCCGTTCGCCCGTCCGTGATGCAATGCGCTCCACGCCTTCCGTCCGCGGCGCGGCGAGCGCGGCCCGCATCTGTGCCAGCAGTTCGCCCAACGGCGGCGCCGGAGCCGCTCCGGCCAGCACTCGCTCGAGCTTGGCGAGCGCCCGGTCCAGGTGCGCCTCTTCCACCGGCTTCAACAGATAGTCGATGGAATTCACCTCGAACGCCCGCAGCGCATATTGGTCGTATGCAGTCGTGAACACGACCAACGGCTGCCTGTCGAGCTGTTCGAGCAATTGAAACCCGGTCATCTCGGGCATTTGGATGTCGAGAAAGAGAACCTGCGGGCGGATTCGCGCAATCTCTTCGAGCGCTTTCACCGGATCGGTGGATGATCCCTCGAGTGTCACCCTTCCGGAAGCTTCAAGCATCCGCAGGAGCCGCCGTAGGGCAAGCGGCTCATCATCGAGCGCATAGGCGCGGATCATGCGTGGACCAGCGACCGTGCCGGCAACCGGAGACGTACTACCGCTCCATCCTCACGATCGATATGCAACAAGGCCTCATCCCCGTACAGTGCGGCCATGCGCTTCTCCAGCGTGTCGAGGCCGTGTCCCCCACGCACGGCCGGACGATCGAAGCCAGGCCCATCGTCACGCACTTCCAAGACCAACGCATCGCGGTACCGGAGCGCGCGAATTTCGATCTGGCCGCCCTCGCGGCGGGGAGAAACGGCGTACTTCACGCTGTTTTCCGCCAGCGTCTGCAGGGAGCAGGGCGGGACCTCGCATTCCAGTAGCTCCCGCGGCACGTCGATCAGGAATCGCAGGCGATCGCCAAATCGCGTCCGCTCGATTTCCAGATAGTCCGTCACCAGGCGGACTTCCTCCTCGAGCGCGATGACAGGGCGGCTTTGCGAATCCAGGGCGAAACGGAGCAGCCGCGACAGACGCTGCAGCATCGTCTCCGCGGCCGCCGGGTTTTCCCGAATCAGTGCAAGCACCGAATTGATGGTGTTGAAGAGAAAATGCGGCTGTAGCCGCGCCTGCAATGCCCCCAGTTGCGCTTCCGCGGCGAGCTTTTCAGCCCGTTCTCGCTCCAACTGAGTCGTCCGGACCTCCAGCGTCGTGCGGGTGAGGCTCTTCCTCATCTGCTCGAATACGTGGATCCCGATGCCAATCGTCACGGTAATGAACGCGGCCGAAGCCGCACTGCGTCGGAAGATCTCCCACGCGCTCGACAGGCTGCCGGGGAAGATCGCCGCGATAGCGATGGAGGAAATCAGAGCGCCTGCGACGCCTAGCGCGGCGAGCACGACGACGTACAGGCCCCATCGCGGCAGCGGTTCGAGGCGGCTCAGGCGCATCGACACCGGCGGAATGACAAACGCGGCTGTCGTTCCAATGACGTGGGCAAAAATCTGATTGCCCACAAACAGTTCCCACAGCGCTACCCACGGCTGCATGCCGAAACTCAGCATCAGCCCCGCTACGGCAATCCCTATTCCCGTGTTCGACGCAATCACTACTGGCAACGCCTCGAGGCAGCCGTCGTAGAGGCCTTCGCGTTTCATCTCGCTTCTGGCTTCATGTTACTTCGCGGCGTGGCATCCGAGGCAGGTACGCTCGGCGTCAGGGATGGTGCCACCATCCAGCCACTTGCGGGCTCGCCCGGCGTATGCGCCTTTTGGGAGCGTCGTGGCGGCGATCTCCAGCAGCGCTCGTGAACGCTCCACTTGCCCGAGCCGCTCCTGCAGGTCGGCCATCCCCAGAAGCAATTCTCCGCGAGCGTGTTCGCTCAGGCTGTCGAATTGAGACTTCTGCATCTGATACGCCTGCTCGTAGTCGCCCATCGCCGCCTGCATTAACGGAGTCCGGATGAAATCGGGCATCGCGGGGCTGCGGGTGGCGGCCGCCAGCGTCGCGGCGCGAGGAATGCGGACGCTGATGTTCCGCGGCTGGAGACCCACGGCGCGATCCATTGTCGACGTGGCCTTCTCCCAATACTCCATCCCTTTTCCCTGATCCCCGTCCCGGAAGGCGCGTCCGGACAGGAAGGCGTACCCGGCCCCCTGCCAAACGAGCGCTTCGGCCTGATCAGGATTCTCCTTCAATACGGCCTCCGCGGTTTTCATGGCGCGATCCAACGCCGCGGTATCACCGGAAAAGCCCATGAAGAAGTCACGGCGAACGACCTGGTCAAACCGTTCGCCGGCAGTTTGGAATCCGAAGACAAAAGAGCCGATTGCGGCGGCCAGTAGCATGACTTTTTTCATGGTTTCAGGCTAAGGCGTCAAGCTCGTTCTGTCCCCTGATTCCGGACGAGACGGAGTTTGAGCCGACGAACTGCCGCCCTCGACCGACGAACGATTACACTACGAGCTTGCGTCTCTGGATTCCCGCGGCCACCATGACCCTGGTCTCGCTGATCAGCTATCTGGACCGCAATGCCCTCGCCATCCTGGCCCCCGTCATTCTGGACGCAAATGGTCTGACCGCCGAACAGTACGGCTGGATCATCTCAGCCTTTTCCGTCACCTACATGCTGGCCAACCCGCTGTGGGGCCGCTGGCTCGACCGTTACGGGGTGCGCTGGGGCATGTTGGCGGCGGTCCTGCTTTGGACGGCTGCTTCCACGGCGCATGCCTGGGTGGCCGGATTTTGGGGATTCGTCGCTGCCCGCGGGGCGCTCGGCTTCGGCGAAGGCGCCACATTTCCCGGAGGCCTCCGAACGGTCGTTCAGACGCTGCCGGAACGGTGGCGCGCTCGCGGCGTGGCGGTCGCCTATAGCGGCGGCTCGCTTGGAGCCGTCATCGCACCCCTGGTCATCAACCCCATCTTCAACTGGTTCGGCTGGCGGGCCGCCTTCCTTTTCACCGGCTTCATCGGCCTCGCCTGGGCCTGCGCGTGGCTTCGAGTGAGTGCCCGCGATTCATTGAGTGCGCCGTCCCCAACGCCTCACGCGGCGCACCGGATCGACTGGCGCGACCTTCGCCTCTGGAGCTTTGTCGCCACCTACGCTCTCGGCTGCCTGCCCCTGGCGTTTGTCATATACGGATCGTCACTTTTCCTCAGCCGTGTCTGGCACCGTTCACAGTCAGAAGTGGGCGCCGTGCTCTGGATTCCGCCACTCGGCTGGGAAGTCGGCTACTTCGTTGGCGCCTACATCCTCGACCGGTTCGGCCGGCCTTTCCGCACTTTGACGCTGGCGGCGTTCCTGCTGATCGTTCCACTGGCACTCATCCCGTACGTTTCCAGTTACACACTCGTCCTCCTGCTTTTCTTCTGGTCGATGTTCGTGGCCGGCAGCAATGTCGTCACAGCCATCGGTTACGCGACCGGCGTGTTCGGGTCAGAGCAGGCGGGGTTCCTCGCGGGGCTCGGCGCCGGCACGTGGTCAGCGGCGGTGGCTCTTCTGATGCCCGGATTCGGTGCCCTCTTCGACGCCGGCTCGTGGAATTCGGCTTTCGCGCTGGCCACAGCCGTCTCGATGTTGGGCACCGGCCTATGGCTTTTTCTGAATATCTATTGCTTTCGGCCCCGAGCCATCTGATAATCTTCGAACCGTGCCATCTCTCGTCCTTCCCTCTGAAATTGCCAAAGCGCGGTTTCGTTCCTTCAATCTGAAGGCTTCCGGCTCCGGGGCTATCGTGAGGCAAGCCAAACTCGCGGAAGGCGCAGGCGCCGCGGCAGGCGCAGGCGCCGCCGCTCTGCCGGTTCCGCCCGCCTTGTTCCGGGCGGCGTCGAACTCGAGACCCGACGTGGAGAACCAGCGCAAGATGCACGCCCTGTACAACGACTACATTGACGGCATCACGAAAGCCATCACGAACGCGTTCGATCTCTGGCGCGCGCAGGCCTTTTTCAGAGGCATCATGATCAATGGTCCTGTCGCGGTTGGCGGCAGCCTGGAAGGGCCGTCGCTCGAGCCCTTCATCGTTGCCGCAGCCCCTCAATCATCACTAGCCCCTGCCTCGCCGGCGATTGCCGCCGGCATCGCCTCGGCCTGGCTCTCGACGCAGCAATCCGTCAAAGTCCCGGGTTTGCCCTGGTATCCGTCCTTCGCCGCCTTTCCCGGGCCTGTGGCGCCGCCCACCCCGAATGTCCCTATGCCGTTTATTACTTTGGCCCAGAACCCAATGCCGATCATGGTGGCTTCGCTGAAAGAAAGCATGGCGGGCAAACTCAAAGCAAAGGTCGAGTTCTCCAACGAACTCTTTGACTCGATCGCCACCTGGTTCAACGCGGCCATACAGGCCTGGAAAGGCATGCAGATGGTTGCCCTCGTCATGGGTATGGGGCCTGTGCCCACCTTCGCGCCGCCTTATGTTCCGGTCGGCCCGGTGGTCGGTGGCGACAACCTGCCGACTCCCGGCCACCTGATGACGTGATCCATGGCCCGGGTCCTGCTCATCAACCCGCCTTCGCCCGAGCGCCTGGGAGCGCCGCTGCTGGGCCAGCAGTATGTTGCCGCAAGCCTCATTGCCGGCGGCCACGAAGTGCGGGTGATGGATGCGGCGGGTTTGCATGCGCGGCTCTCCGACGAAGAAATCCTGTCTGAGGTCGAATCGTTCCGCCCGCACCTGACCGGCTTCGGGCTCTTCACCCGCTGGGTGTGGCACGCCTATGGCCTTGCGCGAAAGTTGCGCGGCCGCGCCGGATGGCTGGTCGCCGGCGGCGCGCATCCCACGGTGCGTCCGTTCGAGCCGTTGGATCACGGGTTCGATATCTCCGTTACCGGCGAAGCGGAACAAACGATTCTCGATCTTGCCCGCCAGGCCGAAGCCGGGGCGCCCGTACCCGCCAGCCCCGTCCGATCCGAGTTCATCGAGGATCTCGACAGCCTGCCATCGCCGCAGTTGGCGCAGGCCCTGTACGATCCCCGCTGGTACAACTCTCACGGTCGTGAGACGATTCCGGGCGGAATTCTCACCAGCCGTGGCTGCCCGGCGCGCTGTACCTTCTGCGCGAACTACGTCACCGGGCGAGGTTTCCGGTATCGCTCCGCGTCAAACGTCGTCGCGGAGCTCAACGCTTACAACCGCCGTACCGGTTGCACGTTCTTCCCCTTCTGGGACGATGCCCTCACCGCGAACGTGGCCCGCCTGAGGGAGTTGTGCCTTTGCTTCGAGGAAGAGATCGAGTTCCCACTCGGCTGGAGCGCCATCACTCGCGCCAACATGGTCACGCGCGATTTGCTTCGCGCGATGAAGAGCGCCGGATGCGTGTCCGTCAATTTCGGCGTCGAAAGCGGCGACAACGAGATCCTGCGCGTCATCAAGAAGGGCGTTTCCACGGAGCACGTCGTCCGCGCACTGGAGTGGGCCAAGGCCGAGGGCCTCATGACCGCCTGCAATTTCATGCTCGGCTTTCCGCAGGAAACGCCCTCCGCGCTGGAAAAGACGCTGTTCTTCATGCAGCGCATCGCGCCCATGGTGGATGTGTTCAGCACGCTTGGCGTTGTGGTGCCGTTCCCGGGGACGCCGCTTTACGAGGACTTTCATCTCCGTTACGGCTTCACGGACTGGTGGCTCAAGGAAGAATACAGCCGCTACGTGCCGCTGCCGTCCCCGGAAGAGATCGCCCGCTTCCGCCGCCAGTATATGGACGACGCCAATCTCGAGTTGGACTTCTTCCGGTATTCGCCGGAAATGCGGAATCTCATCCGCGACTGCCTGCGTTACAAGGCCGAGCACAACCTGAGTCGCATGTACGCCGCGGCGTAATGAACTACACCTGGTCTGACCCCGAGACCGTGTTGTATTACGAGCGTTTCTGTCGCCGCCACTCGCGATATCGCGCCGCGAATGCGGAACTGGTTCGTCATGCCGTACTCGGGTGCGCCATGCGAGTGCTGGACGCCGCCGCCGGAACAGGGCTCACCGCGGAAGCTGCCCTGACGCTGCTTGGCCCGCGCGGGCGCGTCGTGTGCTTCGAGCCGTCGCCTGCCATGCGCACGGCCGGCCGCGCGCGTTGCGGCGATCCGCGTGTGCGCTGGCTGGCCGAATGGCCGGCGCTACCGCGGCAATTCGACCGCATCCTCATCGGCGCGGCCATCTGGCAAATGCTTCCGCTCGAGCGGACGTTTCTGATGGCGGCAGCGCTTCTGAAACGAGGCGGCGCACTGTGTTTCAACATCCCCTCGCTTTATCTGGGCCGCCCCGGTGACCCCGGCGGCGGATCCGATCCTTTGCTGTTGCAGCTTCCAAGGGCCGTCTCCAGCGAAGGCCGCACGATGGCCCCGCCCGGGGCGCCGTTGCCCTCGGTCGAAAGAATCTCGCAAGCGCTTCGCGCGGCCGGATTCGAACCGCACGAGTGGTCGTTCCGCCGCCGGTTTTCGCAGGCAGCCTATTGTGACTGGCTGAAGATCCCTGTCCTGACGAATTTCCTAATGCCCGAACTCGACGCGCGCGCCCGGGCGCGCCGTCTCAACGCGGCCTTCCGCAGGTCCGATTCGAAAAGTTGGAGATGGGAACAATGGAGCGGCTGGACCGCCTGGAAATAGCCCGTCGCGACGGGTTCCTATTCTGGCCGGATCTGTTTGACCGCCGCTCGGTCGAGGCTTTGCGCGACCGCGTCGTGCCGCTGTGCGAGCGCTTTCGGGGCCGCCGCGGCCTGCCCTACGACGACCCTGACTTCGTTCAACTGCAGTGTGAGGTCACGGTTCTCGAGGAGTTCGACCGCCTGCGCCGCCATCCGCCCCTGCTCGATTTCCTCGCGGCGCTGTTCGCCGGTCCGGTCCTCACCCATCAGGGCGATGTGTGCCGCATCTTCTTTCCCAACGCGCCCGAGTTTGCCACGCCCGCCCACCAGGACGAGTTCTTCCTCCGCCGCGGCACGGAATGCTGGAGCGTCTGGACCCCGCTCGTCGACTGCCCGCTGGCACTCGGTCCCCTCGAACTCTCGCCGGGCTCGCACCGTCTGGGCCTGCTGAACGAAATCCCGGACGATCTCGCCTGGTGGTCCTCACCGCTCCACTGCGGCGACGCCCTGCTCATCCATCACCTGACCATCCACCGCGCCCTGCCGAACGTCGGAACTGTGCCGCGCTTGTCCATCGACTGCCGCTACCGCGGAAGATGACCATCGAACCGGACTCCGCCTGGGCTCAAAAGGGATTCCGCGCCAGACTCGTAATGATGGTCACACCTTCAACCACTCTTCCGCGAAGACCGTCGTCGTGGGTCAGGAAGAGATCTGTACCGGCGTGAGCCGCACATGCGAGCTGAATTGCATCTGGCTGGCGGATGCGCGTATCTCTCCGAATCTCTGCAAATTTGAGTGCTGCTTCAAAATCGAAGGGCACTACGGTCACGTCGCCGCTCTTGAAAAAGCCGATGTACTCTCTATAAACGGCATGGCGATTTGACAGCAGGGGTTTAGACAAGATCTCGCCAACGGTCATCGTGCTCGTGAGGAGACTGTCTCCCCGGCTCCGCATGGATGTCCAAAGATCGCGAACCTTCTCCCAGTGAAGAGGGTGTTGCTCGAAGAGATAGATAAATAGATTGGTGTCCCAGAAGACCCGCGCCATCGATGCTTACCAGTCCTCCCCACGGACTCGAGAATCCATCAGGATGCCGTAAATGTAGGAAGGATCAAAAAAATCGCCGACGTCCTTCACCTTGTCCAAGGGGCACCGGCGAATCGATTCTTCGATGGCACCACCGGAAATCGCAATCGGTACCTCTTTGTCGTTGCCTGGGCCGGCATGCCGAACCCGCAATTGCCGTCCTTCCACTCGATAGCGGAATCTGCGGCCGGTCTTCGTTTCGAATACTTCATCCTCGTGTTGACGAATCCTCTTCCAGACTCGCGAGAAGAGTTCTGA
>Ga0335082_10010509_pt1 | contig 10045 bp, 9 predicted proteins | sample Lox_Sample_41_FD_206718 | JGI IMG/M metagenome (GOLD analysis project Ga0335082, IMG submission 206718) | Soil microbial communities from Loxahatchee National Wildlife Refuge, Florida, United States - Lox_Sample_4.1 | ecosystem: Environmental > Terrestrial > Soil > Wetlands | place: USA: Florida...
GTAGAACCAGAACAGCACCGCCACCTGTCCGTTCACGAGGCGCAGGGTACCGTCCCCGAGCGCGGTCGAGGCCGGCGTTCCGTTTGCCCGGCTTGCACCGCTGACAACCCCCTGTGCGCTCTCCTATTCTGGTATGTCGTGCACAGGAACGGACAATTCGAGTACCTCTCGGTGCTCGATCGCATCCACCAGCATCTGCGCCCGCGCACCTATCTGGAGATCGGTGTGCGGTTCGGGACGTCGTTGCGATTCGCGCTTCCCGGGACGACCGTCGTCGGCATCGACCCGGCGGCCGAGATCCGCTACCCCGTTGCCCGCGCCACGCGCGTCTTCCGCACGACGAGCGACGAGTTCTTTGCGGCGCATGCTCGGCCGGAGATTCTTCCCGCGGCCGTCGACATGGCCTTCATCGACGGGATGCACCTCTTCGAGTTCGCGCTCCGCGACTTCGTGAACATCGAACGCTGGTGCACGCGCGGGTCGGTCGTCCTCGTGCACGACTGCTACCCCATCGACGCCGCGACCGCCGCCCGGGAGCGAACGACGCAATTGTGGAGCGGCGACGTGTGGAAGCTGATCGTGGCGCTGATCGAGCAGCGCCCCGACCTTTCTGTCGTCACGATCGACGCCGCTCCGACCGGTCTCGCCCTGATCACGAATCTCGATCCCGACTCGACGGTCCTGAGCAGTTCGCTCGACCGCATCAGCACCGACTATCGCGATCTCGATTTCGGGTCGATCGCCGACAACAAGGCCGAGCGGCTTCGGCGCTTGCCGGCCTCGTGGCGCGAGATCGAACCTCTCCTCCCTCGGCCCTATCGCGGCACGCCGCCCGGACTCCTGCGGGCAGGTCGGTTCTGTCGCCTCCCCACGAGCGCGCAGCTCAAGCGTCGGCTGTCACGACGCGCGCTGAGTCCTGCCTGAGTCGTGCAAGTCGCCGTCACGTTCTGCAATCAGCACTCATCGCCGCGCCTCGCGGTCTGCGCGGTCGACCTACGCACAGATGAGCGTGCGTGGCTCCCCGTGCCCGACGCATTCGATCGCGGCGCGGCCGGAATCACGCAGATCGACACCGATCTGCTCGTCGGATGCCAGCCCGGCGGGATCGTGCGCTACGACCGCGACCTCGAGGTCGCGGGTTTCCTGCCCACACCCGAGGCGCGCAATCTCCACTCGATCCTCTATCGCGCGGATGAGCGCGCGCTCTATGTCACGTCGGCACACGACGACTCGCTGCATCGCTATCGACTCGGTGATGGCGGGCGAACCGTGATCGATCACGAGGTGGTCTTTTGCGCCGACCCTCGGCGGCGGGGCCAGGACCGGTACCACTTGAATTCCCTCGTCGAATGGCGCGGCGACTTGTACGTCTCGATGTTCGGCCCATCCGACGGTCCGACCCACCGGCACCGCCGGAACGGACAGGTCGTGCGCGTCGCCGACGGCGCAGTCATCCTCGAAGGCCTGTATCACCCGCACTCGCTACACGCGAACGGTGAAGAATTGCTCGTCATCGAGTCGCAGGCGCACACCGTGCGCCGCGTACTCGGTGGACCCGACGCACGGTGGCACGTCCCCGGGGGTTATCCGCGCGGGATCGTCACCGCGCCCGACTATCGGATATGGGTGGGCACCAGCAGCCTTCGGCGCGAGAGCAGCAGCCTCGGTACTCCGAATGTCATCGACTCGTCGTCGCCGCTCGATTTCACGACCCGACTCGTCGAGCTCGACCTCTCCACGGGCGAGGTCGGGCGAACCGTCGACCTGACGCCGCTCGCGTCGGAGATCTTCGACGTGCGAGCGTTGCCGGCCGGCGTGAGCTTCGAGCCGAGTCCCGACGCCGGCCTCTCCGAACGCATCGCGGGGCTCGTGGAGTCGTTCCGGGTCGAGCGAGCGCGGAACCGACTGCTGGAAAAAGAGCTCGAGCGCTCGCCGGCGCGCCGTCTCCGGGAGTTCAGCGCGCGCGCCCGCCGACGCTTCACAGCCGCACGTGCTGCGCGTTCGGGGCGTTGACGTGCGCGTGTCGCATACGCCGGATCCGGCGCGATACAGCCGTGAGCGTTGCTGAGCATGCATCTCAAGTCGGCTCTCGTCGTGAGGATGCGACGTTCCTGGCTTCGTTCGAGCCATCGCGTCGCGCTCACTCGCGACCTCGCGCCGATCGTCGCCGGTCTGCAGGGCATCGTCATCGACGTCGGTGGCGGCCGTGAGGCCCCGCTCGACGCGGCCTGGCCGCCGGCCGTGCGTCGCTATCGAGTCGACGCCTATCCGCACATTCGACCGGATGTCACGGCCGATGCCGCGGCGCTGCCTCTGGCGAGCGCTTCGGCCGATGGTGTCGTCCTGTGCGAGGTGCTCGAACACCTGCCCGAGCCACGGCGGGCAATCGAGGAGGCACTGCGCGTGCTCCGGCCGGGCGGGGTTCTGTGTGGCTCGGTGCCGTTTCTCTTCCCGGTGCACGGCGACCCCTTCGACTTCGCCCGCTATACCGAGCAGGGACTGCGGAGGCTCCTCGATCAGGCATCCGAGATCTCGGTCCGTTCGCACGGAAATCGCGTCGGCGCCGCGTGGCTGCTGCTCAGCGGCGACTCGCGCGTGTTGCGGTTGTTGAATCCGTTGGTTCGCGCACTCTTTCGCCAACCGAGCAACCGCTATCCCGAGGGCTACGTGTTCGTCGCACGCAAGTAGAACGCCACCATCTCGTCGGCAACACGCTCGATGGTGTACCGCTCGAGGAAGCGAGCGCGAGCCGCGTTGGTACGTTCGGTTCGATCCGGAGCCCGAAGTGCTGCAACGACCGCCTCACCCAGCAGCGACGCATGCTCAGGCGGCACGAGCCACGCGGTACGCCGGTCCTCCACGAGCTCGCGGACGGGAGCGATCGCACTCGCGACGATGGGTGTCTCGAGCGCCATCGCTTCGAGCACACCGCCCGGCAGTCCCTCCCAGCGCGAGGGAAACGCGAAGACGTCCGCCGCGCACAACAGCTCGGGAACATCCGATCGAAGCCCGAGGAACTCGACGCGCCCGGCGAGCCCGAGCGCATCGGCGAGTCTCCGCAGGTTCGCGCTGTCACCGCCGCTTCGCCCGGCGATGAACAAGCGCGCATTCGGAGCCTGCGCGGCAACCATGCCGAACGCCCGAATGAGCACGTCGAAGCCTTTCTGGAATTCCTCACGACCTGCGGCGAGGATCATCGGGGTCTCGCGGTCGATTCCGAGCATCGTTCGAGCCGCGGTCCGGCGCGCATCGGTTCGCGTCCCGAGCCGACCCGTGTCGCGGCCGCGCGGGATCACGTCGATGCGATCGCGCGAGATCCTCAATCGTCGAGACATGACATCGGCAACCGAAGTCGACACGGCATGGAAGCGAGCGACGCGGCGCGCGGTTACCGCATCGAGAAGTTGCGCGCCGCGAAGACGCGCCCGCGACACGGTCGGACTGGCGAGCTGCTCGTGCCCGTACGCAAGGTTCACGAGACTCGTGACGACCGGCACTCGCGCGCGCAACGACGAGATGCGGCCGGCAATGTCGGACTCGAACAACGTCGTGTGCAAGACGTCGGGGCCGCGCTCTTGCAGGAGACTTACCGCGCGCCGCGCCCAGTCCATGCGTCCGTGTCCACCGGCGAGCGAGAACAGCGACGCTCCGGCCGCCTCGAGGTCGGGTCCGACGCCGGGGCGGTCGTGGAGATACGCGACGTCGAGCCGCACTCCCAGCCGCACGTAGTGCGGCGCGAGATCGGCGAGCGACTGCTCGGCTCCTCCCCGAACGAGGCTGTCGATCAGGTAGACGACGTGCACGGATCGTTCAAGATCTCGTGAAGAAGCGCCCGCCAGCGCTGCAGACTGACGTCGAGGCTGTATTCGTGCTCGCAGCGCTGCCTGGCTTCCTGCCCGAAGAGACGCCGCCGCGCGGGATCGGTAACGAGCTCGCGGGTGCGGCGCACCAACGTCTCGAAGTCGCCGACGGGGACGACAAAGCCGGTCTGTCCGTCGGCGACCACCGACGATGCACCCGGGACATCGGTGGTCACGACCGGGAGGCCCGCCATACCGGCCTCGATGAGCACGCCCGGCATTCCTTCTCCCTCGGGCACGCTGGTGAACACGAGCACATCATTTCGAGCGAGGAGATCAGCGACGTCACGAACCGCGCCCAACACCTCGACTCCGGCACCGCGCGCCCTTGCGCGCACGTCCTCGAGGAGCGGGCCGTCGCCTGCGATCGCGGCCTCGATGCACAGACCATCACGCCGCAATGCCGCGACCAGATCGACGAACATTGCGGGTCGTTTCGACGGCGTGAGATGGCCGACGAACACGAGACGCGTCGGGCGTTCGCCGTCGGCATCCGACCGGTCGAGCCGGTAGCGCGCGGGGTCACGCCCGTTGGGAATGACCCGTAGACGTTCCGGCCCGACGCCCAGCGCTCGCGCCTCGTCGGCCGCCGCGTCGGAAACGGCGGCGACGTGACCCGCGTGCGCGAGCAACCATCGGTGCCACGTTCCCTTCGTCGTCGTGAGGCGCGCTCCACCGATGCCGATCTTGTAATAGACGAGCTGATCCCGCGGCACCCCCGCAAGCACGGCATACGCGAGCGGCTCGCCGCCGTGGGCGACGACGACGCGCGGCCGCTGCACACGCAGATACTTTCGGAGGCGCATTACCGCGCGCGGGTCGAGCCCGACCCTTCGCAGCACACCCGACGGCACGGCAAGCGACGCGTCGGGCTGCAGGGTGCCGGCGCCGGGACCAAAGAGGGTGAGCGTGCGGTGATGCGTCTCGGAATCGTCGAGCGAGCATCGCATCTCGCGTGCGTACGTCTGTGCGCCGCGCGCGAGGTCGACGGGCAAGATGTGCAAGACGAGCGCGGGCGTCACGCCGGCACTCATCTCCCGCTTCGGTCGGTCGCGCAGAAGCGAGCGACGATGTCGTCGTCGGACACGATCGAACGGAACACCTCGTCTGCAAGCTCGCGTTGCTTCGGAAGCTCCTCACGTTCCCAACGCGCGCGCTCGCGCACGGCCGGACGAGCGCGCAGGTGCCGCTCGACGCGGCGCGCGCCGGGTATCCATCGCGGGCTTCGCAACGCCGCTCGCATCTCCGGCGCGAAGCCGGAGGTCATCGTGTCGACCCGCGCCACCCTCGACCGGAACCCCGCCCCGTGGTGGTACACGACCGGGCCGTATTCCGTATCGCCGTAGATCCCGAACCACAGCGGGTGGAGGTCGACGGTGTTCAGCCGGTCGAGAGGACGCCACTCGACTCCCTCGTCGAGAAGGCGGCCGTAGAGATTGCCCCCCGGATCGGTCACGGTCGCGCCGAGTGAGTTCTGCCATGTGTAACCCGCTCGCCAATCTCCATCGATGCGGCGCCAGAAATGCACGGTCGTCACACAGAAGCAGGGATGCGGCTGCGGGTCACCGAAGTTCTCGCGACGGCGGACGGCGATGAGGGCCGAATCGTCCGCGAGCAGCGGTGAGAGCGGACCGATCGGGAACGCGTCGCCGTCGATGAAGAGAAGATGATCATCGTCGGCCGCCTCGCGCATGACGATATCGGCAAGCTGATTGAGCTTCTCCGGATGGGTTCCGTCGAGCGAACCGGTGAAGTGGAATCTGCGCCGGAGCGCGTCGTCGACGGCGACGCCGTCGAGCGACGCCCACACCCGAGTTCCACGCGGCGCGTGCCGGTCGAGGTAGCGCAGTTGCGGCTCGATCCAGAGGTTGGAGTTCCAATGGATCGTGATGACGTGCAACACACAGGCATGCTACGGGGGACGAACTCTCGACCGATCGATCCGACGCGAGCCGAGTCGTGCACGCCGGCCGCCGGGATCGGCCCCGCCCGCACGAGCGAGCGGTGGAAGCCGCGGCCTAGAATCTCGAAGCGTCGGGGGGAAACGGCGATGGAGCGTCGAGCAAAACCAAGGGGCACCACTGCTCGTGCCGGTGATCACCCGAACCACGGAGAGGAGCCAGCCTCCGCGGTCGGGATGAGCCGGCGCGACTTCACCAGCTTCGTGGGCAAGGGCTCGGCTGTAGCCGCCGGCATGGTCTGGGCGGCACCGAAGATCTCGACGGTCAAACTCGCGAAGAAGGCCGCAGCCGGGAGCCCGCCGCCCGGTACCACGACGACCACGACCACGATCGCCGGCCAGGGGAACCCGACGATCTCGGTTTCGAATGCGTCGCCGTGCGGCGGCGACACCATCGCTGTGAACGGCCGCGGCTTCGTGCCGAAGACGGCGGTGAGCCTGGAGATCGATTCGCCCGCGAACTCGCTCGGCGTCACGACTGCCGATTCGAATGGCAACATCGCCGTGACGCTTCGCCTCCCCACCTCGGTTCCGACCGGGTCTCACAACCTCGTTGCGGTTGGCGTGCAAGCGGGCGGCCGGACGCTCACCCTCGAAGCTCCGCTGCACATCAAGACGCGGGCCGAGTGCGAGACCGGACCTGAAGGCTCCACGGCGACCACGCTCGCCAACACGGGCACCACCGGCGTTGCGGGGACCACGACTCCGGGAACCACGAGAACAACTGGAAACGGTAAAGGTTCGAGCGGCACTACGAAGGTCTCCAACGAGGGCAGCCCGCTCGCATTCACCGGCACCGACACGGTTGACCTGGCCCTCATCGGCGCCGCGGCTGCCGTAGGCGGGCGCGCGCTGCTCGGCCTCGTCGGTCGCGACCGGGACGAAGACGACGAGGAAGCCTGAATCGCCGTCTTTCGGGGGCCTGGCAATAATTGGCGGTCGCGGATTACCATCGGCATCGGTGCGATGCCCCGGCGACCGGGCTCCGAGAGCCGAGCCGGGCGCCCGTGCCACGGACCGGCGCAGGCGAGGGTATGGGATTCAGCGAAGTTCTCTGGGCGTCCAGGCGCCAGTGGCGCATCATCGTCGTCGCCATCGCGCTCGCGTGCGCGGTCGCATGGCTGACGACTCCGACCCGCAGCAGCATCGTCCAAAAGCAGCGTCAGGAGATCTCGTATCACGCCACGAACATCCTCGTGAGCGACGGGAGCGCCTCCGAGAGCCTGGACCGGCTCGCGTTGTTGGCAACCGCCGGCGACGTGCCGGCCGGTGTCCGCACCGCCCTGCGCATCAAGCCGGATCCAACCTCCGACCCGACGGTCAACGCGAACACGGGGGCACGTCACGTCAACATCGGAACGACGAACGTCATCGTCACCCCTGACAAGGGGGCGATGTCGCTGCGAATCTCCGCGACCGATCGGAACTCCGCTCGTGCGGTCGCCGTGGCGAACGCGCTCGCCGGCCGGCTCGCCCTCGCTGCGATCAAGGACGAGCAGGACAACTGGAACGCGCAGTACCAAGCGCTCGACCAGCAGCGCGTCACGCTGCGGAACACGGAGCAAGCGCTCGCGAACCAGCTGTACAACGCACTGACGAAGAACCTGCCGACGGTTGGCACCATCGACGCGCAGCACCAGGCGGTCTTGCGTTCGCTCTCGGACCTTCAGCAGCGGATCCTGCAGCTCGAGAGCAACCGCCCCTCGGGCTCGCCCATTCAGACGCTCGAACCGGCTGTGCCGATCAAGTCCGTCTCGACGAGTGGCGGTCTCTCGACGCCGAACGACCCTTTGACTCGTCTCTTCCTCGCCGCGCTCCTCGGCCTCGCACTCGGTATCGCCATCTCCGTCTTCCTCAACCGCAACAGTGAGGCCGTGTACGGCGTGCCGTCGGTCGAGGCCGCGACACTGCTGCCGGTCATCAGCGAAGTGCCCTATGTCAACGCGATCGGCAAGCGACGGTACGACGTGCTCACCCACATCGTCCCGGCGTCACGAGTTGCCGAGGCATACCGCGGGCTGCGCACCACGATCTCGCTGATGTGGATCGCGAATGCCGGTCGAGACGAGACCGGCGAGGCCGATCGAGAGTTGCCGGACGCGCCGCGCGTCCTGATGGTCGCGTCGCCGGGACCGAGCGAGGGCAAGTCGACAACCACCGCCAACCTCGCCGCGTGCTACGCGGAGACCGGCCGCAGCGTGATCGTCATCGACCTCGACCAACGGCGCCAAAAGCTGCACCGTTTTGTCGGCGCGGAGGTCGAGCCTCACCTCGAGAATTCGGGCACGCTTCACGAGCCCGTCGTCGACTTCGATGCACTGATCCAAGAGACCATGATCCCGGGCGTGCGGTTCATCAGCAGCCCCGCCCGCGACGCGAAGCCGGCCGAGGCGGTTGCGACGGCGGAGACGATCATCGAGCTCGCCCGCGAAGAGGCCGACATCGTCATCCTCGACACCCCGCCACTTCTGCTCACCAACGCGGCGTACGACCTCATGGCAGCCGCGGACGCGCTCATCCTGCTGATCCGCGACGGCCACACCAAACGCAGCGCGGCGTCGCGTGCTACCCAGATGCTGCGCCGTCTCGATGCTCCCGTACTCGGTGTGTGCGTCGTCGGCGCGGTCAGTACTCGGCGGGGCTATGGCTACGGCTATGGCTACGGCTATGGCTACGGGTATGGGTACGGGGAGGACGAGCGCGAGGAAACACGGAAGTCGCGCGTCGCCCAACCGCGGCGAGACGTCGACGGACCGATGCGCGAGGACCCGGCGTGAGCGACAGCGGCGCCGGGCCGCTCCCGCAGAACCCGTCCTGGATCCGGGCCGACGATCTGTTCATCCGCATCACTCCCCGATCAGTGCTGGTCGCGACGCGCGATTCGGCGTCGCCGACGGTGCTCGGCGGCGGTGCCATTGCCATCTGGAACGAGCTCGCAACTCCGTGCGATGACGACACGCTCGTCGCGCGGATCGCCGCTCGCTGCAGCCGGCCTCCTGCCGCACTGCGCGAAGAGGTCCTCGCGGCAAAGCGAGAGCTGTGCACCATAGGGGCCCTCATCGAGGTCCGATGACCGCGGCGACGCTACGAGGCGCGCTGCAAGCGATCGCCGCGTACGGACTCGGCGCACACGACCAAGAGGTAATACGCGTCGACGCCGAGTGGCGTCACCTTCTGCTCGACGGCATCACACGCGAACGCCTGAGTGGTCTTGCGATCGAAGCATCCCGCTCGGGCTTGTTCGACCTGTCGTCGGCGGAGCGCGACGAGCTTCTCGACCGACACGACGACCAGCTCGGGCTCGACCTTGTGCTGGAACGCCTGCTCTGCGAGGCCGCCGATGTGCTCGACCGCGCACACATCGAATACCGCGCATTGAAAGGCCCCGTCGTCGCGCACACGCTCTATTCCGACCCCGCGCTTCGCTCCTTCGGCGATGTCGACCTTCTCGTCTCGGGATGTGATTTCGACCAGGCGATATGCGTGCTCGGTTCGCTCGGCTTCCGGCGTCGCTTCGTCGAACCGCGACGAGGCTTCGATGCGCGCTTTTCGAAAGGCTCGTGCCTCCTCGGCGCAGCGGGGCAAGAGATCGACCTCCATCGCACGTTCGCGCCCGGCCCCTACGGCACGAGGCTCGCGACCCTCGATCTTCTGGCGCGCCCGGCACAGCACTTCCGACTCGGCTGGCGCGAGATCCCCGGAGTGGATCGCGAGCTCGGCTTCGTGCACGCGTGCTTCCACGCAGCACTCGGCGACTTTCCGCCGCGCCTGGTGCCGTTGCGTGACGTCGCCGAGTTCCTCGCGACAGGGTTCGACGCCGATGCCGTCATCCGGCTCGTGACGAACGTTCGTTGCGCGACGGTCTTGCAGCGCGCACTGCATCTTGTCGAAGAAGAGCTCGGGATCCGTGTCGGCGGCGTACTCGGCGAATGGTCGCGTCGTCACGTGCCGTCGCGGTTCGATCGTTGGGCACTGGGCACCTACGCGAGCCGCAATCGCTCCTACGGCGCGCAGGCGGCCGTCTCGGTGTGGGTGATGCCATCACTTCGTGACCGCGTCGCGTTCGCGTCCGCGCTCGCGCTCCCCTCCCGCGATTATGTCCGTTCGAGAGAACGGAACTACGGAGCCCGAATTCGGCACAGCGTGAAGCTCGCGACCACGTGGCGGCCGCCGCGGTGAGCCGTCAACGATTCCGCACGCCGTGGCTCGACGAGGCCCCGTCGCC
>Ga0335082_10010510_pt1 | contig 10043 bp, 4 predicted proteins | sample Lox_Sample_41_FD_206718 | JGI IMG/M metagenome (GOLD analysis project Ga0335082, IMG submission 206718) | Soil microbial communities from Loxahatchee National Wildlife Refuge, Florida, United States - Lox_Sample_4.1 | ecosystem: Environmental > Terrestrial > Soil > Wetlands | place: USA: Florida...
TCGTGCCGCCGAGGCCCGCGATCGTTCCGTGCGAGATGGAGAGCCCGAGTCCCATCGAGGTGCCCGCCGTCCTCGACGTGAAGAAGGGATCGAAGATGCGCGGCAGGATCTCGGGCGAAATGCCGACGCCCGTGTCCTCGATCTCGACGATCGCGTTGCCCTCCGCGCTGGTCCACGTGGCTACGCGCACCGTGTGCTGCGACGGGGTGCCCCCCTCGGGGATGGCGTGCGCGGCGTTGACGAGCAGGTTGATGAAGACCTGCCCCAGGGCCGCCTCGTTGGACTCGACCGGCGGGACTTCGCCGAACTCGCGCACCACGCGCGCCCGTTGCGCGAGCTCGTGCATCGTCATCTGGATCGACGACTCGACGATGGCGCGCACGTCGACCAGCGAGCGTGTGTCGAGCGCACCGCGCGAGAACGTGAGCAAGTTGCGCGCGATGGCCCGGACGCGCTCCATCCCGTCCTGCGCCAGCTCGAGCGCCCGGATCATCGCAGGGAGGACGTTCTCGTCACCGCCCAGCGGCAACACTGCTCCCTCGGCCGCCGCCATGCGCATCTGGCGCAGCGCGTGATCCACGTTGAGGAGCGCGTACGTCAGGGGGTTGTTGATCTCGTGCGCCGCTCCTGCCGCGAGGGTGCCGATGCTGGCCATTCGGTCGGCGATGAGGAGACGCTCTTGTGCGTCCCGACGATCGTGCTCGTCACTGGCATGTCGACGCTCGGCTCGCATCGTCTCACGGCTCGAGGTGCATCGGACGTGCCCGCATCGCCCACTGTCCGTCGCTCGTCACGCGCCAGCCGCAGCCGACGTGGGCGAACGCGAAGTCCAATCCGAGCGGCAGGTGCGTCTGCGAGCCGAGGCGGACTCCGAATCCGCCGCCTCCGTCGAGCAGACTGTTTCCTGTGGTGGGGAGTGCTCCCATTGAGGCCGATGGCCGTATCGCCCGCGGAGGCGCCTCGCGCCCACGCTGACGACGGTCACGACGATGACGGCGCACCGCCTCGCCACACTTCGTGGCGCGAATGCGTGACAGTTCGTCACGCGCCCCGTTGCGAGGGGCTACGCGCGTCGGCTCGTCGAGCTGTAAGCGAGGCAGGCGCCGACGACGGCGGCACGGAGATCGGACGCATCGAAGGGCTTGCGGAGAACGCCCACGGCTCCGAGCCTCCTCGCGACGAGGTTGATCGAGGGGTCCGCGAGCACCGTCATCAGGACCACGGGAACGTGCACCTGAGCCCGCCTGAGGGCATCGAGCACGCCGATTCCCGTCAGCCGCGGCATCATGATGTCCGCCACGACGACGTCCGGCCGGATCGCCGGGTTGTCGATCGTTCGCTGCAACTGGTCCAGCAGGTCCTGGCCGTCGCGCGCCTCCATCACCCTGTAGCCGTCCGTGCGCAGGAACGAGCTCACCAGGGCGAGCATGTCCTCGTCGTCATCGGCCACGAGGATGGTGTTCGGCGAGTTCGTGCTCCTCGAAGAGGTCCGGGCCACGGCGGCCTCTGGTGCACGGTGCACGCCAAGCGGCGCCGCGGGAGCATCGTGGCAAAATGTCGCGCGCCGCCATCCCGTTGCGGATAGGTCGGACGACGTGCGCGAGGAACGCACGAAAATCAACCTTTGAGCTCGCAAGCCAGGCGCGGGTTGATCCATCCTAAAGCGCCATGGGAGCCCAACGACCTCGTGCTCGAGTCCTCGTCGTCGACGACGACGCCAGCATGCGCGAGCTGCTCGGCGCCGAGCTCACGTCGCGAGGGTACGAGCCGATTCTCGAGAGCAGTCCCGAGCGTGTGCTCGAGTCCGTTCGCCAGGACGCGGTCGACGTGGTCGTGACCGATCTGAAGATGGAGGGCATCGACGGTGTCGAGCTCTGCGACCGGATCGTCGCGGCTCATCCCGAGGTGCCGGTCGTCGTTCTGACGGCCCATGGCTCCGTGGATGCGGCCGTCGCCGCCCTGCGCGTACGCGCATTCGACTTCCTCACCAAGCCGCCCGACTTCGACGAGCTGACGTCGGTGATAGAGCGCGCGGCGCACCAGGGCCGCCTCGTCGAGGAGATCGAGGGCCTCGACGAAGAAGCGGGTGGCGCGGCCTCGCGCGGATTCGAAGGACTCATCGGCGCCAGCCGGCCGATGCGAGACCTCGTGCACCTCGTCGGGCGCGTCGCCGACCTCGACACGGCCGTGCTCGTGCGCGGCGAGAGCGGCACCGGCAAGGAGCTGGTGGCACGAGCCCTCCATCAGCGCAGCCGCAGGCGTAGCGGACCGTTCGTGGCGCTCAACTGTGCCGCCATCCCGGAGAACCTCCTCGAGGCAGAGCTGTTCGGTCACGTGAAGGGCGCCTTCACCGACGCGCGCACGAGTCGCGAAGGCCTCTTCGAGCGCGCGCGCGGCGGAACGATCTTCCTCGACGAGATTGCCGAGCTGCACATCGCGCTGCAACCAAAGTTGCTCCGGGCGTTGCAGGAGAAATCGATACGTCCTATCGGCTCTAACTCGGAGATCGAAGTGGACGTACGGGTCGTCACGGCGACCAACACGGATCTCGCGAGTGCGGTAGAGCAGAACCGCTTCCGCGCGGACCTCTTCTACCGTCTCGATGTGATCCAGATCGTGGTCCCTCCGCTCCGCGAGCGGGGGCGCGACGTGCTGCTCCTCGCCCAGCACTTCCTCGAGCAGTCCGCGAGAGGCATGGGCCGCGACGTCGTCGGACTGACGGCGTCGTGCGCGGCGCGCCTGATGGCGTACACCTGGCCCGGCAACGTCCGCGAGCTCGCCAACGTCATGGAGCGCGCGGTGGCGCTGACGCGTACGACGCGCCTCATGACGGAGGATCTCCCCGATCACGTGCGGGAGGCTCGCCCCGTCCCCCGCGGTGCGCTCGAGCAAGTCGCCGAGGAGGAGCTCGTGTCTCTGGAGGAGATCGAGCGCCGCTACATCCGTCGGGTCATGGCTGCGACGGGCGGGAACAAGACGCTCGCCGCGCAGATTCTCGGAGTGGACCGCCGCACGCTGTACCGCAAGGAAATCAAGGACGCCCAGATCAAGGACGCCCAGATCAGGAGGACGTCATGAGTACCGACCCCAGGCCCTTGGTCGCGCGCTCGCCCGCCGCGGCGAAGCTTCTCCCTCGCTTCGTCGCCCATCGTGCCGACGACGTCGCCAACATCCGCCTCGCCCTCGAGCGCGGCGACTACGCGCTCATCGCTCGGCTGGGCCACAACATGCGCGGCAACGGCCGCAGTTACGGCTTCGCCGACATCGCCACGATCGGCGAGCGGATGGAGGCGGCGGCTGTCGCACGGGACGCGACGGGCGTGCGAGAGCAGGTCGTCGCACTCGAGGACTGGGTCGTCCGGTCCGCGCCGCTCAAGGACTGAACGGAGGGGACCGATGAACAAGACGAGCCATGTCGCGAACGGGCACAAGCGAACGAAGCACGGGCCCCTCGAGACGAACGGAGTCAACGGCGCGAGGGTGACGGCCACCGAGGGGGAGCGCCTCTCGCGTGCGAGCCGCGCCGAGCTCGATCAGCTCGTCGAGGTGCTCAAGTCGGTCAAGCAGGGCGACTTCGGGGTTCGCGTCCCGCCGCAGAAGGACGGGACCCTCAACCGCCTCGGCGAGCTGCTCAACGACATCATCGGCATGAACGAGCACATGACCGGGGAGCTCGTGCGCGTCGGCAAGGTCGTCGGCCAGGAAGGCAAGATGCACGAGCGCGCGTCCGTCGGCCCGGCGAAGGGGTCCTGGGCGAGCGGGATGTCGTCGGTCAACCAGCTCATCGCCGACCTCGTGGCGCCGACCAACGAAGTCGCGCGCGTCATCACGGCGGTCGCCCGCGGCGACCTGTCGCAGAAGATGGTGCTGGAAATCGAGGGGCGGCCCGTACGCGGCGAGTTCCTCCGCATCGGTACCACGGTCAACGGGATGGTCGATCAGCTCAACTCCTTCGCCGCGGAAGTCACGCGCGTGGCCAAGGAAGTCGGTAACGAGGGGAAGCTCGGCGGGCAAGCGGACGTCAAGGGCGTGTCCGGCACGTGGAAGGACCTCACCGACAACGTCAACGGTCTCGCCGCCAACCTCACGGCGCAGGTGCGCAACATCGCCAAGGTGACGACGGCGGTCGCCAAGGGCGACCTGTCCCAGAAGATCACGGTCGACGCCAAGGGCGAGATCCTCGAGCTGAAGAACACGATCAACGTCATGGTCGATCAGCTCTCGTCCTTCGCGGCGGAAGTCACGCGCGTCGCCAAGGAAGTCGGCACCGAGGGCAAGCTCGGCGGCCAGGCCGACGTCAAGGGCGTCTCCGGCACGTGGAAGGACCTGACCGACAACGTCAACGTCCTCGCCGGCAACCTCACCGCCCAGGTGCGCAGCATCGCCAAGGTGACCACGGCGGTCGCTAACGGCGACCTGTCGCAGAAGATCACCGTCGACGCGCGCGGCGAGATCTACGAGCTGAAGAACACGATCAACACGATGGTCGACACGCTTCGCTCTTTCGCGGCGGAAGTCACGCGCGTTGCCAAGGAAGTCGGCACCGAGGGAAAGCTCGGCGGTCAGGCCGACGTCAAGGGCGTGTCGGGCACGTGGAAGGACCTCACCGACAACGTCAACGCGATGGCGTCGAACCTCACGGTGCAGCTGCGCGACGTGTCCAAGGTCGCCACGGCGATCGCGAGCGGCGACCTGACGCAGAAGATCACGGTCGACGTCAAAGGCGAGATTCTCCAGATCAAGGACGTCATCAACAAGATGGTCGATCAGCTGAACTCCTTCGCCGCGGAGGTCACGCGCGTCGCGAAGGAAGTCGGCACCGAGGGCAAGCTCGGTGGGCAGGCGACCGTCAAGGGCGTGTCCGGGACGTGGAAGGACCTCACCGACAACGTCAACGCGATGGCGTCGAACCTCACCGTGCAGCTTCGCGACGTGTCCAAGGTCGCGACGGCCATCGCCGGCGGCGACCTGACGCAGAAGATCACCGTCGACGTCAAAGGCGAGATCCTCCAGATCAAGGACGTCATCAACAAGATGGTCGATCAGCTCAACTCCTTCGCCGGGGAAGTCACCCGCGTCGCGAAGGAAGTGGGTACCGAGGGAAAGCTCGGCGGGCAGGCCGAGGTCAAGGACGTCTCGGGTACGTGGAAGGACCTCACCGACAACGTCAACGGCCTGGCCGCCAACCTCACCACGCAGGTGCGCAACATCGCGAACGTGACGACGGCTGTCGCCAACGGCGACCTGTCGCAGAAGATCACCGTCGACGCGCGCGGCGAGATCCTCGAGCTCAAGAGCACCATCAACGTCATGGTGGACCAGCTGCGCTCCTTCGCGGCGGAAGTCACCCGCGTGGCCAAGGAAGTCGGCACCGAGGGAAAGCTCGGCGGTCAGGCCGAGGTGCGCGGCGTGTCGGGCACGTGGAAGGACCTCACCGACAACGTGAACGTCCTCGCGGCCAACCTCACGACGCAGGTGCGCAACATCGCGAACGTCACGACGGCCGTCGCCAACGGCGACCTGTCGCAGAAGATCACGGTCGACGCCAAGGGCGAAATCCTCGAGCTGAAGAGCACCATCAACGTCATGGTGGACCAGCTCCGCTCCTTCGCGGCGGAGGTCGCGCGCGTGGCCAAGGAAGTCGGCACCGAAGGAAAGCTCGGCGGTCAGGCCGAGGTGCGCGGGGTGTCGGGCACGTGGAAGGACCTGACCGACAACGTCAACGTTCTCGCCGCCAACCTGACGACCCAGGTGCGCAACATCGCGAAGGTCACGACCGCCGTCGCGCGCGGCGACCTGTCGCAGAAGATCACGGTCGACGCCAAGGGGGAGATCCTCGAGCTCAAGAACACCATCAACACGATGGTCGACACGCTCAACTCTTTCGCCGCCGAGGTCACGCGCGTCGCGAAGGAAGTCGGTACCGAGGGCAAGCTCGGCGGCCAGGCCGACGTCAAGGGCGTCTATGGAACCTGGAAGGACCTCACCGACAACGTCAACGGCCTCGCGGCGAACCTCACCGTGCAGCTCCGCGACGTGTCCAAGGTCGCCACGGCCATCGCGAGTGGCGACCTGACGCAGAAGATCACCGTCGACGTCAAAGGCGAGATTCTGCAGATCAAGGACGTCATCAACAAGATGGTCGATCAGCTCAACTCCTTCGCCGCGGAAGTCACGCGCGTCGCGAGGGAGGTAGGCACCGAGGGCCGCCTCGGCGGCCAGGCGGAGGTCAAGGGCGTCTCCGGCACGTGGAAGGACCTCACCGACAACGTCAACATCATGGCCTCCAACCTCACGAAGCAGGTGCGCGGCATCGTGAAGGTCGTGACCGCGGTCGCCATGGGCGACCTGAGCCAGAAGTTCGTCCTCGAGGCCCGCGGCGAGGTCGCCGCGCTCGCCGAGACGATCAACAACATGACCGACACACTGCGCACGTTCGCCGATCAGGTGACCACGGTCGCGCGTGAAGTCGGCATCGAAGGACAGCTCGGCGGGCAGGCCAACGTGCCCGGCGCGTCGGGCGTCTGGAAGGACCTGACCGACAACGTCAACGTCATGGCCTCCAACCTGACGAAGCAGGTGCGCGGCATCGTCAAGGTCGTCACCGCGGTCGCCAACGGAGACTTGAGCCAGAAGTTCCTGCTCGAGGCGAAGGGCGAGGTCGCCGCGCTCGCCGAGACGATCAACAACATGACCGACACGCTGCGCACCTTCGGCGATCAGGTGTCCACGGTCGCGCGCGAAGTCGGCATCGAGGGCAAGCTCGGCGGTCAGGCCGCGGTGCCCGGCGCGCGCGGCACCTGGCGCGATCTGACCGACAACGTGAACCAGCTCGCCGGCAACCTCACGTCGCAGGTCCGCGCCATCGGCGAGGTGTCCACGGCCGTCGCGAAGGGCGACCTGACGCGGTCCATCTCCGTCGCAGCCCAGGGCGAGGTGGCGGCGCTGAAGGACAACATCAACCAGATGATCGCCAACCTCAAGGACACGACGCACAAGAACCAGGAGCAGGACTGGCTCAAGACGAACCTGGCCCGGTTCTCCGGAATGATGCAGGGCCAGCGCAGCATCGCGTCGGTCGCGCAGCTCATCATGTCGGAGCTGACACCGCTGGTCGACGCGCAGCACGGCGCCTTCTACATGATGGACGCCGAGCCGGAGCCGAACCTCCACCTCATCGCGACCTACGGGTTCGGTGGTCGAAAGAGCTTGGCGAGCTCCTACCGACTCAAGGAGAGCCTCATCGGGCAGTGCGCCTTCGAGCGCAAGCGCATCCTGCTCACCGACGTCCCCGAGGGCTTCATCTCGGTCGCGACGGGCATGGGCGAGGCGTCGCCGCGGTCCGTCGTGGTGCTGCCGGTTCTCTTCGAGGGGGAGATCAAGGCGGTGATCGAGCTCGCGTCCTTCAGGAGCTTCACGCCCAACTACCTCACGTTCCTCGATCAGCTCATGGCGAGCGTCGGCGTCATCCTGAACATGATCTCGTCGAGCATGAGGACCGAGGAGCTGCTCCAGCAGCTCAAGAAGTCGAACGCGGAGCTCGAGGCCCAGGCGACGGAGCTCAACGAGAAGGCGAAGCTCCTGGAGGTCAAGAACCAGGAGGTGGAGCTCGCGAGCCGCAGCCTGGAGGAGAAGGCCGAGCAGCTCCAGCTCATCTCCAAGTACAAGTCCGAGTTCCTCGCGAACATGTCGCACGAGCTGCGCACGCCGCTCAACAGCCTGCTCATCCTCTCCAAGACGCTGGCCGAGAACCGCGGGCGCAACCTCACCGCCGAGCAGGTGAAGTTCGCCGAGACCGTCTACACGTCGGGCAACGACCTCCTGCAGCTCATCAACGAGATCCTCGATCTGTCGAAGGTCGAGGCGGGCAAGATGCCGATCGACCCGCGGACCTTCCCGCTCGACGACGTGCGCGACTACATCGAGCGCACCTTCCGGCACATCGCCGAGCAGAAGGGCCTCTCTTTCGAGGTCCACATGGACGAGCGCCTGCCGCCGACCATGTTCAGCGATCCGACCCGGTTGCAGCAGATCCTCAAGAACCTGCTGTCGAATGCCTTCAAGTTCACGTCGGAGGGCGGCGTCAAGATGCTCGTCGAGCCGAGCCAAACCGATCCGCGCACGCTCCGCTTCTCGGTGCAGGACACGGGCATCGGGATCCCACTCGACAAGCACAAGCTGATCTTCGAGGCCTTCCAGCAGGCCGATGGGACCACGAGCCGCAAGTACGGAGGCACGGGCCTCGGTCTGACCATCAGTCGCGAGATGGCGCGCCTGCTCGGCGGCGCGATCGAGGTCACGAGCGCGCCGGGGCAGGGAAGCATGTTCACCCTGCGGATGCCGGCGAGCTACGCCGGAGCGGACACCGCGGCGACCCGCGAGGACTCGCGCGCGCACGAGACCGCGCCCGAGCCGCTCGTGCCGCCCCTCCCCGAGAACGCGAACTTCTCGGGCAAGAAGGTCCTGCTCGTCGACGACGACGGTCGCAACGTCTTCGCCATATCGAGCGTCCTCAAGGAGCGGGGCATGCGGGTGCTCCACGCCGAGAACGGCAGGGTGGCTCTCGACCTGCTGCGCGAGAACGGGGACGTCGACGCCGTGCTGATGGACACGATGATGCCCGAGATGGACGGACTGGACGCGACGCGCGCAATACGCGGGATCGCGCGGTTCAAGGCGCTGCCCATCATCTCGCTGACCGCGAAGGCGATGAAGGGTGACCGGGAGAAGGCACTCGCCGCGGGTGCCTCGGAGTACGTCACCAAGCCGGTCGATCCCGAACGTCTGCTGGCGATCCTCCACGTCTGGCTGGCGTCCTCTGCTCCTGAGATCACCACCTCGCCGTAGCCATGGGCGTTCTTGGTGACAGGGTGGACGCCGAGAGCGCGAGCGTCCTCATCGTCGACGACACGCCGGCGAATCTCGTCGCACTCGGCGCGGTGCTCCAGCCGCTCGGGATGCGGATCGTCGAGGCACGCTCCGGCCCCGAGGCGATCGAGCTCGTGTCGCGCGAGTCCTTCGCCTGCGTGCTCCTCGACGTCCAGATGCCGGGCATGGACGGCTTCGAGGTCGCGCGCCGGCTGAGGCAGATGGAGGCGGGCGCCGAGGTCCCCATCCTCTTCCTGACGGCGATCCATCGCGACGAGGAGTACGCGCGGAGGGGCTACGCGTCGGGCGCCGCCGACTACATCACGAAGCCCTTCGACCCCGACGTCCTGCGCGCGCGTGTCAGGGCGTTCGTCGACCTGTTCCACCAGCGGGATCGACTCCGTGTCCAGCAGCTGACCGCCTTGCTGGAGCGAGAGCGGGCGGCACGCCTGGACGCCGAGGCGGCGAACCAGGCGAAAGACGAGTTCCTCGCGACCGTGTCCCACGAGCTTCGTACGCCGCTCACGGCGATCCTCGGGTGGTCGATGATTGCGCGGCGCGGCTCGCCGCCCGCGGAGCTGGCGAAGGTCCTGAACGTCATCGAGCGCAGCGCCCGTTCGCAGCTGCGGATCATCGAGGACCTCCTCGACGTGGCCCGCGCGCTCGGCGGCAAGCTACGGCTCGAGATCGGAGAGGCGCGAATCGCCGACGTGATCGAGGCGGCCCTGATGTCCGTCCGTCCGGCGGCGGACGCCAAGGGCGTGGCGCTGGAGGTCGACCTCGAACCGAGCCTGGGCGCGATCGCAGCAGACCCGGAGCGCCTGCAGCAGGTCGTGTGGAACCTGCTCTCCAACGCGATCAAGTTCACGCCCGGAGGCGGCCATGTCTCCCTCGTGGCGACTCGGTCCCAGTCCACCGTGGTCGTTCGCGTGCGGGACGACGGCCAGGGCGTTCCTCCCCAGTTCCTGCCGCACATCTTCGAGCCCTTCCGGCAGGCGGACGCGTCGACCACCCGCCGTCACGGCGGGCTGGGGCTGGGGCTCGCCATCGTGAAGCAGCTCGTCGAGGCCCACGGCGGCACGATCTCGGCGCGCAGCGACGGCGAAGGGAAGGGGACGACGTTCACCGTCGAGATCCCCGCTCGTGCGCCTTCACCGGAGATGGAGGCTCCCGGC
>Ga0335082_10010511_pt1 | contig 10042 bp, 10 predicted proteins | sample Lox_Sample_41_FD_206718 | JGI IMG/M metagenome (GOLD analysis project Ga0335082, IMG submission 206718) | Soil microbial communities from Loxahatchee National Wildlife Refuge, Florida, United States - Lox_Sample_4.1 | ecosystem: Environmental > Terrestrial > Soil > Wetlands | place: USA...
AACGTGAATCCGAAGGTCGACCATCCGCGCTGGAGCCAGGCGAAAGAGCGCCGCATCGGCGAGTTCCTTAAACGCGACACGCTGATGTTCAATGGCTACGGCGATCAGGTGGCTTCTCTGTACGCCGGGATGGATCTCAAGAAATATTACTAGAGATGATGAAGGCGCTGGCTCAGCTCAAACCGGACCAGGTGAAATGGATCAAGGCGGCAGTGTTCGCGCTGTGCCTGGTCCCACTCGCGCGGCTAGCCTGGCTGGGCACGCACCATGGCCTGGGTGCCAACCCGATCGAATACGTCACCCACTCCACTGGCTGGTGGACGCTGAGTTTTCTGCTGATCACCCTCAGCGTGACGCCGCTGCGGCGACTCACGGGCTGGAACTGGCTGCTGCGGCTGCGCCGCATGCTGGGTCTGTTCGCTTTTTTCTACGTGAGCCTACATTTCGTCACCTACATCTGGCTCGACCAGTTCTTTGACTGGCGCGGCATGCTCAAGGACATCGCCAAGCGCCCCTTCATCACGGTGGGCTTCACGGCCTTCGTGCTGCTCATCCCCCTGGCGGCCACGTCGACAAATGCCATGGTCCGGCGGCTCGGTGCCAAGTGCTGGCAGCGCCTGCATCGCGCCGTGTATGTCATTGCGAGCTTGGGAGTGTTGCACTTCTGGTGGCTGGTCAAGAAAGATATCAGGGAGCCGCTCATCTTCGGCACGCTGCTGGGTCTGCTCTTCCTGGCCCGTCTCATCTATCGCAACCGCAAGGCCGCCGCCCCCGCCGGTGCGGCCGTCCGCTCCCAGGTCGCCTGACGCAGCGTTGCTCGAGGGAAGCTCCGCGATGTAGGCTCTCCCCAGGCGCGTCGAAGCGAAACCACACTGCAGGAGCACGCTATGCTGATCGGGGTCCCTAGAGAGATCAAAGACCAGGAGTATCGCGTGGGGCTTGCGCCGGCCGGCGCCTACGCGCTCCGACAGCACGGCCACCAAGTGCTGGTAGAGACGGGCTCCGGCACGGGAGTTGGTTTTTCCGATCAGTCGTACGAGGCCGCCGGAGCACGCGTCGTGCGCGACCCCGCCGAGGTCTGGTCGGCCGAGATGGTGGTCAAGGTCAAGGAACTGCAGGAGCGCGAGTACGGGCTCGTGCGCCGGGGCCAGATTATGTTCGCCTACCTGCACCTCGCACCTGAGCCGCGGCTGCTGGATGCGCTGTTGCACGCGGGCGTAGTCGGCATCGCCTACGAGACCGTGACCGATGCTGGCGGAGGGTTGCCGCTGCTCGCCCCCATGTCGCGCATCGCCGGCAAGCTGTCCGTTCAGTTCGGCGCCTGGGCGCTGCAGACGGCCAATGGCGGCAGCGGTGTGCTGCTGGGCGGGGTTCCGGGGGTCGCTCCCGGACGGGTGACGGTGATCGGAGCGGGAGCCGCGGGCGCCAACGCGGTGCGAATCGCGGTTGGCGTGGGCGCGGACGTGACGGTGTTCGATCTCAACAGCGCGGCTCTCGCGCACCTGGAGGATCTATATCAGGGCCGGGTGAAGACCTGCTATTCAGAGCCGCTCGGTCTGGCGGACCATGTGGGCGCGGCGGATCTCGTCATCGGCGCCACGCTGACGCCCGGCAAGCTCGCACCCAAGCTGATCTCCCGCGGCCTGCTGGCGAAGATGCGCCCCGGCTCTGTTCTGGTCGACGTCGCGATAGACCAGGGCGGCATCGCAGAAACGTCACGCCCCACCTCGTTTTCGCATCCGCTGTACGTCGAAGAAGGCGTGCTGCACTACTGCGTTCCCAACATGCCATCGGCCGTTGCGCGCACAGCCACGCTCGCGCTCACCCAGGCCACGCTGCCTTATGTGCTCCGGCTGGCGAACCAGGGTGTGAACACGGCGCTGACGCTGGATGCGGGTCTGCGTGCCGGGCTGCAGGTCTACGCCGGGCAGCTGACTCATCGCGGGCTGGCCGAGGATCTGGGGCGACCGTGGGTGTCCTTTGACGCCATCGTCGCGGGAATGCGTCGCACGTAGCTGCCGTCAGCGGACACGGAACCACGCTTTCAGCGGCTGCCAATAGTACTGCCTCCAACCATCGCGCAGGCTCGCCACTCGCGAAGCGGGCACGCCCGAATGGATCATGGTCAGCGCTGTGCCCCCGCCGCTCGGCTCGAGCCGAATCTCGAGCCGGGACGCGATCGCGCCCTTGGGCCACTGCGTTGTGGCCCACTCCTGAACGATGCGCCGGCCCCTCTCCAGGAGCAGATGCTTGCCGCTGATGTATCCATCCCAGGCCGTGAACCGCGCACCGACACGCGCCACGCCCGTCGCCTCAGCCGCAGTAAAGGCAGCGTGTTTCTTGGCGTTCACCAGCGCTTCGTAGACCTTTGCAGGAGGCGCGGCGATCGTCACGCGTTGGCGGATCGTACAAGTATCGATCTTGCGTCCGGGCATGCTGACTCCTTCCTGGGTGAGGTATGTTATTCGTGAGGCACTCCGATTGCGGCCGCGCGTTGCTCTGCGCGCGCCGCCACAAAGATTCCCCCCAGCAACAACGCGAACCCAACGAGCTGCAAAGGGGCGAAGCGCTCGCCGAAAAGGAACAAGGCCAGCAGCGCCGAGCCCACGGGTTCGCCCAGGATCGATACCGCGACGAACGTCGCGGACAGGTGTCGCAGGGCCCAGTTGAAGGCGGTGTGGCCGAGCAGTTGCGGTCCCAGCGCCAGCGCTAGCACCGCAGCATAAGCGATCGAGGAATAGCCCGTCAGCGCCTGCCGGCTTGCGGCCGTGGCGATCAGCAGTAGCATCGCTGCGGAGGCGTAAGCCAGCCAGATGTAGGTCAGGAGGCTCACGCGGCCGCGCAGCGCCCGGCCCACGAGCAGATATCCGGACGCCGCCACCGCACCGAGCAGGGCGAGCAGGTTCCCGAGCGTCGAGTCAGCATGAACCGCAGCAGTCGGCCACGCACGGTCGCTCGCGAAAATCATCGCGCTGCCCGCGAGAGTCATGACGATGCCAGCTGCAGTGCTCCTCGCGAGGCGCTCGCCCAGGATCAATACCGACGCCAGGCCCACCCACAGCGGGTTGGTCGTCACCAGCGCTGTGCTGCTCGCGACCGAGGTGTAGGCGAGCGAGGCGATCCAGGACCAGAAGTGGACGGCGAGCAATGCGCCCGAGAGCAGAGACAGACCGAGCTCGCGCCGGCCGATTCGCAGCATCTCGTCGGACGAGCGCACCCAGGCGAGCGGAGTAAGGACCAATGCCGCGAGCGCCAGCCGCAGCGCCGCGATGGGCAGCGAAGGCATACCCTCGCCCTGTGCAATGCGGATCAGGATCGACGCGGTTGACACGATCACCACGCCGCAGGCGAGAACAAGGTAAGGTCCGAATGCGAGCCAACGCGTCATCGTGCTCTTATAGCACAGAGAGCACGGCGGGCTCGGTGACGCTACGTGCAGCGCTCAATGCCGCAAGGTACCATCGGCTGCGTTACACGAACCCGGGGGGAGACCACGATGAGCAGGATCACCAAAGTAGAGGTGCACGTGTTCGAGTTCGACGCCGTGAATCTGGCGGTGGTCGGCGGCGGCGTTGGCGCGTTCGGGTTTGCGCGAGGCGCCAAGGCACGGCTCATGAGGTACGCCGTGGTCATCATGACCGGCAACGGTCTGCGCGGAGAATACGTGACCCACTGGGTAGGCTCATCTGCCGCTTTGGGGCAAACGCTGATGCTGGCGCCGTCGCTGATCGGCCGCGATGCCGAGGAGCGCGAGGGCATCTACGACGACCTCAAACGCGGTGCGCGGCAGTTCGATCACATGGGCCACGGGCCGCTCGACATCGCGCTATGGGACTTGGCGGGCAAGAAACTGGGGGCTTCGATCCAAGAATTGCTTGGCGGTTACCGCAAGCGTCTGCCGGCCTACGCCAGCACCTATCACGGCGATCACAATGGCGGTCTGCACAGCAAGGAGGCCTTCGCTGACTTCGCGCAGCACTGCTGCGAGATCGGTTATCGCGCCTTCAAGATCCACGGCTGGAACGAGGGCAACAAGCACATCGAAGCCCAGAACCTGCTGAACGTGCGCAAGCAGGTTGGGAACAAGATGGAGCTCATGATCGACCCTGCCTGTCAGTTGCGGACCTTTGCCGACGCGCTCTACGTGGGACGCGCATGCGACGAGGCCGATTACTTCTGGTATGAGGATCCGTTTCGCGATGCCGGCACCTCGGCTTTCGCGCACAAGAAGCTGCGCGAGATGATCAAGACGCCGCTGCTGCAGACTGAGCACATCCGCGGGGTGGAGCCGAAAGCAGACTTCATCGTCGCTGGCGGTACCGATTTCGTCCGCGTCGACCCGGAGTACGACATGGGCATCACCGGGGCCATGAAGATCGGCCACCTGGCGGAGGCGATGGGACTGGATGCCGAAGTGCACGCCTGCGGCCCTGCGCATCGGCACTGCATGGCGGCGATGCGCAACAGCAACTACTACGAGGTCGCGCTGGTGGGGCCGGATTGCCCGAATGCGATACCGCCGGTGTATAAATGCGGCTACACCGACCAGCTCGATTGCGTCGACAAGGATGGGACCGTGAGCGTGCCGCTGGGGCCGGGGCTGGGCGTCCAGTATGACTGGGAGTTCATCGCGCGCAATCGCCTCGCGCTGCACGAATTCAAGTAATGCTCGGCGAAGTAGAAAAACCTGTGGCGACCACGGTTCTGGGCATACTGGTTCGCGTGCTCGGGCCGGATCAAACGCTGCCCCGGCGTGCGCGCCGTGCAAGCAACGCGCAGGCGCTCGCGCCGTAGTTTTTCAGCAGACTGTCAGTGCAGTTGCTCCGGTGGCACCGGCGCAACCGGCAAGGCCAGGACCTCGATGCCCTCGTCGCGGAGCTCGTTCACCTCCTGTCTGGAGGCCTGGCCCCGGATCGCGCGCTCGGGCGCCTCGCCGTAGTGAATCTGGCGCGCTTCCTCCGCGAAGCGCTCGCCGACATCTTCGGTATGCTTGAGCGCGTATTCGATCACCTTGGCGCGCAGGCTCGCCATGAAAGCGGCGCCGCCGGTGACGGCGGTCTCCTTCACTGCCTCGTTCCGAGGCAGGTTCACATAGGGGGCGCTGGGGAGCTTCGCAACCGACGCGGAGCCGCACACCGGGCAGAACACTTGTCCCCGCTCGTGCTGGTGTTGAAACGCCTCGGGCGAGGAAAACCAGCCTTCGAACTCGTGCGCGTTATCGCAAGATAGGTTGTAAACGACCAATTTCTGCGCTTCTCGGTGGTGGAGTAACTGCGAGTCTAGGTGCGTGGCGTTCACGGCGCAAGCCCCGGAAACGGTTGACAATCGAGTTTTCTCGGCGGCGCTAAAGCACACCCTCCCCGTCCTTTGCCTCATGCTCCTCGCTGATTTGGTCGAGACTTCACAGCGGGTCGCCGGCACCAGCCGACGCCTGGACAAGATCGCCGCGCTGGCCGACTGCCTGGGCCGATCGACACCGCAAGAGATCGACGTTGCGGTCGCCTTTCTCTGCGGCGACACGTGCCAGGGCAAGCTGGGAATCGGGCCAGCCGCCATCGTGCAGGCACGCACTCATGCCGCAGCCCCATCCGCCGCGCTGACCCTGGGCGAGGTTGACCAGGCGTTGGAGCGCATTGCGCGCACCCGCGGCGCGGGCTCGACCGCCGCACGCAGCCAGCTGCTCGCTCAGTTGCTCGCACGCGCCAGCGTCAACGAGCAAGGCTTTCTCGTGCGCCTGCTCATGGGGGAACTGCGTCAAGGGGCGCTTGAAGGTGTGATGCTGGAGGCCATCGCGAAGGCCGCGCATCTGCCGTTGTCCGAGGTTCGACGCGCGTCCATGGTCGCTGGGGGCCTGGTCCCGGTGGCGCGAGCAGCGCTCACGGAAGGCAGCGTCGGGTTGCATCGCTTCTCGCTCCAATTGTTTCACCCGGTGCTGCCGATGCTTGCGCAGCCCGCACAGGACGTGGAGCAAGCGTTGCAGAAGCTGGGGACCGCGGCGCTGGAGTGGAAGCTGGACGGCGCGCGCGTCCAGGTGCACAAGTCCGGCGAAGAGGTGCGCGTTTACAGCCGTGGGCTGAATGACGTCAGCGCAGCGGTTCCGGAGCTCGTGCAGACAGTGCGGGGGTTTTGCGTGACCGAGCTGATTCTCGACGGAGAGACCATTGCGTTGCAGCCGGACGGGCGTCCTTACTCGTTCCAGGTCACGATGCGCAGGTTCGGGCGCAGGCTGGACGTGGACCGGATACAGCGGGAGCTGCCGCTCAGCGTGTTCTTCTTCGATTGTCTGCGCCGCGACAGCGAAGACGTCACCGGCTGGCCTGCAACCCGTCGCTTCACGGCGCTGACGGAGGCGCTGCCCAGCGAGCTCCTGATCCCACGTCTGATAACCGCCGATCGAGCAACCGCACAGGGGTATTTCGACGCGGCGCTCGCGCGCGGACACGAGGGGATCATGGCCAAGTCGCTGGACGCGCCGTACGAAGCGGGGAGCCGGGGCAGCAGCTGGCTCAAGGTCAAGCATGCCCACACCCTGGACCTGGTTGTCCTCGCAGCTGAGTGGGGGCACGGACGCCGCCGGGGCAGGCTGTCCAATCTGCATCTGGGCGCGCGCGACCCGGTCTCGGGCGGTTTCGTCATGCTGGGCAAAACCTTCAAGGGATTGACCGACGAAATGCTCGAGTGGCAGACGAAGACGCTGCTTGCGCTCGAGGCCGCGCGCGACGCCTACACGGTGTACGTGCGTCCCGAGCTGGTGGTGGAGATTGCAGTGAACGAAATCCAAGCGAGTCCGCAGTACCCGGGCGGACTCGCGCTGCGCTTCGCGCGCGTGAAGCGCTACCGCGGTGACAAGCGCCCGGAGCAAGCCGACACGATAGGCACGGTACGGCAGCTGTTCATGAGGCAGGCGGCGCGTGCGCCGTAAGCCAGGGACGCGACGCAACGCCCTATGAGATTTGATCGGAGCTTCCCTATCCCGGAACGCCTCCAGCAGCCGCGCAAGGAAAGCTTCGTGGTCCCACGCGTGATCGCCTCGGCTCAGCCCCAGGCGCACCACCACCAAGCGGCGGCTCGGGATCACGCTGACAAACTGACCCTCGTAACCCACGGCGTGGAATGCGTCGGGCGGAAGCTTCGGGGGTGGGACGAGCAGGCTGTCGAACGGCGGCGTCACCTTGATCCAGAGGTGGGCGCCGAAGTCTTTGCGCGTGGATTGGGGCGTGAGCGTCGCCATGTATTTCACCCAGCCCTGGGGCAGGATACGGCTGCCCCGCCACACGCCCCCCTGAAGCAGAAGCTGGCCGAGCCGCGCCCAGTCGCGCGCGGTGGCGTACATGTAAGAGGAGGTGACGAACGTGCCGGAGGCATCCGGCTCGATGATGGCGCTGCGCATCCCGACAGGGTCGAACAGTGCGCGCCGGGGGAAGCCCAGGTAGTCCTGCTCGGTGCCGCCCACCGCCCGGCGGATCACGCGGGAGAGGATGTTGCTGGTGCCGCTCGAGTATTGCCAGCGCGTCCCCGGCGCAGCTTCGAGCGGTTTGTCGATCGCGTAGCCGGCACCGTCGGCGCGCGCGAACAGCATGAGCGCTACATCCGCTTCCGGGTCGCCATAGCGCTCCGTGAAATGCAGACCGCTCGTCATGCGCAACAGCTGATCGAGCGTGATGTCGGCACGCGGATCGCCGGCACCGCGCCACTCGGGCAACAGCGCCTTCTGCTCCACGGACAGCTTACCGCTCTTGACCAGGGTGCCAATCAGCACCGCGGTCGTGGTCTTGGTCATCGACCAGCCTGGCATGGGCGTGGCAGCGGAGAAGCCCGGTGCATAGCGCTCGGCGATGATGCGGCCGTCGCGCAGGACGACCAGCGCGCGGGTGCGCCGCAACCTTGCGGCGTCGGGCTCGGCGAACGCCCAGTCGACAGCATCGCGCAGCTTCAAGGCGTCCGTGCCCGGACCGGGAGTGTCTGCCGACAAATCCTCGGAGGGACCGGCGTGTGTGCCTGACGCCACCGCGGCTCCCGTAGTGGACGCGGTCGTAAGGGCCGCCGCAGGTGAGCCGATCGAGATGGTGCATCCCAATCCCGGGTGGTAGGCGGCATCGCTGCGTGCGGCGCCGAGAAAGGTGACCGTGGCGATGTGCCGGGCCGCGTCCACCGACGGGCGTAACAGCTGCAACAACGGATGGTTATCGGCCACGATGTCGTCACGGAGCACGTCTTCGGTCGGCCGCCCGGCGACGAACACGCCGGAGCATAACGTCTTCGCCATGTAAGCGGTTGCGATCGGCGCCATGCGAGACAATGCGTAGGCGCCCCAGCCCAAGGCCGTGGTCAACACCACGGCGATGCTCAGGAGAATGTATCTAGCGCGGCGGCGCAGCTTCATCGATCGGTAACTCGGAGGCTCTGAAACGCGCAACGCCAGATACGTCCGCAGGCGCCCAAAATGGCGCGTGCGGAGCAGCCAGATCCGCGCGCCGCCACGGGAGTTTGACAACCGTCAAAGACCGCGGCGCCGGTGCCAGCTACGATTTGGGGCGCTGGGCGCTCAGCCCTGCACGGCTCAACGCTGTTTGCCGACACCTTGGAGGAGATGATGAGAAGCATACTTGTGCCCGTCGACGGATCGGGCTGCTCGGACCAGGCGGTGCAAGAAGTCATCGCGACGGTCGAGAAGTCCGGGCCGTTGGACATCCACCTGATCAACGTCCAGCCGCCTATTTTCTCCGAGCCGAGCCTGATATACCTTCCGCAGGACAAGCTCGACACCTTCTACTTCGACCAAGGGCAACGCGCGTTGGCTTCAGCCCAGAAGCTGCTCAAGGACGCCGGCCTGGCGTTCACTGTGCACCGGGCCGTGGGGTCGATTGCCGACACAATCGTCGCAAAGGCGCACGAGCTGGGTGCCGACAGCATCGTCATGGGGACGCACGGACGCGGAAAGGTCAGCGAGATGTTATTGGGATCCGTGTGCCTAAGAGTCGTGCATCTGAGCGATATTCCGGTCACGGTCGTGCGCGGTCGCCTGAATCCGGATTTCGGGGGTCGGATCGGGATTGCCTAGATCGGCCCGATCCCTGACCGGATCATCCCGACTGCCGATCGACGTATCGGATCGACGCGCTCCACTCCTCTCCCCGAATAACCGGGGGAGGAGCATGGAGCCGCGCGTTGCCTACACCTTGCCGCTCGCCGGTTACCCGGTCACGCCGCCGCCCTGACTGAGGGAAGCCCGGACAGCGCCATGGCGAGTTCCTTCTCGTCGTATTTCTGATCGACGAGCTTGCCGGTGAAGTAATCCATGTACGCCTGCATGTCAAAGTGGCCGTGGCCGCAGAGGTTGAACAGGATGGCGCGCGATATGCCTTCTTCCTTGCACTTTTGCGCTTCATCGATGGCGCCCTTGATTGCGTGATTGGCCTCGGGCGCGGGAACGATGCCTTCGGTGCGTGCGAAGAACACTCCAGCCTCGAAACAGGTGGTCTGGTGATAGGCCCTGGCTTCGATCAATCCCAGCTCCTTGACGTGCGACACCAGCGGCGCCATGCCGTGGTAGCGCAGACCGCCAGCGTGGAAACCGGGCGGAATGAAGGTGGAACCCAGGGTGTGCATCTTCACCAGCGGTGTCAGGTGGCCGGTGTCACCGAAGTCGTAAGCGTACTTGCCGCGGGTAAGGCTCGGGCAAGCGGCCGGCTCGACCGCAACCACCTTGACCTTCTTCCCTCCGCGCAGCTGTGCGCCGATGAAGGGGAAGGCGATGCCGGAGAAGTTAGACCCGCCGCCGGTGCAGGCGACCACCACATCAGGATAATCGTTGGCCATCTCGAGTTGCTTGATGGCCTCCTGCCCGATCACGGTCTGGTGCAGCAGCACGTGGTTGAGCACGGAGCCCAGCGCGTACTTGGTGTCGTCGTTCTTGGCCGCGACTTCAACGGCTTCGGAGATGGCGATGCCAAGGCTGCCGTTGCTGTCAGGCGTGGCGGCCAGGATGCTGCGGCCCACGTCGGTCTCCATCGACGGGCTCGGAATGCAACGTGCCCCATAG
>Ga0335082_10010512_pt1 | contig 10042 bp, 11 predicted proteins | sample Lox_Sample_41_FD_206718 | JGI IMG/M metagenome (GOLD analysis project Ga0335082, IMG submission 206718) | Soil microbial communities from Loxahatchee National Wildlife Refuge, Florida, United States - Lox_Sample_4.1 | ecosystem: Environmental > Terrestrial > Soil > Wetlands | place: USA...
GTGGTCAGCTTGATCGCGGTGTTGTTGCCCAGCGGCATGATGGTTTGCACCGAGCCCTTGCCGAAGGTCTGCGTGCCGATCACGGTGGCGCGCTTGTGGTCCTGCAGCGCGCCGGCCACGATCTCCGAGGCCGAGGCCGAGCCCGCGTTCACGAGCACCACCATCGGCACCGTCTTCACCGCCGGCGGCAGGTTCTTCAGCATGTCATCCTTCGCGCCGTGCAGGTAGTCCTCGTTGGAGGCGTAGAACTTCTTGCGCGCGTCCTCGGTGCGGCCGTCGGTGGAGACCACGAGCGCCTTCGCCGGCAGGAAGGCCGAGGAGATCGCCACCGCGCCGTAGAGCAGCCCGCCCGGATCGTTGCGCAGGTCGAGCACCAGCCCCTTGACCGGCCCCTGCTTGAAGATGCTGCCGATCTGCTTGGCGAGGTCGTCGGGCGAATGCTCCTGGAACTGCGACACGCGCACCCAGCCGTAGCCCGGCTCGATGATCTTCGACTTCACGCTCTGCACCTGGATCTCGGCGCGCGTGAGCGTGACCACGAGCGGCTGCGGCTCGCCCTTGCGCACGATCGTCAGCGTGATCTGCGTGTTCGGCTTGCCGCGCATCTTCTTCACCGCGTCGTTCAGCGTCATGCCCTTGACCTGCAGGTCGTCCAGCTTGACGATGAGGTCGCCGGGCTTGATGCCGGCGCGGTAGGCGGGCGTGTCCTCGATCGGCGAGATTACCTTCACGAGGCCGTCCTCCATGCCGACCTCGATGCCGAGGCCGCCGAACTTGCCCTGCGTACCGACCTGCAGCTCCTTGAACGCCTCGGCGTCCAGGTAGGCCGAGTGCGGATCGAGGCCGGCGAGCATGCCGTTGATCGCCTCGGTGATGAGCTTCTTGTCCTCGACCGGCTCGACGTAGTTCTGCTTGATCGCGCCGAACACCTCGGTGAAGGAGCGCAGCTCCTCGACCGGCAGCGGCGAGCGCACGGCCAGCTGGCCGATGGCCTGGAAGTTGAGGCTCACCAGGATGCCGGCGATCGCGCCGACCATCACCAGCCCGAAATTCTTGAATCTGCCCATCATTTCAGTGTCACCCAGCTCAAGGGGTCGAAAGCCCGGCCCAGATGCCGCAGCTCGAAGTATAGACCCGTTTCCTCGTTGCCCCCGCTCCGGCCGACCGTGGCGACGGCTTCGCCCAGCTTAACCGCGTCGCCGGGTTGTTTCAGCAAGGATTCGTTATTGCCGTAGATCGACAGGAAGGCGTCGCCGTGGTCGACGATGAGCAGGTTGCCGTAGCCGCGCATCCAGTCGGCATAGACCACGCGCCCGGGCGCGATCGCGCGCACCGGCTCGCCGCCCGGCGCGCGGATGAAAACGCCCTTCGCCGAGGCGGTGCCCACCGTACGTTCGGCCCCGAAATGACCGACAAGTTCCCCGCGCACCGGCAGGTGCAGGCGGCCTTTCATTTCCGCGAACGGCCCCGTCGTATTGCCGGCCTCGGGCACGGCGCTCACCCGCTCGCCCCGAGGGGCGGCCTGCTGATAGCCCGCGCCCGGGCGCGCGGCAAGCAGCTTGCCGATCTCCTCGACCACGCGCGCGAGGCGCGCCTCGTCCGCCTCCAGCACCTTCATCTGCCGGCGCGCGCTGCGCAGCTCGGCCGAGACGCGCTCGAAGACGCGCCGCTGCTCGCGCCGCTCGCGCAGCAGCTCGTCGCGCGTGGCGCGGCCCTCGGTCTCGATCGCCGCCAGCTCGCGCGCCCTGGCCGCGGAGTCCGCGCGCAGGCGCGCGAGCTCGGCCAGCCCGGCGCGCTGCGCCGCGATCATCGCCGCCGATTCGCGCGACACGTAGGCGAGGTAGTGCAGCCGGCGCGCGCCGTCGGCGAGGTCCTCGCCCGAGAGCGCGAGGCGCACGAAATCCGGCGCGTCGCCCGCGAGGCGGGCCACCGCGCGCGCGGCGAGCAGGCGCCCGAGCGCGCCCTGCTGCGCGTCCAGCGCGCGCTGCTGCACGTCGCGCTGCGCGGACAGCACGGCGATGTCGGCGCGCGCCGCGCCCGCCGCGGCCTCCTGCGCCTGCAGCCTGCGGTTGGCGGACGAGATCGCCGTCTCGGAAGCGCGCAGCGCGTCGCGCGCCTCGCGGCGCTCCGACTCGCGGCCTTCGAGCTCGCTGCGCAGCGCGTCGATGCGCGCACGCAGCGCGGCGAGATCCTCCTCGCGGGTCGCAGCCTGCACCTGGACCGCCGCCAGCAGCACGAGCGCTGCGAGGACGCGCCTCAGGTCCGGGCTTTCCCCTGGGCGGCGACCGCGGCCATGCGCCTCTCGATGTCCGCCTGATCGCCGAGGTAGGAGCGGCGCTGCGCGCGCAGCGCGGCGTCAAGCTCATAGACGAGCGGCGCGCCGGTGGGCACGTTGAGCGCGACGATGTCGGCGTCCGAGATGCCGTCCAGGTGCTTGATGAGCGCGCGCAGCGAATTGCCGTGAGCGGCGACGAGCACGCGCTTGCCCGCGCGCACCGCGGGCGCGACGAGCTCGTTCCAGCAGGGGATCACGCGCGCCACGGTGTCCTTGAGGCACTCGGTGCGCGGCACCGCGACGCCGCGGTAGCGCGGGTCGCGCGCCTCGTAGCGCGCGTCGCCCGGCTCGAGCGCGGGCGGCGGCGTGTCGTAGCTGCGCCGCCAGGCGAGCACCTGCGCCTCGCCGAACTTCGCCGCCGTCTCGGCCTTGTCGAGGCCCTGCAGCGCGCCGTAGTGGCGCTCGTTCAGGCGCCAGTCCTTGTGCACCGGCAGCCAGAGCTGGTCGAGCTCCTCGAGCGCGAGGTGCAGCGTGCGGATCGCGCGCTTGAGCACCGACGTGAAGGCGAGGTCGAACGCCCAGCCCGCGGACTTCAGCAGCCGGCCCGCGGCGCGCGCTTCCTCCACGCCGCGCGCTGACAGGTCGACGTCGGTCCAGCCCGTGAAGCGATTCTCGCGGTTCCAGTCCGACTCGCCGTGCCGCAGCAGCACGAGCCTGTGCATGCGCGGGATTATAATGCGGCGATTCTCATGGATTTCATCGTCAATCACTGGGCGCTCGTGCTCGTCGCCGCGGTCTCGGGCGGCATGCTGCTCGCGCCGCTCGTGGGCAAGGGCGTGGGCGGCCCCTGGGTCAACACGCTGCAGGCGACGCAGCTCATGAACCGCGAGGACGCGCTCGTCGTCGACCTGCGCGCCGCCGACGAGTACACGCGCGGGCACATCCTCGGCGCGAGGAACGTGCCGCTCGCGGAGCTCGCGCAGCGCGCGGCCGAGCTGGAGAAGTTCAAGTCGAAGCCCGTGATCGTGCATTGCGCCACCGGCAGCAGCGCCGGCGGCGCGGTGGCGCTGCTGCGCCGGAGCGGCTTCGCCAACGTCGTCAATCTTTCGGGCGGCTACGCCGCCTGGCAGCAGGCCGGCCTGCCGGTGGAAAAGTAGGCGCGTGGACGCGCCCGCGCAGCGGACCCGCGTGCTGATGTACTGCACGGCGAGCTGCCCCTATTGCCAGTCCGCCGACCGCCTGCTCGCGAGGAAGGGCGTCGCCGTCGAGCGCGTGCGCGTCGACCTGCAGCCGCAGCGGCGCGCGGAAATGGAGCGGCTGAGCGGCCGGCGCACCGTGCCGCAGATCTGGATCGGCGAGCGCCACGTCGGCGGCAGCGACGAGCTGCACGCGCTGGATCGCGCCGGCGAACTCGACCCGTTACTCCACCTAGCGAAAGCGACATGAGCCAGACCGCAAACCAGCCGGGCGCCGCGGGCGCGGCGCCGGCCGAGCAGCCGCTGTTCCAGATCGAGAAGCTGTACGTGAAGGACCTCTCGCTCGAGGTGCCGAACGCGCCGCAGATCTTCATGCACGCCGAGCCGCCGCAGCTCGAGGTGCAGATCAGTCAGCAGGCGGCGCAGTTCAGCGACGGCCTGTACGACGTCGTGGTCACGGTGACGGTGACCGCGCGCGCCGGCGAGAAGACGGTGTTCCTCGCCGAGGTGGCGCAGGCGGGCATCTTCGCGGTGCGCGGCATCCCGGCCGCCGAGGTCGAGCCGCTGCTGCAGATCGGCTGCCCGACGATCCTCTACCCGTACGCGCGCGAGGCGATCTCGGACCTCGTCACGCGCGCCGGATTCCCGGCGGTGGTGCTGCAGCCGGTGTCGTTCGAGCAGATGTACGTCGAGCGCCACCGCCAGGCGGCCGAGGCGCCGAGAATCCAGGTTCCCCAGTGAAGCGTTTCGCGTTCCTGCTGCTCGCATTCTCGGGCGCCCTGCAGGCCGCGGAATTCCGCTCGGTGCAGGAGCCCGTGGCGGTGCTCTACGACGCGCCCTCGAAGGCCGCCACGCCGCTCTACGTCGTGCAGCGCAACTACCCGCTCGAGGTGATCGTCAACCTCGACGCCTGGGTCAAGGTGCGCGACGCCGCGGGCGCGCTGAGCTGGATCGAGAAGAAAGCGCTCGGCGAGCGGCGCATGCTGCTCGTGAGCGGCGCGTCCGCGGAAGCGCGCGCGCGGCCCGAGGACGGCGCGCCGCTCGTGTTCAGCGCGGCGCAGAACGTGACGCTCGAGCTCGTCGAGGTGGCCCCCGGCGGCTGGCTGCGCGTGCGCCACGCCGACGGCGCGACCGGCTACGTGCGCGCCGCCCAGCTCTGGGGCAACTGAGGACGGGCGCGTGGCGGCGCTCGCGGTGCTCGGGGCGGGCGCTTGGGGCACGGCGCTCGCCGCCGCGCTTGCGCCGAGGCTCCAAGTCACGCTCTGGGCGCGCGATCCGGCGCAGGCGGCCGCGATCGCCGCGGCGCGGCGCAATGCACGCTACCTGCCTGAGATTCCTCTTCCCAAGGCGCTGCGCGTAGAGCCCGCGCTCGAGCGCGCGCTCGAGGGCGCCGAGCTGCTCGTCGCGGCGACGCCGGTCGCCGCGCTGCGCGAGCTCGCTGCGCGCCTGCGCGGCGGCACCGTCCCGCTCGTCTGGCTCTGCAAGGGTTTCGAGGAGGAGAGCGCGGCGCTGCCGCACGAGATCGTGGTGGCGAGCGGCCTGCGCGCGCCGAGCGGCGCGCTCTCGGGGCCCTCGTTCGCGCTGGAAGTGGCCAAGGGGCTGCCCTGCGCGCTCACGCTCGCTTCGGCCGACGGCGCGTTCGCCGCGCGCAGCGCGGCGCTGCTGCACGGCGGGCGGCTGCGCGTCTACCACTCCGACGATCTCGTCGGCGTGGAGATCGGCGGCGCCGTGAAGAACGTGCTCGCGATCGCGGTAGGCATCTGCGACGGCCTCGGCCTCGGCCAGAACGCGCGCGCCGCGCTCGTCACGCGCGGCCTCGCCGAGCTCGCGCGCCTGGGCGTGGCGCTCGGCGGCCGCGCCGAGACCGTGATGGGGCTCACGGGCGCGGGCGACCTCATCCTCACCGCCACGGGCGACCTCTCGCGCAACCGGCGCGTGGGCCTGGAGCTCGCCGCCGGCCGCAGGCTCGACGACATCGTCGCCCGGCTCGGCCACGTCGCCGAGGGCGTGCGCTCGGCCCACGCCACGCTCTCTCGCGCGCGGGCCGCAGGCGTCGAGATGCCGATCACCGCCGCGGTCGACGCGGTGCTCGCCGGCAAGCTCACGCCGCCGCAGGCGGTCGAGCTGCTGCTTTCGAGAGACCCGAAGCCCGAGGCCTGACCGGATGACGCGGACTCGCGTCGTGCTGCGGCTGGCAGCGCTCTTGATTGCGGCGGCCGCGGCGGCCGCCTGGAAATTCGGCTTGCCCGGAAGCTCGCCCACCCGGCAAGCGCCGGTTCTCGACCAGGCCGGCCTGATCCCGGCGCAGGACCTTCCGCGCTTCAACGAGTACATCGGCTCGATCCTGCGAGAATCCGGCGTCGAGATACGGCTCGTCCTGCTGCGTGGGCTCGGCGGCAGGCCGATCGAGGCGGTGGCGACGGAGCTCATGGACCGGCTGAAGATCGGCGGGCGCGCCGGCCAGGAGCGCGGCCTGCTGCTGCTCTACGACATGAGCGGAAAGCGCATGAGGGTGGAAGTCGGCTACGGCCTCGAAGGCTGGTTTCCGGATTCCTTCGTGCACTACCTCGTAGAGGACCATGCGCGCATGTTCTTCTCCTCCGGCGACGTATCGCTCGGTCTGCGGCTGATGCTGCGCCTCGTGCAGCATCGCATCCGGGAAGCGGTGATCGGCAACGATTTCGATCCGCGCGTGCTGCCGATGGTGCAAGCGCTCGCCCACTTCTCGGGCGGCGGCGGCGCCAGCGACGTGGTCGGGCTGGGCGACCACGCCGGTGATGCGCCCGCCGCTGCCGCCGCGGATCCCCTGGCCACGTCGGCCGGCGATTCGCCCACGCAAACCTACTACCGCTACCTGGAGTGGCTGTCCCGCTGGCCGCCGAATGCGCAGGTGGACCTGTTCACGCCGGGCTCGCGCGGCTTCCTCTCGTCGCTCAAGATGAGCCGCGCCTATGCCGAGTTCATCCTGATGGGGGAATACGGCAAGCGCTTTCGAATCGTGGAGCGTGGCGGGCTTGCATTGCTCTACTTCACCGGGACTCCGTTCGTCTCGCCGCATTTCCTGGTCAGGCAGGACGGCCGATGGCGGATGGACCTGGTCGCCGAGGTCCGCAACACGCGCGAGCTCGTCGGCGGCGAATTCACCTGGGACTATCGCGGCAAGGACGACGCCTACACGCGCGCCTTCGGCGATCTGCTGACGACGCTGAAGGGCGTGCGCCGGTTCCGTGACGGCGACAACCGGCCGCTCGTGATTCGCGGCGGCGCCTAGCCGTCGCCGCCCGCAAAACCGAGCTGGCGCCAGACCTCGAACACGGTCACCGCCACGGCGTTCGACAGGTTCAGGCTGCGGTTGCCCTCGCGCATCGGCAGGCGCAGCCGCATCTCGGGCGGGAACGTCTCGAGCAGCTGCTGCGGCAGGCCCGAGGTTTCGGCACCGAACATGAACGCGTCGTTCACCATGAATCGCACGTCGAAGAGGTTGCGGGTCGCCTTGGTCGTCAGCGCAAAAATCCTTTTTCCCTGGAGAACCTCGAGGCAAGTCTCCCAGTCCGGATGCACGCGCACGCGCGCGTGCTCGTGATAGTCGAGCCCCGCGCGCCTAAGCTGCTTGTCGTCCATCGAGAAGCCGAGCGGCGCCACGAAATGCAGCCGCGCGCCGGTGTTGGCGGCGAGCCGGATCACGTTGCCCGCGTTGGGCGGGATCTCGGGCCGGTAGAGGACGATGTCGATCATGGGCGAGGCGCGGTGCGCGCGACGATCCAGTTGACCACGCGCGCGGCGCCCGCGCGCTTGAGCGTGGCGGCGACCTCGTCCAGCGTGGCGCCCGTGGTCATGACGTCGTCGACGACCGCGACGGCGATGCCGCCCAGCATGCGCGGGCAATGGAAGGCAGCGCGCACGTTCTTCGCGCGCGCCTCGAGCGGCAGCTCCATCTGCACGGCCGTGTCGCGGCGCCGCTCGCAGAGCTCGGGCGCGAGGCGCACGCCGGTCGCAGCCGCGACGCCGCGCGCGATCTCGAGCGACTGGTTGTAGCCGCGGCTGCGCAGCCGCTGCGCGGACAGGGGCACCGGCACGATGCAGTCCACGTTCCGGTCCGCGATGCGCGCGCACAGCAGGCCGCCGAGCAGGGGCGCGAGCGCGAGCTCGCCGCGGAACTTGAGCGCCTGCACGAGCACGTCGGCCGGAAACTCGTAGCCGAGCGCCGCCTGCGTCGCGTCGTAGGCGGGCGGCTGCGCGAGGCAGCGGCCGCAGACGGCGCCGCCGGGCGAGGCGAGCGCGCAGCGCGGGCACAGGCCGGCCTCCAGGCGCGGCAGGTCGGCGTCGCAGGCCGCGCACAGCAGCGCATCGCTCCTGCCGCGGCACAGGAAGCAGCTGCCGCCGAACAGCCGCGCGCCGATCGTCTTCAGCATCGCGATTATTGTGAGCTAGACTGCATTCATGTGGACAGTCGAGGCGCTGCGGCGCGACCTGGAGGCCGGCCGCACCAGCAGCCGCGAGCTCACGGAGCAGGCGCTTGCGCGCATCGCCGACCCGGCGGGCGAGGGCGCGCGCGCCTTCATGAAGGTCTGCGCCGAGGCGGCGCGCGCCGACGCGGATCATGCCGATCGCCTGCGCAAGGCGGGCGTGCGCCGCTCGGCGGTCGACGGCCTGCCGGTCTCCGTGAAGGATTTGTTCGACGTCGCGGGCGACGTGACGCGCGCGGGATCGAGGATCCTCGCCGGCGCGCCGGCGGCGAGCGCCGACGCGCCGCCGGTCGCCCGGCTGCGCGCCGCGGGCGCGGTGATCGTCGGGCGGACCAACATGGTCGAGTTCGCGTTCGGCGCCGTCGGCACCAACCCGCACTACGGCACGCCGAAGAATCCCTGGGACCGGCCGAAGGGGAAAAGCGGCGACGCCGCGCGTCTTGGCGGCCGCGTGCCGGGCGGCTCGTCCTCGGGAGCGGCGGTCGCGGTGGCCGACGGCATGTGCGTGATGGGCCTGGGCTCCGACACGCGCGGCTCGATCCGCCAGCCCGCCGCGCTGTGCGGCGTCGCGGGCTTCAAGCCGACGCAGCGGCGCGTGCCGCGCGAGGGCGCGTTTCCGCTGTCGTATACGCTCGACTCGATCGGCCCGCTCGCGCCGAGCGTGGGTTGCTGCGCGGCCTACGACGCGGTGCTCGCCGGCGATCCGGACGCCGCGCTGCCCGAGCTCGCGGCGCGCGGGCTGCGGCTGCTCGTGCCGCGCTCGAGTGCCCTGGAAGACCTGGACGCTGCGGTGGCGAAGGCCTTCGAGGCGACGCTCGACGCGCTGTCGCGCGCGGGCGCGGCAGTAGTAGAAGTCAAAGTGCCTGCCTTCGACCGCCAGGCAGAGTACTTCAGGAACGGCGGCTTCGCCGCCGCCGAGGCCTACGCGATCCATCGGCGCTGGCTCGACCGCGCGCGGGAATACGATCCGCGCGTCGCCAAGCGCGTCGCGCTCGGCAGCGAGATTGCCGGCTGGGAGCTCGTCGAGCTGGGCCTGCTGCGCGAGGCGTACCAGCGCGAAGTGGGCGCGCTTATGGCCCCATTCGATGCCTTTCTCGCGCCTACCTCGCCCTGCGTCGCGCCGACGATCGCCGAGGCGAGCGCGAGCGACGAGGCCTACTTCAAGTGGAACGCCCGCATCCTGCGCAATACCGGGCTGGTCAATTTTCTCGACGGCTGCGCGGCGACGCTGCCCTGCCAGGCGCCGGGCGCGGCGCCCGTGGGCCTCATGGTGTCGGGCGTGGCGATGGCCGACCGCCACGTGCTCGCGGCCGCGCAGGCGATCGAGCGCGTGCTCGCGGCGCGTGCCTGAGCCGGGCGGCCGGAGCGTCCCGCGCGTGGACGCGCGCCTCGCGCGCCGGCGCTTCGAGCGCGCGGCGGCGAGCTACGCGAAGGCCTCGCGGCTGGAGGCGGAGATCGGCGCGCGCATGCTCGAGCGCCTGGACTACGTGAAGCTCGCGCCGCGGCGCGTTCTCGACGCGGGCAGCGGACCGCCGCAGCGCTTGCTGGGCGGGCGCTACCGTGCCGCCGAGATCATCGCGTTCGACTTCGCGCTGGCGATGCTGCGCAGCGCGAAGAGGAAGCTCTTCGAGCGCAACCCGCCCAGGGCCGTCTGCGGCGATCTCGAGCGCATTCCGCTCGCCGGCGGGAGCGTCGACCTGGTCTGGTCGAACATGGCGCTGCACTGGGCGGCCGACCCGCTCGCCGCGCTGCGAGAATTCCATCGCGTGCTCGCCACCGGCGGGCTGCTCATGTTCAGCACGCTCGGGCCCGACACGCTCGCCGAGCTGCGCGAGGCGGCGGGCGGTGCGCGCGTGCACGCCTTCGCCGACATGCACGACCTGGGCGACATGCTGGTCGCGGCCGGCTTCGCCGAGCCGGTGATGGACACCGAGCGCCTCACGCTGCTCTACGAGGACGGCGCGGCGCTGCTCTCGGACCTGCGCGCGAGCGGCCAGACCTTCGCTCAGGCCGCGCCCGCCGGAGCAGCGCGGCGCGGGCTCGCGGGCCGCGGCTTTCGCGCCGCGCTCGAGCGGCGCCTCGCCGCGCAGCGCGGCGGCGGCGGG
>Ga0335082_10010514_pt1 | contig 10042 bp, 6 predicted proteins | sample Lox_Sample_41_FD_206718 | JGI IMG/M metagenome (GOLD analysis project Ga0335082, IMG submission 206718) | Soil microbial communities from Loxahatchee National Wildlife Refuge, Florida, United States - Lox_Sample_4.1 | ecosystem: Environmental > Terrestrial > Soil > Wetlands | place: USA: Florida...
GCTCATTTTACGCAGCAGCGCTGACGCTGACCGGCCTCAATTTCGGCCTGCTGATCGGTCTAATTTCCGGCCTCATAACGTTTATCCCCTATGTCGGGTCGATGACCGGGCTTGTGTTGTCGCTCGGCGTAGCAGTCGCGCAGTTCTGGCCAAACTATGGATCGATCCTGATGGTGCTTTGCATTTTCCTGGTGGGCCAATTCATCGAAGGCTATGTGCTGTCCCCGAAACTGGTCGGCGAAAGCGTCGGCCTGCATCCGGTTTGGCTGATCTTCTCGCTGCTCGCCTTCGGTTATCTGTTCGGTTTCGTCGGCCTGTTGGTGGCGGTCCCGCTCGCCGCGACGATCGGTGTGCTGTGCCGGTTCGCCCTTCGGCGCTATCTGAAAAGTTCATTTTATACCGGTGAGGGATTGGGTTGAGCGGCATGACGAGCGCATTGGCCCCGCGACAGCTTGTACTCGCGCTGGATCATTCCGTCAGCTTTGCGCGCGACGATTTTCTGCGCGGCCCCTCGAACGCGGCTGCGCTGACGCTGATCGATCGTTGGCCGGATTGGCCGGACCGGATTGTTGCAGTGATCGGTCCGGAAGGTTCCGGCAAGAGTCATCTCGCGGCAATCTGGGCGGAGGTAACAGGCGCGCGCGTTTTGTCGGCAAAATTATTGTCCATGACCGATCTGCCTGCAGCCTTCGTCACCGGTGCGCTGGTCCTCGAGGATCTGGAATTCGCGGGCCTCGACGAGCGCGCACTGTTTCATTTTCTCAATCTTGCGCGCGAGCAGGGCGCCTTCGTTCTCATTACGTCTCGATCGCCGCTATCGACATTTCCGGTGACCATCCGCGATCTCGCCTCTCGCATGCGGGCGTTGCCGAGTGTGCAGCTTGCTGCCCCGGATGACACGCTGCTGCGCGCGCTGATCGTAAAACTTGCCGCAGACCGGCAAATCACGATGGACGAAGCGCTGGTGAACTATCTTGCCAACCGCATCGAGCGCTCATTCGTCGCCGCACGCGCCGCGGTACATCGTCTGGATGAGGAAGCGATGCGCCAGCACAGGCCGGTGACGCGGGCGCTGGCCGTCGAGCTGTTTCGCACTCCTTAACGCAACTGTGGCATGATGCTTGACGGGATCGGCCGTTCGGGCGCGAACTGTCATCCACCGGCCATTTTTGTTGGTTAATGAGTTGATCTTTCAGGCGTTCCTTCCAATGGCAGATCGCGCGCAAGCTATTGCTTCGGTTGAGGAAGTTGCCCCAACGGTTGATCGGGCGGGGGCCGTCACGCCGATTCAGGGCGTGCGGTCGAGCCCGGAGCGCTTCATCAATCGCGAATTGTCCTGGCTGCATTTTAACCGGCGGGTCCTGGAAGAGGCAGCCAACGAACAGCACCCGCTGCTTGAGCGCGTACGCTTCCTGTCGATATCGGCCAACAACCTCGACGAATTTTTCATGGTGCGCGTCGCGGGCCTCAAGGGCCAGCAGCGCCAGGGCATCACGACCCAGAGCCCGGACGGGCTCACGCCGTCTGAACAACTCACGCGGATCGGTGAAGCAGTTTCCCAGCTTGCGAGCGATCAGCAGAAACGCTGGCTCGAGCTTCGTCCGGCGCTGGCGGCGGCCAATGTGGTCCTAGTCGACGGTGCCGATCTCAAGAAGGCAGAACGCAATTGGCTGGAGGAGCATTTCCTCACCCATGTGTTTCCCTTGCTGACGCCGCTGGCAATCGACCCTGCGCATCCGTTTCCGTTCATTCCCAATCTTGCCTTCTCCATAGCGTTGCAGCTCGCGCGCGTGAAAGACGGCAAAGCGATGAACGCGCTCATCCGCATGCCGCAGAAAATCGAGCGCTTTATCCGGCTGCCGGGGAGCGGCGAACACGCTTTTCGCCTGATTACACTCGAGGAGGCGACTGCGTTGTTCATTGGCCGGCTGTTTCCCGGCTACACAGTGAAGGGGCAGGGCGCCTTCCGCGCCATCCGAGACTCGGAGGTTGAAATCGAGGAAGAGGCGGAAGATCTCGTGCGGTTGTACGAGACCGCACTGAAGCAACGCCGCCGCGGCTCGGTGATCCGGCTCGAGCTCAATGCCACCATGCCCGTTGAACTGCGCAGTTTCGTGCAGCGCGCGCTGGCGGTTGCCGATGACGAGGTTTTCCTGGTCGACGGCGTGCTGGCACTCAACGATTTGTCGCAGCTCACCAGGCTTGACCGGCCAGATCTCGAATTTGTGCCCTACAATCCGCGGTATCCCGAACGTATCCGCGATCACGGCGGCGATTGTTTTGCTGCTATCCGTCAGAAGGATCTGGTCGTCCACCACCCGTACGAATCATTCGACGTGGTGGTGCAGTTCCTGCAACAGGCCGCGCGCGACCCCGACGTCGTGGCGATCAAGCAGACGCTCTACCGCACGTCAGCGGAATCGCCGATCGTGAAGCAACTTGTGGAAGCTGCTGAGGCGGGCAAGTCGGTGACGGCGCTGGTCGAACTCAAGGCGCGTTTCGACGAGGAAGCCAATATTCGCTGGGCGCGCGATCTCGAGCGCGCCGGCGCTCAGGTTGTATACGGGTTTATCGAGCTGAAAACGCACGCCAAGCTGTCATTGGTCGTGCGCCGTGAAGCCGGAGAGCTTGCGACTTACGTGCACGTCGGTACCGGCAACTATCATCCGGTGACGGCGCGCATTTATACCGATTTGTCGTTTTTTACCGCCGAGCCGGTGATCGGACGGGACGTTGCACGCATCTTCAATTACATCACCGGCTACGCAGAGCCCGCTGAGCTTGAGCGCATGGCGATTTCGCCCATCAACCTGCGAAAGCGAATCCTCGATCACATTGCGCAGGAAATCGCTTATGCGAAGGCGGGAAAGCCGGCATCGATCTGGATGAAGATGAATTCGCTCGTCGATCCGGGAATTATCGATGCCCTCTACGATGCTTCGGCCGCGGGTGTCTCTGTCGATCTTGTGGTGCGCGGTATCTGCTGCCTGCGACCGGGGGTGCCGGGGCTGTCGGAAAATATCCGTGTCAAGTCGATCGTCGGCCGTTTCCTCGAGCATGGCCGGATTTATTGCTTTGGTGCCGGCCATCCGCTGCCGCATCCGAAAGCGGCAATCTACATTTCATCGGCGGACATGATGCCGCGCAACCTCGATCGCAGGGTCGAGGTGCTGTGCCCGATTCTCAATGCGACCGTGCATGAGCAGGTTCTCGGCCAGATTATGGTCGCGAATTTCAAGGATAACGAGCAAAGCTGGAAGCTCTTGCCGGATGGTAGTTCCACGCGCATAAAGGCCGCGCCGGGCGAGGAACCCTTCAACGCCCACAAATACTTCATGACCAATCCGAGCCTGTCGGGCCGTGGAAAATCACTCAAAGAGTCGTCGCCGCGCAGCCTTATACGCCGCCTCATCGAAGGGGCGTAAGCGCTCACCCGCAATTACCACCTCCGCCAAAGGCCGCCTCGATCACGGTCCGCCGATAGCGGTCATCGATATCGGCTCGAATTCGATTCGGCTTGTGATCTACGAAGGGCTCACGCGCGCGCCAACGCCGATTTTCAATGAGAAGGTGCTGGCCGGTCTTGGCCGTCAGGTTCAATCGACGGGGCTGCTGCCGGCCGACGCCATCGATACTGCGCTCGACGCGCTGCGGCGCTTTCGCGCCCTGTGCGACATTCTGCATGTGCGCCGCATTTGGGCGATTGCCACGGCCGCCTGCCGCGACGCGCGCAATGGCCGCGCGTTTATAGCGGAAGCTGAACGGATTTGCCGCACCAACATTACGATCCTGTCCGGCAAGCGCGAAGCGCATCTGACCGCGCTCGGCATTGTCTCCGGCATCCATAAGCCGGACGGCATCGTCGGCGACCTCGGCGGCGGCTCGCTCGAGCTGGTCGACGTGCATGGCTCGCGCGTGCGTAGCGGTGTGACTCTGCCACTCGGTGGACTGGCGCTCCAGGATATCACCGGTAAGTCGCTCAAGAAGGCGGAAAAGTTCGTCGAGGAAGCGTTCGAGGATCTGGACATGCTGCACGACGGCGAGAACCGCACGTTCTACGCTGTCGGCGGTACCTGGCGCGCGCTCGCGCGGCTGCACATGTGGCAGACCGGCTATCCGTTCCACGTCATGCACAATTACCGCATCTCTGCGCGCGAAGCGCAGGAATTCTCCCGGCTTGTGCATCACGTCGATACCGAGACGCTGTCCAAAATCGAGGTTGTGAATGCGGCGCGCCGGCCGCTGCTGGCCTATGCCGCGCTGGTTATGGAAAACCTGGTACACACGATCAAGCCGAAGCAGGTCGTCATTTCAGTGCTCGGCGTCCGTGAGGGTCTGCTCTATTCGCTACTCAATGCCCGCGAACGGGCACGCGATCCCCTGATCTCGGCGGCGGCCGATCTCAACGTGCTGCGCTCGCGGTCGCCGCGCCACGGCGAGGAACTGATCGCCTGGAGCGACCGCTTCATGGCGTCATCCGGCCTGGAAGAAACGGCCGATGAACGTCGCCTGCGTCACGCCGCCTGTCTGCTGGGCGACATCGGGTGGCGTGCGCACCCCGACTATCGCGGCGAGCAGTCGATGAATATCATCGCCAACGGCGCCTTTGTCGCCATCGATCACCCGGGCCGCGCCTATCTGGCGCTATCGGTCTATTTTCGTCACGCCGGCCTGAGCGAGGAAGAATTGTCGCCGCGCCTGCGCGAGCTCGCCACCACACGGATGCTGGATCGTGCGCGCGTGCTCGGGGCGGCGATGCGGGTCGCCTATATTCTCACCGCCGGGCAGAGCGGCGTGCTGCCGAAAACGCCGATGCAGGTCAAACGCGGCAAGCTGACGCTCAAGCTTCCAGGCGCTTACTACAAGCTCACCAGCGATCGTCTGGCTGGCCGGTTACGCCAGCTGGCGCGGCTCATCGGCCGCGACCCTGTGATCGAGGGTTAGTCCTTTTCGACTGTCACCACGCGGCCCTTTGCGACCGCGAGCGCCAGGCGTCCGTGTTTAAGTGCCAGCGCCTTCTCACCGAACAGTTCGCGCCGCCAGCCTTTCAACGCCGGAATGTCAGCTTCGTCGTCGGCGGCGATGCGGTCGAGATCATCGACAGTCGCAATGACTTTCGCAGCGACGCCGTGCCGTTCGGCCGTCATCCGCAGCAGCACCTTTAGCAGTTCGACGGTGGCGGCGCCGTTCGGCGCCGGCCGGAAACGATCCAGCCGCGGCAGCGTCTTGTGATCACGCTCAAGCCCGCGCTTGACCGCTTCGATGATCTGATCGCCCCAACGCGATCGCTCGAAGCCTTTCGGAAGCGAGCGCAAGTGACCCAAACGCTCGATCGTGGTCGGGGCCTGCACCGCAATGTCGCCAATCACGTCGTCCTTGATGACGCGGCCGCGCGGCACGTCGCGCGTCTGGGCTTCGCGCTCGCGCCAGGCGGCAACCTCGATCAGGACCGCCAGTTCCTTTGGCTTGCGCACGCGGCTCTTGAGCCGCTCCCATGCGCGTTCCGGGTCTGCGCGATAGGTGTCGGGTGAAGTCAGGATGTCCATCTCGGCCTCGACCCAGCTGCTGCGTCCGCGTTTTTCAAGATCGGCGGCGAGCGCCAGATAGACGTCGCGCAGGTGCGTCACATCCGACAGTGCGTAGGCGATTTGTGCGTCACTCAATGGCCGCCGCGTCCAGTCGGTGAAACGGTGCGATTTGTCGAGCGTATCGCCGGTGATGCGCTGGACAAGCTGATCGTATGAAATCGAATCGCCATAGCCGAGCACCATGGCCGCAACCTGGGTGTCGACGATTGGGTGCGGTATCGTCTCGGCCATGTTCCAGACAATTTCGATGTCCTGACGCGCGGCGTGAAACACCTTGATCACGCTTTCGTTCTCCATCAATGCGAAGAATGGCGCGAGATCGATGCCGGTCGCGAGCGCGTCGATCACGACTGCCTCGTCGGGCGAGGCCATCTGCGCCACGCACAAGAGCGGGTAATAAGTCGTCTCGCGCAGGAACTCGGTATCCACGGTCACGAACGGATGCCGCGCCATGCGCGAACAAACTGCGGCAAGCTGTTCGGTGGTGGTGATCAGTTCCATTGCGGGAGCAAGCCTAGCGCGATCCGGGTGGGTCATGGCAATTCGTCTCGCGCATGATCCCCAAAAGCGGGCACCGGCTTTCGGGACAATTCATGCACCATGGTCAGGGGCCCCGGACGCGCGGCATCTGGATGAATTCCCAGGGGCTTGGCATGGCAGGAACCGGTACCTCGATCAGCGTTGGCTCGCGCCGCGCGAAGGCATCGCGCAGCGCCAGGCGCAACTCGTCGGGGCCATTTGCACGCCGGCCAGCAGCGCCGAAGCTTTCGGCGTATTTCACGAAATCGGGATTCGCAAGGTCGCAGGCGATCAGGCGGTTTCCGAAATGTTCCTGCTGGATGCGCCGCACGTTTCCGAAGGCGCCGTCGGCAAAGACCAAAGCGACGAGCGGTATGCGATGGCGCATGGCGGTCGCGAGCTCATTTCCGGTGTAAAGGAACCCTCCGTCACCATTGATCGAAAGCACAGGCACGTCCGGCCGTGCATGTTGCGCACCGAGTGCGGTGGCATAGCCCCAGCCCAGATTGTCCTGAAAACCCGGTGAGAGAAACGTGCGGGGTTTGTAAACAGGAAAGGCAAGCCGGGCGGCAAAGCCGACCTGGGTCACCTCATCGACATAGATGCCGTCTTCCGGCAGTTCGGCGCGGATCGCTTCGAGGAAGGCGAGCTGCGGCGCAAGCTTGCTGAGCCGCTCGCGCAGTCTGGCCTGGCGTTCCCGCATCTCCTCGTGGCGCGACGAGCGGCGGATGTTGAACTTGACGAGTTTGTCGATGAGCGCCCTCAGCATCGGCGCGGCATCGCCGGTCAGCGTCACCTTTGGTTTGTGCAGGCGGGCAGGTTCTTCCGGATCGGCATCGACGCGCACGATCTGCAAGTTCTTGTCGATGCCCCATGCGGTCAGTGGCGTGAGCAACCGGGTTCCGACCGCGAGCACCGCATCCGCTTCGCCCCACAGTTCGCGGCCAAGCGGCAATGTCACGCTCAGTGGGTCGCGTGAATCGAGCACGCCTCGGCCGCGCCGATAGCCGAGTACTGGCGCCTGCAACATGCCGGAGAGCAGCGTCACTTCGGGCGAGGCGTCTTGTGCCCCGCCGCCGGCCACGATCAGCACGCGCTTGGCGTTGCCGAGCAGTCTTGCAGCGACGCGCACCTTGTCTTCGTTGATTCTCGCCTCGCGAGGCGGTAAGGGCGCAACGATCGGGCCCGTCGGCCCGCGCTTGCCCCAAACGTCGATGGCGCATTCGATCGCCGCCGGACCGGGGCGGCCCTGGCGCATCGATTGAATGGCCTTGGCAACTTTCATCGGCGCTTCGGCTGGTCCGTTGATGTGGGAATAATGATCGACCAGCCGGGCGATGATGCCGGCCTGATCGCGGATCTCATGCAAATGACCCTGGCCTTTGCCGATCGCCGCAGCCGGAATCTGCCCGATCAAAGCCAGCACCGGCGCGTTCATTCCGTAAGCAGTGAGCAACGCCGCGCCGGAATTGAGCAGGCCGGGGCCCGGGACGACGGTGTAGGCCTGAGGCTTGGCGGTCGCGAGCGCCGCACCAAGCGCCATGTAAGCCGCGCCCTGCTCATGGCGGGTATGAATGACGCAAAGATTTTCAGCTTCGCGCTGGAGGGCATCAAACAGGTGGTCGTTGTGGACGCCCGGCAGCGCATAGACAGTGTCGAATCCGTGCGCGATCAGCGTGGCGACGGTCGCTTCACCGGTGGACATATCGGTGGTGGGTGGCCCGGGTTTTTTCTCAGGCTTTCTATTGGGTTTCGCCTTGGGCTTAGCCTTGCGCATGGCAGTTTCCGGCTGACGAGATATCCAATGTGCAGATTGCCGACGTTGTGTCGAGGCCCGGGTAGATCCGGGCGTCAGTCTTTATACACGTCGCGGAACAGCAACATACATTTGGCGATGCGCCGGACCGGGGCGGGTGAGCGCGTCGATGCTTGACAAAGCCGGCACCCCATGCGCTTTTCGCCCGCCTCACATCCAGACCTGAATCGCCACCGGAAATACCCAAGAATCGCCTATGCATCGCTATCGCTCACATACCTGCGGCGCGCTTCGCGACAGCGACATCGGCACAGCCGTTCGGCTGTCGGGCTGGTGCCATCGCATCCGTGATCATGGCGGATTGCTGTTCATCGATTTGCGCGACCATTACGGCCTGACGCAGGTCGTCGCCGATCCCGATAGCAAGGCATTCAAGCTCGCCGAAACACTGCGCGCGGAATGGGTCATACGTATCGACGGCAAAGTGCGCCGGCGCCCCGCCGGCACCGAGAACCCGGATTTGCCGACCGGCCAGGTTGAGGTTTACATCGACGAAATTGAAGTCCTTGGCCCCGCCGCCGAACTGCCGATGCCGGTATTCGGCGAGCAGGATTATCCGGAAGAGATAAGGCTCAAATATCGCTTTCTCGATCTGCGCCGCGACCATCTGCATGCAAACATCATGCTGCGCGGCAAAGTGATCGACTCAATCCGTCGCCGCATGAAGGAAGGCGGCTTCTTCGAATTCCAGACGCCGATCCTGACGGCGTCGTCGCCGGAAGGCGCGCGCGATTATCTGGTGCCGTCGCGCATCCATCCCGGCAAGTTCTACGCGCTGCCGCAGGCGCCGCAGCAGTTCAAGCAGCTGATCATGATCGCGGGCTTCGACCGCTATTTCCAGATTGCGCCGTGCTTTCGCGACGAGGACGCGCGCGCCGACCGTTCGCCCGGCGAGTTCTACCAGCTCGATCTGGAAATGAGCTTCGTCACGCAGCAGGATGTTTTCGACGCGGTTGAACCGGTGATCCGCGGCGTGTTCGAGGAGTTTGCCAATGGCAAGCCGGTGACGCCGAAGTTTCCGATGATTCCTTATGCGGAGGCGCTGCGCAAATATGGCAGCGACAAGCCGGACCTGCGCAATCCGATCGTGATGCAGGACGTGAGCGAAGCCTTCCATGGCTCCGGCTTCAAAATTTTCGCCAATATCCTGGCGGACGATCCGGCCGCGCAGGTATGGGCTATCCCGGCGCCGAAGGGCGGCAATCGCGCATTCTGCGACCGTATGAATTCCTGGGCGCAAGGCGAAGGTCAGCCGGGCCTGGGCTACATCTTCTGGCGCGAGGGCGAGGAAAGCGGCGCCGGCCCGCTTGCCAAGAACATCGGGCCTGAACGGACAAAAAAAATCGCCGATCAGCTCAAGCTTGGTGTCGGCGATGCGGTATTCTTCGTTGCCGGCAAGCCGAAGGATTTCGTGAAATTTGCGGGTCCCGCGCGCACGAAAATCGGCGAAGAGCTGGGCCTCATCGCCAGGGACGGTTTCGAGTTCTGCTGGATCGTCGACTTCCCGATGTATGAGTGGAACGACGAAGAAAAGAAGATCGACTTCTCCCACAATCCGTTCTCGATGCCGAACATGCCGGTCGAGGAATTCCTCGCGCTCGATCCGAAAGACAATGAAAAGCTTCTGGCGATCAAGGCGATTCAATACGACATCGTCTGCAACGGCGTGGAATTGTCGTCGGGCGCCATCCGAAACCATCGCCCCGAGGTGATGAAAAAGGCCTTCGCCATCGCCGGCTATGACGAAACGGTGCTGCAGACGAAGTTTGGCGGCATGTTGCACGCGCTATCCCTTGGCGCGCCGCCGCACGGCGGCATCGCCCCCGGCATCGACCGCATCGTCATGCTGCTCGCCGGCGAGGAAAACCTGCGCGAGGTCGTGCTGTTCCCGATGAATCAACGCGCCGAGGATTTGATGATGGGTGCGCCATCAGAGGCGACACAGAAGCAGCTCAAGGAGTTGCACATCCGGCTGGATTTACCGAAAAAATAGTTGTCGACGCGAGATGTTATCGCCGTCATGCCCGGCCTTGTGCCGGGCATCCACGTCTTTCTCTCGTTTTGAAAAAACAGGCGTGGATGGCCGGGACAAGCCCGGCCATGACAAAAACTATTTCTC
>Ga0335082_10010516_pt1 | contig 10042 bp, 5 predicted proteins | sample Lox_Sample_41_FD_206718 | JGI IMG/M metagenome (GOLD analysis project Ga0335082, IMG submission 206718) | Soil microbial communities from Loxahatchee National Wildlife Refuge, Florida, United States - Lox_Sample_4.1 | ecosystem: Environmental > Terrestrial > Soil > Wetlands | place: USA: Florida...
GCTCATGACCTGGATTTTGCCGCCGATGTGTTTGCGGGTGCCCAACTCCAGCCCACGGGATTGCCCCCGACGGGGCAGGAGTTCTTCGGCGCCATGCTCGGAGTCACCGGTAAAAACTGGCTGAATGTGATCGACGGACTGGTCGGAGCGGCGGGGCGAATTCCCTCGCTCGACACGATCACGACGCAGCTCGACGCACTCAGCCGCGATCTCGTCGAAGGCTTCGCCGGCAAGCCCGTCAACAGCATGAGCGACGCCGAGAAGAGCGCGTTCGCAGCGCGCCTGAACCGCGTCATCGAGAGCTACCACAAGCTGCACCAATCGGCAGTGGCCTTGTTCGACCGCTATTACGCTCCCCTGCTCGACCGCAGCGCGCTGCTCAACCAGCACCTCGAGACTCTGAAAAAGATGGCCTCGTGGGACGAGCTGAAAGGCGAGCTCGACCCTATGCAGTGGAACGTGCTGGGGCAACTGACCGACGGCGATCCTCTCGGCTGGGCGCTGGGGACGCTGCCGGGCACAGCATCGCCGAGTCTTCCGGAGTTGAAGCGGCGCATCGGTGACGCCCAGGCGCTTCTCAATGACCAGGCCCACGCCGATCTGCGGGCGTTCCTGCAACTGGCGAAATCGGAGTTCGGGCTCGACCACTTCCTGGCGGCGATGGCGAGGATCGCCTCTCCCGACGAACTGAAAACCACCGCCAGCGCGCAACTGAAACACTTCCTGAAGCGGCTCATCGACCGCGAAATCGACGCGCTGAACGCCAGCCAGGCCAAAGAGGCATTCGCCATCATTCAGCAGATCTCGAAGGCCAGAGACCAGTTCTGGCAGACCTTCGACGCCAAGATGCAGGAAGCGGCGCGGGCACGCCTCGGTGCCCAGGTCCACTCCCAGTATGCAATCGCCGACGAGCATACCGCCCTCATCGACATCGAAATCAAGATCGCCGGTGACGATGGGCAGCCGCTCGCTCCGGGACTGCGATTGCTCCAGGACGCGACACACGGGAACTTTTCTCCGGCGCTGGCAGTCTACCAGCCGGACTTCGTGCGCCTGCGCGAAGGCGTCTTCACGCACCGGCTCGCCAAGACCGGGCTGATCCGGTTCAACATCGCGGGCTGGCACGATGCGTTCACCTACCAGTCCCTGCAGCGCGTGATCATCAATGCCGAACAGCAGATCCGGCCTGCCGGCAACGGCCAGGTGAACGTCTTCACCACGATCGACCTGACGGCCGGGTCAGAGCGGGGGCGGCACACGTCGAGCGCCGAGGAGAGGATGCAGACCAACTTCCTGCTGCGCTTTCTCGGGGAATCGAGCGGCAAGATCTCCGATTCCGCATTCACCGTTCAAGATCGTGCCTATGCCATCGATGTGATCACCGGCCAGTCGGCGTCTTATAGCGTTCAGTTCACAGACTCGCAGACCAGTGCGGCGGAGTTGGAGGAATTGCTTGCCTTCGCCCGCTATCTGGGGCTCGATGCCCAGGGCGCCACGGTCGCCGCCCTGTCTCCCGTGCTCGAGTTCCGCAACGGCAACTACGGCCCCGTGTCGGCGCAGTACTCGGTGATGTTTACCGAAGCGGGTCTCAGCCGGTTGTTCAGTGCTCCGATACGCGACACCGAAATTCGGGGCATTTTGCGGGCTAACGTGCTTGCGAACTACATCAAGAACCCGGGATTGAGCGATGTCGGCTGGCTCTATGCGAGCGACGTTGTGCGCAAGACGTGGGAAGATGCCCAGCTGAACTTCGTCGATTCCGCGACGGTGCTTCTAACGGCCATCGCGGACGGCTTCCAGGTCGAGAGCCCCATCCCGAATGTGCCGCCGACAGTCCAGATCGGCTCGATCACCAGACAGATGCGAGCTGACCTGAATACTCTGTTCTCGATCGAGGCACGGCTCATCGACGGCTTCCAGAAACTGCAGAAGACGGTGACCGCGAACAAACCGATTGAACTCAAGGAGTTCGAGAAGCGCATGGGCGCTTTCGGAGACGCCCTGAATGCCTTCGATTCGATGGACGAGGGCGAGAACTCTATCTTCGCGGTGTTCGATGGCTTGATCCGGCTGCGGTCGAATGGTCCGGAGGCCCGGTCGTCGACTCTGTCGATTACCAGTTCCAAGGGCGGCGCGGAGCACCATGCGATGTTCGTACTCGCGTCGAAGGCTTGAGCGCGAAGCTGCTCGATTGAGGAGTACCGCTGTTTGACCGCTTACTTCGTGCGCGGCTCTGTTTGGTTTGCGCTTGTGCGCCGATTTTCGTTGCGTCACGTGTGCGGATTTCGCTAGATCGCGGTTGCGTTTCCGGGTCGCTACACTAAAGGTCATGTCGAAGTCCTACTCAGCTCCGCCGGCCATGTCGATCGACACGTCCAAGAAGTACGTGGCGACCTTCGAGACTCCCCGCGGGTCCATCGTGTGCGATCTCTTTGCCAAGGAAGCGCCAAAGACCGTAAACAACTTCGTTTTTCTGGCGCGCGAGGGTTTTTACGATGGAACGCCGTTCCATCGCGTGATCGCCAACTTCATGATTCAGGGCGGCGACCCGACCGGCACGGGACGCGGAGGCCCCGGCTACCGCTTCGAAGACGAAGTGGATTCCAGGACGAATCCCCACCAGCACACTAAGGGCACCCTCTCGATGGCGAATGCGGGCCCGGATACCAACGGCAGCCAGTTCTTTATCACGCACGTCGAGACGTCGTGGCTGAACGGCAAGCACACGGTGTTTGGCAAGGTGCGGTCCGGGCAGGACGTCGTCGACGCAGTAAAACAGGGCGACGTTTTGAATAAGGTGTCTATCGCCGAAGAGTAAGCTGCCAACCAATAGTAAGACAAGCTACTTATCAGAGCGGAATGCTACACTCGTAGGACTGCCCTATCCGCTCATGCCCGATAGCACCATACGACAGCAGGCTCTTCAGGACGCTCTCGAGAGACGCATTCTGGTCCTCGACGGCGCGATGGGGAGCATTCTGCACAGCCGTTGCTCAATCCAGGACTTCGGCGGCCCCGGCTTTGACAACTGTTCAGAGAACGTCCTGTTTCACCGCCCGGATGTAATCACCGACATCCACGAGGCTTTCCTGGCCGCGGGCGCCGATATTATCGAGACTAACACCTTCGGCGGCACGCGGCTGGTGCTGGACGACTTCCATATCGGAGACCGCGCCTATGATGTCAACCGGCATGCAGCGAAACTGGCGCGGTTTGCGGCGAACCACTTCTCGACCCCGGAGAAGCCTCGTTTCGTGGCCGGCTCGATGGGGCCCACCACCAAGTCCCTCTCGGTGACCGGAGGGGTCACATTCCGCGAACTGGCGGACAACTACTACGAGCAGGCCAAGGGTCTGGTCGAAGGCGGCGTCGATTTCCTGCTTATCGAAACGGCGATGGACACGGGCAACGTAAAGGCTGCCCTGATCGGCGTCGACCGGCTGGAGCGCGAACTCGGCCACAAGATCCTGGTGTCGCTATCCTGCACCATTTACGACTGGGGTGGCATGCTCGCCGGCCAACCGGTGGATGCGTTCTATGCTTCGGTGGCGCACCGCGACCTCTTGTCCGTCGGTTTGAACTGCGCTACGGGCCCCGAGTTCATGACCGACCATCTCCGGACGCTGCAAGAGATGGCCTCGACGCACATCTCCTGCTACCCCAACGCCGGGCTGCCCAACGCCGACGGCCACTACGACGAAACGCCCGAGACGCTCGCGGCGCAGCTCGAAAAGTTCGTGACGCACGGCTGGCTCAACATCGTCGGAGGCTGCTGCGGCACCACGCCGGAGCACATCCGGGCGATCGCGCAGATGGTCGAAGGCAAGAAGCCGCGCGTGGTGCCGGAGCGGAAGCGCCGGTCGTGGTATTCGGGTGTGGAACTGGTGGAAGCCGAGGAGTCGAACCGGCCGCTGATCGTCGGCGAGCGGACGAACGTCATCGGTTCGCGGCTCTTCAAGAATCTGATCGCCGAGGAGAAGTGGGAAGAGGGCGCGGAAATCGCGCGGCGCCAGGTGCGCAACGGCGCGCAGGTGGTCGACGTCTGCCTGCAATCAACCGAGCGGAATGAGATGACGGATATTCCGAGTTTCTACGAGAAACTCATCCGCAAGGTCAAGGCGCCGATCATGATCGACACTACAGACCCGCGGGCGATCGAGCTGGCGCTCACGTACTGCCAGGGCAAGAGCATCATCAACTCGATCAATCTCGAAGACGGCGAGGAGAAGTTCCAGGCGGTTTGCCCGCTCGCGAAGGCATACGGCGCGGCGCTGATTGTGGGCACGATCGACGAAGACAAGACGCAGGCGCAGGCGTTCACGCGCGAGCGCAAGCTCGCGGTGGCGAAGCGCTCGGTAGAACTGCTCACCAGCAAGTACGGCATCGCCCCTGAAGACATCATCATCGATCCACTGGTGTTCCCCTGCGCCACGGGCGATGAGAACTACATCGGCGGAGCGGTCGAGACGATCGAGGCGCTGCGGCTGATCAAGGCGGAGATCCCCTACGTCAAGACGGTGCTCGGCATCTCCAACATCTCCTTCGGCTTGCCGGCCGCGGCACGGGAAGTAGTCAACTCCGTCTTTCTCTATCACTGCACGAAAGCAGGGCTTGACCTGGCGATTGTTAACGCCGAGAAGCTCGAGCGCTTTGCGCAGATCCAGGCCGCGGAACGCGAGCTGGCGGAGTCCTTGCTGTTCAACACCCCAGCCGCCGGGTTCGACGCTCCGGCCGACTGGCGCAAGCAATCGCACGAACAGAAGGCCGCCATCAACCAGCGGCACATTGCCGCCATCACCGAGCACTATCGCGGCGCAGGCGCGCGGCAGAAGACGGCCGCGGCCGACCTGCCGCTCGACGAACGCCTGGCGAACTACATCCTGCAGGGCACTCGGGAAGGACTCATCGAAGACCTCGAGCGCAAACGGGCCGAGGGAGCCGGTCCCCTCGAGATCATCAACGGCCCGCTGATGAAGGGCATGGACGAGGTCGGCCGGTTGTTCAACAACAACGAACTGATCGTCGCTGAGGTGCTGCAGTCGGCCGAAGCGATGAAGGCGGCGGTCTCGCATCTCGAGCAGTACATGGAGAAGGCCGAGACCGCGAACCGCGGCAGGGTGCTGCTCGCCACCGTAAAGGGTGATGTCCACGACATCGGCAAGAACCTGGTGGAGATCATCTTGGCCAACAACGGCTACCAGATCGTCAACCTCGGCATTAAGGTGCCGCCCGACGTTCTGATCCGCGCCTACCATGAACACAAGCCGGACGCTATCGGCCTTTCGGGCCTGCTGGTCAAGAGCGCCCAGCAGATGGTGATCACCGGCAACGACCTGAAAGAAGCCGGCGTCACGGTCCCGCTCCTGGTCGGGGGCGCGGCGCTCAGCGAGAAATTCACCACTCGCAAGATCGCTCCCAGCTACTCGGCGCCGACGTATTACGCCAAGGACGCGATGACTGGCCTGCGGCTGATGAACGAGATCATGGACCCGGCGACGCGCGAACAGTCGCTCGAGTCTCACACGATCACCGAGCTCGGCGAATGGCTCGAGGCCGAACAGGAGCCTCGGGTGGCTCCGGGAACCCAGAGGTCGACGAAGGTACGCACTGACTTGCCGGTGCCGCAGGTGGCCTACCTCGAACGCCGTGTGCGGGAGGTTCGCGACCACAACGAAATCTGGAATTACATCAACCCGTTCATGCTCTATGGGCGCCACATGGGCTACAAGGGCCACTTCGAGAAGCGTCTGCTGGAACGGGAACCCAAGGCGCTCGAGCTGTTCCACCAGATGGAGGAGGTCAAAGACCAGGCGCGGGCGTTCCTGAAGATCCGGGCCGTCTGGCAGTTCTTCGAGGCGGAACGCGCAGGGAATTCGATCCACGTGTTCTCGCGGGGAGAGCGGACGCCGCTGCACACCTTCGACTTCGCGCGCCAGCCGAGAGCGAACGGCCTGTGCCTGAGTGACTATATCCTCGATGCCACCGGCGGCGGGCGCGATCATCTTGCCCTGTTCGTCGTGACCGCAGGCGAGGGAGTGCGGGAGCGGTCTGAGACGGCCAAGCAGGCGGGACGGTTCTTCGAGGCCCATGCACTGCAGGCCCTGGCCATCGAAACCGCCGAGGGTGGTGCGGAGTGGCTGCACCGGCGCATCCGCGAGGATTGGGGCTTCCCCGACCCTCCGGCCATGACCATGCAGGAGCGCTTCACGTCGCGCTACCGCGGCAAGCGATACAGCTTCGGCTACCCGGCTTGTCCCAACCTCGATGACCAGCAGGGGATGTGGAAACTATTGCGGCCGGAAGAGATCGGGGTACAACTCACGGAGGGCATGATGATGGAGCCCGAGGCCAGCGTCAGCGCTTTAGTCTTCCATCATCCCGACTGCGCCTACTTCACTGCTGCGGATGCAGATGCGTCGGAGACGGGCGCCGCGGCGGGAGATTGAGATCGAGGGTGATCCATTTCTTCGGCTCAACGTCTACTTGGCGACTTCGCGGGCTCGCGTGGCTTCCTGAACAACCTTGGCGATGTGGATTTCCAGGGCTGAGCCGCCCATCGGCATTCCACTGTACGCAGTCAGATCCACGCCCGCACTACGCAACGCGTTGATGATGCGAGTTCCCGCCTCCTCCTGGTCCTTCGCCCAGTAGCAGGTCAACCCTCGGTCCAGAAGCCTGGCTTTCTCCATGTACAGGACGCGCACGTTCAATCCGGCCGCACGCAGCGTCTTGGCGACCTGGTGCGCGTAAATCGCCGAGTCCCAATCCTGGAGGGTCAATACGGTGACCTTCGTCTCGGCTAGGGACCTCAGCGTAGCCACGAGCTGTTCGTGCTGCTCGGCCGTGATTTGCCGCGTAGAAGGCGGGCTTGGGGTGTCGATGGACGTGGATTCGAGTCCGGCGTCGGTTGCCTGCTTCGGAGCAGCCTCGGCGGCCGGCGCAGGCTTGGGTGTGGACTCGAGTTGTTGGACTTTTTCTTCGAGGCGGCTCAGATCTGCCTTGCGGAGCGCATCGAGGCGTGCGGAGAGCCACCCTGCACTGAACGTAGAAACGACGCCCAACAGCAGAAAAACGATCCCCGCCGTGCGCGCCCAGAACAACAGACGCTCGAGCGCCGCCGGCTGGCCTAGCTCAGGCATGCGTCATTGAACGCCGGCTTGGAGCAGCGAGCGGACCGTCCTGATGAGCCTTTCCGGCGGAAATGGCTTTTGCAGGAAGACCACGCTCTCCTCCAATTCACCGACATCGATCTCCTCGTCAGCGTACCCGGACATCATGAGCACTTTCATCTCGGGCCTGACGTGCCGGACTCGGCGGGCCAGTTCCCGCCCGCTCATGTCCGGCATGTTCACGTCCGACAATAGTACATCAATGGTGGCGCTCCCGTGCTCCACCAGATCGAGAGCCTCTTCGGGTCCGGCCGACTCCAGAACTTCATAGCCCTGCCTCTCCAACATGTGGCGGAGCGCATTGCGGATTTCCGCGTTATCGTCCACCAGCAGCACGGTCGCCTCTCGCTTCGGCTGCGGTGCGGGCGTTTCTACCGGAGCCGCGACTTGCCGGACGGGAAAGTATAGCGTTGTGGTCGCGCCGGTCGGATCGGACTCGATGTCGACCTCCCCACGACACTGCCGAATGATCGAATAGGCCACGGCCAAGTCGAGTCCGGCGCTGCGTTTCGTACCCGGGTACGGGGCAAAGGGCTCGAGCATCGACAGCCCGATGGCTTCGGCGGGCCAAGCGCGCGAATCCTTAATGGACAGTGTGACGTACTCGGTGGCCGGCAGCAGCGAGGCGGGCCTTCGGTCAGCAGGACCGAGACGGGCGGTGCGCAGTAGAATCTCACCGCCGGGTTCGTTCGCGTCCCGTGCGTGCAGCACGAGAGCGATCAAAGCCCGGTCGAGTTGCCTCGGATCGGCGTAGACCGGCGGCAGCTTCGATTCCATCTCGATGTGCAGGCGCGCGGTATCGCCGCAAATTGCCTTCAGGGTACGATCGAGCCCGGAAACCACGGTGTTGAGATCGGTCAGGCTGTCGTGGAAAGCGTGCCGGCGGCCAAGACTCACCAACTGGTTTCCGAGCTGGGTGGCGTCGCCCGCAGCCTTGAGGATGGCTTGAATCTCCTCCGCGCCGGCGCCGTTTTCGCCGACCTGCTCGAGCGCGATGTGGCAGTACGAAGTGATTACCGTCAGGATATTGTTTAACTCGTGCGAGACGCCGCCGGCCAGGCGTGAGAGCGCGGCCATGCGGTCACTGAAGCGAGCCTCTCGCTCCGACCGCGTGCGGTCGGTCACGTCCCTTGCCGAGACGCAGACCTGGGCGGTTCCCGTAACTCGCGCCGCGACCAGATCCAGGATCTTTCCGCCGAGTCTGACTTCGAAGCTGCGACCCGACGCCGCCTGAACTTCCTCGGCCGTGCGTGCCGCCAGTTCGGGTTGCACCAGTTCGGAAAATGCCCGCCCGCGGCCGGCTTCACCCACAAGGGCGAGGGCAGCCGCATTCAGATCGGTGATTACGCCCTTCTCGTCGAGCAGGAAAACAGCGTCCGGGGCTTGCAGGAACAGGTCGCGATAGCGTTTGGGTTCGGCGGATACGAACGCCGCCGCGGCCGCGCCGGTGCGGCCAGTGAGCAGCAACTCGTCGGTGGCCGACAGCCGTGTGAGCTGAAAGGCCTGCTGCGCCAGCGACACAGTGTCCCGGGACTCTTCGAGCGCGGTCCGGATCTCATCCCCGGCGCCGGGATCGCCGGTGATCTCGGCGATGGAACGCCGGAGCCCGGAGTGGCGCTTCATTCCGGCCGCCTCCCAAAAAGAGTCGTTTCCAGCTTCGATGGTCAGGTCTGCAGTCAGGACGGCAACTGGAATCGGTAGTACGTTGAGGATGCTTTCCAGATAGTCGCGTTCAGTGCTGAGCAAGGCGACGAGGCGTGAGACCTCTGCCGAACTCCATAGTTCGTGCCGGGCGTGCTTCATCAATGTCCGCTGGCCGCCTGTTTCGGCGATGCCGTCTCCTGTCGGACCGAATCTGGAGGATCCATCGAGGGCTCGGCGGCACTCGCGCGTGATTCCCTAAGAACGCCGGTCAGTAGCATTGGTTCGCGGTCCAAGCCCAAGTATAGGGATGACACTCCGATTAATGAAGAGGCCATGAGGCAAACCGTACTAGCTATGCCGCGCTCCTGGTAACAATTCGCAGAAATGGCTTAAGGTGCCACGATTCTAATACTTAATCCTCGCTAACCACGGCTGTGTGGGTAGGGAAAAGCAACGACTGGTTTTCTGGTCCTAGTCTCTACCTTAGAATGGCTCGAGAAAAGTAAGGAAATGGTACTACGAGTGGTGACCGGCCTATATAAAGATTCTAGGAACCGCCGATAGTACAGTGGATAATGACGCTCACCATCATCGCATCAAGGCGGTTGCTGGCGGCGTGCCGGAGGAATGGGGATGCGCGAACCTTCAAGCTACAAGCTGCTGGTCATTGACGATGAACCGGCGCTGGTCAAGCTGATCAAGACCTACCTCGGGAGGTTGGGCTATCAGGTGGAGGCATTTTCTGACGGTCCGGCGGGCTGGCAAGCCTTCGAAGCGAATCCTTCCGCCTATGATCTGGTGATCGCGGATCTGACGATGCCGGACATCGACGTCGAGCAGATCCTGCCGAAGTTTCCGGCCATGAACAACAAGGTGAGGGTCCTGGTGTGCAGCGGCCGGCCCTATGAGGTCGGCGCGCTTCCGAAGGCCTTGCGGCCGCATTTCAACTTCCTGCAAAAGCCCTTTGTCCCCAAGATGCTCGCCGAAGCCGTGAACGATACGCTCAGCCGCAACAACACCTGCACCGCCGTCATCTAGTGTTCTAATTGTCGGACTCGCCGACCTCACTGCCTACCATTCGACGCGTTTGCCGGGCTCGAGCGCCCAGACCTTGGTCGCGGAGCCCTGCGTCAACTGCTGAGCTAACTGTTCGGGGCGCCCGGTGAGGGGCGGAAAGGTACCGAAGTGCATCGGGATCACGACTTCCGGATTCAACAACTGGCAGGCCA
>Ga0335082_10010518_pt1 | contig 10041 bp, 11 predicted proteins | sample Lox_Sample_41_FD_206718 | JGI IMG/M metagenome (GOLD analysis project Ga0335082, IMG submission 206718) | Soil microbial communities from Loxahatchee National Wildlife Refuge, Florida, United States - Lox_Sample_4.1 | ecosystem: Environmental > Terrestrial > Soil > Wetlands | place: USA...
GGCGGCAGTGATCGCCGTCTTCGTCGTCGGCGCGCTGCAAAAAGACACGCGCCCGACGCTCCGCGGCATCCAGAAAAGCCTCTACGAAACCGGCAAGACCATGCTCGATATCATCGCCATTACCGCCCTGGCCGGTTTGGTGATTGGCACGCTGCAGTTATCAGCCATCGCCTTCAAACTTTCGCTGTTACTTGTGACAATCTCCGGCGGCCACGCGTTCCTGCTTTTACTGCTTACCGCTCTCGGCTGCCTCTTTCTCGGGCTACCTCTCCCGACGACCGTCGTTTACATCATGCTCGCGGTTCTGGCCGGCCCGGCACTGGTTCAGGTCGGCATCTTACCACTCGCCGCCCATCTCTTTTTGTTTTACTTCGGCATGATCTCACTGATCACGCCTCCCGACTGTTTGCCTGTCTATGTCGCGGCTGCCATCGCCAAGGCGAATTTTTGGAAGACCGGCTGGACGGGGATGCGGCTCGGCATTGCGGCCTACGTAGTACCGTTCGTTTTTGCCTTCCACCCTGCGCTGATCCTGGTTGGAACCGCCGGTGAGATCGTAGTAGCGATCGTCACCGCGTCGCTCGGAATATTTCTTATCGCGGCGGGATGCGCCGGATATCTTTTTCGCCCTTTGAGCTGGTTCAAATGCGGCGTGTTCTGGATTGCAGGTCTCGTACTGCTGCTCCCGCATTGGAGTGGCGTCTGGCTCATAGCGAACGCGCTGGGCTGTCTCCTCGGCCTCGCCGTTGTCTTATGGGAATGGAACAAAAGATCGGTTCCTGAACTCCCTGCGGTGCAACCGGAAGCAGCCGGTAAGAACGCTTGAAGCAAGGCAAGAGGCCGCACAACCCTTCCAACCAGTTAGGCGTGTGTGTTAGGAATTCGCCCGACTCACTGTTTTTTACCCGCCCACAACTGATCGAAGAACCCGCTCTTCTCCATTTCATCCAGATAGCGCGTATCTATCATTTCCTGGGGCTTAACCGTTTTGGCCCGCGGATCGGTGGGCGCGATCTCTTCAAGGGTTGATTGAAGACCTTCGAGTCTAAGAGCGAGCTTGGGTTCCAGCGCTTTAATCTCCACATTGTAACTCGCTTCCAAAAGCTTTCTATCGTCGATGCCCAAATACTTTTGCAAGACTTTGTATGTCGTTTCCCGGTCCGTATGCATGATCTTCGCGGCCTCGGCCATCGCGCGCATAAATCGGCCGATCACCGCTGGGCGCTTGCCGATGATCGAGCGTCGCGTGTTAAACGTCAGGGCGGCATAATCGATACGAAGATCAGGCCCATAGATCACGTAGCGATAGCCGAGCTGTATCGCTTGAACATCCGTGGGGACGGTCAAAACCGCTGCGTCAATGCCTTGGGCAATGAGGGCAGCGAGCGTCTCGGGCGCACCACCGGTTTGTATGAAACTCACTTCTCGAGCACCAATAGCGAAGTGGCGGAGAGCCTGAACAGCAAAATAATGGGGATTGCTGCCGATGCGTGAAACGCCGATCCGTTTTCCTTTAAGGTCTTCAGGTCTTTTGATCTCCGGCTTCGCTACAATACTGTGGGTCAGGGTATTTTTTACCCCGCCGATGAAAACAATGTCGCGATTACCCTGAACGAAAGCCCGAGTAAGCCCCGCTGCGCCCTGCTCCGTGAGTTCGCTATCCCCGGCCAATATCGTCGCCACGGCAGGCGCGCCGGGCGTTACAAAAACAAGTGGAATGTCCAAGTCGTATTTTTTAAAAAGTCCCGTCTCTTGCCCGATCCACGGATAAGCCTGAGACATCACTCGAGCCGTGTAGATCGCGTAAAGCTTGTCGGCGGCCATTCCGTCCGCGCTAACGCACAGAACCACAGAAAACTGGACCAGCGCAAAAAATTTCTTAGCCCGCCTTGCTAATGGCGCTCCCATGACGTTCCTCCTCAAGACTCAACGTCTCTGCTCCTATGTGGCATCTTCAGCTTCTTTATAACAATAGCCTCTGGGAAGCCAAGTCTTCCCCAATTCTTCCCGGCGATCCAATCAATTGCTTACGATTCTGAGCCTCGGGGGAATATTTATGAAATGTTGCTCACCGCTGAGCACAAGGGGCGACCAGCTCGGTCGCCCCTAATTTGGGGTCGGTGCGGCCTTGGAGCCAATCTCGAACAGAGGTAGAGGTCGGAAAGATGCCTCCGAGAACCACCTTCGCGGCAACTCAGTGCGCAAAGGCTGAGCCGGTGCCGAAAGACCAAGCCACGAGACACTAGAGCTAGAAATTTATTGGTAGGAAGCCGACAATTTCTTGACAAGTAAGAACCCGATACCTTAGAATTTAAGTTCACTTGTGAGCGTCGGCCGTTCAATATTCATCCCAACAAGCGTCCGGGGCACAATAACAACATGCCGGGCCGACGACCCCGGATGATTTATCACGCAAACACGTAAAGGTCATCACTAACCCAAGAGGCGACAAACTAGACAAACTTTATGTTGCCCTCGCCCTTTAGTATGATCGGCGATCACCCGTCGATAAAGAAAATACAAGAGATTATTCAACGGGTCGCCGCCACCGACGCTACCGTCCTCATTACCGGTGAAAGCGGCACCGGTAAAGAATTGGCGGCGCGCGCCATTCACAATTTCAGCGCTCGCGCGGCACGGCCGTTTGTCCCCGTGAACTGCGCGGCAATCCCAGAGAATCTCTTGGAGAGCGAATTATTCGGTCACGTCCGGGGGGCCTTCACCGGCGCTCATTCCTCGCGTCTGGGGATGTTTCAATTAGCCAACCAGGGAACGATTCTCCTCGACGAGGTCGGGGAATTGCGGCTAGGGCTCCAGGCAAAGTTGCTGCGTGTACTGCAGGACGGCGAAGTGAGGCCGGTCGGTACGGATCATCCGGTGGCGGTCCAAGTTCGAGTGATCGCTGCAACGAACAAGGAGCTAGCCCATCAGGTCGAAAAAGGCTCTTTCCGAGAAGATCTTTTCTTTCGCCTCCAGGTTATCCCGATCCATCTTCCGCCTCTGCGGGCGCGCCGACCCGACATTCCACTCCTTGTCAATCACTTTCTGGAAAAGGCGAACAGAAAACATGGCCTTTCCGTGACCCTGACAAGGGAAGCGATGATTTATCTTTGGGAGTACGACTGGCCTGGCAATATCCGCGAGCTGGAAAATCTCATCGAGCGCTTGGTGATTTTAAGCGACAATGGGATCACCGATTGGATGGATTTGCCGCTCAATATACGCTCCTTCGTATCCGACAAGAAAAATCCCCAGCCCACACTCGGCAACGAGCAAATCGATCTCCGAGAAGCAACCGAGCAACTTCAATGCCGCCTGATGGAAGAAGCTTTGCGGTTAACCAACGGTAACAAAAGCGCGGCGGCAAAGATGCTCGGGCTGAAGCGAACCACGCTAGTCGCCAAACTGCGCAAGCGATCGAGCGCGTCCAAGAACGGAGCTTCGGGAAAGAGCCGCAAGTCCGATAAGAGTTTCGATTCCTTTCACGCTACGGCCGGCGCCGCCAAAGACGACTGAACAGGCAACCGCAATGGAAAACATTACACTATGAGCGTCCTTGACGAGAATCCTCAAGGTAGCGGTGTCCCAACGATTTTAGTCGTTGACGACAACAAAGCCATTTTAGATTTTCTCCTGCTGCTGCTGTCAAAAAACTCGTTTGAGGCTATCGGCGCATCCAGCGGCCGCGAATGTCTTCGGATTGTTCAACACCAGCGTGTGGATCTCATCATTTTAGATGTCATGATGCCTGTGATGGATGGACTCGAGGTCTGCCAGGAACTAAAGAAACTCGCGCCTCTACTCCCGGTTATCTTACTCACCGCCCGGGACGACATGATGACCCGCGCTGCAGCCATGGACCTCGGAGTCAGCGAATTCGTCGCGAAGCCCGTGAACAACAAAGATCTGATTGACCGTGTGCGCACCCAGCTCCGCGCCTTGGAGTGGGACAAAGCAACCGATCAGGTGGTCTCGAAGATCGAGCAGTCCGCAAAAACGCCCAACAAAACCTAACGGAACCACCCGGCGCTTATGGTTTGGCTCTTGGCGACCTCAAGACATCGCGCCAGGATTTTTTGTGAACTAAAATAATGGAATCTTGAGGGAATCGGTTTCCGATTCCGCAACGCTCCATCTACTCCACTAACCCGTCATTCCATCCATTCTTAGGGGGCTCGCTAGTCGCGAATGGCCAGCGCGCCGCCATCAACGGGCAGATCCACCGCGTAGATAAAGTCGGATTCGTCGGACGCTAGAAACACCGCAGCTTTGGCTATATCCATGGGAACTCCTCGGCGTCCGGCCAGGTTTTTGACGAATCGGTTTTCCGGGACTTCTTCCTGGCCGACTGGTGAGCCGATGCGATTGGGTGAGATGGAGTTGACGCGAATTCCGTGGGGCGCCATCTGCACGGCGATCGAACGAGTGAGATTGAGCACGCCTGCTTTTGCCGTCGTATATGCCGTGGCCTCCTTTCGGCCCCAGTGCCCCGAGGTCGAGGCGATATTAATGATTTTTCCCTTACGCTTTTGATCAATCATCACTTTGGCGGCGTAGCGGGTGCAATACCAAACACTCCTCAGACAGACATTCATAACCCGGTCCCATTCTTCTTCAGTAATGTTAAAAATGTCTTTGTGGTCGGTCCATGCAGCGTTGTTAACCAGAATGTCGACGCCGCCAAATTCCTTTACGACCGTTTGCACCATGTTTTCTACGGAGCTGGCCGAGGCGACGTCGCAAACGACGGAAATCGACCGGCCGGGGGTCTTGGCATTGATCTCGCCCGCGACGCGGCTGCCTCTGCCTTGGTCGAGATCCACCACCGCGACCTTGGCGCCTTCTTGGACAAATAGTCTAGAAATATCCTCGCCGATGTTGCGGCCCGCCCCGGTGATGATGGCTATTTGATTTTGCAGTCTCATAAAATCCTCCTCACGAGTTCTTTTCGCTCCATAGCAAAAGCCCACATAAACTTCCAGACGCTCCGAGGTTCGGTTGGGAGTTGAACGGCAGAGTATCGCTAAGGACAAAGGACATGGCGCCGAGCATCTCTACTTTCCTCTCTGTGAGGTGGAGCGTTGCGGCGACGTAATGAAGCGCAACGAAGTAGATGGACTTTTTTAACAGCCTGCTCAGAGACTTATCTTCTCGGTGTACAGATCCTTGAGAAACTGGCTTCCCTTTAGCTCGTCTAAAAAACGCGGTTCGACGATGTCATTGGGCTTCAGTGTTTTTGCGCGCTGATCCACCACCGAACCCACGTCCACCAGCGCCTGGATAGCTTCGCTGTTAAGCTCCGGCAGCGGTCGGAGCTGCGCCGAAAAGTTATCGTACATCGCGTCAACCGACATGCCCTGATTGCCGGGAAAATATTTTTTCAGGATTCCCAGGCTATCCTCCCGCCGCGATACAAAATAATGGATCGCGTCCGCGTAGGCTTCCATGAAGCGCCGTATCGTTTCTTCCTCCCTCTTGATGAACGAACGCGTCGTCATGAGAAGATCGGTAACTACCGGAACGGTCTTCACTTCCAAAATCTTGATCCCCAGCTTCTTCGCCTCCACCACCACGTCCTCACTTAAGGGCGCGCCTTGAACCAAGTTCTTTGAAATAGCCAACGCCCGCGCCGGTGCTAGTCCGGCCGCAACGACTTCTACGTCCTTGGCGGGATCGAGTCCGGCCCGTCTGAGCATCACTCGAGCGATTAGATCGGACCTGGCGCCCAATGCGGACACGCCGACTTTCTTGCCTTTGAGCTCCTTGATAGCGGAAATGGCGGAGGACACTGCCATGCCATATTGATCAAAGCTCACGTGGGCACCGATAACCGTAATGTCCGCCCCGCCAACCACCGGCTGTAGAATCGCGAGCGGATTACCGAAACCGATGAGGAGGTCCACCCCGAGCAAAGAGTGAACCCCCGCCGAAAGCGTATCGCGAATGACAATCTCTTCGATCTCTAGGTTGTGCTTTTTGAATAGGCCGGAATCGACGCCCACGTAAGCCACCGCAGTTCCAAGCTCCCAACCGGCATACGCCAGACGCAACTTTTTCCCGCCCTCGGCAGCCCATCCATGACGCGGCAAAACCGCTACTGCACATAAAGCGACGACCGGGAAGATAATATTTCGCAACACCGTTCGTATTGTTTTCATAGCTTATCTTAACGCACATACCCTTCTCTGTCCACGTGCCCGCCGTTGAAGCTTATTCGGGGTGAAAATTACGATAAAGTTTCTTCACGACCATACTTCTTAGGATAAAAATTTCTCAATTTGCAACCGCGTAGAATTTCATTTAGGATAATTTCGTTTTCACTTCGGTTGCAATTCCAGCCAAACTCCAGGAGGATCGAGTCCATGGCAACGATGATCACCACCGACTGCATCAACTGCGGCGCGTGCGAACCCGAGTGCCCCAATAACGCGATATCGCAGGGGGAAACCATCTTTGTCATTGACCCTCAATTATGCACTGAATGTGTCGGGTTTCACGATTACGAAGCGTGCGCTGCCGTGTGCCCAGTGGATTGCTGCGTCACGGACCCGAACAACATTGAAACCGAAGAGGCTCTCATCGCCCGAGCCAGGGCTTTGCACCCGGAGACGCAATTCGGAGATGGCTTCGAGTCGCGTTTCCGCAAAGGCCAAGGCAAGCCCGCGGCGGGCGCAGCCAAAGCGGAGGCGCCTGCACGCGCCGCTTCCGCGGCTGGCTCGGCACCGGCCCAAAGTGGGGCCACAGCGGTCCAGGTCGAGGCACCACCCGCTGTAGGATACGCTGAGCCGGAAGTCAATTTCGTACCGTTGCCAGACATTGACTCCTGGGACATTCCGGTTCGCTGCTTCAAGTGCAATGGAACGCATGTCGAGTCAGTGCGCCATTTTATGATCGGCAACGTTATCTTTTGTCCCCATTGCAACAAGTCGATGGTCGTCAGGGACAACGTGAACTTTCATATTCGCAGCCTCTTAAAGGACTCCTATGACCAGTGGGAGAAGGAACAGAACGAATTCGTGGGTCGCAGAGAAGAAGAGCTTGCCGAGTTTATCGAGAAACGCGCCAAAGAAGCGCAAGCGTTCGAATCCCACCAACGGCGAGAACTGGACAAGATACGACAGCAACTCGACACCCTAGGCGAAACCTACGACGCGCCCGGCAAACCCATCAAAAAGGGATCGCGCTTCGGCTGGGGATGATCCCCTGCTTCAATGCTTAACGCTTGGCTTCACCTCATCGCGCTCATCGCCTATCTAGGCGCCATCGCCGGCCTATACGTCATATTGCTCCCGTCGCTATCCGTCATCGACAAACACCAAGACAAAGTGGCGTTTCTCGCCCGTGGGCTCAAATTTTATAACCCGCTTCAAGTGGGAGCACTGGGGATTTTGATCTTCACCGGGGCTTTTCAGTTGACGGAACTCAAGGCCGCTTATCGCGAACTGTTCGTTAAGCAACTCGGTTACCAGTTAGGTATTAAATTACTCTTCGCCTTTCTTCTCGTCATCTTTAGCGTCTATCAATCCATGGGAATCGGCCATCGCTTCGTGAGGCGTCATGACGGCCAAGAATCGATCACTCCTCAGGAACTCGACTCCGTTATCCGTCGTTTGCAAAGTTCGAACTGGTGTATCGCGCTGCTCGCCGTCATCACGCTTTGGTTCGGGCTACGTCTGCATTCCTAGCACAGGCTACCGAAACCGACTCATCCTTCATTAGGACGAACAGCTATAAAATAAATAGAGTTTGCTGTAACGGCGAAAGATGCTATGAACGACGAAAACATCGAAAAATATTTTTAGGGAGGAAAACGCTAATGGCAAGCGCACAACTCAGGATCATCTACCGATCCAACTCTCACGCACCCTTTTGGGTCGTGGCAGGGAAGTCCGGCGTCTGGGGCAAAAACGGGCTTGACGTAGATACCTCGCCCCAACTGGTGCGCGAGAAGGCGGTGGAAGCGTTGAAAAGCGGTCACGTCGATCTTATCTCGGGAAATCACCACAATCTCTACGTGAGAAACGCTAAGAACGGCGAGGATTTCGTTCATCTCGCACAGGCGACAAACAATTGGACCGAGAACAAGCTGGTCGTATCCCCGGCATTACGTTCGGTGCAGGATTTACGCGGAAAGAAAATCGTCGCCGACAAACTGAACTCCCATGCGGGATTGAATATCTGGCTCTTTCTGCGCCAGGAGGGTCTCGATGTGGATCGCGGCGACGTGGAACTCGTCGAACTTCGCGGCTCCTCGGAAGAGCGCTGGCAGCGGGTGGTAAGCGGGGAGTTCGCGGGAACCTTCGTCAGCATCCCCCACGACGCGCGTGCGGCGAAAGCGGGAGCCCATGTGATTCCCGTGCGGGCGATACCCATGGTCCGAGGGGTCACTCTCACGACGACGATGAGCTTCGTAAAAACTCATGAAGAGGAGATCCGGCGCCTGATAAAAGGTTTTGTCGACACGATCCATTTTTTCCTCACCCGGAAGGCGGAAACGCTCGAAATCCTAAGAGAGCATGCCGCTCCAATCCTGCGCCTTCAATCGGACGCAGAGGTCAGTACTCTTTATGATGAATGGGCTCTTTCGCTGGAGCGCAAGGCCTATCCGTCTTTAGAGGCGATATCCAATGTTTTTCAGCTGGCGCTCAGGCGCAACCCCGAGATCGAAGGATTCAATCCCCTAGCCTTATGGGACACTCATTATCTTCGTGAGCTCGACGATAGCGGTTATATCGATCACTTGTACCAATAAAAAGGCGGAGCCCCTGGGCTCCGCCTTTGAATCTTCGATCCGTCGGTGCTGACTCGTTTTGCTTACGTTTCCGCTTTAGTTAGCAACGCTTCCATTCTTCGCATCGCGAGGCTGGAAGGCTTAACTCTGTCATTTTCCCAGCGATCGATCACGACAAAGGATACACCGATCTCTCGGGCGAACTCTTGGCGGCTCATTCTCAGCGCCATGCGGATACTTCTTATGCGCTCATTGTTAACTTTCTTCACGGGTGTCCTCTCATCTTATTCGACGCGGTTCTCAACGCGAATCGCTCTCCATCCGAATTGATGCTTGATTATCGCTGGCTCAGCGTCTCCCCCATTTTCTGCGAAGACTGCTGAGAGCTTCGCGGCTCTGCCTCCGGCGTAGCGCCAGCAGCAGTGGAAGAAATCGTGTCGCGATACACGAGAATTTCAACTCGGCGGTTCTTGGCTCGCCCCTGTGTCGTGTTGTTTTCGGTCGCGGGAGCGTTTTTTCCGTAGGAAACCGTAACGACGCGGAGCGGATCCATTTTCTTTTGCGTAATCAGGTATCGACTGACGGCATCCGCCCTCTTTTTGCCGAGTTCGTAATTGTAATCGTCGGACCCCACGTTGTCGGTATGACCGGCGACGAGAAAGATCGTGCTCTCCATTCCAGCCGGATCACCCTTGAGGTCGCCCAAAAACCCATCGAGTTCCTTTTTCGCCTCGTTCGGAAGGTTTGCCGAGTTGAAGCCAAAGTTGGCGCCCTCTTTCATATCGATCACGAAGCGCCGTTCTAGATGCAGGTTCGCCAATGCGTTCAGCGCCTTCTCGGTCTTTGCATCCACCTGACCAAGCTTTCCTTCGGTCCCGGTCACGCGGCCGCCGAGACTCCCGATCTGCCCCTCCGCCTGACCCAAACGCGATTCATTTTGAGACACCCGTCCCGATAACGGATCCACCTGTTCACGCACCCAGTCGCGGGTTGCGAGACACCCTTGGACCAATAAAAGCGCAGTGAGCGCCGCTACGGTTAGAAAGACCGAACCCATCCCTTTTGTCATTTGTTTCATAATACCTCCTATTGTTTTTTTCGAAGCACATTCAATCATATTTTATTTTTTATCACGCGCAGGGCACGCAGACGGTAATATCGCTGCCCTTTCCCGGTCGACTGATCACATGCACGTGTCCCAACAAGAATTCCACATGTTCTTTGAGTAGCCCCAATCTGCTGGCAGAGACGATATCATTCGGATGGCCAGAGCTCTCAGTTTCAAGCAAAGACTCAGCGCTCTCCTCGAT
>Ga0335082_10010521_pt1 | contig 10040 bp, 9 predicted proteins | sample Lox_Sample_41_FD_206718 | JGI IMG/M metagenome (GOLD analysis project Ga0335082, IMG submission 206718) | Soil microbial communities from Loxahatchee National Wildlife Refuge, Florida, United States - Lox_Sample_4.1 | ecosystem: Environmental > Terrestrial > Soil > Wetlands | place: USA: Florida...
GGTGAAGATGGTGTTCGCCTCGGGTGTGATGACGTGCTCCTCATTGACGGTGCCGGTGATCACCGGATCATAGTTGTCGAGCGGCGGGCCTTCACCCTGGGTGGAGGCGACGATGCCGCCGAAGCCCGCTCCCGCGCCTCCCACGCCGATGGTGGTGCCGCCGGCGCCGCCGCCGGTGGAGCCGGTGGTGGACGTTCCCGTGCCGCCGGCCGAGGTCGTTCCGGTCACCCCGCCGGGCGTGCCTTGTACCAGACCGGCATTGACGCCGAGCGCCACTGCACCTGAGCTGGTTCGCAGGACGTCAGTATCGGCGATGGACAGGTTATAGCGCTGAATGCCGATGTCGAGATTGTCTTCGAGCGCCATCGCAACTGCGTCATTGAGTGACAGATACATCTTGCCGTCGATCAGGAGCTTGTCAATACGTCCGCTGTTGGCCACGTTCAACGGCGCAACTGGGCGCACGGTGTACACCACGAAAGGATTGGGCCACTGCCTCTTTCCCCGGCTGTAGTCCTGCTCGGAATAGGGATGATCGTTACGCTGCGGCACCGGCGCCTGCGGCAGCGGGGTTAGCGGAGGAGTCGGCGGCGGCGTTTGTGGCGGCGCATTCTGGGCAAAGGTTGTTGCGGCGAACATACAGGACAGCAATATGGACAGGAATTTCGGCAGTTTCACAGGTTTAGAAACGGACATTCTCGGTCTCCACGAACTGAGGCATTAGGTTTCTCTGCCCCACATTGGATTCGATGCTTTGCATCCGTGATCTCTCTTCGATGAGGGTCGCGGGCATCGGGGCAAGATGCAATCGGGGGCACGGCCCAGCTTGCAGCGTCGCAAGTCGCAGGAATGGCATAGTATAGCTGACATACGAGGCTGATTATCGGCTGCTTTACACTGCTTTACATAGCTTTACAGAGTTGCCAAGGAGCACGCCGGCGGAGCCGGCAGCATGAATGAGCCGCAATCTCAAGATAACGCTGGCCTACGACGGGTCGGACTTTCACGGATGGCAGATCCAGCCCGGCTTGCCAACCGTCCAGGGCACTTTGGCCGACTGTATTAAGCGGCTGACCGGTGAGGATGCACTGCCGCAGGGCTCTGGGCGCACCGACGCCGGGGTCCATGCACTCGGACAGGTGGCGTCCGTTACGCTCGAATCCACCATTCCTGAGCAAAACCTGATTATTGCCCTGAACGATATACTGCCGCCCTCGATACGCGTGAATGCGATCGAGAGTGTGTACAAGAATTTCCACGCCCGGCATTCCGCTTCAGCCAAGACCTACCGCTACCGCGTCTATCGGGGAGCCATTTGCCCGCCATTTCTCGCGCGCTATGTCTATCACGATCCCTACCCTATGAACGAAGATGGACTATTTCGCGCTTCCGAACATATCGTCGGTACGCATGACTTCACGTCCTTTGCCGCATCCGATCCGGAGCGCAACGCTCGCATCGCGCAAAGCCAGCAACGGCCGGAAGAGACATTTGAGGAGCAGGTTATCTCGAACATCCGCACTATCCACTCCTCGATGTGGATAAAGACTGACGACGAACTGACCTACACCGTGCGTGGAGACGGTTTTCTGCACCACATGGTGCGCAACCTGGTAGGCACGTTTCTTCAGGTCGGCAGGGGAGCATTGCCGATTGACGATATGCCAAAAATCTTGGCGGCGCGGGACCGCAGCGCCGCCGGTCCGACAGCTCCAGCTTGCGGACTTTATCTGGTCAGCGTTGAATATTAGACATGGCTACCCAGGCACCCGTCGTTGGAAACAGCATGATCGTAACCACCAACCCGGCAACCGGTGAGGTGTTGGCCGAGCTGGCCTGTGCCGGGGCCAGCGATGTGCAGAACGCCGTTCTTCGCGCCAAGCAGGCTCAACAGCAATGGGAGAGAGCGCCAGTAAGTGAACGCATCGCTACGTTGCGCCGCTTCCAATCGCTGTTGAGCGAGCAGCGCGACGGAGTGGCTGCTCTTATCTCCCGCGAGGCCGGCAAACCGGTCGTAGAGGCGCTGGTTACAGAGATTTTGGTGGTCCTCGACGCCGCGCAGTTCTGCATTCGCAACGCGCATCGGTTCCTGCGGGAAGAGCGGTTGCCCCACGGCAATCCTGTGATGAAAATGAAGCGCGGCAAGCTCGTGCGTGAGCCGTTCGGCGTCATTGGCATCATCTCGCCGTGGAACTATCCCTTCTCGATTCCCGCAGTGGAGACGCTGGCCGCGCTGGTCACTGGCAACGCCGTAGTGCTGAAGCCCTCAGAGTTCACGCCCTTGATTGGTATGGAATTGCAACGCTTGCTGCTCGCCGCTGGTTTATATCCCGACCTGTTGCAGGTGATTGTGGGCGAGGGGCCCGCTGGCGCTGCGCTAATCGAGGCGCCGATTGACAAGCTCATCTTCACCGGAAGCGTTCCCACCGGGAGGCGCGTCGGCGAAGCCGCTGCGAAGAAGCTGCTGCCGGTGGTGCTGGAACTCGGCGGCAAAGATCCGATGCTCGTGCTCGACGACGCCAACGTGGACATTGCCTCCAGCGGGGCCGTTTGGGGCGCGTTCGTCAATGCCGGACAAACGTGCCTTTCCGTGGAACGCTGCTATGTGCATCGCAGTCTGTACCAGAGGTTCCTCGAAGCCTGTCGCGTAAAGATTGCCAAGCTGCGCGTGGGGAACGGAATCGAGTCGGAAGTCGAGCAGGGGCCGCTGATCAGTGAACGACAGTTGCGCATCGTGGAAGATCACGTGAACGACGCTCTGCGGCTTGGGGCGCGTCTGATTCTGGGTGGCAAGCGGCTGACTGATCTCGGGCCGAACTTCTATGCGCCAACGCTGCTCGCTGACGTGACCCAGGACATGCGTGTGATGCGCGAAGAGACCTTCGGACCGGTGCTTCCGGTCGCCGCATTCGAAAGCGACGATGAGGCCGTACACCTGGCGAACGACAGCGACTTTGGCCTGGCCGCCAGCGTATGGACGCGCGACCGTCGCCGCGGTGAAGCCATGGCCGCCCGACTGAAAGCAGGAACGGTGATGGTTAATGACGTAATTTCGTGCTTCGGCATCGCCGAAGCGCCGCACGGCGGCTTCAAGTTCAGCGGTATCGGACGGACGCATGGCGAGATGGGCATGGCCGAGATGGTACAGGTGAAACACGTAGACGTGGACCTGCTCCCCAGTGTGCCGAAGCCCTGGTGGTTCGGTTACAACCGCAAGCTTAAGCAGCAGATGGGCGGCTTCGTGGATCTGCTTTTCGCCCGCAGCGTGGGGAAGCGGATTGGCGGGGCCCTGCGCTCGATAGGGCTGGTGCGACGGGGTAATCGGATCTAGATTCATCACAGCTACCACCGGCCTTGGCCGGTTTGACGATGATCCAGCCGTCCCTACATAGTTATACCTATGGTTAGAACTGGCAGCGAATTGCGGTGTCTGCGCTGCGGCCACAGATGGTTTCCTCGCAGCCCGAAGGAGCCGGCTCACTGTCCCAATCCTCACTGTAATAGCCCTTATTGGAATCGCCCGCGGCTCCGAAGAAAGAGCATTCACCCTTCTAAAACGCTGGCGGGCAAATCGCGGCGGAGTCGCGTTATGCAGACGGCAATTGGGAAAGTCGAATCGCCGGAGTTGTCCTGGTTGGAAGAAAATGCCCTAGAACTTGGGCCCCATCAAGGTGAGTGGCTACTCATACGTGGTCGTGCATTGCTTGTGCACGGCCGCAAGTTCGCCGAGGTACGCGCGATGATTCAACAACGGAAGATCGATTCGCCGTTTGTTTACTACGTCCCAACCGATGAAGAATCGAACTCAGTGACAATCTAGCGTGACGACTGTCAATTATCCTACGTCGCTCTCTTACAGGGCTATGCCCAATATGCGCGGGCTCCAGCCCGCCGCTGAAGTGAAGCTCTTCAACGGCAAGAAAAGCACACACGCTGTGGGGATTTTCGATTCAGGTTCAGTCCACACAGTTTTTCGTCCCGAGCACGCTGCCCTACTTGGAATCGATGATGTGACGGCTGGCCACGCAGAAAGCATAAGTACTCTAGGTGGCCCAATCCAGATTTTTCTCTTCGATCTGGAGATTCAATTAGTGGGAGCTGGCTCTCGTTTCGCCGGGCAGATTGGGTTCTTCTCCGGTCATGCATCTCGCAACATCCTGGGTCGTAGCGTTGTCTTCTCTTCGTTTGAGATTGGGTTCCAGGAGCGAGGGGAGGTTATTCACTTGCGAGCGGAATCCTAGTAGGCGTAATGGACGGCACTACGGTCTATGTCTTGCTGGTTATTTTTGTCGCCACGCTGATTCGCTCCGTTTTTGGATTTGGCGAAGCCCTAGTTGCAGTGCCTCTGCTCGCACTCCGCCTTCCGGTCAATGTCGCTGCCCCGCTGGCTGTGCTCGTTTCCATCACTGTTGCCGTGGTCATTGTTGTACAGGACTGGCAAAAGATCCATATGCGCAGCGCGGGCTGGTTGGTGCTTTCGACGCTCTTCGGTATTCCGCTGGGCCTGCTGTTGTTAACCGCCGGCAATCATCGCCTGGTCAAAGCAGTCCTCGCAGTCATCATCATTGCCTTCTCGGCATATGCGCTAATCGGCCGCAGACCGCCACAACTGCACAGCGACAGTCGGACGTGGCTTGTTGGCTGTGGCTTTCTCGCAGGCGTGCTCGGCGGAGCTTACGGCATGAATGGCCCGCCGCTGGCGATCTACGGTGCGATGCGCCGCTGGTCGGCGCAGCATTTCCGCGCCACCCTCCAAGGTTACTTCCTTCCCGCCAGCGTCATTGGGATGGCAGGCTATTGGCTGGCCGGCCTTTGGGTTCCGGCCGTTACTCATTACTACCTGCTGTCCTTGGTCCTCGTCCTGCCGGCGATCTTACTCGGCCGCCTGCTCAATCGTCGTCTTGCCGGAGAAGCGTTTCTGAAGTACGTTCACGTTGGCTTGGTGCTGATCGGAGCGGTGCTCCTGGTCCAGGCGATTCGCCCATGATGTCTCAATGTCCGGTATTGAGATATTCCTTGCGACAGGCGATACTGCCATCATGCCTGAGACCATGCAGACCGAGGCCCCGCAGCTTCCCAAACACAAGGTGAAATACAAGAAGCCCTTTCAACGCGCCTGCAATGAACCGGACGCCAAGGGCAAGCTGTGCGGCGGCCACCTGAAGCGCTGGTTCTACATGGCCGACATGCTGGAACAGGCCTGCGGTGACGTCCGGCAGACCTTTGGTGACCAGGCAGAAATTTATCGTTGCGAGCATTGCAAGACCCTTTACCTCCCAAACGAGGAAGAGCCGCGCGGCAAGAACGTGGCCGGTCTGGGCAAGCAGTCCATCTTCGGACTGACTTTGACAGCCAAGCCGGGCGAAGAAAAAGGCAAGTCATAACCGTGGTTTGGGCGATAATCTAAAGCACGGCGGGCCTGTCCGGCATCTTTCCAGGTAGGCGGCGCGTGGGGCGTCGGAAACGGGGTGTTTCAAACAAAGTGACGGCCAAAGTTGCTGATCTCATCTACGACTGGAACACTATCTATGCCCGTTCGATGGTGCCCTCCGGCCGCGTGTTGCTGAACGACGAGTCACTGCGCGATGGGTTACAGTCCCCCTCGGTCCGCGATCCATCCATCGAAGACAAGCTCCGCATCCTTCATCTGATGGAAGAGTTGGGCATCAACTCGCTCGACATCGGACTACCCGGCGCGGGACCTCGGGCCACAGCGCACTGCGAAGCTCTGGCGCGCGAAATTGCCCGCGCCCATCTGAAGATCAGGGCCAACTGCGCCGCCCGCACTCATCAGAATGACATTCGTCCCATCGCCGAGATCGTACAGCGCACCGGCGTTCCCATCGAAGCGGCCACCTTTATCGGCTCCAGCCCCATCCGGCGCTACACCGAAGACTGGACTGACGACTTCCTGCTACGCACAACGGAGAGCGCGGTGAAGTACGCCGTGTCGCTCGGCCTTGACGTAATGTACGTGACCGAAGACACGACCCGCTGCGACCCGGAGACAATCCAGCGGATGTATAGCACGGCGATCAGTTGTGGCGCCAAGGCCATCGTAATCTGCGATACCTGCGGACATGCGACCCCCATGGGCGTGGTCGCGCTAATGCACTTCGTCATCAACGAAGTGGTGAAGCCTTCAGGCCAAAACATTCGTGTGGAGTGGCACGGTCATTGTGACCGGGGATTGGCAGTGGCCAACTCTTTGGCCGCGCTGGTAGCGGGAGCGGAAGTGGTGCATGCAACGGCGTGCGGTATTGGCGAGCGCGTCGGTAACACCCAAATGGACCAGATGCTGGTGAACCTGAAGCTGATGGGCATCGAGCCGTGGGCCAGCCAGAGCCTGACCAAGCTCAAGCAATACTGCGAAGCGGTCGCCAACGCAACCGGGGTCCCCATCCCCAAAAACTATCCTGTGGTAGGCGATGACGCATTTCGCACCGGGACTGGCGTTCACGCTGCCGCGGTCATCAAGGCCTACCGCAAAAACGATGTGCTGCTGGCCAACAGCATCTACTCTGGCGTGCCCTCGCACTACTTCGGCATGGAGCAGGTCATCGAGATCGGTCCCATGAGCGGGAAGTCGAATGTGCAGTTCTGGCTGGAGCAGCGCAACATCGCGGTTACGGACGAACTGGTGGAGCGCATCTACCAGCTCGCCAAAAGCTCAGACCGGATGCTGACTGACGCCGAAATCTTGGAATGCATCCAAGAGTCGCCGCGCAGGCGGTCGAGCCTCGCATCGTAGAGTATCGCACCACAATGTTTCAGATCGCGGCGGCCTCCGCCCGACGGCCCTCAGCTACCCGGTGTTCGGCCGAGACGCTGTCGAGTGAGGCCCGCGTGTCCACCCGGAAGCAATAGGTAACACTCGCCGCCAGGCCACTGGCGCCTGCCAGCAGCAGCAGCAGCGCCGGCAAGCCGATTTCCAGCTTCAGCACAGGAAAGAAGAACGTTCCCACGACCGCTCCCAGCTTGGCCATGGCAGCGGCAAACCCCGCGCCCGTAGCGCGAATGGAGGTCGGGAAGGTTTCTCCCGAGAGCAGGTAGGTCGTGGCGTTCGGTCCCATGTTCATGAAAGTGTTGAACACCATGAACCCGCCGAAGATCATTCCCAGGTGCGCGTCCGACGCGGCAGAAAACAGCGAGGAGGCGGATACCATGAGCAGTCCCAATGACATTCCCAGAAACCCGACGATCTGCAGAGCAATCCGGCTCACGTAGTGCACCAGCACGATGGCCAGCATGAAGCCGACAATGAGAAGCAAATCCACGGCCGCGGCCCCTTCCGTAGCTCCAATGTCCTTGGCGATGAAGGTCGAACCGGTATTGAGCGCCATAGCCGCCATGATGGTTGGGGTGAAGATCCCGATGCCGTAGGTGGAGATGTCCTGCAGGAACCACGGGACGGAGGCGAAAATGGTGCGCCGGATGTATCGCTTCTTAAACAACGAGGAGAATGCCAGCCCGTGCTCACCCGCCGGGGAGTTCTGTGAGTTCAACGTAATCGGCATTTCCAGCAGCTTGCTGGCGGCCTTGGATGCCTTATCGTAGTTGCCGCGCGCCAGGTGCCAGCGCACACTCTCGGGCAATCCTTCGCGCATAAGGACGACCACGACCGCAGGCAGCACCCCGAACCCAAGCATCCAGCGCCACGCCCCGATGCTGGGGTCAGCCTTCAAAATCAGCAGACCGATCAGTACTCCAAGCAGCGACCCCAGCGCCTGGAATGCGAAAGCCCCAACGATGAGCCGGCCACGTAAGCGCGTCGGAACACATTCGGCGATGTAGGAGACGCCAATCGGATAGTCTGCGCCAACGCCGATACCCAGCAGGAACCGGAAGACAATCAGCGACGCCGGGTTCCACGCTGCAGCCGAGGCCGCTGAGAAGATCACGAACAGAATAATGTCCACCAGGAACATGCCTTTGCGGCCCATGCGATCGGCGACTCTCCCGAACACCATGGCGCCCAGGAACGCGCCTGCGACCGCCGCGACCGCGACTAACCCCTTGGTTGCCGCGTTCATTCGGAAATCGCGCGCAATCAGCGGGAGTGCAACACCGATGATGAAAAAGTCGAAACCATCCAGCAGCACGCCCATGGCGGACAGGATCCAGACCTTGCGCTGCGTCTTGGTGAAGGGAGTGTCGTCCAGATGTTGCTCAAAAGACTTGAATGACGCGAGTACGCTGCTCATGGGGCCCCTGGCCAGTACGTGCCCAAAGAATGCAAGAATTCTACGATGAAAACATGAAAGGGGAATGAAAACTTGAGGTTCGCCCTGTGGGTGCTCAGTTCGCGGTGCTCGGGTGGGGTTCTGAACCCAAAAGGCGGCAACAATGAAGGGCGTCACAGGATCGTCTCAGAGAATGGGCGCGAGGTGGCGCACCTCACTGGAGCATGGATTTGTCAGGCCTTCGATTGTGACCTGCCTCACTGCAATGCAACATGCGCCCAGGCAAGAATGGACCATGTTACTCAACACTGTCCTCCCCGCCACACGCGAAATAGCGAACTTCATCGAACTCCGCCAGCGCGCCCGGCCGCTTGGTCCCAAGCGGGTTGCGGTGGTTTCGGCTGACGACGAGGTTGCCCTGACAGCGGCTGACGGCGCCCTGCAACTCGGGATTGCTGCTCCGGTTCTGGTAGGCAATGAGCGAAAAATCCGTAGCAAAGCGGAGGCGCTCGGGCTCTCGAAATTGATCGCCAAAGCGGAGTTCATCGACGCGGATGATGCTGCGACCGTTGCCACGCATATGGCGGGTCGTGGCGATGTTGACCTCTTGCTGAAGGGTCACATTCGGACCGATGAACTTCTGCGGGCAGCACTGGACAGAACGGCTGGGTTGCGGACGGGACGTCTGTTGAGCGACGTCCTCCTCTATGAGGACAAGCTCGCAGGTGAGCGTCGCCTGGTGGGTATCACTGATGGCGGGCTTAATGTCGCACCCGACTTGGAGCAAAAGAAGCAAATCATCCAGAACGCAATCGAGGTTATGCGTTCTCTGGGATTGGCACGCCCGAAGATCGCCCTAATGAGTGCCACGGAAACGGTCAGCGAGTCGGTGCCATCGAGTGTGGACGCCAGGAAACTCACTGAGATAAGCGAAGCCGGTCAGTTCGGTGACGCAGAGGTTTTCGGCCCGCTCGCCCTCGATTGCGCACTCCTGGAATCTGCAGCACGGGCGAAGGGAATCGAACATCCGGTGGCAGGCCACGCTGATTGCATGGTGGTTCCGAACATCGAGGCGGGCAACCTTCTTGGAAAATCAGTGAAGTATCTGGGCGGCTCGCAGTGCGCACATGTGGTTGTCGGTGCTAAGGTCCCCATCCTGATTCCCTCCCGGGTGGAGAGTGTGGATGACAAGGTGAACTCCATTGCCCTGGGGGTGATCTTTGCAACCCGGTGAATTCAGGATTCTCGCGATTAATCCCGGCTCCACGTCCACGAAGATTGCTGTGTTCGTCAACGAGAGCGCGGACTTCGTCAAGAACATCGTGCATTCCGATGCCGAGATGGCACAGTTTCATGGACGGGCGGTCCTTGAGCAGCAGGGATTTCGCTCGGAGCGAATTGAAGCTGCTCTCAGCGAGGCTGGACACAACGTCCGCCAGCTTGATGCGGTGGTAGGGCGTGGTGGCCTTCTGCCCGCGTTAGCCAGCGGTACATATATTGTGAACCAAGAAATGCTGGCGGAATTGCGGCTGGGCAGGCGCGGTGAGCATGCGGCAAACCTGGGTGCGTTTCTGGCATACGACATCGCGCAAAAAACCGGAATACAAGCCTTCATTGTTGACCCGGTCAGCGTGGACGAGTGGCCCGACTGTGCGCGGCTGTCGGGGTCGGCACTGCTGGAGCGGCAATGTTTGTCGCACGCTTTGAATTCGAAGGCCGTTGCCAAACGTCATGCCCGCGAGTGCGGCAGAGGATACGAGTCATTGCGTCTCATTGTGGCGCACTTGGGAAGTGGCATTTCGGTTTCAGCACACCAGAACGGCCTGATGGTGGACGCGACCAATTCGCGCGAAGAAG
>Ga0335082_10010522_pt1 | contig 10039 bp, 6 predicted proteins | sample Lox_Sample_41_FD_206718 | JGI IMG/M metagenome (GOLD analysis project Ga0335082, IMG submission 206718) | Soil microbial communities from Loxahatchee National Wildlife Refuge, Florida, United States - Lox_Sample_4.1 | ecosystem: Environmental > Terrestrial > Soil > Wetlands | place: USA: Florida...
GATCGTCCCGAGCGTCTTCGGGTCTGTGTACGCGCGCAGGGTGATCGTCGCGGATTCCTGCGGCTTCAGGGCAACGGTCGGATTGCCGAGGCCGGGATCGAGGATCGAGGGATCGGTCAGGTTTCCGCCGGGCGGAGTAAACACCGGGTTCAGAATGTTCGCCTGCAGAAGCTCGACGTCCTGCTCGAAGACCTGGCAGTTCTGCGCGGCCGGCGTCTTGTAGGTCTTCGTGATGATGAGCTGCGTCGTGACGCCCGCCGGCGCGGTGCCGACGAGGCTGACGCGGTACGCCGCCGCGGTGTTGCCCGTGTTCGTGACGGTGTAGACGGCGTCCGACGGATTGACGTTCGTGACGTTGGGGTTCGTCACGTTCGGGTTGGTCACGTTGGGATTCGTGACGTTGGGATTCGTCACATTGGGGTTGGTGACGTTCGGGTTCGTCACGTTGGGGTTCGTGACGTTCGGGGTGGCGATGTCCGGATTGGTCACGTTCGGATTCGTCACGTTCGGGTTCGTGACGTTGGGGTTGGTGACGTTGGGGTTCGTCACGTTCGGATTGATCACGTTGGAGTTCGTCACGTTCGGGTTCGTGACGTTCGGATTGGTCACGTTGGGATTGGTCACGTTGGGGTTCGTGACGTTCGGATTCGTCACGTTGGGCATGTAGACCTCGACGGTGGCGATGTCGCCGCTCACAACGTCGTCCGGCGGAACGAGAGCCGGCGTCGAAGCATCGGCATTGATGTTCACGAAACCCGCGAGCCCGTTGACGACGAGCGGCTGGCCGAGGCCCGAGGTCTCCGCGATGCTCACGGTGATCGTGGCCGACGGCGTCGACGAGGTCGCGAACACCGACCGCGAAGCGGAGGAATGGGCGGCGACGGCGAGGTCGAGATTCGTCACGACCGGCGAGGGCGCCGCGAGCGGCTGATTTGTTCCCCCCGTGAACGACGCCCAGCCGCCCGGCGGCTGGTTCTCGATCACGAGCCGGAATGTCTTGTTGACGTTCGTCAGGTTCTGGGCGACCACGACGAATGCGCGCTGGAGAGTCGACGAAAGAGGCTTCGAGTTCTGCGGCGAGGAGAACAGGAACTCCTGCGTGACGAGAGCGCCGTAAATGTTCTGGTTGCGGCTTCCCGCGAAGGAAGCCTCGCAGGCGGGGACCGTCTGTCCCGCGTCGAACAGGCTCGCATTGCCTCCGTTGCCGGCGTTGAGCGCGGAGCGCGGCGGCGTGTAGAGCGTCCAGTCGACCCTTCCCTGAACGGGGTCGTACGGCGGGATGACGTCCTGGTTGCTCGTCCAGACTGCGAACTGTGTGCCAGCCTTGGACGGCGCCGTGTTGAAAGTCCAGGGCCCGCCGGGCGAAGACTGCACGAACTGCACGCCGGCGATGTCGATGTAGTCCCCGAAAAACGGCGTCGTGCCGAGCTGGAACATCGGAAAGTTCGGCGGGTTGACCTGGAGCTGCTGGAGGTAGGGCACCTCCGGGCCGGACGGGCCGCTGACGCCGGTCTCGTCGCCACGCGTGCCGAAGTTGTACTGCGAGAGCCGGCGCGTCGTGAAGGAGGTCGGGTTCGGCCCGGCCTGCGCGATGCGCAGATCGAGCGTATGGCGGCGCAGCGTGAGGCCCGTGTCCACGATGAACGGCGTGAAGACGGCCGAGTCGGTTTCCCCCGCGCAAGGCGAGGGCGGCACCAGACCGCACTTCGCGCGCGTCTCGAGCTCGAACCGCCCCTGCGCATCCGGCGTGGGGAAGCCCGACACCGCATTGAAGAGCCCGAGCGTGTGGTCGAGCCGCAGGTCGTAATAGAGCAGCGTCAGCCGCCCCCCGTTGAAGGTCATCTGGGGCATGAACTGGTGGCCGCGCGAGAACGCGTTCCCCACGTCGTCGGTCACGGGGTCGCCGTCGACCGTAGAACCCGGGGGCCACACGATGCCGTCGGCCGAGCTCGAGAGAAGGACCCTGGCGTCGCCGAAAGCGAGAGGCTGCCGCTCCGACCAGGCGAGGTAAATCCGGCCCGAGCCGTCGGCCGCGATGGCCGGGTAGGCATTCGTCCGGAAGGAGCCGGGACTGGTTCCCTGATCGAAGAAGGTCGCGGCCGTCGGATTCATCGAGTCAAAGGACGGGTGCGAAATGACCTGGTTGACCGCTCCGACCGCGGTGCCTCCCGTAATCGTGACGATGTTGATCGCGTTGGGCTGGAGGCCCGACGCGAACTGCCGCCACGCCACGTACACGTCGCCCGAGACCGGGTTGACGGCAATGGCGGCCCCCTGACTGACTTGCTGCGCGCTCGTGCTGAGCGCCACCGGCGAGCTCCAGCTCGCGCCGCAGTCGCTGGATCGCGCAAGGTAGACCGTGGCCGCCTGCGACGGCGACGTGGCGAACACGGAGTAGGCGACGTAGACATTGCCCGCAGGCACCGTCTGGGGGACCAGTCCGCCGCCCTGGGGAACCGACAGCGTGCAGGTCGAGGTGCCCCGAGGGATGTCCACCGCCATCGCCGGTTTGTCGACGAAGGCGTTGGCGCTCGTGGAAGCGACCTTCACCGCGTCGATGTACCGGATCGGGTCCTTCGACTGCGTCGCGTCGCCGTTTTCCTTGTTGTTCAAGTCCATCAAGCGGGCGACAAAAAGAGCTCCTTCGGTGGGCGTTCCGCTTGCCGGGCGGTTGAACGCGATCCCCGCGTAATAGAAGAGCCCGGCCGTGCCCGCTCGCACGACCGGATCGGCGGCCGCGCCGAAGGCTCCGACGCTCGCCCGAAAAGCCGCGCTCTCCGGCGACGACTGGTCCTGGGGATACCCCGGCAACAGCGTGCTCTGCCACGTCTGTCCGCCGTCGAAGGACTTGAACAGGCCGAGCCAGGCGTCTCCGGCGTACTCTTCGTCGTCGGGATTGACGCTCGGGAACGGCAAGTCGACCGTCCGATAGTCATTCGCCCCGGCCACCAGATGCAGGGCGTTTCGCGTCGAGAACGCCGCGGACGGCTCATTCTGTCTTTGTAGGAAGGGGTCGCCGCCCGGCCACCCGGTGCCCGACACCATGTTCACGTTCTGGCCGGGCTGCGGATTGACGCGCACGGGGTTCGCGCAGGCCGTCGTCGTCGAAAGGCTGACCCAGAAGCCGACCTTGAGCGGCCCCGGGCTCGACCAGACGATCGCCGCCGGGTTAGGACCCGCAACCGTAGGCGAGGCGAACATCGTGTCGCCGCTCGCCGTTGCCGTGGCGGATCCGGACTGTTTGACGTAGGACATCCAGGCCAAAGGGCTGCCGTTGATCGGAGCGCCGAAGACGTACCAGGTGAACGGCACGGCAAAGGCATTCGGGTTGTGGACCTTCCAGACGCGACTGACCGCGGGATCGTCCGAGCACTGCGCGGTCAACGTAAGGCTCGCGACCGGGGTCGGTGTCGGCGTCGGGGTCGACGTCGGTGTCCGAGTCGGCGTCGGAGTCGGTGTCCACGTCGGCGTCTTCGTCGCGGTCGCCGTTCTTGTCGGTGTCGGAGTCTTCGTCGCGGTCGCCGTTCTTGTCGGTGTCGGAGTCGGGGTCGGCGTCTTCGTCGCGCTGGCCGTCTCGGCTGAAGTCGCGCCGGCCGCCAGCAGTAAGGCAAGAACCAGCGGCCCGCACCCGTGGAGACTTCCCCCTAAGACTCGCTTTGTCCTGGTCACTCTCTCTCCTTCGCTCGGCGCAGAGAGCGACGAGCCCAGTGGCGCTACGGGTGATCCGAACCGAATGAGGAGAGCATACATTGGGAGCGACGACCGGCCGCGGATGCTCGCGATCGGCCAGCTTTTCGCCTATGCTATGGACCTATGGCAACCGACGTCATCATGCCCCAGATGGGCGAGTCGATCGCCGAGGGGACGATCACCAAGTGGCTGAAGAAGGTGGGCGACACCGTCAAGCGCGACGAGCCCATCTTCGAAATCTCGACCGACAAGGTGGACGCGGAAATCCCGTCCCCTGTCGCCGGCACGCTCATGGAGATCAAGGTTCCGGAAGGCCAGACGGTCGCGATCAACACCGTGGTCGCCCGGATCGGCGAGGCCGGCGAGGCCGCGGCACCGCAGCCGCCGGCCCCTGCCCCCCCGCCGCCCTCCGCGCCAAAGCCCGAGCCTCCCAGGGCGGCCGCCCCAGCTCCGGCCCCGGCCCCCGCCCAGCGAGCGGCCGCTCCCCCGCCGCCCCCCGCCGCCGCACCTGCGCCGGCGGCCGTTGCCAGCGAGGACAACGTCGAGTCGTTCGAAGAGCGGGTCCGGACGCGCTCCTCACCGCTCGTGCGCAAGATCGCGGCCGAGCATGGCGTGGACATCCGCGCGATCGAGGGGACGGGCATCCACAACCGCGTCACGAAGAACGACATCCTCTCGTTCATCGAGAACCGCCAGGCGGCCCCCGCCGCCGCAGTGGCTACCGGCCCGCGGCCGGCGCCCGCTCCGGCTCCCGAGCCCGCAAGGCCCGCCCTCTCGGTCACGGACCGCGACGAGGTCGTCGCGATGACGAAGATCCGCAAGATCACGGCCGAGAACATGACGCTCTCCAAGCGCACCTCGGCCCACGTCACCACGGTCTTCCAGGTGGACTACACGAACGTCGCCCGGCTCCGCGAGCAGCACAAGGACGCCTTTCTGGCGGCCAACGGCGTCAAGCTGACTTACCTGCCATTCATCTTCCGCGCCGCGATCCAGGCCCTGAAGGAGTACCGGCAGGTCAACGCCTCGATCGACGGCGACAACATCGTCTACCACCGGGACGTCCATCTGGGCATGGCCGTGGCGCTCGACTGGGGCCTGATCGTTCCGGTCATCAAGAACGCGGACGAGAAGTCCATCGTGGGCCTCGCCCGCGCAACGCAGGACTTAGCCGAGCGGGCGCGGACCAAGAGGCTGAAGCCCGAGGAGATCCAGGGCGGGACGTTCACCGTGACGAACCCGGGCGTGTTCGGCTCGCTCTTCGGCACGCCGATCATCCCGCAGCCCCAGGTGGCCATCCTCGGCGTCGGAACGATCGAGAAGCGGCCCGTGGTCGTGACCGACGAGCGCGGCAACGACGCTCTCGGCATCCGAACCTGCGGCTACCTGGCCCTCTCCTTCGACCACCGCTTGATCGACGGAGCCGACGCCGACAAGTTCATGGCCAGCGTCAAGAAGACGCTCGAGAAGGGCGAGTTCGATCTCGGGTAGGCCTCGCCCGCGGCTGCGCGGGGCCTTCGCTCTCTTCCTTCTGGCGTTCGCGGTGCGGTTCGGCGCGGCCGCGGCTCTGGGCCTGTCCGAGCCCCACTTCGCAGACGCCCGCGCTTACCTCGCCGCAGCCGAGACGCTGGCCCGGACGGGCACCTACCCCGACCGGACCGACGCCTACTTCTTCCGGCCGCCCGCCTATCCCGTCTTCCTCGCGGCCGTCACACTGGGACATCCCGAGCGCATCGCTCTGGCCAAGGCCGCGGGAGCCGCGTCGGGCGCGCTCGTGCCGCTCCTGCTCGCCGCGCTGGCGGCGCGTCTCTTCGGCAGCCCGGGAATCGCCGCCCTCGCAGGCGTCGGGGCAGCGCTCGACCCCTCCCTGATCCTGCTCGCCTCCGACATCCAGAGCGAGGCGATCTTCGTGCCGCTTCTTCTGGCCTCCGGCCTCGCCCTGCTGGGAGCGGCCGATCGACCTTCGCCGCTTCTGGCCGTCGCGGCGGGAGCCCTGCTCGGTGCGGCCGCGCTGGCGCGGCCCTCGGCTCTTGCGGTCGCTCCGCTCCTGGCCGCCCCCTTCGTCGATCGGCGGTGGGAAGCGCGCATGCGCGTTCGCCTCGCCGGGTCGGCCCTCCTCGGCCTGGCGCTCGCCCTGGTTCCCTGGACGGCGCGCAACGCCCTGCGCTTCCACGAGCTGATCGTCGTCAGCGATTCGGCGGCCGCGGCGTTCTACGACGGCAACTCGGATCGGACTCTCGGCCTCTACGAAGCCCGAACGCGCCAGGAGCTCGAGCAACGGCTCGCCGCCATGGACGCTCACAAGCTGGAATTCCTCGCTTCCCTGCCGCCGGCCGTCGCGGCCTCGCCGAGCGCCCGTTCGCGGGCCCTGGAGCGGCTCGCCCTCGCGGAGCTCACGGCCGATCCCGGCAGGGCGGCGAAGCTGTACCTGCGCAAGGTCTGGGAGTGGTGGCGGCCCTATCCGTCTCCCCTCTACTGGCCCTGGCCGGCGGTCGCCGGCGTGGGCCTGCTCAACGCCGCCCTCTATGCCCTCGGGGGAATCGGCCTGGCCCGAGCCAGCCGGCGCGGAGCCGCGCGTTTTGCGCTCGCCTTCCTCCTCGTGGCGATGGTCTTCCACGTGGCGTTCATCGTGGTGTTCCGCTACCGCGTCCCGTTCTGGGACCCCGTCCTCCTGCTCTACGGGGCCTCCGCCGCCGGCCGTACACTGGCTCCGTGGAGGCGACCCTGACGGTGGAGCCGGTTCCCCGGCTCGGCTCCCGCGCTTTGCTCCTCCTCTGGGCCGCTGCGCTGGCAATTCGCCTGGCCGCCGCGTCCTACGGCGGTCTCGGCCAGAGCCGCTTCGGAGACGCGCGCTACGACATCGCGACGGCGAGGGCCATCGTCGAGACCGGGCACTACCCTGCCAGGACGAAGGCCATCCTTCACCGCCCACCCGGCTACCCGTTCTTCCTCGTCGCCGCGAGCCTCGGCCATCCGGAACAGATCGCCCGCGACAAGATCGCGAGCGCCGCGGCCTCGGCCCTGGCCGCGCCCCTCCTCGCGGCCCTCTCGGCGCGCCTCTTTCGCAGGCGAGGCCTGGCCCTCGCAACCGGAGCCGCCGCGGCCGTCCATCCCGGCTTCCTTGCGATCGGCGCCGACGTCATGACGGAGACCACCTTTCTCCCTCTCCTGCTCTTGGCCGGACTCTTCCTGCTCGCCGCCACCGATCGCCCCTCCTCGACCCTGGCTCTCGGGGCCGGCTTCCTGTTGGCCCTGGCAGCGCTGACGCGGCCGTCGGCCCTCGTGATCGCGCCCCTGCTCGCGGCGCCCCTGGCTGACCGGCGCTGGCCGATGCGGGCCCGGGTGCATCTGGCCGCCGCCGCGGTCTTCGCGTTCGCGCTGGGTCTCGTCCCATGGACCGTCCGCAACGTCCTCGTGTACCACGAGGTGCTTCCCTTCGGCCCGGAGGGCAGCGCGCCTTTCTTCGACGGTAACTCCAAGTGGGCAAACCGCATGTACGAGGTGGAGGACCGCCAGGACATCGCCCCGCTCGCCCTCGCGATTCAGCAGGACAAGCTCGAGCGCCTCAAGTCGCTGGACCCCTCGGTGCTCGCATCGCCTTCACGCCGCTCCCTCGCTCTCGTACGTTTCGCTCTCGACGACCTCCAGGCGGACCCCGCCGGCGCACGGCGGCTCTACCTCCGCAAGATCTGGCATTGGCTGCGGCCCTACCCCACCCTCTTCTGGGGCCTGCCGATCGTCATCGGGCTCGGGGCCTTGTACACGGCCCTCTATGTGTTCTCGGCGATCGGGTTCGCGCGGGCGCCCCGCCGCGGCACGGTGCTCTTCGCCGCGGCCGTGCTCGCGCTCTCGATGGCCCTCCACGTGGCCCTCCTCGTCCTCTGGCGCTACCGCATTCCCTACGCGGATCCGATCCTGCTTCTCTTCGGGCTCTTCGGCGCGTTCGATACACTGGGAAGGCGATGGGCACAGCCGTCCTGACCCGGGCGCCGGTCCGCGCCTCGTGGCTGGGCCGCCTCGACTACGACGCGGCGCTCCGCCTCCAGGCGGAGGCCGCCCGGCGCGTCGCAGCGGGAGGCCCGGAAGAGCTGCTTCTGCTCGAGCACGAGCCGGTGTTCACGCTGGGACGCAACGCGTCTCCGGCCGACATCCTGTTCACGCCCGAGCGTTGCGGCGCGCTCGGTATCGCGGTGCGCGAAGCCGATCGCGGCGGCAAGGTGACGTACCACGGCCCGGGCCAGCTCGTGGGCTACCCGGTCCTCGACCTGGCGCCGGACCGCAGGGACGTCAAGCGCTACGTGACGGACCTCGAGGAGGTCCTGATCCGGGTGCTCGACGATCACGGCGTCGCGGCCGGACGCTCCGCGCTGCCCGAGCGCGTCACGTCCGTGTGGGTCGGCAACGACAAGATCGCGGCGATCGGGGTGCACCTCTCCCGGTGGGTCACGACGCACGGCTTCGCGCTGAACGTCACCGACGAGGCTCTCGAGGGCTTCCGGGGCATCGTGCCGTGCGGCATCACCGACGGCGGCGTCACGTCCATGGAGCGCGTGCTCGGACGCGCGCCCGCTCTGCGCGGCGTCGCCGGACGGGTCGTGGCGCGATTTGCCGAGATCTTCGGCCGCGAGATAATGGACGTCTCGTGAGCACCCATCTCCCCACGGTTGCGCCGGCTCCCGGCGGCCCGCTGCGCCTCGCGCGGCCCGAGTGGCTCAAGGTCCGCGCTTCCACGACCGGTGAGTACGAGCAGGTCCGCGCCATGATGCGGCGCCTCTCCCTCGTCACGGTCTGCGAGGAGGCTCGGTGCCCCAACATTCACGAGTGCTGGGCGCGGGAACAAACCGCGACGTTCATGCTGATGGGCGACGTCTGCACGCGACATTGCGGTTTTTGCGCCGTCGGAAAGGGCAAGCCCGGCTCCCTCGATCCCGAGGAACCCGCGCGCGTCGCCGAGGCGGCGGCGGAGCTCCGCCTCTCCCATGTCGTCGTCACTTCGGTCAACCGCGACGACCTGCCGGACGGGGGCGCCGCGCACTTCGCCGCGACGATCGCCGCGATCCGCCGGCGCCTGCCCGAGGCGAAGGTCGAGGTCCTCATCCCCGATTTCTGCGGCAGCCGGGAGGCCCTCGAGACCGTCCTGGCCGCCGGGCCGGACGTCCTGAACCACAACACCGAGACGGTGCCCCGCCTCTACCGGCGGGTCCGGCCCGACGCCCGCTACGCGCAGACCCTCGAGCTGCTGGCGCGGGCGGACGCTCTGCGCCGCGAGGGGCGCGCGTCGTGGAGGACGAAGTCCGGGCTCATGGTCGGCCTCGGCGAGACGGAGGACGAGGTCCTGGCGACTCTCCGGGATCTCAAGGGCGCCTCCTGCGACATCGTCACGATCGGGCAGTACCTGCAGCCCTACGAGAAGCGGCTGCCGGTCGAGCGTTACTACGCGCCCGAGGAGTTCGCTCGCCTGCGCGAGGCCGGCGAGGCCCTTGGATTCTTCCGCATCGAGGCAGGGCCCCTCGTGCGCTCCTCGTACCACGCGCGGCGGGCGCTCGCGTCGTGATCCCGACTCTGCTTCTCGTCTCGGGGCTCCTCGCCCAGATCTCGGGAGCCGTCCCGCTTTCCAAGAAGGAGGCGGACTACCCCGAGACCCTCAAGATGGCCCAGAAGCAGGGCAACGTGCTCCTGATCGCGCGCATGGACCGCCAGGGCAGGCTCCAGAACGTCTCTCCCGTGGCCGCGAGCGACCAGGGCTTCATCGATCCGGCCCTGGCGGCGGTCGCGACCTGGCGGTTCAAGCCGGCGATGAAGGACGGAAGCCCCATCGAGATCGCCGCCAACCTGAGTCTGCGTTTCCGCCTCCAGCTCACGGGCAAGAAGGGCAATCTGCCCCGGCCCATGCTCGGAGACCTGTCGGTGTCGCCCGCCGACCAAGCCGGAAAGGCGACGGCTCCCGAGGGCTTTCCGGTCCGGCGCGGAGCCGATCCGAAAATCGCCGTCGAATCCCTGCTCGACGTCGGCCTGAATCCCTCGGCCCACACCGTCCCGCTGAGCGTCGAGGCCTGGTCGCCCTCCGGGCGCCGCGTCACCGTCTACTCCGACAGCCTGCTCGTCCCGGCCAACGCGACCGAGCTCAAGGTCTCCTTCAGCGTCCCGGTCGCGGCCGATTGGGAGGATGGCGTCTGGATCCTGCGCTTCTTCCTCTCCGGCGAGGACGCCGGCGGCGGCCAGTTCTGGCTGGCCAAAGACCCCAGCAAGTTCGACTTCGCGGCGAAGATGCCCAAGCCGAAAGCGGGGCGCAAGAGCTGATCCGCGTCGGGACGGCCGGCTGGTCCTACGAAGACTGGGAGGGCATCGT
>Ga0335082_10010523_pt1 | contig 10038 bp, 9 predicted proteins | sample Lox_Sample_41_FD_206718 | JGI IMG/M metagenome (GOLD analysis project Ga0335082, IMG submission 206718) | Soil microbial communities from Loxahatchee National Wildlife Refuge, Florida, United States - Lox_Sample_4.1 | ecosystem: Environmental > Terrestrial > Soil > Wetlands | place: USA: Florida...
TCTCGACCGGCCTCATCCCCGCCGCCCGCACGCGCTTCCAGCGGGCGCTCGGCATCGCCGATTCGCCCGAGCTGCTCGCCGAGGACATCTGGCGCAAGGCGAAGGGCGAGACCGATCGCGCCATCGTTGACGCCGTCGCGCGCGCTGCGGGGCCGACGATCGAATGGCTGGCCGACCGGCACGGCGTCGCGTTCAGGCTCGTCGAGGGGTTCCTGTATCCGGGACACTCCGTGCTGCGCATGCACGGCACCCCGCACCGCACCGGCCGGGAGCTCGAGGATGCGCTGCTCGCCGCCGCTGGCCGGCTGGGCATCGACATCGTGACGAGCGCGGTGGCGACCGACCTGTACGCCTCGAGCGACGGCCGCGTCGCGGCGGTTCGCTTTTCGCGTCCCGACGGCGCGGTGGAGACCGTCGGGTGCGAAGCGCTCGTGCTCGGCTGCTGCGGCTTCGGCGGCGACAAGGAGATGGTCCGGCGGCATATCCCGGAGATCGCCGACGCCGAGTTCTGGGGCCACGTCGGCAACAAGGGGGACGCGATCAAGTGGGGGCGCGCGCTCGGCGCGGCGATCGCCGATCTTGGCAGCTACCAGGGTCACGGCGCCGTCGCCACCCCGTACGGCAATCCCGTCAACTGGGGGCTTCTCACGAACGGCGGCTACCAGGTCAACCTGCTCGGCCAGCGTTTCTCGAACGAGGTTCGCGGATACTCCGAGCAGGCGGTCGAAGTCATCGCGCAGCCGGGGCGCGTCGCGTGGAACATCTTCGACGAGCTGCGCGAGCAGCCGATCCTGGGCTTCACCGACTATCAGCAGATCCAGGCGCTCGGCGGCGTCAAGAAGGCGCCGACGCTGCGGGCCCTCGCCGCGCTCGTTGGCCTTCCGAGCGATGCGCTCGAGCAGACGAACGCCGCGGTCGACGCGCTGCGCGCCGGCGCTCCGGAGGATCGCTGGGGCCGCAGCTTCCGCGACAGCCCTCCGCTCGCGCCGCCGTTCTGCGCAATCAAGGTCACGGGCGCGCTGTTCCACACGCAGGGCGGCCTCGTGATCGACCCGACCGCCCGCGTCCTGCGCGTGGAGGGAGCGCCGCTGCCGAATCTCTTCGCGGGCGGCGGCGCGGCGCGGGGGCTCTCGGGTCCCTCGAACTGGGGCTACTTCTCCGGGGGCGGTCTCCTGAGCGCAACCACCCTCGGACGCATCGCGGGCGAAAACGCAGCGCGATGCGCGCAGTGACGCCGCGCTATCTCGGGCGCTTCGCCGTTTCCTCGTGCGCGGCCGCGGCGGCGAGCATCGCGTGCAGCATGGCGCGCTTGGGCACCTGGGGTTTCGGATAGCACGCGCGGCTCTGCGTGAGCTTCAGCGCGAGCAGCGCCTCGACGAGCTTGTAGGTGAGCGGTCCCGGGTTGATGAGCGGCACCGGCAGGCGCTTGGCGAGCCAGCCCGCGGCCTGGTGCATCGTGGTGGATCCAAGGCACACGACGTCGGCACCGTCCTCCTCGACGCAGCGCAGGCACGTTTCGAGCATCTTGGGGAACGCGCTTTCCTGCTTGCCGTCGAGCAGCGCGTCGAAGTCCGGCGGAATGTCGAAGGAGCGCACCGAGGCGCAGTGGCCCCCGAGTCCGGACTCCGCGATCGCCTTCCGGTAGCGCACGATCGCCGGCGGCCACTGGGCGAGGATGGAGAACTTGGTGCCGAGCGTCAGCGCGAACAGCATCGACGCCCGGCCCGGCGACACCACCGGGATGTCGAGCACGGAGCGCAGCGCCGCCATGCCCGAATCGCTCATCGTGTCGATGCACACCGCGTCGTAACCCTCGTCCTCGGCGTCGACGCCCGCCTCGAAGATCGCGAGATCCATGAGCGTCCAGTCGTGCGGGCTCATGAAGGAGGTCGGGCCGGCCTTGACCGGGCGGAAGTGAAATTCGCTGTCCGAGTCCAGACGCACCGCGGCGAGCTGCTCGCGCCGGCGCGCGATGCCCGGCTCGTCGAGGGCGAAGGGGACGATGACGAGAATCCTGGACATCTACTCGCCTCCGTTTCCGGCCCGCTGCGCGGCGCCGAGCATCGCATCGATCATCTCGCTCCGCGGCGCGAGCGGCTGCGGGAAAGCCTTGCGGCTGTGCCGCAGGCCGAGCGCAAGCGCCGCCTCCGCGAGCTTGTAGGTGAGCGGGCCGGGGTTGATCACCGGAACCGGGAGGCGCGCGGCGAGATAGCCGTGGGCCTGGTGCATCGTCGTCGAGCCGAGCAGGATCACCTCGGCGCCGTCCTCCGCGATGCACGCGCGCGCCGCTTCGAGCAGGAGCGGGAACACCTCGTCCTCCTTGCCGGCGAGGAGCGTGCGGTTGTCGGGCGTCACGCCGATCGAGCGGATCGAGGCGCAGCGCGCGCCGAGCCCGAGCTCGGCGATCGGCTTGCGGTACAGCTGCCGCCAGCGCTCCCACATGATGAGGATGGAGAAGCGTTCGCCCAGCATCAGCGCCACCAGCATCGAGGCGCGGCCCGGACCGATGACCGGGATGTCGAGCACCGATCGCGCCGCAGCCAGCCCCGAATCGCTCATGGTGTCGATGCATACCGCGTCGTAGCCTTCGTGCTGCGCGCCCTTGCACGCGTCCAGGATCGAAATATCGGCGAGGACCGAGTCGTGCTCGCTCGTATAATTGGCGGGCGCGGCGCGCACCGCCCGGAAATGGAACTCGATGTCGGGGCCGAGCTTCACCGCCTCGAGCTGTGCTTCGCGTGCGCGCCGGTTCTCGGCGCTCATCGGGAACGGAACGACGACCAGCACCCTAGCCACGGATTTCGCCCCTTTTTGCCGCATGCGCAGCGACCAGCCCCGCACGCTGTTCGAGAAGATCTGGAACCGCCACGTCGTGTTGCGGCGCGACGACCTTTGCCTGCTCTACGTCGACCGGCACATTATCCACGACGGTTCGTTCCACGCCTTCGCGAAGCTCGCGCACCGCGGCATTCCGCTGCGGGCGCCCCGTCAGACCTTCGGCACACCCGACCACTACGTGCCGACCGTGAGCCGGTCGCCGGGCGACGCGCCGACGCCGGAGATCCGGCAGATGGTGGAGACCTTTGCGGCCAACGTCGCCGCGCACGCGGTGACCGCGTTCCAGCTCGATGATGAGCGACAGGGCATCGTGCACATCGTGGGTCCCGAGCAGGGCATCACGTTGCCGGGGTTCGTGCTGGTGTGCGGCGACAGCCACACGTCGACGCACGGGGCGCTCGGCGCCTTCGCGTTCGGCATCGGACAGTCCGAGAATGAGCACGTCCTCGCCACGCAGACGCTCTGGCAGGCGCCGCCGCGGACGATGCGCATCGCGGTCGAGGGTCACCGCCCGCAAGGCGTGAGCGCCAAGGACGTGATCCTTGCGATCATCGCGAAGATCGGCGCCGGCGGCGCGAGCGGCCATGTCATCGAGTACTCGGGGCCGGTGCTGCGCGCGATGAGCATCGAGGAGCGGCTCACCGTGTGCAACATGTCGATCGAGGCGGGCGCGCGCGCCGGCATGGTAGCGCCCGACGACACCACCTTCTCCTACCTTGCCGGACGGCCGTTCGCGCCGCACGGCGCGCTCTGGGATGCCGCGCTCGCCGATTGGCGCGGCCTGCCGAGTGATCCCGCGGCACGCTTCGATCGCGAGGTGAGCCTCGATGCGGCCACGCTCGAGCCGATGGTCACCTGGGGCACGAGCCCGGAGCACGCGCTGCCGATCGGTGCGGCGGTGCCGGACCCGGGGAATGCGAAGGAAGCCGCGCGGCGGCAGACGATGACGCGGGCGCTCGAGTACATGGGCCTCGCGCCCGGAGTCAGGCTCGAGGGCCTGCCGGTCGACCGGGTCTTCATCGGCTCCTGCACCAACAGCCGGATCGAGGATCTCCGTGCGGCGGCGGCGGTCCTGCGCGGGCGCAAGACGCGCGTACCGGCGATCGTCGTCCCGGGCTCGGGCCTCGTCCGCAGACAGGCCGAGGCCGAAGGCCTGGACGAGGTATTCCGGAGTGCAGGTTTCGAGTGGCGGTACGCGGGCTGCTCGATGTGCGTCGGCATCAACGGCGACCTCGGCCGCCCGGCGGAGCGCATCGCGTCGACCTCCAACCGCAACTTCGAGGGACGACAGGGGAAGGGGGTGCGCACCCACCTGATGAGTCCCGCGATGGCGGCCGCCGCGGCAGTGGCCGGGCGCCTCACCGACGTGCGCAAGCTCGGGGACTAGGAGCCGTGGCAGCACAGTTCACATCGCTCACGGCCGTCGCGGCCCCCTACGAGGGGGTCAACGTGGACACCGACCAGATCGTCCCCGCCCGCTTCCTCAAGGTCGCGCGGGGCGCTGGCTACGGGCGGCTCCTCTTTCACGACCTGCGCTTCTTCGAAGACGGCACCGAGAACCCGGCATTCGTGCTCAACCGCGAGCCCTACCGCACGGCGCAGATCCTCGTCGCCGATGCGAACTTCGGCTGCGGCTCCTCGCGCGAAGCGGCCGCCTACGCGCTCTACGACCAGGGATTCCGCAGCGTCATCGCACCGAGCTTCGGCGACATCTTCTTCGGCAACTGCCTGCAGAACGGCATCGTGCCGGCGCGGCTACCCGAGGCGACGTGCGCGCGGCTGCGGCGGATGCTCGCCGAGCGGCCGGGCACCCGGCTCACGGTGGACCTCGGCCGCCTCCGCGTGACCGAAGAGGACGCCACCGCGCACGAGTTCTCCGTCGGGGCGTTCTTCCGCGAGATGCTGCTGCAGGGCACCGACGAGGTCGGCCTCACGCTCTCCCTCGTGAACGAGATCGAGGCCTTCGAGCGCGCTTACGCCGCGGAAGCGCCCTGGTCGGTGCGCTGAGCCCGCCAGGCGTCAAGGATTTCGGCACCGGTCGCGGGCCACACGCCGGGGCGGCTCATGAGGTGCGCGAGCGCGCTCTCCAGCGCGCCGATGCGGTACGGCTGCCCGATGATCCAGGGGTGCAGCGAGATCGCCATGATTCGCCCGCCCTGCGAGCCCGCTTCCTCGTAGAGCGCATCGAAGTGATCGACGAGCTGATCGCGGAACTCGTCCTCGCGGTGATGGTTGTTGACGAGGATCGCGTAGTCGTCGATCTCGGCCGGGTGCGGCATCGAATGGATGGTCCGGCCGCCGGCCCGCATCGAGTAGGGCATGTCGTCGTTCGCCCAGTCGCAGACGTAGTCGATCCCGGCCTCGGCGAGCAGGTCGAGCGTCGCGCGCGACTCGGACCTTGCAGGCGAGAGCCAACCCCGCACCCGCTGTCCGGACACTTCACTCAGCGCCGCGAGGCTCTTCGCCACCAAGGCCTTCTCCTCCGCGAGCGCTAGGCCGCCATGGTGCAGGTGGTCCATATCGAGGCCGTGCCCAATGATCTCCCACCCGCGCGCGGTGCACTCGTTCACGAGGGCGGGGTAGCGGACCGCGACCGCCGCGTTCACGGCGACGCTCGCGCGCATACCGCGGTCGTCGAGCGCGTTCATCACGCGGAAGATGCCCACACGGTTGCCGTAGTCGCGCAGCGTGTAGTGGCGAAGATCGGGGTACGCGGTCACGAGCGCGCCGGGGGGTTTGAACGGGTGCCCCTTCATGTCGAGCGGAAACCACTCGAGCGCCGCGACGACCCATAGCGCCACTCGCGCACCGTTCGGCCAGGCGACCTTGGCGCGGCGAGGCAGGATCGACCAGCCGTAGCGCTCGTGGTCCATGCCGTAGCGCCGGCGCGGGTACTTCAGGTAGTCGTCAGGAACGCTCATTTGCCCCCAAGAGCCGGTTACGGCGCCTCGCCGACGGGGTGCGCAGCCGCAGCGAAGGCGTCGTAATAGCGCTCGATGAAATGGCGAGCGATCTCGCGGCCGGTGGCGAGCCACACGCCGTCATGGGCGCTGATGTGGTGCAAGGCGTCTTCGAAGGCCTTGATGCGGTGAGGCGAGCCGACGAGATAGGGGTGCAGCGGAATGCACATGACCGTTCCCGACCTCTCGCCTTCGGCGTAGAGACGGTCGAACTGCCGCTTGAGGATGTCGCCGTAGCGGCGCGGCGACACGAGGTTGACGTTGTAGGCGATCACGTCGTTCATCTCGAGCGAGTACGGGATGCTCGCGAGCCGGCCCTTCGCCACCTTGACCGGCCCGGGCTGGTCGTCGTGGAACAGGTCGCAGACGTAGGTGAGGCCCATCTCCGCCACGAGCTCGAGCGTGCGCTCGGTATAGGTGAGCGCCGGCGCGAGCCATCCATCGAGCTTCTGCCCGGTGTGCTTGCGGATCGCCTCCATCGAGTCGTGGATCAGCTCCCGCTCCTGGTCCTCGCTCATCCCGAAGACGTAACGCGTGTTGTACGTGCCGTGGGAGTAGAACTCCCACCCGCGCGCCGAGCACGCCTCGATGACTTCGGGATGGTGGTCGCAGACCGCGACGTTCAGGGACACGCTGCCGCGCACGCCGCAGCGGTCCATCGCCTCCAGCATGCGCCAGAAGCCGGCGCGATTGCCGTAGTCGCGGGCCGAGTAATTGAGGACGTCCGGCACCGGGCGAGGCCACGCCGTTCGCACCGGGTTCGGCGGCGGCTCGAGTTCGTAGAACTCGATGTTCGGCGCCACCCAGAACGCGACCCGCGCGCCGCCGGGCCACTCGATCCGCGGCCGCCGCGCGTACGGCAGATAGTCGTAGAGGCCCGGGTCCCGCTTCATCGCTCGGCGGGTTCGTACGCGCGCATGAACTCGAGCACCTCCGCGAGCGGGATCACGTCCGCGTACTTCAGCGCCATGTCGTAGAGGTTCGCGAAGTGCGGGCTCTCGTGCTTGTCGGCCACGCACTCTTCCGGGACGATCGTCCGGTAGCTGCGCGAGAGGCTGTCCACCACCGTCGCACGCACGCAGCCAGAGGTCGAGCCGCCGGTGACCACTACCGTGTCGATGTGGTGGAAGTTGAAGATCGACCCGAGGTTGGTCTCGTGGAAAGCCGAGGCCATGCGCTTGTTTACGACGATGTCGCGGCTGCGGTCGATCTCCAGCCGGTCGTCGAACTCGGCGCGGCGCGAGCCGACCTTGATGTTCTGCAGCGAGTCCGGGGTGTCCGACCTCGTTCCCCACACGCCGCAGTCCTCGCCCGATGCGAGGTACGCGACGTAGGTCCATACCACCGGGCAGCGCTTCTCGCGGAACAGCCGGGCGAGCTGGTTCACGTAGTCCATCTGCCGCGGGTCGGTCTCGTACGCGGTCGCGAACTCCCCGATCGCGGTGTACGCCTTCTGCAGGTCGATGTTGACGAGCGCCGGTCGCCTACCGAAGCCGAAGCGCCGGCGGGTCGGGCGGGCCTTGACCTCCTCGAACAGCTGCCGCGCCGTCTTGTCCGAATGCTCCACGGCGTCCCTCAGGCGGTGTCCTGGATCTGCTTGAACGTGCCGGGCCCGAGGATCTCGTTGGCGAGTCGCTCCGCAGTGGGCTGGGTCAGCCTGCGGAGCTCGGCTTCGTCGAGCACCACCACCGCGTCGGGGCCGTTGATCTCGGCCCATTTCTTGTGATCGCCGTCGAGCCGCTCCTTGAGCAGCGGATACCACTTTCTCGCCTCGAGCTCGAGGAACAGCTCCTGCATCATCTGCTGCTGCTCGGGCTTGAAGCGGTTCCAGGTGCGCTGCGCAATGACCACCTTGTCGAAACCGAGGCCGAACTCGTTCTTGATCCAGAACTTGACGACCTCGAAATACTTCATGGTCACGACCAGCGTGTTGAGGTTCACCTGGCCGTCGACCACCCCCTGCTGCAGTGCCGTGTAGACCTCGTTGAATGCCATCGGCACGGGGTTCGCGCCGACCGCCTTGATGCTCTCGATGATGCCCTCGATCGGGCCGCCGCGGATCTTCTTGTTCCGGACGTCGGCCCATGCAGCGGGTTTGCTCTTGACCTGCAACCCGAACGAGCCGGCGCGCCCCAGGCCGAGCATATGCACCTTGTACTTCGCCTCGAGCGCCTGGGAGAGCTTCGGGCGCAGCGGGCCGTTGATCACGCGCGCGGCGTGCTCGTAGTCCCGGAAGAGGTTCGTCGCGTAGAAGAGGTCGAACTCGCGCATCCCGGTGTAGGCGCCGTGGTAGCCGTCGAGCGTTCCCAGGGCCACCCCGTTCAGCAGCGTCTGCTCGCCGCCGAGCGTGCCCCAGAACGTCTCGCACACGATCTCCCCGTTGGTGCGCTTGCGCACCTCGTCCCAGAACTCCTGCATGACGATGTTCGCGAGGTACCCGGCGTTGCTCGCGTTGGCGTAGCGCAGCTTGACCTGCGCGCGGGCCGGCCTGGAGAGCCCGACCTGGGACACGATCGCAGCGGCGCCGATCGCCTTCACTGCCGTCCTTCTTCTCAGATCAGCCGCCATGCGGGAGCCCCTTTCATTTCGCTGGATAGAAGAGCTGGGGGACGAACAATGTAAGCGCAGGGACGTAAGTGATCAACAGGAGCACGACCAGCAAAGCCCACACGTACGGCACCGCAGCACGGAAGATCCGCATCACGTCCACGCCGGTGATCGCCGACAGCACCATCAGGTTCAGGCCGATCGGCGGCGTGATCATGCCGATCATCAGGTTCAGCACCATCACGACACCGAACTGCACCTCGCTCACGCCCATGCCGGCAAGCCAGGGAAAGACGATCGGCGCCAGGATGAACATGATCGGCACGAGCTCCATGAACATGCCGAGGACGAGCATCAGCAGGTTGACGAGGACGAGCACGGCGTACACGTTGTTCGAGAGCGCGAGCATCCCGGTCGTGAGGAGCTCGCCCAGCCGTTCCTGCACCGCGAGCCAGGCGAATATCTGCGAGGCGGCGACGGTGAGCATCACCAGCGCCGAGGACAGCGCGGCGCTCCCGGCCGCACGGATGATCGCGGCCATGGAGGTGTTCCGGTAGACGGCCAGACCGAGAAACAGCGTGTAGCCGACGGCGATCGCCGCCGATTCGGTCGGGGTGGCGATGCCGGCGACGATGCTGCCGACGATCACGAGCGGCGCCACGAGCGCGAGGACGCCGTCGCGCATCGCCGCGGCCCGCTCCCCGGCCGTGGCCTTCCGTTCGCGCGGATAGTCGCGCCGCTTGCACACCCACCAGGTCACGACGAACATCGCCATGAACATCAGCGTGCCGGGAACGATGCCGGCCAAGAACAGCTGTCCGACCGAGACGTTGATGATCGAGGCGAGCAGCAGGAACGCGATCGAAGGCGGAATGATCGGTCCGACCGTGGCCGCAGCCGCGATCACCGCGCAGGAGAAGTCCTCCGGGAACCGGCGCCGCTTCATCTCGGGAACCAGCACCGTGCCGGTCGCCGCCGCGTCGGCGACGGCCGAGCCGGAGATCCCGGACATGAGGAAGTTGGCGACCACGCCGACGTTCGCGAGCCCGCCGTGCATGTGGCCGACGATCACGGCGGCGACTCGCACCAGCCGCTGCGTCACCCCGCATACGTTCATCAGCTCGCCGGCGAAGATGAACAGCGGCACCGAGACCAGCACGAAGCTGTCCAGCCCGACCGTCATCTGCTGTGCGAACAGCGCGAACGACGTCGGTGTGTCGGTGAGCTGCGACAGCGCGATGTAGGCGAAGCAGGCGAGGGCGATCGCCCACGCGATCTCCATGCCGAGCAGCGTAAAGACGAGCAGCACCACCAGCATCGCGGCGAGCATCATGCCGCGGACCCTTGGGCGGCGCGGTATTGCGCAAGCGAACGTATCACGAGGCGCAGCTGGTAGAAGCCGATCAGGACGCATCCGACCGAGAGCGGCCAATAGCGCATCGAATCGGGCCACTGCGTCGCGAGCATGCGCGACCCGCGGTTCAGCTCGATCACCGGGATGTTGTGCCAGAAGAGGTAGCCGAGCATCACGAAGATCGACGCATGCATGAACATCTCGAGCCACACCCGCGCGAGCGGCGGCAGGCGATCGAGCAGGAAGGTGACGCGCAGGCTCTGGCCACGCTTGACTGCCACCGCGATCGCCAGGTACGAGACCCAGAGGAACGCCACGCGCGGCACCTCCTCCGACCAG
>Ga0335082_10010527_pt1 | contig 10036 bp, 6 predicted proteins | sample Lox_Sample_41_FD_206718 | JGI IMG/M metagenome (GOLD analysis project Ga0335082, IMG submission 206718) | Soil microbial communities from Loxahatchee National Wildlife Refuge, Florida, United States - Lox_Sample_4.1 | ecosystem: Environmental > Terrestrial > Soil > Wetlands | place: USA: Florida...
TAGGACAGCAGCGGCATCCCGATCCACAGCTCGGTCAGGATGTTCATCTCGACCGGGTCCAGGCCGGCCGTTGCCGCCGCGGCCACATGGCTGTCGCCGCGGTGCTCGCGGATCAGGCCGCAGGCCCACCACAGGCGGTGCACGGCATCGCGCGGCCGGCCGTCGGCGCGCCGGCCGCTGAACAGCGGGCGGCCCATGCCGTCGGCGGCGGCCGCGGCGTCGGCGAGCAGGCTCGCGACCTCGGCCGGGTCCTCGCCGGCCAGGACCTCCCGCAAGCTGGCGATCGTCGCCTCGTCGCGGGCCTGCGCCAGCCGGCCGGGCGGCACGGCGTTCCGCGCGGCTTCCCACACGGTAGCCACGAGGCCTGGCTCGAACCAGGCGAAAGCAGCCGCGACGACAGCCCCGGCCGGGTCGCCCAGGCAGGCGCCCCGCCCGCCGACGTAGCTGGTGAGGAAGTCCAGGCCCAGCCGGGCCAGCCGCTCGTTCGTCGTCCGGTTCCAGACCGCGTGCATGGCCACCGGCTCGCAGGCGTCGCGCAGCCGGCGCGCGGGACTGCCCCCGGTGACGGCCACGGGCAGCTCGGTGCCCTCCTGGCGAGGCACGAAGAAGGCAGCCACCGCATCGGCGTAGTCCACGATCACGCTCCTCGTACGGGGCTGACGGTCAGTTCGGCATGCGGGCCGCGCTACGCGATGAGCTACACGCCTTGCCTGAGTGCCGCTACCGCATCGGGGTAGTCGGCTAGCTGATAGGACTTATGTCCCGGCTCAGGCGGGCCGGAATAGGATTTGATCGTTGGCGGGTTCGGCATGATAGGCACGCTCAGGATCACTTGATAACCCGCATTTCGCCATGGGGCGAGCACGGGCTGATCCACCTTTTCCGACGGCCACTCGTGGTCAGGCAGGTAAACGCCGGCGAACTGCAAGCGGCCGCCCATCAGCTCACCCATGCCGTTGACAGTGCCAGGGGTGTTCTTCTGTGACGATGCACCCTGGTTGACCAGCAGCGGACCGCTGGCGGTCGAGGCCTGACTGACGTGGTTACCCGCCCAGTAGAGCCCGATAGCGTGATGGGCCTTCATCCACGCCAGCATGTTCGTGATGAACAACGGGTTGTCTTTACCGCCGAACGTATGGAAATCGAGTCCCCACTCCGGGATGATGATCGGCTTACCCGTGGCGTGTGAAAATGCAGCCATCCAATTCAGGCCGCCCGGCTCGGTGGTAAGGATTTGCTGCCACTTTCCCTCGTGATCGAGCGCGCCAGACGCCGTGTGCAGGTACGTGCCCTTACTACCGCCGTACCAGTCGAAGATATCGGTTCCGATGTAGTCGACGTAAGCATTGCCAGGCCAGGCGTCGGCTACCGAGGTACCGGTGGGGTACACGGTCCACAGGAACTTGAAATGCTGACCGGGCACCGAGCGCATGGTGGTGACAATCTGCCGCCACGCGCGGATGTAGGCATCCGGGTCGGACGATGGCGCGCGACGCTCGCTCCATTCGTACCACGAGCCGTTCATCTCGCGGCCGAGGCCGATAATGGTATGGCTAAGGCCGTCCTTCACAAGCAATTCGCCAAGGTTACGGAACTTCGAGTTGTAGTCGCCCGCCGCGACCCCGGCGAAGCTCGGGCTTGTTTCCTCGAAATAGTCATCCGTTGTGTCGTTGCGGTCGCCTTTATTCAGAAGGGTCTCGATTTCGGGGTTTACCGCGACGGCTACGGGCGTGGATTTCGGCGGAGGATCACCTGATGATATCTTGATGCCTACCGCGACACCTGCTGCGGCAGCCAAGGCCACCACGACGATCAGGATAGGAAGCATCTTCCGCGGGACCTTCCTGACCGTGAGCATATCCTTCCTTACTGGCACCGTGAAACTCGTGCCACTCGGCTGGCTACCTACGGTCGATCGTACGTCAGCCTCGGCCTTCCCCTGTGACGTGGCGACCCGAGGCGCAGGCGGCGTCCGCGTTTCGGCCGGTTCGCTGGCCTTGTCCGGCACTGGGGGCTTTGCTGGCTCTTGCTCCGGCCGGCCGCTACGATCCGGGGTTGGGAGGGATGATGCCCAGCAGGCGACGCCGGCTCGACCCTGTGGGCCCGTTCGGCAATCCGGACGGGTCACGAGCCGACCTCGAGGATGTGATCAGCGAGTTCGTCGACTTCGGCGGCGACCCGGCCTATGGCCACCTCGCGACCCGCGCGAACGACTCCATGGTGCGGGTCATCGTGGGGAAACTCGGCGCCGGCAAGACCGTCTACCTGCGACGTCTTCAGGATTTCCAGGCACATCAGGACTCCGTGTATGCCGATGTGCCGCAGCAGAGCCTGCCGAAGACCGAAGTCGTGGTGAAGGCGTGCCAGTGGTTCTCGGACCGCGTCCTGGTCGAGAAGTGGATGCAGATCTGGGAGCGCGCGATCATGCGGTCGCTGGCCTCGCACCTGCTGTGCCGTCCCGAGCTGCGTCAGCAGTTGCGCGACGAGCAGGCCGACGAGATCGAGCATGCGTACGCGCGGCTGCTCGACGACTTCCGCCGCCCGCGGTCGATCTACAGCCAGGTGCGCGACATCATCAACCAGTGGCACACCGCCCACCAGCTGTCCGCGTACCTTGACGATCCGCTCTGGGACGACCTCGAGGACCTGCTCGGCGACGTGGTCGGCCAGTGCAAGCCGATCTACTTCTACCTCGACGCGCTGGACGAGGAGTTCAGCCACGCCCCGATGTACTGGCTGAAATGCCAGGAGGGCTTGTTCTACCAGGTCATGCGGCTGCTCCGCGACCACAAGCTGGGCGGCCGCCTGCACATCGTCATCTGCATCCGCGACATCGTCATGTCGTCGGTCTACCGGTCAGAACATGCGCCGCGGTACTACAACGAACCGCACATACGCGTCCTGACCTGGGACCGGAGCTCGCTGCTTTACCTGCTCCAGCGAAAACTGCAGCGGCTGCCGCCGTCGCTGCTGATGCGACGCGCCGCCAGCGGTCCTCCCACGATCGGCGACTGGCTCGGGATCAACGGCGAATGGCCGGGACCCGATGACGACGGGCCGATCGAGGACTACCTGCTCAGCCACACCAGGCTGATCCCGCGCGACATCATCTCGCTCGGCAATGACCTGAACGAGGAGGTCCTGCGGCAGAAGCAGGCTGGCCGCGAGGGCCTGCCGCCGGCGGCTCTGGCGAGGGTGGTCCAGCGCTGCGCCAAGCGGTTCGGCGACTCCCAGCTCGCCCAGTGCGCCAACCAGATCTCGTCGGACCTGATGCCGAAGAACGCCGCCCTGCACGACTACTCCGAATTGTTCACCAGCACCCAGGCCTACATCAGCGGCGTGCAAGAGGACGTCCGGTCCTTCGTCCGGATGATCGGCGTCGACCGGTTCTCGCGTGCGGATCTCGGGGCACTGCAGGAGATGGCGGATCTGCACTTCGAGAAGGCGACCGACCTCGCCTCCGTGCTGTGGCAGAACGGACTGCTCGGCTATGTCGACGAGTCCGGCCGGCGCCGGTTCTACTCCATGGGCGACATCGAGCAGTTCCACTTCCCGCCGGAGGTAGGAACGTACGTGCTGCATCCGTGCCTGGTGCACACCGTCGGGGGAATCCGGCACGTGCCGGCGGACGCCACCGGAGCCGGAGATGCGCGCCGCACCCGCCCGCTCCCCTCTGCCGAGCGCAGCGATCTATCCGGCGCACCGGACGCTGCGCCGCCCTCACACGGCAGCCAGGCGCTCCCGGAACCGGACCCGGCCGAGGTGCGGTCCTCGGCCGGGGCCAGGGCTGCCGACTACGCCGTCGGCGACGTCCTCGATGGCCGCTTCCAGATCATGGACGTCATCGGGCAAGGCGGCTTCTCGAAGGTCTACCGCGTGCGCGATGACGTCGAGGGTGAGGAGCGAGCACTCAAGCTCTTCGAAACCGCCGCCGGCTACGAGGCGGTGCGCCGCGAGATCGGTGCCCTGCGGCGAATCCATCACCCCAACGTGGTGGAGGTCTTCTGGGCCGGCAGGACCAGCGCCGGCGACTGGTACCTCATCACCGAGTTCATTGACGGGGAATCACTCGACGAGTTTGTCACCGGAAACAGGCACCTGCGCGACCGGGAAGCAGTAGATGTCGCACTCGACCTGCTCGACGCGCTCGTGGCCTTCCATCCTGATTCCGCCCGCCTCAGGGAGCTCGACGCTAAACGCGAAGAAGGCGACCTGGCCGAAGCCGAGTCGCGCGAGTGGACGGAACTTAAGGACAAAGGACTGGTTCACCGCGATATCAAGCCGCTCAACGTGATGCTCACCCGCACCGGAGCGAAGCTGCTTGACTTCAACATCGCCTCCCGGGTCGGTGACCCTGTGCATACCCGCTCAGGCACACCGCCGTATCAGCCACCCGACGCCGACCGGGATCGCTGGGACGTCTCCACCGACCTGTTCGCCGTCGGCGTGCTGCTCTACCGGCTCCTCTGCAACGGCCACCACCCGTTCCCCGATGCCATGCCCGCAGTCGGCAAACCGGTGACCAACCCGAGAACGATCCGCCCCGACCTCAACCCGGACCTGGCAGTATTCCTCATCAAGGCCTGCGCCCCAGCCAACGAGGACCGCTTCTCCACCGCCGCCGAGATGCAACTCGCCTTGCGGAACATCCGCGCCGGCCTGTGACCCGGCGCTGCTGCTGGCGCCGCCGGGCTCGAGTCAGCGTGCCGGGCAGGCGAACGGGCCGCGCAGGCCCTCGGCCCCGGGCAGGATCGCGTCCGCGGGCACCCGGACGCCGGTGAGCGTGATGTCGCACTGGATCGAGGCGCGCATGGCCAGCTTCGGCTCGATCGGGGTGGCGGTGAACCCCGGGGTGTCGGTGGGGACGAGGAAGCCGCGGATGCCGTCCTCGGTGCGCGCCCAGATGACGGCGACGTCCGCGATCGACGCGAGGCCGATCCACCGCTTGGCGCCGTCGATGACCCAGCCGTCGCCGGCCCGCCGCGCCGTCGTGGTCATGCTGGCCGGGTCGCTGCCAGCCTCCGGTTCGGTCAGGCCGAAACAGCCGATCAGATCGCCGGCCGCCATACCGGGCAGCCAGCGCTCCTTGTGCGCCTCCGTGCCGAACTTGTGGATGGCGCTAATGGCCAGCGACCCCTGCACGCTGACGAAGGTCCGCAGCCCGGAATCGCCCGCCTCCAGTTCCAGCGCGGCCAGCCCGTACTCCACCGCGCTGCGACCGGGGCAGCCGTAGCCGGACAGGTGCGCACCCAGCAGGCCGAGCCGCCCCATCTCCGGGACGATCTCGGCGGGAAACACCGCACTCTCGTACCAGGCCGTGATGTTGGGCCGGATACGGTCGCCGACGAACGTGCGGACCGTGTCGCGCCAGGCGAGTTCCGCGGCCGACAACAGGGAATCCAGGCCAAGGTAATCGGTCGCCAGGGTCATGCTGACCTCCAGTCGTCATCGGGCAGGTCCTGCCACGCGGCTGCTGCGAATCCGCTTGCCTCGAGTCTGGCGCACCGCGAACGTCACTGGACCCCGCCCGCGTGGCCTCAGCGGGCAACAAGCGGTTGCCTGCCACCGTTGCCCGCAGAGGCCGACGGGCGCTCAGCCCTGCTGTGTCAGTCCCACGACGTGGCCTTGCGGGTCGGCGATCAGCGCGAAGGCGACACCGGGCACGTGCTGAGGCTCCTGGACGACCCGGCCGCCGAGTTCTCCGGCCCGCTTCACGGCGCCCTCGATATCGTCCACCGCGATGAAGAAGGTGACCAGGTCCGAACCGCCCTGCAGCGGGCTGATCGCGGTGTACAGCGCGCCGGGAACGCCGGTGTCGACGAAGGTATAGCCGGGGACCGCGCCTGGGTCCGGGTACGTCCAGCCGAGCAAGTCTGCGAAGAACTTGCGGGTCGCGTCGGGGTCCGTCGACCGGATCTCGGCGTGCACGATCGGATGCGGCATCTTTAGCTCCCTTGCCCTAACTCGGGCGCCCCCGCGGGCACCCTCCTGCCCTCATCACGAACGGGAGATGCGCCGATCCGACATCTGGCGCACCTGGAGGTTGCGGGCCCGCTACGGCGAGCACCGGGCGCGGGCGGCAGAAACGGACTTCAGTCATGCCCGCCCCGCCAGCACCGGAGCGTACGGCGTGGATGGTTCATGCAGCCCCAGCGGAATGACGCTTAGCCCTATGTGCCCGGCCGGGGCGTCGCGCGGGCGCGGAAGGCAACACCAGTCACATCAGCAGCACCAGCATCGCACGCTCGAGCCGTGCCGATAGGTTCGGTGAGGTGGAGGATGATCCATGGTGATGCCGCTGGCGGGCCGCATAGTGGCAGCCGTGGTGGGCGGCCTGCTCGTACTCGCGTCGGTGTCCAGTGTGTCCGGGACGCTGATCGTATCCCGCTTGGTCCGCAGCCGGCTGACACGGTGGGTCGACCGGGGCGTCGACTGGGGTTACCACCTGGCGGCGCGAGCCGCCGATTTCCGGCGGCGGGACCGGCTGCTCGCCACCCAGGCGGCAGCCATCTTGCTGATCCAGCTGGCCGCATGGCTCATCGTGGCCTACGTCGGGTTCGCCTTGCTGCTGTGGCCGTTCGCCGCCCGCGGCGTGGTCTCGGCCTTCATCGACGCCGGGTCCTCGCTGTTCACCCTGGGCTTCGCCGTGCCCGCCGGGGCGGTGCCCGCGGTGATCGTGTTCCTGGCCGCGGCGGTCGGCCTGCTGATCATCACGCTCCAGATCGCCTACCTGCCGACCCTGTACGCGGCGTTCAACCGCCGGGAAACCGAGGTGGCGCTGCTGAACGCGCGGGCCGGGGTCCCGTCCTGGGGCCCGGAACTGCTGGCCCGCACCCACTACGCGCTGGGATCGGGCACCTCGACCCTGGATACAATGCCGGACCTGTACGCCGCCTGGGAACGCTGGGCCGCCGATGTCACCGAGAGCCACACCACCTACCTGCCGCTGGTCCGGTTCCGCTCCCCCACGCCGCTGTCGTCCTGGGTTACCGCGCTGCTGGCCGTGCTTGACTCGGCCGCGCTGTTCCTGGTGCTGTCGCCCGGGGCGGCGCCGGAGGTACCGGCCCGGCTGTGCCTGCGCGGCGGGTTCTTGTGCTTCAACCGGATCGCCCGGGCGATGGGCTTCGATATTCCTGATGAGGCCGATCCGAAAGCCGGGATAAGCCTGACCTACGCCGAGTTTCTCGACGCGGTGGCCCGGATGCGCCAGGTGGGCTTCCCGATCGAGCGCACTCCTGAGGAGGCGTGGCCGGAGTTCGTCGGATGGCGGGTCAACTACGAGCGGGCCGCCTACGCGGTGGCCGCCGCCGTCGATTCCGTGCCGGCCCTGTGGTCCGGGCCGCGCCGCCACGCGGAGGCGCCTATCGCTCCCATCCGTCCAGGACGCGGCCGACCGCCCAAGTAGAGTGGCCGGATGCCCGGCGATGACGTCACGATCGAGGTCAACGGCCGCGAAGCCGGCCAGGCGGCGGTGTCCCTGCTGGACCATGAGGGGTGGGGCCATTTCACCGCGATGCAGGTCCGCGGGGGCCGGGCGCGCGGCCTGGATTTGCACCTGGCGCGGCTGGAAGCGGCCCACCAGGAAATATACGGGCGGGCGATCGGCGGGCAGGAGGTCTGCGCCCGCATCCGGCATGCCCTGGGCAGCCGGCTCGATGCCAGCGTCCGGGTCTACGGCTACTGGGCCGGGCTGATCGTCACGGTTCGCGAGCCGCAGGAGATGCCGCGGCGCCCGCACTCGATGACCGCGGTGCAGTTCCAGCGGCCGCTGGCCCGCCTCAAGCATGTTGGCAGCTGGGGCCAGGGCCGGTTCGGGCAGATCGCCGCGGCGGCCGGCTTCGACGAGGGCCTGCTGACAGACGAGACGGGCAGGATCTCGGAGGGCACCATCACCAACGTGGGGTTCTGGCGGAACGGCAGGGTGATCTGGCCCGAGGCGCCGAAGCTGGACGGCATCACGATGCTCCTGCTGCGGCGCCAGCTGACGGCGGCCGGCGTCGGGCAGGCCGAGGAGCCGGTCCGCGTGCGGGACCTCGCCAGCTACGACGGGATGATCTTGTGCAACTCGCGCGGCTGGGCGCCGGTCGGCCGGGTCGACGACCTGATGATTCCCCAGGACGAGGCGTTCACAGGCGTCATCGCATCCGCGCTCGACGCCTGCCCGTGGGATGAGATCTAGCCGCCTGCCACGAGTGACCCGCCGCCTGCAGTAGCTCCGGGAAGGGTGCTCATGCGCTGGATCACCTGCCAGGTCGGCGGGTCCTGGGTAGGTGCGGGCCGGGGATGGCCGAGAGCGATCCGGGCGCAGCGCTTGCCCTGGTCGCGCAGTGATTGGCGGAGAGTCGTCAGTCCTGCGGGCGCGGCGGCGTCGCTGTCGTCCCATCCGGTGATCGCAACGTCGCCGGGCACGCCGCGGCCGTTCGCGGCCGCGGCGCGGAGCGCGCCGAGGGCGAGTTCGTCACTCATCGCGGCGATCGAGTCGGGCGGGTCGTCGCCGCGGAAGAGGTCGTCGGCGAAGGCTTCGCCGTGCGCGGTGGCGTTGGCCGGGCATACGGCGACCCGAAGGCCGGCGGGGGCACCTCCGGTCTCGCGCCAGGCGTCGAGGAAGCCGTCCCACCGATGCCGGGTCACCGGGTAGGTCACCGCCGGGCCGGGCAGGCCGGTGACCAGCGCCCGGGCGCGGCCGCGGTTGACCGGGAAGCCGAGCACGACCGGCCGGGCCGCGCCGGCGAAAGCCAGCCGGCCGATCGCGGCGGCCGCGGCCCGGTCGTCGATGCCGACCACCGGCAGCCCGGGCCGGGCCGGTCCGGCGTGCACGACCGCCGGCAGTCCGCTCGCCGCGACCGCGTCCAGGACCGGGTCGTCGTCGCTGGTGGTCCACACGACGAAGCCGTCTACCACCGCCTCGGCGACACGCTGCACGTCGCTGGCGGCTCCGGTAGTCGGGACCAGGGTGAGGCCGACGCCTTCGGCCGCGCAGATCTCCGCCACGCCGGTCAGGAACCGGGCAGCCTGCGGGTCGTCGAAGGCGTAGGTCAGCCGTTCGCCGAGGATCACTCCGAGGCTGCCCGCGCGGCCCCGCCGCAGCGAGCGGGCGCCCGGATGCGGGCCGGGATAGCCGAGCCTGTCCGCCGCCGCGCGGACCTTCGCCGCGGTGCCGGGCGCGACCCGCCCGGGCCGGGAGTAGACGTAAGACGCCGTCATCACCGATACCCCGGCTGCGTCGGCGACCTGGCGCAGGGTCGGCCGGCTCCGTCGTTGAACCACGGCTACACTGTAGCTGTGTATCGATACACAAGACGAGGTGCAATAGACCGCGACCGGGCACCCTCACTCCGGCAGCATGCGGCGGAGAATTCCCGCGACCAGGCCTTCGGCCGGGATTCGCCGACGCTGCTGAGCTACGCCGCACTGGCCGGCTATGCGTTCTGGCTGTACGCGTTCGGACCCGCCTTGGCGCTGCTGCAGGCCGAACTCCACTTTTCCTACACCATGCTCGGCGTGTACTCGGCGCTGTGGTCGGCCGGCGCGGCCCTCGCCGGGCTCAGCTTCGCCGGACTCGCGCGCCACCTGCCCCGCGCCGCGCTGCTGTGGTATTCAGCGGCAGGCGCCGCGGCCGGTGCCGGCCTGTTCGCCGCGGCCCGCGGCGTCGCGCCGACCCTGCTCGGCGCCGCGATACTCGGCTTCGCCGGCACTACCGTGCTCATCTGCACCCAGGCCATCCTGTCCGACCGGCACGGCGAACGCCGCGACCGGGCGCTGACCGAAGCCAACGTCGGCGCGGCCGCCTGCGCGGTGCTCGCTCCGCTCCTGCTCGGCCTGCTCCTCCACACCCCGGCAGGCTGGCGTCCGGCCCTAGGCCTGCCCGCCCTGATCCTGGCCGGCCTCTACCTGCGCTACCGGCACCAGTCGCTGCCGGCGGCGCCGGCCAGACCCTCCGCCGAAGGCCGGGCGCGGCTGCCGCTGTCCTGCTGGCTGCTGGCCACCCTGGTCGCCGTGGGTATCGCGGTCGAGTTCTGCCTGGTCTATTTCGGCG
>Ga0335082_10010531_pt1 | contig 10035 bp, 8 predicted proteins | sample Lox_Sample_41_FD_206718 | JGI IMG/M metagenome (GOLD analysis project Ga0335082, IMG submission 206718) | Soil microbial communities from Loxahatchee National Wildlife Refuge, Florida, United States - Lox_Sample_4.1 | ecosystem: Environmental > Terrestrial > Soil > Wetlands | place: USA: Florida...
CCGTGTCGCCCTCCGCCGGCACGATGATGATGAAGAAATTCGAGACGTCCTCGCCGTCGGGCGCGCCGAACGCAACCGGATGGCGCGTACGCAGGAACAGCGTGAGCGGCCGGCCGATCCCGGTCACGCGTGCGTGCGGGACGGCCACGCCGTGCCCGAGGGCGGTCGAGCCTGCCTCCTCGCGCCGCAGGAGCGCACGTGCGATCGGCGCGGGGTCGAGACCATGACCGCGCCCGATGTAGGCGGCGGCTATCGCCAGCAAACTCGCGCTGTCGTTCGCGTCGACATCGAGCGCGATCTCCTGCGGATGCACGCCGGACGGGAACGGGCTCGCGCTGACGCGCGGCAACGCCGACGCCGGCTTGCGGTGGAGCGTAGTAACGACTCTACGCGGCCATGCAAGTCCCGACCATAGATTCATCCTGCCCTCCTTGAAATGCCGGTCTGCCTACGCCTTTCAAGATAGGGCCGCGCACGTCAAGAAGGCATCGAGCTTTCGGACTCGATGGTAAAGACTGCATAAAGAATCGCGCGCCGCGGATCGGGAGGTGGCCTCAGGCCACGAGCCGGTAGCCGACCGCCGTTTCGGTGACGAGGTGCGCAGGCTGCGCCGGATCGTCCTCGAGCTTCTGCCGCAGGTGCCCCATGTGCACGCGCACGTAGTGATCGTGCTCGACGTAGTTCGGGCCCCATACCTCGCGCAGTATCTGGCGGTGCGTGAGCACGCGCCCTACGTTGTGGATCAAGAGCGCGAGCATGCGGAACTCGATCGGCGTCAGGTGTACGGCCGCGTCCTTCCTGCGCACGGTGCGCGCGGCGAGGTCCACCTCGACGTCGCCGAAGCGGAACGGGGCCACCGGCGCGCCTGGCAGTCCCGCGCCGCGGCGCCGTGCGGCGCGCACGCGCGCCAGGAGCTCGCCCACGCCGAACGGCTTCGTGAGGTAGTCGTCGGCGCCGGCATCGAGCGCGGCGATCTTGTCGGTCTCCTCGACGCGCGCGGAGAGCACGACGATCGGCACCGCGGACCACGCGCGGAAGTCGCGGATGAAGTCCACGCCGTCGCCGTCCGGCAGGCCGAGGTCGAGGATGACGATGTCGGGCCGGCGCGTGCCCGCGTCGAGCAGACCCTGGCGAACGGTCTCCGCCTCGACGACGTTGAACCCTTCCGTCTCGAGCGCGGTGCGCACGAAGCGGCGGATCTGGCGCTCGTCCTCGATGACGAGCGCCACCGGCGCCGGATCAGTCATGGGCCCCCACGCTCGCGCAACCGCGCGGCTCGCTGCCCCCCGAGGGGGCGCAACGAGCGCCTCGGGGCGGCCCTTCGCCGCTCATGGATGCTTGGTCGCCATCGACGTCTCTTCGGGCACTTCCGGCGGTGTGCCGAGCGGAAGCGTGAACGTGAATATCGCGCCGCCCTGCGGCCGATTGGCGGCGGAGATCCTGCCGCGGTGCGCCTCGACGATCGCGCGGCTGATCGCAAGGCCCAGGCCGACGCCGGGTGTCGGCGATTCGCGCGAGCCGCGTGCGAACTTCTCGAAGATCGCCTCCTCCTGGCCCTTCGGGATGCCGGGGCCGTTGTCGCTTACGCTCACCACCAGGTCCCCGGCCGCAGTCTGCGCCGAGATCGTGATGAGCGTGCCGGGCGGCGTGTACTTCGTCGCGTTCTCGACTAGGTTGTAGAGCACGCGCTCGATCAGCGTCGCGTCGAACTCGACGAGCGGGAGATCGGCGGGAACGTTGACTTCCGTGCGGTGATGCGCGAGCGCGGGCCTCGCCGCCAGCAGCGCGCTGCCGACGACCTCCTGGAACGGCTGCCAGCGACGGCGGAGCTTGACCTCGCCGCTCTCGATGCGCGCCATGTCGAGGAGGTTGCCGACGAGCGCGCTCATCCTGCGCGCCTCCTCGGCGATCGCGAGCGCCGTGTCGAGCTGTGCGTCGGCGAGCGGCGGCCGGGTGAGCGTGAGCGATTCGGCGAGCCCCACGAGCGCCGCGAGCGGCGTGCGCAGGTCGTGAGACAGCGCGGACAGGAGCGAGTTGCGCAGGCGCTCCGACTCCATCGTCAGGAGCGCCTGCTGCGCGACCTCGACGTAGTGCACCCGCTCGAGCGCGATCGCGGTCAGCGCGGCGAAGGTGTCGAGGTGGCGGCGCTGCTCGGGCACGAGTAAAAGCCGTGCGTTGTCGGGCCTGATGACGAGCACGCCGCGCGTGCGCATGGGCGCGCGCAACGGAAGGTACAGCGATTCGTTGCCGGCGAGCGTGTCCGTCCCGGTGCCGGCGGGCTGCGACTTGTCGTAGGCCCACTGGGCCGCGCCGATGTCGATCGCGGGCGCGCCTTCGCGCGGGGCGGGCGCCCTGATGCGGTCTTCGGGATCGGCCACCAGCACGGCCACCTTCGCGCCGAACGTGCTCGCGATGCTGCGCGCGGCCGCGTCGACGACGTCCTCGGTCAGGAGCAGGCTCGACATGTCGCGAGCGAACTCGTACAGGCTGCGCGCGCGCTGCTCGCGGTACGCTGCGATTCGCGCCTGGTAACGCAGGCCCGCGGTCATCTGCCCGATCACCAGGGCGACGAGCAGCATGACGCCGAAGGTCAGGAGATACTGGAAGTCCGTGATCGCGAACGAGAAGCGAGGCGGCACGAAGAAGAAGTCGAACGATGCCACGCTCACGAAGGCCGCCACGACCGCCGGGCCCCGCCCCCAGCGCACCGCCACTCCGACCACCGCGAGCAGGAACAGCATGACGATGTTGGCGAGGTCAAACCACCGATACAGGAGGAACGCGGCCACCGTGGGCACGCCGCACGCGAGCGCGGACCACGCGTAGCGCAGCCGCTTCTCGGCACGGCGCGGATCGACGTCCTCCGACTCGCTCCCGCGGACTTCCGCTTTCGGAGACGCGCTGCGGCCGAGCTCGATCAGGTCGATGTCGGGAGCGAGGTCTCCGATCTTCTGCGCGGTGCCGCGCGACCAGGGCCACAGCTTGGGACGCCCGCGCCAGCGTCCGATTACGAGCTTCGAGCAATTATGCGTGCGGGCGTAGTCGACGATCTCGCGGGCCGCGTCCTCGCCGGCGAGAATCGCCGTGTTCGCGCCGAATTCTTGCGCGAGCCTGACGGTGTGCAGGATGCGCTCGCGCTCCGCATTGGGAAGCCGCTGCAGCGTCGGCGTCTCGACGTAGATCGCGGTCCACTCGACGCCTAGCTGCGCGACCAGCCGCGCGGCGCTGCGCACGATGTCCTCGTCGCCCGGGTCGGGGCCGATGCAGCACAGCAGCGAGTCCTCGGTCTTCCAGACGCGCTCGATCGCCTTGTCCGAGCGGTAGGCCTGCACGTCGGTCTCGACACGATCGGCGGTGCGGCGCAGCGCGAGCTCGCGCAGCGCCATCAGGTTGCCCTTGCGGAAGAAGTTGGCCGCTGCGCGCTCGATCTGCTCGGGGACGTACACCTTGCCCGCCGCAAGCCGCGACAGCAGGTCGTCGGCCGAGACGTCGACCATCACGACCTCGTCGGCCTGGTCGAAGAACGCGTCGGGCACGGTCTCCCACACGTTCACACCCGTGATGCCGCCGACGACGTCGTTGAGGCTTTCGATGTGCTGGACGTTGAGCGTCGTGAAGACATCGATGCCGGCGGCCAGCAGCTCGTCGATGTCCTGCCAGCGCTTCGGGTGGCGCGAGCCCGGGAGGTTGGTATGCGCCAGCTCGTCGACGAGGATCAGCGAAGGATGACGCGCAAGCGCGGCATCGAGGTCGAACTCGGGGAGCTGCCGGCCCTGGTACTCGAGCGTCGCGCGCGGGAGGATCGGAAGGCCGGAGAGCAGCGCTTCGGTCTCCTTGCGCCCGTGCGTCTCGAGGAGGCCGATGACGACGTCCTTGCCTTCGTTGCGCAGCGCGCGCGCCGCGGTGAGCATCGCGAACGTCTTGCCGACGCCCGCAGATGCGCCGAAGTAGATGCGCAGCTTCCCGCGCGCAGCGATCGCCTCCTGCGCCTTGACCTGGGCGAGCAGGGCGTCGGGATCGGGCCGGTCGTCGGTCATGCGACCCCGATTGTTGCGCTACTTCGCAGGCTGGTCCAGTGCGAGGTTGAGCTTCAGCACGTTGACGCGCGACTCGCCCAGCACGCCGAAGGTGCGCCCTTCGGTGTTCTGCGCCACGAGCGCACGGACCGCCTCCGGGGACATGCCGCGAGCCTTGGCGACGCGGGCGACTTGGAACTCCGCAGCGGCGAGGCTGATGTGCGGGTCCAGACCGCTTCCCGACGTCGTGACCAGATCCGCCGGCACCGGGGCGCTGTTGCCAGGATCCGCCTCGCGCAAGGCCTTGATGCGGTCGGCGACAGCATCGGCGAGCGCCGGATTGCGCGGGCCCAGATTAGACCCCGACGAGGACCCGCCGTTGTACGGCTGGGGCGACGTTGCCGAAGGCCGGCTCCAGAAATGCTTGGGATCGCCGAAGGGCTGGCCGATGAGAGCGGATCCCACGGCTTTGCCATTGCTTGTGATGAGACTGCCGTTGGCCGCGTCACGGAACGCGACCTGTGCGATGCCCCAGGTGACGACAGGGTACACGACGCCGGTGAGCAGGCTCAGGACGACGAGCATGCGCACGGCGGGGACGAGGGATGACCACATGGCTTCTTTTCCCTTATGCGAGGTGCATCGCCACCAGGGCGAGGTCGATGATCTTGATGCCGACGAAGGGCAGCAGTATGCCGCCGACGCCGTAGATCAGCATGTTGGTGCGCAGCACCTGCGCGGCGCCCACGGGCCGGTATCTCACGCCGCGCAGAGCGAGCGGAATCAGCGCGGGGATGATGAGCGCATTGAAGATTACCGCGGACAGGATCGCGCTCGCCGGTGTCGCGAGATGCATCACGTTCAGGACGTCGAGCACTGGGTACGTGCTCGCGAAGGCCGCCGGGATGATGGCGAAGTACTTGGCGACGTCGTTGGCGATGGAGAACGTCGTGAGCGCGCCTCGCGTCATCAGGAGCTGCTTGCCGATCTCGACGATCTCGATGAGCTTGGTCGGGTTGGAGTCGAGGTCGACCATGTTCCCCGCCTCCTTCGCCGCCTGCGTGCCGCTGTTCATCACCACCGCGACGTCGGCCTGCGCGAGCGCCGGCGCGTCGTTCGTACCGTCGCCCGTCATGGCGACGAGCTTGCCTTCGGCCTGGATCTGCCGGATGAGCTTCAGCTTGGCCTCGGGCGTCACCTCGGCGAGGAAGTCGTCCACGCCCGCTTCGGCGGCAATCGACGCGGCCGTGAGCTTGTTGTCGCCGGTGATCATGATGGTCTTGATGCCCATCCTGCGCAGCTCGGCGAAGCGCTCCTTGATCTTGGTCTTGACGATGTCCTTGAGCTCGACGACGCCCAGCACGCGCCGGCCCTCGGCGACAACGAGCGGCGTCGCGCCGCGGCGCGCCACTTCCTCGACGCGCGCCTGGACCTCGTTGTCGGTGTGGCCGCCCTGCGCCGTGACCCAGCCGCGGATCGCGTCGAGCGCGCCCTTGCGGATCTCGCGGCCGCGGTAGGTGACGCCGCTCATGCGCGTCTGCGCCGAGAACGGGATGATCGTGAACTGGCCCGGCTCGAGCGAAGGCGGCGACACGCCGAACGCGCGCTTGACCAGCGCCACGATGCTCTTGCCTTCCGGCGTCTCGTCACCGAGCGAGGCGAGCAGCGTGGCTTCGGCGAGCTGCGGCTGCGTGACGCCGGTCACCGCATGCAGAGAGGACGCCTGACGGTTGCCGAACGTGATGGTGCCGGTCTTGTCGAGCAGAAGAACGTCGCAGTCGCCGGCGGCTTCCACCGCGCGTCCGGAGGTCGCGATCACGTTGGCGCGCATCATCCGGCCCATGCCGGCCACGCCGATGGCGGAAAGGAGGCCGCCGATCGTCGTCGGAATGAGGCAAACGAGCAGTGCGACCAGCACCGTGATCGTCACCGGCGTGCCCGCCTTCGCGACTTCGACGCTGTAGATCGAATACGGCAGAAGCGTCACCGTCGCGAGCAGGAACACGAGCGTCATCGCGACCAGCAGGATCGTGAGCGCGATCTCGTTCGGCGTCTTCTGCCGCGAGGCGCCTTCGACCATCCCGATCATGCGGTCGAGGAAGGCCTCGCCGGGATTGACGTTGATGCGCACGATGATCCAGTCGGACAGCACGACGGTGCCGCCGGTGACCGTATTGAAGTCGCTCCCCGCAGCGCGTATGACCGGTGCGCTTTCGCCCGTCACCGCGCTCTCGTTGATCGCGGCAGCGCCGACGATCACCTCGCCGTCGCCGGGCACGAGGTCGCCCTGCTCGACCAGCACGAGGTCGCCGCGGCGCAGCGTCTGCGAGGAGGTCGGCGTCTGAGGCGCGTCGCGCGTAGGTTGCGCGATCTTCTTTGCGATCGTGTCCTTGCGCGCGCTCTTCAGGCTCGCCGCCTGCGCCTTGCTGCGCCCTTCGGCGATCGCCTCAGCGAAGTTGGCGAACGCGAGCGTCGCCCACAGCCAGAGCGTGACGGCCAGAATGAAGCCGGCGGGCGCCTCGCCCGTGCCTACCAGTGCCTGGATCCACAGGATCGTGGTCAGGATGCTGCCGATATAGACGACGAACATCACCGGATTGCGCCATTGGTAGCGCGGCGTCATCCGGCGGAAGCTGTCGATCAGCGCCCGCTTCATCAGGTCCCGGTTGAGGAACCAGGAGAGCGCGCTTTGCTTGGCTGCCAGGGTTGCCATGGTTATGCCTTGGTTACGAAAGGAAGCCTCATTGACCGCTGAACAACAGCAGATGCTCGACGACCGGACCGAGCGCGAGCGCCGGCACGAACGTCAGCGCGCCGACGGTGATCACGACCCCGATTAGCACCGTGACGAACAGCGGCGTATGCGTTGGCAGCGTGCCGCCGGAAGGGGGCACGTGCTTGGCCGCCGCCAGCGCGCCCGCAAGCGCCAGCACCGGGATCGCGAGCCAGTAGCGCGCGAACAGCATGCAGATTCCCAGCGCCGTGTTGTAGAACGGGGTGTTGGCGGATAGTCCGGCAAACGCGCTGCCGTTGTTGTTGCTGGCCGACGAGAACGCGTACAGGATCTCCGAGAAGCCATGCTCGCCCGGATTGGCCACGCCCGCCTTGCCGGCGTCGACCAGGACGGCCACCGCGGTGCCGCACAGCACGAGGAACGGCGGAAGGAGGATGGCAATGGACGCCATCTTGATCTCGAACCCACCGATCTTCTTGCCCAGATACTCCGGTGTCCGGCCGACCATCAAGCCGGCGATGAACACCGCGACGACCGCGAACATGATCATGCCGTACAGGCCCGAGCCGACGCCCCCGTAGATCACCTCGCCGAGCTGGATGAGCCACATCGGAAACATCCCCGCCAGCGGCATGAAAGAGTCGTGCATCGAGTTGACCGAGCCGTTCGAGGCCGACGTGGTCGCGACCGCCCACAGCACCGAGTTCGCCACGCCGAAGCGAGTCTCCTTGCCTTCCATGTTGCCGCCGATGTTGGTCGCGCTCGCGACCTGGTCGACGCCCGCCTTGGTGAGCACCGGGTTGCCCGGCGTCTCCAGCGCGTACACGGTGGCCAGCAGTGCGACGAACACGAGCGTCATCGCCGCCAGGATGGCCCAGCCCTGCCGGGTGTCCCCGATCATCTTCCCGAACGTGTAGCAGAGCGCCGCGGGAATGAGGAGGATCGCGAGGAGCTCCAGGAAGTTGGTGAGCGGATTCGCCGAGTTGACGTTGAAAAAGCCGCCGCCGTTGGTGCCGAGCTGCTTGATGGCGATCTGCGACGCCGCCGGGCCGAGCGGAATGGTCTGCTCGGTCGCCGTCGCCTTCTCGGTCACCGGGTTGCCCTTCTCGTCCTTCAGCGGCTGGCCGTCCGGGCCGTTCTTCGGGTTGTCGTACGTGATCGGCTCGACGAGCGTGACCGTTGCGTACTTGTCGAAGGTTTGCACCACACCCTGGCTCACGAGCACCAGCGAGAAGACGAACGCGAGCGGCAGCAGGATGTAGACCGTCGAGCGCACAAGGTCGAACCAGAAATTGCCGATGTCGTCGACCTGCCGGCGGGTGAAGCCGCGGATCAACGCGACCAGCACGGCCATGCCGGAGGCGGCCGACACGAAGTTCTGCACGCCCAGGCCCAGCATCTGGGTGAGGTAGCTCATCGTGCTCTCGCCGCCGTACCCCTGCCAGTTGGTGTTGGTGATGAAGCTCGTCGCAGTGTTGAACGACGAGTCCGGCGACACCGCCGCCATGTCCTGCGGGTTCAGCGGCAGGAACACCTGGAAGCGCTGCAGCGCGTATACGGCCAGCCCGCCCGCCAGGTTGAACCACAGCATCGCGAGCGCGTACTGCACCCAGCTCATCCCCTGCCCGGGATCGACGCCTGACACCAGGTAGATGACGCGTTCCAGCCCGCCGCCGATGCGCTGCGCACGTGTGGCACGTCCCTCGTACACGGCGGCCATGTAGCTCCCCAGCGGCTTCGCGAGGAGCAGTAGCACGACCACGTAAATGGCGAGTTGCAGCCAGCCCTGGGCAGTCATTCGAAGAACTCCGGCTTGAACAGCGCGACGATGAGGTAGACGAAGATCAGCAGCGAGGCGATCCCTGCGAGCCAGTAGATCCAGTTCACGGCCGTTCTCCCGTGAGGAGATTCGCGCAGAAGCGCACGAGGCCGACGGTGGCCGCGAAGAAGACTACGATGAGGCCGATGTAGACGATATCGAGCATGACTAAGGCTCCCGGGCGAATCGAGCTTGAGCAACTGGCGATGATGACAGGTACGGCGTCAAGCCGCCGCAAAATGACGCGCCGCTCGCGTAAAGACGGCGTAAAGACGGGAACGCGAAACGCGCTTTACGCCGCGCGCCGTTCGACGGGAGGATCGCGCCCGGACGTCGGCGCGCTCCAGTTCCGGGGCGTCCGCGTGGCATCGGCGTCTTCCCGTGCGGCATCGCGCGCGCGCCGTTCGCTGCGCTTCTGTATGAAGCGGACGAGCGCGACGAACAATGCGAACGCTGCGAAGGTGGCGAGCATCAGCACCGCCCGCGCCAGATACCAGTTACCGCCGATGAGGTCGATGTTCATGGTCAGGTTGCTCCTTGGTCCTCCAACTGGGTGCAACCCTACGCGCGCGCAAGCAAAGCTCGTGACAAGCCTTGCCCCGCGCGTATCGAGTTTGTGTAAAGGACGCCCGGAACCGCCTACGATGGGCCGATGCGCTACGTCGAACGCCCGCTCGTGCCCTTGAAAGGCAAGTTCTAGCCCTTCGGCTTTATTCGCGCCCGCAGCTCCTCGCACGGGTCGGGTCGCGCGGCGCGCTCCGTTACGACGTACGCGTCGAAGGCGTCCAGCGGTTCGTCGGAATCGGCGTCGTCCTCGACGAGCGCGATGCTCTTGCTCGTGCCCGCGATCCAGTGCGGCACGCCGATGTCCTTGCGCGCGTGCTCGTTGCCGGTGAGGAGCACGACGCCGCGCCCGGTGTACGGCGCGATCGCGGAGGCAAGCGTGCGGTCGCGGTCGATCTGGGCGCGCGCCATGCCGGGCAGCGCTTCCACGGGAAGCAGGTCGCAATGCCCCTTCGCGATCGCCTCCTCCTGCGCGCGCATGATCGACGGCGGCACGTCGAGCGCGGGCGCTTGCGCGGTGGCGACCTTCATCGCATCCGCCCGTGACAGGTTGGCCGCCACGATCGGCAGGTCGTAGGCAAGTGCCAGCGCGAGGAACGGCTTATAGTATTCCCACTGCCAGCCCTTGGCGCCCTTCGCGGCGGCAATCAGGTAGTCGAGGTCGCCGGGACGCTCGGCGCGGGCGCGGTCGATGGCCGCCTGCTGCTCGCGGTCGAATTGCTCGAAGGCCAGCGCCGGCCGCGCACCCCGCTCGACGAGCAACCGCAGCGCGGCCGCGCGCAGTGCGTGCTGCGCGGCGTTGTCGTGCACCTCGCCCAGCAGCACGACGCCCTGGCCCCGCATGGCGTCCGCGAGCGCGTCGGGCGCCGCGGGAAGCTTCGCCGGCGCTGCGGCGGCGCCAA
>Ga0335082_10010532_pt1 | contig 10033 bp, 6 predicted proteins | sample Lox_Sample_41_FD_206718 | JGI IMG/M metagenome (GOLD analysis project Ga0335082, IMG submission 206718) | Soil microbial communities from Loxahatchee National Wildlife Refuge, Florida, United States - Lox_Sample_4.1 | ecosystem: Environmental > Terrestrial > Soil > Wetlands | place: USA: Florida...
CCTCGAGCGAGACCAACTCGATCTCGGCACCGACCAGGTCCGGGCCCGCCGGGACCACCTGCAGGTGCTCCAGCTCGGTGGAGCGCGTCACGTCCTTCAGTGCGCAGCGCCCGATCAAGGCGTCGTACAGGTGTGTCGACACCGCGCCGACGCCGAGCCCGCTCGACGCGTTGGCCTGCGGATCGACGTCGACGAGCAGCGTGCGGCGCTCCGAGACCGCGAAGGACGCGGCGAGGTTCACGGCCGTCGTCGTCTTCCCGACTCCGCCCTTCTGGTTGGCGACGGCAAAGACCCGGCAACGATGGGTCATGTCATTCCCCTAGGGGAAACGGCAGCTCTTGGGGGTTCTAGACAGGTATCACACGCGAGATCGGCGCGCCGCCCGCTCCGTCACGTCGCCGCAACAGCCCGGCGCCCGATCCAGAGCGATCGCGCCGGACCGCCGAGGGGTACCCGGTACGAGCGCACGTCCACCCGTTCGATGCCGCGCGGGGGGTCGATCCCTGGAGCATCCGCAGCCTGCGGGAGCAGGAGCCAGCCTCCGTCGGCCGCCCAGGGAGCCATCCATCCCAGGGCGCGCCCGGGCTCCGCCATCGCCTGCGATACGACGACCTGGTGGGGAGCCGGCTCGAGATCCTCGGCGCGCCCTCGCAGCGCGGTCGTGTTGTCGAGGGCGAGCGCGCGGATCGCCGCGCGCTCGAAGTGGTGCCGCCTCTCGCGTGCCTCGACCAACGTCACCCGACAGCGCGGCCAGAGGACGGCCATCGGCAGGCCGGGAAAGCCCGCCCCGGAGCCGAGGTCCGCCAGGCTCTCGGGCGACGCGACGGGGCTCACCGCCGCCAGCGCGAGGGCGTCGAGGACGAGCCGGCGCGCAACGTCGGCTGGGGTGCGGTGCGCGGTCAGATTCATGCGCGCCGCCCAGTCCGCGACCAGGTCAGAGAGAATCGCCAGCGGCTCGCCCAGACCGGGAGCCATCTGGAGCTCGGCGAGACCCTGCTGCAGCAGGTCGCGGAGCGGATCCGGGGAGGTCAGGCCGCGCGACCCTGAGGTCGGGCGTGTTCCACGTGGAACCTCGGCCAGACGTTCCACGTGGAACCCCCGGTCAGTCTCGATTCTCGCGCTGTGACTGCGCCTCGTAGCGCTTCGCCTCTTCGTACTCCGGCGAGTTGTCGGGCACCACGACGACCTGGCGATAGCGCCCCTCACCGACGCTCATGGTGGCGATCCCGTCCACCTCGCGCAGCGCGACGTGCACGGTGCGCCGGTCCTTCGGGCTCATGGCCTCGAGCGCCACCGGGCGGCCGGTTTCCCGCGCGCGCTGCGCGGCCCGCTCGGAGACCCGCGCAAGGAAGGTCGCGCGCTGGTCGGCATTGCCCTCGACGTCCACGACCACCCGGCGCGCATCGTCGCCGCCGGCGCGCATCGAGGCTTGATTCGCGAGGAGCTGGACTGCGTCGACGGCCCGCCCATCGCCGCTGGCGAGCGCGAGCGCGGCGGACCCGCGAATCTGGAGCACCGCGAGATCCTCGTTCTCCGAAGACTCGGCGATCTCGAAGGCGCCGACGCCCATCCGCTCGAGCAGGCCCGTCACGAACTGGCCGATCTCCGAGAGCGGCGTCGTCGCCGTCCCCTTCGAGGGCCCCGCGGCCTCGCTCGGGCGCTCGTCCGCAACCTCCGCCCGCGCCGCGCGCTCCGGCCGTTCCGACCGTTCGGGACGCTCCGATCGTTCCGACCGATCCGACCGCTCGAAGCGCTCGCCACGCGGCGGACGGCCGCGCCGGCCACCGCCCTCGTCGCCCCCCCGCTCGCGGCGCCCATCGCGGCCGCGCCGCGGCTCCCCGCCACGGTCCGAGCGCTCCGGGGAAGGACGGCGTGAAGGCGCTCCCGCCTCGCGCCGGTACACGACGAGCGCGGTCCGGCTCCCCAGTCCCGAGATCCGCGCCGGATCGACCTCGGCGACGGCGAGCGCGCTCTCGTCGAGCCCGAAGAAGGAGGTCGCCTTCGCGAGCGCCTCCGCGCGGTCCCTGCCGATGAACTCGTGCGCCTCGGAACTCGGGTCGTACATGTCAGGCCCTCCTTGCTACGCGGTCGCCGCGCTGAGTCTGCGGTTGATCACCACCTGCTGGCCGATCGCGAGCAGATTGCTCACCAGCCAGTAGAGCACCAGCCCGGCAGGGAAGGTGTAGAACAGGAACGTGAACATGACCGGCATCATGATCATCATCATGCGCGCCTGCTGCGGATCCATGGTGCTCGGCGTCATCTTCTGCTGGAGCACCATGCTCCCGCACATCAAGAGCGGGAGCAGCCGCACCGGAAGCCCGCCGGGAAGGGTGAAGAGCGTCTCGGGCACCGAGAGATCCCGGATCCAGAGCACGAACGGCGCCTGGCGCAGGGCGATCGAGCTCTGGAGCGCATAGTAGAGCCCGATGAAGACGGGGATCTGGAGCAGCATCGGCAGGCACCCGCCGAGCGGGTTCACCCCAGCCTTGCGATAGAGCTCCATCATCTCCTTCGACTGCTGCTGCCGGTCGTCGCGGTAGCGCTCCTGGATCCGCTTGATGGGCTCCTGGAGCTCGCGCATCTTCGACATCGATCGCATCTGCTGCGCCGCCAGGGGGGCCGTGGCCAGCCGCACCAGCACGGTCAGCACGATGATCGCGACCCCGTAGTTGGGGATCACCGCGTAGCAGACCCCGAGCGCCCAGACGAACGCGCGCGTCAGCGGAGCGACCCAGCGGTAGCCGAGGTCGATGGCCCGGTCGAGCTGCGCGCCGACCGCGGCCAGGCGCGCCGGTTCCTTCGGCCCGACATAGACCCGGTACTCGCGCGAGAGTGTCGTGCCGGGCAGGATCGCAACTGGCGTCCGCGCGACGGTGACCGTCGCCTCGCGGCCAGGCACCGTCGCCTGGAGCCTCGCCAGCGCATCACGGCTCGAGTCGGGAATCAATGCTGAGACGAAGTAGCGGCTGTGCGCACCGGCCCACTCGACGTCGCCGTCGAACGCGCGGTCGAGCTCGGGAGAGCGCCCGAAGATGGCACCGACGGGGCTCACCCGGCCGAACTGCGCGACCGGGAAGCGATCGAGCGTGCCCTCCCGCAGCACCGCCACCGTCAGGTTCTGGAAGTCGGACCCCTCGCGCACCCGCTCGGGCAGCTCGACGGCGAACCCCGGCGAGACCGGCGTTGCACCCCCGTTCTCGACCTCGAGGCGCAGGCGGAACTCGTAGCCGTCCGGAGCCAGCTCGAAGCTCTTGCGCAGCGTAACACCATCGTGTGTAAATGCGAAGTGGGCCACCAGCGGTCCGCGCTCGACGACGCGGAAGGGCACCTGGGCGAGATCGCCCGCCCCGAGCTCTGCGAACGGGGTCGCAAATGAGACCAAGTCAGCGGAATCACTCTGCAACAGGACGACGGGACCGCCGCCCTCGCTGGCCGGCGCCTGATATGCCCGAAGCTCCCAGCGCACCACCCCCGCACCCCGCGAGGTCAGCACGGCGTCGACCAGCGGGTTCTCGAGACGCAGCTCCTCGACCGGCGCGGCAGCACCGGTCGACGCCTCGGGCGCCCGCGCTGCAGCCGGAGTCGGCTGCGGCTCGGGCTGAGGCGCCTCGGAACGCTGTTCTGCGACGGGTCTCGGAGGAACGGTCTTCGGGCGATGCTTCGCCTCCCAGCTCATCCAGAGGCTGAGGACGAGGAAGGAGAGCGCGAAGGCGAGGAATGCGTTTCGGTCCAAGGCGCGGTGCTCTCAGGGAACCGGGTCGAGGCCGCCGCGGTGGAACGGGTGACAGCGCGCGAGGCGGAGCGACGAGAGCGCCACGCCGCGCAGCACCCCGTGGCGCTCGATCGACTCCGCAGCGTACTCGGAGCAGCTCGGCGTGAAGCGACAGGCCGACGGCAACACGGGCGAGACGATCGCGTGATAGAGCCGCGGCAAGGCAGCGACCGCCCTTCGACTCCGCTGCGCCGCGGTGCTCAAGCGCCTCCCGCGCGCCGCGCCAGGCCGTCGAGCGCTCCTTCGAGATCTCGAACGACTGCGGCGTGTGATGCGTGCGCCGCGCCCGACCGCGCGATCACGACCAGGTCCTTGCCTGCGGGGAGCGGCGTCGCACGCCTGCGGAACCATTCGCGTACCTGCCGCTTGACCCTCGTGCGCACCACCGCAGGCCCGACCCGGCGACTCACCGTGATGCCGAGGCGGGCCGCATCGCGTTCGCCCGTGCGCTGGTCCGCCATGAGGACCACGAAGGACCGCCCTGCCACGCGCATCCCCTCTCGCGAGATGCGGCTGAAGTCCTTGGAGGAGCGCAGGCGCTTCGCGCGGCGGAAGCGCTCCGAACCGTCCCTCGCACTCACTTGTGGGGCGTCGAGACGGCGAGCCGCTTGCGCCCTTTCGCCCGCCGTCGGCTGAGCACGGAGCGCCCGCCCTGCGTCTTCATACGGCGCCGGAATCCATGCGTGCGACGGCGCCGGATGCGGCTCGGCTGGTAGGTGCGTTTCATGACTTCCTCGCCACGCCCACGGGCCGCTGTCGACGGGCGAGCGACGGTAGCCGCCGCGCCCAGCAACTTCAAGCGATGGACCGAACCCCACGCAATCGCACCGCAGTCGGATCCCCGTTGTCGGTCCCACGTGGTACCATGCACCCGGGGAGTGCTCCGAGCCCGCGAGACGCCGCGCCCACCCACTACGGGCTCCGAGCCGAGACACGACGAGCAGCGGAGTGTCGGTCAGTTGACGGTGTTTCGTCCGTCCCGCGACTCCCTGCTACGGCTTCTATCCTGATATCCAGGGAAGGACCCGCAGATGCAGGTCTCGATCACACGGTCGGAGTTCCAGCGCGGTCTCGGACGGATCCAGTCGATCGTCGAGAAGCGCAACACGATGCCGATCCTGGCGCATGCTCTCCTGACAGCGCGGCAGAAGGAAGGGCGCCTCGAGATCGCTGCTACCGACCTGGACGTCGGGATCCGGGGCTCTCATCCCGCGGAGGTGCGCAAGGCAGGGGGTATCACCGTCTCGGCACGCAAGCTGTTCGAGATCGTCCGCGAGCTTCCCGAGGAGCAGATCGAGCTCGCAGTCAAGGAGAACGCCTTCCTCGAGATCCGATGCGCCCGAAGCCGCTTTTCCCTGGCAGGCACGGCGGCCGAGGAGTTTCCGACCCTCGCGGCGCTGTCGCCGGGCACCATGGGTCGCCTCCCTGCCGCGGTGCTGGCAAGCATGATCGAGCGGACTATGTACGCAGCTTCGACCGACGAGACCCGGTACAACCTGAACGGCGTCTACTTCGAGCTGCTGGACGACGGCGCGAAGCTCCGGATGGTTGCGACCGATGGCCACCGCCTGGCCCTCGCGGATCGCCCGGTTGGAGTGGAGGCCTCTGGGCTCGCGAGTGGCGTCATCCTGCCCCGCAAGGCGCTGGCGGAGCTGAAGCGCCTGGTCGACGAGGAGGATGCCGACGAGATCGAGCTCGGCTTCGAGGGCAACAGCGCGCTCGCTCGGAAGGGCGAGGTCACGCTGGTGATGCGGCTCGTCGAGGGCGAGTTCCCGAACTACCGGCAGGTGGTGCCGAAGAGCAGCCGACACCGCGTCGTGCTCGCGAGCGATGCGCTCGCCCAGGCCGTGCGGCGCGTCTCGCTGCTCTCGGTCGAGCGCAGCAAGGCCATCCGCGTCGAGCTGGGGGCCGGCCGGCTGCGGGTGTCGACGACGAATCCGGACCTCGGCGAGGCGACCGAGGAGCTGGATCTCGACTATCAGGGGGATGGCCTCCAGATCGGCTTCAACGCCCGCTATCTGCTCGACTGCCTCGCCGCGTTCCACTCGAAGGAGGTGGAGCTGGCGCTCGAGGACGAGCTCTCGCCGGTGGTGCTGCGTCCCGCCGAGGACACCGAGTGCATCGCTGTCGTGATGCCGATGCGTCTCTAGATCCCGGAGCCTTTACGGGCACTTAGGGATTCACTAGGATCTCCGTCACCCCCCGCAGGCTGGCCGTTGCCGCGCGGCTCGGCGGTGATTCCGACCCGCCGCGCCCGCGTCGCACGGGACCGGCGGCACCGCGCGCTTGGAAGGAGCGATTTGGCCTACGACGCCAGCGCCATCGAGGTCCTCGAGGGTCTCGAGCCCGTGCGCAAGCGCCCGGCGATGTACATCGGGACGACGGGTCCCGATGGGCTCCACCACCTCGTCTACGAGGTCGTCGACAACTCGATCGACGAGGCGCTCGCCGGCTACTGCAGCGAGATCAGCGTGGTGATCCACGCCGACCACAGCGTCACGGTCGAGGACGACGGCCGCGGCATCCCGGTCGACGAGCACCCGAGCGAGCACCGGTCCGCCGCCGAGGTCGTGATGACCACCCTCCACGCGGGCGGGAAGTTCAACGAGAAGACCTACAAGGTGTCGGGCGGCCTGCACGGCGTCGGCGTCTCGGTGGTGAACGCGCTCTCGGAGACGCTCGAGCTCGAGATCCGTCGCGACGGCCGCGTCTGGCGTCAGACCTACCGGCGCGGCGCGCCCGACGCACCGCTCGCCGAGATCGGCACCACCGACCGCACCGGCACGCGCGTCAGCTTCCGGCCCGACCCCGAGATCTTCCCGTCGATCGAGTTCTCGTTCGACGTGCTGTCGCAGCGGCTGCGCGAGCTCTCGTTCCTGAACGCCGGCATCCAGATCCACATCCGCGACGAGCGCTCCGAGAAGTCCCACGACTTCTGCTACGAGGGCGGCATCGTCTCCTTCGTCGAGCACCTGAACCGCAACCGCGCGCCCCTGCACCAGCCGCCCATCCTGTGCTCGGGCGAGCGCAAGTTCGAGTCGCACGGCAGCGAGACCTCGGTCGCGATCGAGGTCGCCGTCCAGTACAACGAGACCTACAACGAGAACCTGTTCTGCTTCGCCAACAACATCAATACGGTGGAGGGCGGCACCCACCTGGTGGGATTCCGCACCGCGCTGACGCGCGCCATCAACCGCTATCTCGCATCGGGGAAGAAGAACGGCAAGGGCGAGACCGAGTCGGTCAGCGGCGACGACGTCCGCGAGGGCCTCACCGCGGTGATCTCGGTGAAGCTCCCGCAGCCCGAGTTCGAGGGGCAGACCAAGACCAAGCTCGGGACGAGCGAGGTGCGCGGGCTCGTCGAGGCGCTCGTCTACGAGCAGCTCTCGGCCTACCTCGAGGAGAACCCGGCCGCGGCCCGCGTCATCGTCGCGAAGGTGGTCGACGCGGCGCGCGCGCGGGCGGCGGCGCGCAAGGCGCGCGACCTCGCGCGGCGCAAGGGCGCGCTGTCCGACTTCAGCCTGCCGGGCAAGCTGGCCGACTGCCAGGAACGCGACCCCGCGCGCTCGGAGCTCTTCATCGTCGAGGGGGACTCCGCCGGCGGCACGGCGAAGCAGGGGCGCTCGCGCGAGACGCAGGCGATCCTGCCGATCCGCGGCAAGATCCTGAACGTCGAACGGGCGCGCCTCGACAAGATGCTCTCGTCCCAGGAGATCCAGGCGATCGTGTCGGCGATCGGCTGCGGCATCGGCGAGGACTTCGATCCCGAGAAGGCCCGCTATCACAAGATCATCATCATGACCGACGCGGACGTGGACGGGAGCCACATCCGCACGCTGCTCCTGACCTTCTTCTATCGCCAGATGCGCCCGCTCTTCGACCGCGGCCTGCTCTACATCGCGCAGCCGCCGCTGTTCAAGGTAAAGAAGGGCAAGAACGAGCGGTACATCAAGGACGAACCGGCGCTCGAGTCGTATCTGCTCGATCTGGCGCTCGGCACGAACGCGGTCCTGGTGCCGGGTCGCAGCGCTCCGCTCCCGGCCACCGCGACGCGACAGCTCCTCGATCACGCCAGCGAGTACAGCAAGCTGCTGCGGCTCCTGGCGCGGCGGCGAATCGACGAGCGGCTGGTGGACGCAGCCGTCGCCGCCGGCGTGGCCGAGGAGGCGGACCTGCGCGATGCCGCGGCGCTGCGCGAGCGGGTGGCGCCGCGCATCGCGGAAGCGTTCCACGCCCGGGAGCCGGAGTCGGGCGGGGTGAGCTGGACGGTGTCACCCGATCCCGAGCACGGCGGGCACCGGCTGGTCGGCGAGACGCGACGCGCGGGCGTGACGATGCGCACGGCCTTCGACGCGCCGTTCCTTCGCTCGCCGGACTGGCAGCGTCTGCGCGCGCTCGCGGCGAGCGTGGCGGAGATCGGTGGGAGCGACGGGTTCTCGATCGAGCTCGAGGGCGAGGTGCCGGAAGTGGTGGCCAGCGCGACGCGGTTGCTCGTGCGCCTCCTCGAGCTGGCGAAGAAGGGCCTCTCGATCCAGCGCTACAAGGGCCTCGGCGAGATGAACCCCGATCAGCTCGCCGAGACCACGATGAACTCGCAGAGCCGCACGCTCCTGCAGGTCAAGATCGAGGACGGCGTCGAGGCCGACTTCGTGTTCAGCACGCTGATGGGCGACGACGTGGAGCCGAGGCGCGAGTTCATCGAGAAGAACGCGCTCAACGTGCAGAACCTCGACATCTAGCCGGGAAGCCGACGATGGCCGAAGACAGACCGCCGCCGCCCGAGGAGCCGACGACCCCGGCCCCGCCGGGCGGACCCGAGGCGATCCCCGTCGCCATCGAGGACGAGGTGCGCGCCTCGTTCCTCGACTACTCGATGTCGGTGATCATCAGCCGCGCGCTGCCAGACGTGCGCGACGGCCTGAAGCCCGTGCACCGGCGCATCCTCTACGCGATGCAGCAGGAAGGCCTGGTGCCGACCCGCGCGTACTCGAAGTGCGCAGGCGTGGTCGGCGAGGTGCTGAAGCACTACCACCCGCACGGCGACGGCGCCGTCTACGACGCGCTGGTGCGGATGGTCCAGGACTTCTCGCTCCGCTACCCGCTGATCGATGGCCAGGGCAACTTCGGCTCGATCGACGGCGATCCGCCTGCCGCCTATCGCTACACCGAGTGCCGGCTCGCGCGCGTCGCCGAGGAGCTGCTGCGCGACATCGACCGCGAGACGGTCGACTTCGTGCCGAACTTCGACGGCTCGACGAGTGAGCCGTGGGTGCTGCCGACGCGGCTCCCCAACCTGCTTGCCAACGGGTCGGCCGGCATCGCCGTGGGCATGGCCACCAACGTGCCGCCGCACAACCTCCGCGAGCTGGTGGACGCGCTGGTGCTCGAGGCGCAGAGCCCCGACTGCACGCTCGAGCAGCTGATGGAGAAGATGCCGGGGCCGGACTTCCCGACCGGCGCCTTGATCTGCGGCACCGAGGGCATCCGCCAGGCCTACGCCAGCGGCCGAGGTCTCATCACGGTGCGCGGGCGCGCCGAGATCGAGGAGGGCAAGCGCGGCACGCGCATCGTCGTGACCGAGATCCCGTTCATGGTGAACAAGGCCTCGCTGCTCGAGCGCATCGCGGACCACGTGCGCGAGGGACGCATCGAGGGGATCTCCGACCTGCGCGACGAGTCGAACCGCCAGGGCCTGCGCGTGGTGATCGAGCTCAAGCGCGACGCCACGGCCGACGTCACGCTGAACCAGATCTACAAGCAGACGCCGCTGCAGAGCACCTTCGGCGTGAACATGCTCGCCCTCGTGAACGGCCGACCCGAGACGCTCTCGCTCAAGGAGGTGCTGCGCCACTTCCTCGACTTCCGCCGCGAGGTGGTGATCCGGCGCGCGCTCTTCGATCTGCGCCAGGCGGAGGCGCGCGCGCACATCCTCGAGGGCTTCGCGGTCGTCCTCGACAACCTCGACGAGGCGATCGCCCTGATCCGCGCCGCCGAGGACACCGCCGCCGCGCGCGGCGCGCTGATGGACCGCTTCGCGCTCTCCGAGCGCCAGGCCAACGCGATCCTCGAGATGCGGCTGCGCGCGCTCACCGGGATGGAGCGCCAGCGCGTGATGGACGAGCTGGCCGAGGTGCGGGCCCGGATCGACGACTTGAAGGGTCTCCTCGCGAGCGACGCGCGCGTGCTCGAGGTGGTACTCGACGAGCTGCGCGAGATCCGCGAGAAGTACGGCGACGAGCGCCGCACCGAGATCGGCGG
>Ga0335082_10010533_pt1 | contig 10033 bp, 9 predicted proteins | sample Lox_Sample_41_FD_206718 | JGI IMG/M metagenome (GOLD analysis project Ga0335082, IMG submission 206718) | Soil microbial communities from Loxahatchee National Wildlife Refuge, Florida, United States - Lox_Sample_4.1 | ecosystem: Environmental > Terrestrial > Soil > Wetlands | place: USA: Florida...
CAAGGACGACGACTCTTACGGAAGGAGAGGTGGCTTCGGACCCAGCGTAGGTTACCCGGGCGGCGGACACCATGGAGGTCAGCGCTATCCCACTCAGCACGCTGACGGAAAGAAAGTCCTCGAACGAATCTCCCGCGAAACCGGAGGACGATTGTTCGAAGTCTCCTCCAAAAAGCCCATCGATCAGATTTACTCCGAGATCACCGAAGAACTGCGTAATCAGTACAATCTCGGTTACACTCCCGATCGCGACGCCAACAACGACGTCTCTTATCACAAGATACAACTGTCGGCAAAACAAAAAGACCTGATCGTCCAGGCTCGGGACGGATACTACGCAAATACCGGCGCTAGTCCTTCAGCAGCTGCCGGGCGATGACCAGCCGCTGAATCTCGCTGGTGCCCTCACCAATCGTGCATAGCTTCACATCGCGATAAAACTTCTCCGCGGGATAGTCCTTGATGAACCCATATCCTCCGTGAATCTGTACGCCCTCGTTCGCGCACTTCACCGCGACTTCGCTGGCGTAGAGCTTCGCCATCGACGATTCTTGCGTTGTCTTCATCCCGGCATCTTTCATCGACGCCGCCCGCATGGTCAGCAGCATGGCTGCATCGATCTCTGTAGCCATGTCTGCCAACTTCCACTGAATCGCCTGGAAATCGCTGATGGCTTTTCCGAACTGCCGACGCTGCTTGGAATACTTGAGCGCGGCCTCATACGCTCCTTCGGCCATCCCAAGCGAGAGGGCTGCAATCGAAATGCGGCCTCCGTCGAGGACGCGCATCGCGTCGGGAAATCCCTGGCCTTCGCCCCCCAGCAGGTTCTCCGCCGGAACGACGCAGTCCTCGAATATCAGCTCAGCCGTATCACTGGCCCGCAGCCCAAGCTTGTTCTCTTTTTTCCCCGGACGGAATCCCTTGGTGTCTTTGTCAACAAGGAACGCCGAAATACCGTGCGTGTGCGCGGTGCGGTCGGTCACTGCGAGTACTACAACAACGTCTGCGTAGTGCCCGTTCGTGCAGAATGTCTTCGTGCCGTTCAGCACCCACTGATTCCCCCTGCGTACAGCCGTCATGCGAGCGCTGCCGGCATCGGAGCCGGACGCGGGTTCAGTCAATCCCCATGCGCCGATAAATTCCCCCGTCGCCAGCTTGCTGACATACTTCTTCTTCTGTGCTTCGTTTCCAGCCAGGAATATGTGATTCGTGCAAAGCGACGTGTGCGCCGCGACAATGATGCCAACCGAACCATCGACGCGCGAAAGTTCCTCAATCGCGGTGACGTACTCCACGTAACCCATTCCCGCGCCACCGTACTCCGGAGGAAAGATCGTCCCCAGCAGCCCCAGTTTGCCAAGCTCTTTGATGGTCTGCAAAGGAAACTCACCCTTCTCATCCCAGTCCATGACGTGCGGCTTGATCTCTCGTTCTGCAAACTCGCGCACGCTCTTCTTTAATTGCAATTGTTCTTCGTTCAGTTGGAAATCCACGATGCCTCCGGCACGCCGCAATGCGGCCGCCCCACGCCGTGCTCTTACCCCAAATTTCGATTAGACCACAGGCTCTTGAGATGAAGAAGTTACGCCTGGACAAATCGGAGACATTGCGTCCGAGGCGCATAAATACTGGCGATTTCGCATGTCCAAGGGCTCAACCCGACCGACCGTTCTGTCTGCATGTGCCCGCTCGTCGAGTTGGAAATTCCCGGCTCGAATTCCGGTCACCCGATCGGAGCCCACAGGAAACCCAGTCGGAGTGATCTTGCCGCCTCGACTACTTCGGCCCAACAAAATGCAACATACTCATCATGGACGGCGGTGAGACTGAGCCAACCGGCTAATTAGGTCATTAAAATCAGTTGCTTATAAATGCTTGCATCATGTGCCTGCAATGCCTACAATACATGCATGCAATACACGATTCGAAACATACCGGATACCGTCGATGCCGCGCTTCGCCGGGCCGCTCAGATGCAGCGGAAGAGTTTGAACGAAGTCGCGGTCGAGGCGTTGGCCCGCGGTGCTGGCCTTACCGGAGAACTGCTCCGCCAACGAGATTTAGGTGACATCGCAGGCACCTGGCACGAGGACCCCGACTTCGATCGCGCCCTTGCCGCACAGGACACTATCGACAAAGAGATTTGGCCGTGAGGGTGGCGCTTGATACGAATCGCTATACCGATCTTTGCCGCGGCGACTTGTCTGTTGTCGAAACAGTCGAGCGCGCGAACGAAGTGTTACTACCCTTTGTCGTAATAGGAGAACTGCGCGCGGGCTTCGCAGTCGGCAACCAGGAAGTGCGCAACGAAGCGGTGCTGCGCCGTTTCCTGCTGAAGCCAGATGTGCGTGTGCTTTATGCGGACGAGCAGACCACGCACCAATATGCCGCGGTTTACCGGCAACTCCGCAAACAAGGCACTCCGATCCCGACCAACGATATGTGGATCGCCGCTCTGGTACTACAGCATTCGCTTGTCCTGCTCGCACGCGACGCGCATTTTGATTCCCTGCCTCAGCTCGCGCGGGTCTGAGGGCCAACCAACACCGGCGTCGGCCTCCATCGGTAGAAGTTGCACGCAACGTATTTACGGCCAATAATCTAAGTATGAGATTGCGCCGAATCGTCCTGCTCGGGCTGTTGCTCGGAGCACTCCCCGCCTTTTCCCAGGCCCAGCGCGGAACGCTCATCCACGAAGAGACCATTCGCGTTTCCCCCAGCGCTGACACCCCGAAGCTCGGCATGGCGGAACGTGGCCACGAACTCATCATTATCGACAGCAGCCGCGACTGGACCCATGTACAAGCGATCCTCCGTGAACCCCGCCGGGATGCCGACGAAGACGATCCAGAATCCGAAGGCAAGACCATCACGGGATGGGTATTGACGAAAGGTTTGGTCGGCCAGAACACTCCCAGCGGCGACAAGATCGTGTTCGGCGAAGCGGTCGATTCCGAAGATCAGGCCAGCCGCCGCCGCGGACGGCGTGACGCCGCGCAAGACGCGATGCGTCTCTACTACCGAGTTTATGATCTGTTCCCAGCTTCTCCTCTCGCAGGCGAAGGCCTGTACCGAGCCGCTGACATTCGCTGGCAGATCGACCGTTCCGACATCATGACGCGTCCTTCCGCGCGCGAACGCGACGCCTACATGCGCGGCCAGATCGACGAAGAGTGGATGAAGCTGGTGATCAAGAAATTCCCTGGAACGAAATGGGCCGACCTCGCGGCGTTCCACATGCTCGAAAACAAACTGTGCGGCGACTGGCAGGGAGCCTCGAAGTGTCCGGAGAAAGAAGCCGACATGTACGAGAAGTACGCCAAGGAACATTCGCAATCGACGGCCGCTCCAGAGGCCTTATATCAGGCCGCTTGGCGCCAGTCCGCTTTGATCGAGATATACAAGACAGAAGCTAACCAGAAGAAATCGGACGCAGCCAAGGCGCAGGCCCTCGAACTGGCGCAAAGAGTCGTCAGCCAGTACGGGCAAAGCGATTGGGCGTTGCGCGCACAGACGCTTGCTTACTACATTCAGCAGGGCGTGGTAACTTGGGGCAATTCTCCCGACTGACACTATGAATACCCACCGCAGCGGCAGCTTTCGCGTCGCGATGTTTGGCCTGGGAATCACCGCTATTTTCCTTTCTTACCAGCTGCTCACGGATTCTCCATCTCCCATCACGCGCAACTCCACACTGATGCTGGCCTTTGTCGTGTTATGTCCGCCGTCGGTCCTGTCGCTCGCATTCGGCACGATCGAGATTGGTTCCCACAGCTTTTATCTGCTTTGGGCATTGATCGCTGCCCTCAACGCCGCGCTGTATGCGAGCGTCCGTATGTTGATTGCGAGGGTGGCGCAACGCTCCGATTAACGCCCGCGCGACCTTCTACCATTCGTTTCTGAGATACTGATTCTCCGATCTTCCCGGGAGGACGATTGAACGACTACCTGCTCGCGCTGATCCTCGGCGTTATTGAAGGAATCACTGAATTTCTGCCAGTCAGTTCCACAGCGCACCTGCGCCTCTCAGAAGCGTTGTTGCACATCAGTCTCTCGGATGGCTACTGGAAGATGTTTTCGATCGTCATTCAACTGGGCGCGATTCTGTGCCTTCCAGTCTATTTCTGGAGCCGAATCACAAAGTTTCTCTCGACTTTTCCTCGCGGCGAAAGCGGGAATCGCACCGCCCTCACGCATCCTCTTGGCCTGACCATGGTGGCCTTTGTGGTCACCGCTATCCCATCGTTCCTGCTGGCAAAGATAATCGGAAAACACCTTGAGAATCTTGCCATCATCGGATGGTCGTTGCTGATCGGCGGAGTCGTGATGTGGATCGTCGACGCCCTGCATGCCAAGACCGAAGCCGCTGGCCCCGGCGGCAACAGTCAGATCCGTACCTGGAAGATGGAAGATATGAGTCTGGGGCAATCGATGTGGATCGGCCTTTGTCAGATCCTTTCCGCGGTATTTCCGGGAACTTCTCGTTCTATGTCGACGATTGCCGCCGGACAGATCGCCGGGATGTCGCGCGCCTCGGCACTGGAATTTTCCTTCTTTGTCTCCATTCCAACTATGGCGGCAGCCACTCTGTACACGCTTTATAAGTCACTACTGGGAAAGGGCGAGAATCCGATCGGAGTCGCTCAGATCGATGCCCATGGCTGGGTCGTGCTCGCCATCGGATTTGTAGTCTCGTTCATCGTTGCATATGCCTCAGTCGCCTGGTTCATGGCGTGGGTCCGCAAGCGAGGCTTCACTCCATTCGCGATCTACCGAATCATCATCGGAGCGCTGGTGCTGGCATTTGCTGTGAAATTAGCGTGAGTCAATGCTTAGAGTTTTGCCTTCGTGAACCTTAGTGCCCTTAGTGGTTCAAGCTCTTGAATTGCAAGTGCTAATTGCTAAGTGCCAACTGCTGAGTGAGATAACCACATCAACACCACCCGAATTCCCCGATTGTAGGAACTCCCGCTTCTTGGCATAATAGTTCCGCTCTGGCCGATTACGGCGTCGAGGCAAGTGTCTTCGACGATGAATCCGGCCCACATGGATTATCTGGTAGCGATTTTTGTCCCCACCGGGAACCGGCGGCTCAACGAGCTGATCGGGTTCCTGATGTGCGTCTCCGCGCTCCTCCTTCTTCTCGCGCTCGTTTCCTATTCGCCGCTCGACCCTTCGTGGGATAGTGCCTCGGTTTTAACCGGGTCTCACGCCGCCCGCAACTGGATCGGGATCGTCGGCGCTTACACCGCGGATGCAGTGTTGCAATTCTTCGGCATCGGTGCATTTCTCCTAGTGATCTTTCCGGCCATGCTGGGCGTGCGCTGGTTCCGATCAATGAAAGTCCAGTCTCCGATGGCGAAATGCCTGGGAGGAATCTGGCTGGTGATGTTCGTTCCGGCCATGCTCGCCTTGCTGCCGGGCCATTTGCGTTGGGCTCACGTGATTCCGATCGAAGGTCTGCTCGGACGCGTTGTCGGCGACTTCCTGATTCACTATCTGAATCTGGTGGGCGCGTACATCGTCTGCGCGACGGTGCTCGCGGTCGCGCTCTACCTGTCGACCGCATTCTCCTTCTCGGCGATTCAGGTCTGGGCGCCCACACGCTTCGCGTTCGTTACTGCACTCTGGAATCGGTACAAAGACTGGCAGCAGGAGCGCACACGCAAGCGGCAACAGAAAGAACTTGAGCAGCGGAGAATTTCGAAGCCGGTTGTAAAAACACAACTGATTCCGTCGAGGCCGGCATCGCCCTCGGCGGCGCAAGCATCTGCAGAGCCCAGGCGCACGGGAATCGAGCGGATGATGGCGGAGGAAGAAGTCGCAAAGGCTCCCACCAAATCGACGACGGGTGGCATCTTGCCAGAATCTCTGCCGCCTGCCTTAGACGTCGCAGACCCTGAGGTCACCGAGCGCGCCGATAGCGGGCAGAAGGCCAAAACGACGATGCCACGCATCGCCGGCGGCTTCAAACTGCCCTCGAGTAGCCTGCTGCAGCGTCCCGACGAACAACAAGCCGTTGACGCCGACGAACTCAAACTGCTCGCCCAGGTCCTCACCGAGAAGTACTCCGAATTCGACGTTCACGGACAGGTCACACAGATCAATCCCGGACCGGTGGTCACGACCTTCGAGTTCAAACCCGAGGCCGGCATCAAGTACAGCCGCATCACCAACCTCGTCGACGACCTCTGCCTCGCATTGAAAGCCGAGAGCATTCTGGTCGAGCGCATGCCCGGAAAGAGCACGGTGGGCATTCAGGTGCCGAACCGCCAGCGCGAGATCATCTTCCTGCGCGAGAACATCGAGTCGCAGGAGTTCATGGGCTCGAAGTCGCGGCTCACGATGGCAATGGGCAAGGACATCAACGGACGCATCGTTACCGCCGACCTCGCCGGAATGCCACACCTGCTGATTGCCGGATCGACCGGCGCAGGCAAGAGCGTCGCGATCAACGCGATGATCATGTCGATCTTGTACAAGGCGACGCCCGATCAGGTGCGCCTGATTCTCGTTGACCCGAAACGCCTGGAACTCGGCAATTACGAAGGCGTGCCGCATCTCTATACGCCCATCATCACAGAGCCGAAACTGGCCGCGAATGCGCTGCGCAACGCGGTGCGGGAGATGGAGCGCCGCCTGAAGCTTCTCGCGGCCAAAGGCGTCCGTAACATCGACCAATACAACAAGCTCTTCGATCAAGGTGGTACTCCGAGCCTGTTCGACGAGGGTTCCGACGAGAAGCCGATTCCCTATATCGTCATCATCATCGACGAATTGGCTGACTTGATGATGCTCGATTCCTCGAACGTTGAGGAATCAATCACGCGGCTCGCACAGATGGCAAGAGCAGTCGGCATTCACCTTGTGCTGGCAACGCAGCGGCCTTCGGTGGATGTAATCACAGGATTGATCAAGGCAAACTTCCCCGCCCGCGTTTCGTTCCGCGTGGCCACCAAAGTGGACTCACGCACCATTCTCGACGCCAACGGCGCAGAAGCTCTGCTGGGCAAAGGCGACATGTTGTATCTGCCCTCGGGATCGGCGCGCGTCCACCGGTTGCATGCTCCATTTGTGACGGAAAAGGAAATCGCGGCGGTCGTCGAATTCTGGAAAGCTCAGGGACAGGCGGACTACATCCACCACTTCCTCGAAGCTCCAAAGGATGAGCGAGAAGCCGCAGGGGGAACCGCCGGCGCCGAGCCTGGCGAGGCGGGTGAGGCCGAAGACGATCCCATGTACGGCGATGCCGTAAAGCTCGTCGTGGAGTTTGGAAAGGCGTCCACTTCCCTGCTACAACGTCGTCTGCGGATTGGCTACGGCCGCGCGGCACATCTCATCGACCTGATGGAGCAGGACGGCATTGTCGGCGCTGCCGACGGCCCGAAGCCGCGGGAAGTCCTGAAACGCCCTGACTGGATTTCCGAGATCGAACAATCGATGCGGTAGGAGATGACGAAAATTAAAAGGGCGGCAAAAAGCCGCCCTTTTAATTTGTTCAACAGCAGAACCTTAGAACTTGAAAACGATTCCGACCGGGAAACGGAAGTTCTTGCTGCTGGTGCCGCCGTTGCCGTGCAGCATCATCCAGTCCGCCGCTCCGCGGAATGCCATGTTCTTGCTGAAGTTGATATCGACTCCACCGCCGGCCAGAAGTGCCATACCATTGCCAGATCCGGTAGCTCCCTCGAAAGAAGCGGACGCATGGTCGCCACCGACCAGGGCATGCACGAACGGCGTGTAAGCCTTGTTGGCGCGCAGCGAGATCTGAGGTCCAAAGGTGTAGGTGTAGTTGTTGAAGCTGACACCATCTTGGCTCTTGTAAGCAGCGCCGATGTCGGCAGTGACGCCGAACCAGTTGTTGAGGTTGCCATTGAACGCGAAGTCAAAACCGTTCGCATTCACGCCGCCTTCAAGGCGGGTGTATTGATATCCACCGAAGAACTCGGCCTTCGGATGGTCGGATTCAGCTGCCACTGCGGACATGCAGAAGAGTCCTAAGAAGATTCCCAAAACCGCTAGCTTTCGCACGTGTTCCCTCCCAAGAAGGTTCAGAAGAAATTTGCTTCCGTAACCATTCAAACCGAGCGAAAAGTACCTTGCAAGTAACTGAGAGCATTGTCCTCTAGTAACCCGTTGGTTAGTGTTTTGGACCGATTGAGCAGGGCGCTGGTAGAACCGCCAAACGACTGTAACTACATGATCGGATTCAGTTTCCTACCCAATCGCGGAACCGTTCTCTCATGCTCCGAAACCAGTCGGGCAGCCAGCTTTTGTAGCGAAGCAATACAGTCGCGTTCACGTCCTTGGTGTCGTGCGCCGCGAACTTGTTGCTGAAGATGAGGTAGTAAACGCCTGCACCTGCGGGCAGATCAGCCTGCAACCTCCCTTTTGAGACGCGTCCGCTTTCGTAGACGGCGCTGGTCGCGTAGCCGTTTTGCCAGACGGCGAAGGCAGGTTCACTAAGGACGTAGACTTCGATGTCGTTGTCCGCCTTTTCTTTCTGCTTGGTGGCCTTCGATTCTGCCGCGGCGGTGAACTGGCCGACAATTGAGACGTTCGTGGATCCTTCGGGCAGCGTGAACTTGTAGAAACGGAAGTTGTGCGCCGAGACAGTGAATGGAGTTTCGAGGATCGGCTGGTCATGTTTCCATCCGGCCATTTCTTGCAGGCCTTGCGCGAATGGGCCGTCGCTCATGGCGATCCAGACAATCAAGGACACCAGCAACGCGACGAGGATCCAAAGGAAGATGCGGGGCTTGCGGCGCGGCTGGACGAGCTCGGGCGTCAACTCACCGACATCTTCTGGCTCTTTCGGAAGCACGGCGATTGGCTTACCGCACTGCAGACAGAACTGGGCTCCGTCGGGAAGGCTCGAGCCGCACTTGCTGCATCCAAGAATCACCTTCGCGGCGGACGACGGGGCGCTGTTGGTCGGTGTACTCACCGGCACTCCAACTTCAGAATGTGAGCCAAACCATCAGGAAAAACGGGGGACGTTCAAACTTTCAGGGACTGATTTCCTGGATGCAGCAGATATTAGCACAGGTTCGCAAACGAGCTATGAGCTTCGAGCCGTGAGCGGTGAGCAGTGCGCGATGAGTGTTCGCCGGCTCTTGCTGGATCAGGATTGGCATTATTCAGAGCCACCGTTGATCGTGCTTTGCGTGCGGAAGCGAGTTTCATTTTGGGAATGGGAGGAGTTGTGGGGTACCCCCTCCCCCTGGTGGTCTACTGGAATCATCGATTTAGCGGGAAATTGCGAAATAGTCTATGGGGCTCAACTAGTTAGGGGCAAAATATTGAGCCGCAAGGAGTTAGGTGGTGCAGGGTGATTCGTGCGTACACCGCTTTCGCCTTGGCTAGGGTCTACTCTTCATATTGCTGGTCGCAAGGACCAGAATCACATCAACGTGTGATTGTGGGCTGGATGGTCGAATAGAGAGTAGCGTCCCGATCTTGTCCCGTATTTGTGCACGCGGCATTCTTGGGTGCCCATGATCGCCACGTGTTTCTTTAAGCGACGACTGACGTGAAGGGTGATGCAGAAACATCTTCGGGAGCGTCGTACACGCCCTGAGCAAACTGGGTGAAGGGACGGAGTGCCCCTCTGTGGCAGGCGGGCCGGAGATACGCAGGCCGAACCACCCACCGTCGTCATAGCGAATAGAGACCGTATCTAGTAGAATCGCGCGTCGTGCAGAGTTCCGGAGTCCGGAACTTCAGCCCTGATGGAAGTGCTCTTCTACATCGGGATCGTACTGTTCGTTTTGTTCGGTCCCTGGATTTTGCTGTGGCGGGTCAACTCTCGCCGCACGAGCGAACGACTCGAGGATCAATTGCGATGGGCGGATCTTTCCGCTCGCATGTCCGACCTTGAGCGGGAGTTGAGGCAGTGGCGAAGCCAACGAGTAGAACCTGGTGTGCAGAGCGCTCCGACAAAGGCACCGGCCACCGAAGCTGTGCCTGCACCGCCCCCACCACCGCTGATCCGCATTGAACCGAGTACTCCGCCACTAACTCGAGCGGTAGA
>Ga0335082_10010534_pt1 | contig 10033 bp, 6 predicted proteins | sample Lox_Sample_41_FD_206718 | JGI IMG/M metagenome (GOLD analysis project Ga0335082, IMG submission 206718) | Soil microbial communities from Loxahatchee National Wildlife Refuge, Florida, United States - Lox_Sample_4.1 | ecosystem: Environmental > Terrestrial > Soil > Wetlands | place: USA: Florida...
GCTCGCGGTCGATCCCGCGCATCCCTTCCCCTTCATCGCCAATCGCGGCCTCGGCCTGGCGCTCCAGCTTTCGCGCGCGGGCGATGGAAAGCGGATGCAGGCGCTTTTGCTGCTGCCGGCCGCGGTCGCGCGCTTCATCCGGCTGCCGGGGACCGCGATCCGGTTCCTGCCGCTCGAGGAAGTGGTACGGCTTTTCCTCGACCGCCTCTTCCCGGGCTTCGCGGTTGTGGGCCACGGCATGTTCCGCATCCTCCGCGACAGCGAGATGGAGATCGAGGAGGAGGCCGAAGACCTCGTGCGCCTGTTCGAGAGCGCGCTGAAGCGCCGGCGCCGCGGCAATGTCATCTGGCTCGCGGTCGATGCGGGAATGCCCGAGGATCTCCAGCGTTTCCTCGCGGAGAAGATCGACGTCCCCGCCGACGACGTCTTTCCGCTCGATGGGCTCATCGGCCTCTCCGACACGCGTCGCCTCATCGTGGACGAGCGGCCGGACCTGCTCTTCGAGCCCTATCACCCGCGCTTTCCCGAGCGCATCCGGGATTACGGCGGCGACTGCTTCGCCGCGATCAAGCAGAAGGATATCATCGTCCATCACCCCTACGAGAGCTTCGACGTGGTGGTGCAGTTCGCGCGCCAGGCCGCGCGCGATCCCGCGGTGGTCGCGATCAAGCAGACGCTCTATCGCACCAGCGACAACAGCCCGATCGTGCGTGCCCTCGTCGAGGCGGCGGAGGCCGGCAAGACCGTAACCGCGCTCGTCGAGCTCAAGGCGCGCTTCGACGAGGAAGCGAACATCCGCTGGGCGCGCGATCTCGAGCGTGCGGGCGTGCAGGTCGTCTACGGCTTCCTCGACCTCAAGACGCACGCGAAGGTCTCGCTGGTGGTGCGGCGCGAGGGTGGCGAGCTCCGCTCCTACGTTCATTTCGGCACCGGCAACTATCATCCGGACACGGCGCGGGTCTACACCGACCTCTCGTTTTTCACCTGCGATCCCGCGCTCTGCCGCGATGCCGCGCGTCTCTTCAATTACATGACGGGGTACGCAACGCCGACCGACCTCGAGAAGGTCTCCTTCGCCCCGGTCGATCTGCGCAAGCGTCTGCTCGAGCTCATCGAGGCCGAGATCGGGCACGCGCGCGCGGGGCGGCCCGCGCAGATCTGGGCGAAGATGAACCAGCTCGTCGATCCCGTGATCATCGACATGCTCTATCGCGCATCGGCGGCGGGGGTGGAGATCGAGCTCGTCGTGCGCGGCATTTGCTGCTTGCGGCCGGGAGTTCCCGGCCTCTCCGAGAACATCCGCGTCAAGAGCATCGTCGGCCGCTTCCTCGAGCACGGTCGCATCGTCTGTTTCGGCAACGGCCAGCGTCTCCCGTCGCCGCAGGCCCAGGTCTTCATCAGCTCCGCCGACTGGATGCCCCGCAACTTCGACTGGCGTGTCGAGGCGCTGGTGCCGATCGAGAACGAGACCGTGCACCGCCAGGTGCTCGACGAGATCATGGTCGCCAACTTCCGGGATGTCGCGCAGAGCTGGCGCCTGGAGCCGACCGGCGCCTATCTCCGCGAGGCCGCGGGCCTCGACGCCTTCAGCGCGCACACCTATTTCATGACCAACCCGAGCCTATCCGGCCGCGGCCGCGCCTTGCGGCGACCGAAATCTGCGACACGTCCCGTCGCCGAGCGGGCCGCGACGACGGAGTAGGAGATGGCGGCACGGGGGGCGCGACGCCGAGGCCCGGTCGGGGTCATCGACATCGGATCGAATTCCATTCGTCTCGTCGTCTACGACGGGCTCACCCGCGCGCCCGTGCCGCTCCTCAACGAGAAGGTGCTCTGCGGCATGGGGCGGGGCCTCGGCGAGACCGGGACACTCGATCCCGAGGGCGTCGCTTCCGCGCTCGCGCATCTCGCGCGCTTCGTCTCGCTCGCGCGGGCGATCGGGGTCGAGCGGCTCGACGCGCTCGCGACCGCGGCCGTGCGCGACGCCTCCGATGGAAAGGCTTTCGCCCTCGAGGTGCGGCGCCGCACCGGCGTCCCGGTCCGAATCCTCTCGGGCGAGGAGGAGGGTCGCCTCTCGGCTCTCGGCGTGATCGCGGGCATGCCCGAGGCCGCGGGGGTTATGGGCGATCTCGGCGGCGGCAGCGTCGAGCTCTCGCCACTCCGCGCGGGGCGCACCGGCCACGGCGCGACGCTGCCGCTCGGTCCTTTCCGGCTCGCGGAATTCTGGGGTGACGAGAAGCGCCTCGCTGCGGAGATCGACCGCCATGTCGAATCCCTGGACTGGCTCCGCCGCCGCCGCGGCGAGACCTTTTATGCCGTCGGCGGCGCCTGGCGTGCGCTCGCGCGCATCCACATGGAGCAGGACCGCTATCCCATCCACGTCGTGCAGGGTTACACGCTCTCGCGCCGCACCGCCGAGGATTTCCTCGACGTGATGGCGCGGCAGTCCCGCAGGTCGCTCGAGCAGATCGCGACGGTCGCGCGCAAGCGCCTGGAGGTCGTGCCGGTGGCGGCAGAGGTGCTCCGGCGCATCATGGCGGCGATGGAGCCGAAGCGCGTGGTCTTCTCCGCGCTCGGGCTTCGCGAGGGGCATCTATACGATCTGCTTCCGGATCGGGAGCGCACACAGGACCCGCTGCTCGTCGCCTGCGAGTCCATGGCGCGCGCGCATCCCCGCTTCGGCGCAAATCCGCAGGAAGTCGATACCTGGCTCTCGCCGATCTATCCGCGCCGCGATCCCTATCGCCGCCTCCGCCGCGCGGCAGCGCTGCTGGCGGATGTGGCCTGGGACGAGCACCCGGACTATCGCGCGGAGCAGGCGTCCCGCTCGGCACTCTACATGCCGGCAACGGGGCTCGATCATCCCGGACGCGTGTTCCTCGCGGCTGCGCTGCGCGCGCGGTACGGCGGCAACGACGAGGGCTCTTTCGACAAGATGGCGCGCATCGTCGACGAGGAAAATCTGCGCGCGGCGCGGGTCACTGGCCTCGGCATGCGCCTCGCCTTTACGCTCTCGGGCGGCGTGCCCGGCCTCCTGCGTCGCGCGGAGCTGCGCCTCTCGCGCGACGAGCTCCTGCTCCGCCTTCCCGCGAGCGGCCCGCTGCAAGGTGCCGAGGCTGTGGAGCGCCGCCTCGGCGCGCTCGCCCGCGCCCTCGGCGTCGAAGCACGCCTGCGCGAGCGCGTGCGGCGGTGAGAGCTGGTTGCAGAGAAGGGGGAGGGCCTCTTACTCCCGCTCTTTCGCCAGCACCGTCTCCACGAGATTGGTGAAGAAGCTCGCGCCTACCGGAATGATCTCGTCGTTGAAATCGTAGCGGGGATTGTGCACGTCGCAGCTTCCCTCGCCGTCGCCATTGCCGAGAAAGATGAAGGCGCCGGGCCGCGCTTCCAGCATGTAGGAGAAATCCTCGGAGGCCATGCGCGGGGCGCCGTTGCGGTCGACATTCTCCTCGCCGACAGTCAGTGCCGCGGCATTGCAGGCGATCTCGGTCTCGCGGGCGTGATTGACCAGCGGCGGATAGCCTCGGCGAAAGTTGAGCGCCGCGGTGGCGCCGTGGGCGGCGGCGGCGTTCTCCGCGACGCGGAGGATCGTCGCCTCGATGCGGTCCATCACCTCCGTCCGATATGCCCTGCAATTTCCGGAGATAGTGACGTCCTCGGGGATGATGTTGTAGGCGTCGCCGCCGTGGATCTTCGTGATGCTGACGACTGCGGTGTCGAAGGGGCTGACGGCGCGGCTCACGACCGTCTGGAGTGCCGTCACGACATGCGCCGACGCGACCACGGGATCGAGCACGCCCTCGGGACGAGCGGCATGGCCGCCTCGGCCCTGCACGTGCAGATCGAAGCTCGCGGAAGCTGCCATGGCGGGCCCGGGCCGCGTGAAGAATTTGCCCGTGGGATAGCGCGGCGTGTTGTGTAGCCCGTAGACGCCGTCGACCGGGAAGCGCTCGAAGAGCCCTTCCTCCACCATGACCCTACCGCCGCCGCCGCCTTCCTCTGCGGGCTGGAAGATGAAATGGACGGTGCCGTCGAAATTCCGGGTCTTGGCGAGATGCCGCGCCGCGCCCAGGAGGATCGTCGTGTGCCCGTCATGGCCGCAGGCGTGCATGCGCCCTTCATGCCGCGAGCGGTGCGCGAAGTCGTTCTTCTCGTGAAGGGGCAGCGCATCCATGTCGGCGCGCAGTCCGATCGCGCGGTGCCCGTTTCCAACGCGGAGGCTGCCGACGACGCCGGTCTTGGCGATGCCGCGCGTCACCTGAAGCCCGAAGGAAGCGAGCCGCTCCGCCACGATGTCGGAGGTGCGGCGCTCGTCATAGGCGAGCTCGGGATGGGCGTGCAAATCGCGCCGCCACTCCGTGAGCTCGCCCTTCGCAGCGACCAATTCGGGGATAAGGGGCATGTTCTATCTCGCGTGGTATGGAGAAGCGAAGCCTAGCGGCCTCAGCTCGCGTCGTCGAGGCGCACCAGGCGGATTTGCTTCCCCGCGGCGGTGAGCGCGATCCGACCGTGCTTGAGGTCGAGCGCGTCGCCTCCGAAAAGCTCGCGCCGCCAGCCCGAGAGCGCATCGATCTCCGCCGCGTCGTCGGCCGCGATCGCCTCGAGGTCCTCGGCACTCGCCACCAGCTTCTGCGCGACGCCATGCTCTTCGCAGCGGAGCTTCAGCAGCACTTTCAGGAGATCGACCAGCGGACCCAGCCCCGGCGGCAGCTCGCGCCGGGGCGGAGGTTCCGGCTGCTCGTTCTCGGGCATGGCAAGCGCGTCGCGTACGACCGCCAGCACCTCGCCGCCAAGGCGCCCCTCGACGAAGCCCTTGCCGAGGCCGCGCGTCCGCGCGAGATCGACCGCGTTCTGCGGAGCGTGTGCTGCGATCTCCAGGACCTGCTCGTCGCGGAGGACGCGGTTCCGCGGGAGGTTCCGAGTTTGCGCGGCGATCTCGCGCCAGGCCGCGAGCTCGCGGAGGAGCGCGAGGGTCCGCCGGCTGCTCCCCCGCAGCTTGAAGCGCCGCCAGGACTCCCTCGGGTCGATCGTATAGGTCGCGGGGTCCGTGAGGAGCTTGATCTCGTCGTCGAGCCAAGCCGCGCGGTCGTTGCGCTGCAGCCGCGTCTTCAGCTTCTCGTAGACGGTGCGCAGCGGGATCACATCCGTGAGAGCGTATTGGGTCTGCCGTTCCGTGAGCGGCCGGCGCGACCAATCCGTGAAGCGCGCGGATTTGTCGATGCGCGCCCCCGCGAGCTTGCTGGCGAGCGTCTCGTAGCTCGCGGATTCCCCGAAGCCGCAGACCATCGCCGCCACTTGCGTGTCGAAGAGCGGCGCCGGTACCGCCCCCATGAGTTTGTAGAAGATCTCGATGTCCTGCCGTGCCGCGTGGAAGACCTTGAGCACGGAAGCGTTGGCGAGGAGCGAGAAGAGAGGTCCGAGGTCGATACCCTCCGCGAGCGGATCGATCGCCGCTGCTTCATTCGGCCCCGCGACCTGCACGAGGCAGAGCTCCGGCCAATAGGTGCGGTCCCGCATGAACTCGGTGTCGACGGTAACGTATTCGGTTTGGGACTGACGCCCGCAAAATTGCGCGAGCGCGGCGGTGTCGACGATCAAGGTCATGCTGGTCGTGCTATACACGCAAAAAGCGGAGCACGGAAGGCCCGTCGCCGGATACGTCGGGTGCTTGACAAGCCTCGGAAATCCGTGCGTTCTCCCGCTTCTCGCGGCATTTCTCGATCACGGACGACGATGCACGCCTATCGCACCCACACCTGCGGCGCGCTGCGCCTCGGCGACGCCGGCAAGACCGCGCGGATTTCCGGCTGGGTCCACCGCAAACGCGACCACGGCCAGCTCCTCTTCGTCGACCTCCGCGACCATTACGGCATCACGCAGTGCGTGATCGACATCTCGGGCCCGCTCTTCAAGACCGTGGACGCGCTCAAGCTCGAGAGCGTCGTCACCATGACCGGGACCGTCGTCCGCCGCTCCGACGAGACCGTCAATTCCAAGCTCGCAACCGGCGAGATCGAGTTGCAGATCGTGGAATGCAGGACGCTCTCGGAGGCGGACCCGCTGCCGGTGCCGGTCAACACCGACGCCGACTATCCCGAGGACATGCGGCTCACCTATCGCTTCCTCGATCTCCGGCGCGAGGCAGTGCATGCCAACATCATGCTGCGCTCGCGCGTCATCGCGTCGATTCGCCGCCGCATGATCGAGCAGGGCTTCACGGAGTTCCAGACGCCGATCCTGACCGCGAGCTCGCCCGAGGGCGCGCGCGACTACCTCGTTCCAAGCCGGCTCCATCCCGGCGAGTTCTACGCGTTGCCGCAGGCACCGCAGCAATTCAAGCAGCTCCTGATGGTCGCGGGCTTCGACCGCTATTTCCAGATCGCGCCCTGCTTCCGCGACGAGGCGAGCCGCGCCGACCGCTCGCCCGGCGAGTTCTACCAGCTCGATTTCGAGATGTCGTTCGTCACGCAAGAGGACGTCTTTGCGGCGATCGAGCCCGTGATGGCCGGCGTCTTTGAGGAGTTCGGCCGAGACCGCTCCGTCACCAAGCCGCCGTTCCCGCGCATCCCCTACGACGAAGCGCTCCTCAAATACGGAACCGACAAGCCGGATCTCCGCAATCCCATCGTCATGAGCGATGCGGCGGAGGTGTTCCGCGGCTCGGGCTTCGGGGTCTTCGCGGGCGCGCTCGAGAACGGTGCGGCGGTGCGCGCGATCCCCGCGCCCGGCGCCGCCTCGCGTCCCCGCAGCTTCTTCGACAAGCTCAACGACTGGGCGCGGGGCGAGGGCGCGCCGGGTCTCGGTTACATCGTCTTCTCCGAAGGTGCGGCGAAGGGCCCGATCGCGAAGTTCCTGGATGCACCGCGCCTGGAGCGGCTCCGTGCGGTTGCAGGAGTGGGCGAGGGGGATGCCGTCTTCTTCGTCTGCGACAAGCCCGAACCCGCGGCGAAGCTCGCGGGCGCTGCGCGCACGCGCATCGGACGGGAGCTCGGCCTCCTTAAGGAAGGCGAGTTTCGCTTCTGCTGGATCGTCGATTTTCCCATGTTCGAGCGCGACGAGGAGACTGGCAAGATCGTCTTCAGCCACAATCCCTTCTCGATGCCTCAGGGCGGGCTCGAGGCGCTCGAGACGAGGGATCCGCTCACCATCAAGGCCTTCCAGTACGACATCGTCTGCAACGGCGTCGAGCTCTCCTCCGGCGCGATCCGGAACCATCTTCCGGGCATCATGTACAAGGCCTTTGCGATCGCGGGCTATTCCGCTTCCGAGGTCGAGGCGCGCTTCGGCGGCATGCTCAACGCCTTCAAGTTCGGCGCGCCCCCGCATGGCGGCTCCGCGCCCGGCATCGACCGGATCGTGATGCTGCTCGCGGACACGCCGAACATCCGCGAGGTCGTCGCCTTCCCGATGAACCAGCAGGCACAGGATCTGTTGATGCAGGCTCCGGCCCCGGTGCCGCCGGAGCGCCTCAAGGAGCTCCACATTCGCGTGGTGCTGCCGCCGCCTTCGAAGGACAAGCCGAGCTGATCCGCGCTTTCGCTTGCGCGGATTCCGCCGATGACTCATGATTCCACGGAAGATCGCGAGTCGCCGGTACGCGGAACCGACGGGGCGAACGAATGCGAGGGTACCTTCTGCTGTCAGTGCCGATCCTGCTCGCGGGATGCGGGCTCCCGCCGGCAGTGATGATCGCCTCTTACGTCGCGGACGGCGTGAGCTATCTCGTCACCGGGAAGAGCGTTACGGATCACGGCATCTCCGAGACGACCGGCCGCGACTGCGCGACGTGGCGTCTCATCAAGTTCGAATCCCCGTGCAAGAACGAACCCGCTCAACGCGAGGAGCCGGCGCCCGTGGTCGAGGGCGAGCTTGCGAGCTCGCCGCCTGCGGAGCCTGGCACCGAGACATCGTCGGCTGCTGCCCCGCATCGCTTCCTCGTGCTCGGAAGCTTCAACAGCCGCGCCAATGCCGAGCGCTTGACGACCGAGTTTCCGGGCATCAAGACCGCGGTCATCGAAGTCGGCCTCGACAGCCGCACCGCCTATCGCGTGATGGCAGGCCCACTCAGCGACGAGGAGGTAGATGGACTCCGCGCGAAGCTCGCGGCCGAAAACCGCCCACCCGCCTGGGAATTCGTGGCAGCGCTGCCGGGATCTTAGCTCGCGGCGGCGGCACGACGCATGCGCTTGCGCTCGTACATCGCCATGTCGGCGCGGTGGAGGAGCGCTTCCTCGGACTCGCTGCCCTCGTAGGAGACGAAGCCGAAGCTTGCGCTGAGCTCGATGGGGACGTTGTCCACACGAATTCCGAGGGTCGCGATCGCGCGTTCGAGGTCGTGCACCTTCTGCCGCGCGCTCACGAGCGTGGCGCCTATGAGCAGGAATCCGAATTCGTCGCCGCCGAGCCGCGCGACGGCATCTGTGCGCCGTACGCGCCGGATCAAGCTGGCTGCGAGCTCCCGTAGCACGCGGTTGCCGGCATTATGGCCGAAGCGGTCGTTCACGTCCTTGAAGCCGTCGAGATCGCAGATCATCAGCACGCCCCGCGACCCTCCCACGCGCGCGCTCGCGAGCGCGCGGCCGAGCTCGGCGAGGAAGCCGCGGCGGTTGAGGAGCCGCGTGAGCTCGTCCGTCACCGTCAGCCCCTCGAGATAGGCAAGACGCGACTGCAAATCCGCGACCCGCTGCTCCGCCGCGGCGAGGCAGTTGAAGGCCCAGGTGAGGAGCGCACGATCCCCTTCCGGTCGGGGCCCCAGCACCTCGACGACATTCTTCGACCGGCGCTTTGCCGGCGCGGGTGCGGTCATGGAATGTGCGGACAGCGACATCACTCGATCTCCCGTGAGGCACCAATGCCTCAATCGTGCCACGGAAGAGCAAAGCCCATGCCAACGGATAGGGCGTTGAAAACGCTCATATTCTGGTATCAAGACCCGGCAAAAATTGCCGTCTCCGATAGGGCTTGAGCTGAAAGATGCCGGGGCGAGAGCGCGCGCTAGGCGAGCCGGTCGCGGGGGGTCTGGCCCGCGAAGAAGGCGTCGAGGTTGTCGAGGGCGCGAAAGCCCATGGCTTCGCGGGTCTCGCGCGTAGCGCTGCCGAGATGCGGCAGCAGGAAGGTATTGGGGAGGCCACGGTAGTCGGGATCGATCCGAGGCTCGCCGTCGAAGACGTCGAGGCCGGCGGCGAGGACGCGGCCCGAGCGCAGCGCCGCGATGAGGTCTGCATCCTTGACGATGCCGCCGCGCGCGGTGTTGACGACGATCGCACCGAGCGGCAGCAGCTCGATACGCCGCTTGTCGACGAAGTGCCGCGTCTCCGGCGTCAATGGACAGTGGATCGAGAGGATGTCCGAGCTCGGCAGCAACGATTCCGGGGTCTCGTGGAAGATCGCGCCTTGCTCGTCCTCGAGCGCGAGCCGTTGGCGATTGTGGTAATGGACGACCATGCCGAAGGCGCGAGCGCGCTGCGCCACGGCGCGGCCGATGCGGCCCATGCCGAGGATACCGAGCCGCTTGCCACCGAGATGGCTCCCGAGCATGTGCGTCGGCGCCCAGCCGGTCCAACCGTCGCTGCGGATGAGCCGCTCGCCCTCGCTCGCGCGTCGCGCGGCACCCAGCATGAGCAGCATGGCGATATCGGCGGTTGCGTCCGTGAGCACGTCCGGCGTGTTCGTGACGGCGATACCTCGGGCGCGCGCCGCCCTGAGGTCGATGTGCTCGAATCCCACCGAGAAGGTCGCGAGAATGCGCACGGAATTCGGCAACTTCGCGATGGTGGCTGTATCGAGCCTGTCGGTCGTGGTGCAAAGCACCGCGTCGGCGCCGGCCGCCGCGCGCACGATGCCGTCGCCGTCGAGCGGCTCATCAGCGACATTGAGTCGCGCTTTGTAATCGCGGCTTGCACGAGCCTCGACGGCCTCAGGCAACTTGCGGGTGACGAGGAGGATGGGTTTCGAGGGCATTCGGGATCGCACTTGCGAAGCACCGGATACTACCGTATCGCTGTTGCCAATTACACATCGGAGCGCCGGTATGGCG
>Ga0335082_10010535_pt1 | contig 10033 bp, 6 predicted proteins | sample Lox_Sample_41_FD_206718 | JGI IMG/M metagenome (GOLD analysis project Ga0335082, IMG submission 206718) | Soil microbial communities from Loxahatchee National Wildlife Refuge, Florida, United States - Lox_Sample_4.1 | ecosystem: Environmental > Terrestrial > Soil > Wetlands | place: USA: Florida...
ACTCGCGGAAGGCGTCGAGCGTCGCCTCGGGCAGCCATTCGCCGGTCTGGTCGAACGCCTTCTGGCCGGCGAGCACCTCGACCCATGCGATCTTGCGCTTGCCGCCGTACGCCCGGGTGATCGCCGCGTCGAAGACGCGCACGGACGCGGCCCAGATGTCGGGCCCAGTCCCGTCGCCCTCGATGAAGGGCACGATCGGGCGGTCGGGGACGACGAGGCCGCCGCGCGCGTCCACCGCGATGCGCTCGCCGCCGGCGGGAGGCTTCGGGAGCTCGCTGGCCGCCATGGTGGCCGCGGTTTTAGCGGATCTCGGCCGGGGTGGCGACCTGTGGAGCGGCGGCCTCGCGGCCGAGTCGGGCGAGCGACTCCTGGACGCGATCGATCGGGATCCCGGCCGGGCAGACCGCGGTGCAGGCACGGCAGGCCGCGCACGGCGTCGCGATCGGCTCGGAGAGCCCGAGCCGCAGCCAATCGATCTCGAGGCGCGCGGCGGCGATCACCGCGTCGCGCGGGTCGAGGAGCGGCGCCCCGCCCGCGCGCGCGCACTCGGCGGAGCAGAGGCCACAGACCAGGCACGCCTCCGCCGCGAGCTGGAGCTGCGCGCGCTCGGTGTCGGGGAGGCGAAAGCCGTCGGCGCCGTAGTTGCGGAAGAAGAGCGCGACCGGGTCCGGCGCACGGGCGCCGCGCAGGCTGCGCAGCAGGTGCGCCGCGCCCGTCCGGAGCTGCAGCGAGAGAGCGCGCGCCCCCCCGGTGCGAGACAGCTCGCGCAGGAAGCCCCGATAGCCCCTCAACACTTCGCCGCCTCGATCCCGGCGCGGCGCCCCGACAGGAGCGCCACACCCAGCCCGGTGCGATCGCGCGCGGGGTCGAAGCCGCCGAGCAGGTCGCCGGCGACGAACGCGTTGGTGAGCCGCGGCTTGCTGTCCGCGGCGAGCGGACGCAGCTGTGCGTCGGTTCGCACACCGGCCGCGAAGAGCGGCTGTTCCCCCTCGTAGTCGCGCCGGACCAGACGTCGCGGGCGCACCCCGTCGACGCGCCGGCCGGCGAGGTCGTAGAGCGGAAGCTCGAGCAGCGCCTCCGCGAGGCGCCCGTCGCGCTCGAGCAGCCCGCCGCCGACGAAGCGCCCGGTCGCGAGGACCAGCGCGTCGAGCGCGAGCCGCTCGCCGCCCTCCGCGCGCACCGCCGCGGCGCGTCCCGCGTCCTCCTCGATCGACGCCACGCGACCCGCGAACTCCTCGACCCCGGCCCGCGCCAGCGCCGCCGAGAGCGCGCGATCCAGCCGATAGCCCGCGAGCGCGAGCGGAGGAGCGCCGACCAGCTCCGCCACCCGACACCCAGTTGCGTCAGCGGCCCAGGCGAGGACGCGGTCGACCCGCTCGAGCCCGAGCACGGGCGGGAAGAGCAGGAGCCGCCGCGGCGCGCCGAGGCGGGCCGCGGCGGGAACGAGCGCAGCCTGCGCGGCTGGATCCTCGAGCCGGCGCGCCAGGCGCGCCGGCGCCGCGGCGTGCTCCGCGAGCCCGGCCGGGAGCTCGAGCGTGGCGAGCCGCAGCGTGCGCGAGAGGCCGATCGAGGCGAGCTCCGCGGCCAGCATCCGCAGCGCGGGCCGCGCGTCGAAGCCGGCGAGGCCGGGGACGTCGACGAGCGCGATCTCCTCCGCGCTCGCGAGGTCGCCCTCGCCCGAGCCGCTCTGGGCGAGGTCAGCGGCGCGCACGGCGCCGCGCACGTCCGCGAGCCAGCGCGTCTCGTCGACGCTTCCGACGACGCGCAGGCCGGACGGCGCCAGCCAGGCGTCGAGCGCCGCGCGCGCCTCCTCGACTTCGAGGGCCGCCGAGCGGCCACGGAGGAGCGCGGCGTAGGGGTGCGCGGCATTGCCGTGGGCGACGAGGAGCCGGCGCAGCGGCGCGAGGGGCCGTCCGTCAGCCGCGTCGGCGAGCGGGAGCCCTCCGCGGCGCAGCGGCGAGGCCGCCGCCACGTCGAGCGTCCCCCCGCTGAGCGCGGTCGAGCCCGGGCCGGCGCTGACCAGCGCCACCTCCGCGCCCCGCGCCGCCAGCTCGAGCGCCGCGCACGAGCCCGCGAGGCCCCCGCCGATCACCACCGCCCTCACGGCGTGGGATCCTCGGCCTGCACGGCGGGATCCTCCGGCCGCGAGGCGGCCTCGGCCGCGAAGCCTCGCGCGCCAAGGAACACGTGGCGGTGGATCTCGAAGGCCGCCAGGTGGCGGCCGCCGAGCGCCGGCGCCGCGGCGCGCCAGCGCTCCGCCGCAAACGCGCTGAGCTCCGCCGCGCAGCGCTCCGCCGGCCAGTCGAGCGCGTCCGCGAGCAGCCCCGCGGCCTGGCCAGCGCAGCTCGCGCCCTGGCACGCCCCGACTCCCAGGCGCGCGCGGAATACGCAGTCGCCGAGCGTGCGCGCACCCTCGACCCGCGCCGCGTGCGCGACTTCGGCGTCGAGCACCGGCTCGCAGGCGCACACCGTGCGCGGCGGCGTCGGCCGCCCCTCGGCGGGCGCGAGCACGCGGGCGCTGCGCAGGCCGTGTCGGAAGCCGAGGCGCACCACGGCGGCGGGGGCGACGCGGAAGCGGCGGGCGAGCGCCTCGACGTCGAGGGCGCCCTCGCCACCCGGCAGCGGCGTCGTGGCGGTGCGGCAGGGCTCGCGCACGCCGAGCGACGCACAGAGGCGGTCGCTCGCGTCCTCGGCCATGAGTCGATACGCCGCGAGTTTGCCGCCGGCGATCGTGAAGAAGCCGGGCGCCCCCTCCGCGCCGTGGTCGATCACCTCGTAGTCGCGCGAGAGCTCGTCCTCGCTCTGTCCGAAGCCGTAGAGCGTTGGCCGCACCCCCTGCGTGGTGTGGATCACGCGGTGGCGTCGGATCGACGGAATCGAACGCTCCATCGCCTGCATCACGTAGGCGATCTCGTCCTCGGTCACGTCGATGCGGTCGAGATCGCCGTAGAAGTCGTCGTCGGTCGTCCCCGCCATGCTGTTCTGCTCGTGCGGGAACGTGAACATGTCGCGCCCGTCGATGCCGCGGGCGTAGATCGCCAGGTTCGACACGCGCCGCTCGAATACCAGGTGGATGCCCTTCGCCGGGCGCAGCCGCACGCTGGTACCCGCGAGCGCGGCGAGCCGCGGCGCCCAGGGGCCCGTCGCGTTGAGGGTGAGGTCGGCGTCGATCCGCCAGCTTTCGCCGGTCAGGCGATCGCGGACCCGCGCGCCGGTCACCCGGCCGCTCCCGCCCTCCCGCGAGAGCTCGACGACCTCGGTGTGCGTCGAGATCCGGGCGCCGCGTTCGGCGGCGTCGAGCGCGTTCGCGGCGGTCAAGCGCGCCGCGTCGACCCCCCACTCGTCGAGCGTGAAGGCGCACTCGACGCGCGGCGAGAGGGCGGGCTCGAGGCGCAGCGCCTCCTCGCGGCGGAGCCGGGTGTGCGGCCGGCCGTTCTTGAACGGCTGGTAGCGGTCGTACATCTCGAGTCCGATCTCCACCAGCTCGGGGCCGATCGGATCATCCGGAAACACCGGCATCAGGAACGGAATGCGGAACACCAGGTGGGGCGCGATCCGCTGGATCGCCCCCGAGTCGACGCACGAGTGCAGCGTGACCTCGGGGTCCTTCTGCAGGTAGCGCAGCCCGCCGTGGATCATCCCGGACGACGCCCAGGAGGTTCCCGAGCCGAGCTCGCGCCGTTCGACCAGCGCGCACGAGACGCCGCGCAGCGCCAGGTCGCGCGCGATCCCGGCGCCGTTGATGCCGCCGCCGACGACGAGCACCTGGACGCGAAGGCCGCGGCTCACGGACTCAGCGGATGCTTTGGAGCGCGCGCAGCGAGAGCTCGGCGAGCTGCTCCGCCCCGACGCTCGACGGCGAACCCATCAGCAGGTCCTGTCCGCGCTGCGTCTTCGGAAACGCGATCACGTCGCGCAGGCTCTCCGCTCCCGCCAGCAGCATCGCCATCCGATCGAGGCCGAACGCGAAGCCGCCGTGCGGGGGCGCTCCGGCGTCGAGCGCGTTCAGCATGAAGCCGAAGCGCTCCTCCATCTCCTGCTTCGAATAGCCGAGGATCTCGAAGATCCGGCGCTGCACGTCGCTGCGGTGATTGCGAAGGCTGCCCGAGCCGAGCTCGAGGCCGTTCATGACCACGTCGTAGTGGGTGCCGCGCGCCCGCTCGGGGTCGCTGTCGAGCAGCGGCAGGTCGGCCTCCTCGGGCGCCACGAAGGGCATGTGCATGAAGGTGAGCCGCCCGCGCTCGTCGCGCTCGAACACCGGAAAGCTCAGCACGAAGAGCGGCGCCCAGGGGCGCGCGTCGACGCGGCCGAGCCGGCGGCCGAGGTCGCTGCGCAGGCGGCCCAGCACGGCGTTGGCCTTCGCGGCCTCGTCGGCCTGGAACAGCAGCACCGAGCCGGGGCGCGCCTCGGTCCGCGCCGCGATCGCGGCGCGCTCGGCCTCGGAGAGGAACTTCGCGATCGGCGACTGCCAGCTCCCGTCCTCCTGGATCCGCACCCAACCCAGACCCTTGGCGCCGAGCTCCTTGCGCACCAGCGATTCGAGCCGATCGATCTCGCTGCGCGCGAGCTCTCCGGCGTCGTGGAGCGAAAGGCACTTGACGATGCCGCCCCGCTCCACCACCTGCCGGAAGGCGCGGAACTCCGAGGCGCCAAAGGCGTCGGTCAGCTCGACGAGCTCGAGCTGGATGCGCGTGTCGGGCTTGTCGACGCCGTAGCGCGCCATCGCCTCGGCGTAGGAGAGGCGCGGGAAGGGACGCGGCAGCTCGACGCCGATCGTGTCGCGCCACGCGCGCCACACGACCTCTTCGAGCACGGCGAGCACCTCTTCGACACCGACGAACGACATCTCGAAGTCGATCTGGGTGAACTCGAGCTGCCGGTCGGCGCGCAGGTCCTCGTCACGGAAGCAGCGCGCGATCTGGAAGTAGCGGTCGAAGCCGGCGATCATCAGCAGCTGCTTCATGATCTGCGGCGACTGCGGGAGCGCATAGAACTCGCCGGGCTGCAGCCGGCTCGGCACCAGGAAGTCGCGAGCGCCTTCGGGCGTCGCGCGCGCCAGGATCGGCGTCTCGATCTCGAGGAAGCCCAACTCCGAGAGCGTGCTGCGCGCCGACTGGTAGAGCGCGTGGCGCACGCGCAGCGCCCGCTGCAGCGGCGAGCGCCGGAGGTCGTGGACGCGATGGCGCAGCCGCACGCTCTCGTCCGTGCCGGTCTCCTCCTCGATCGGAAAGGGAGGAGGGGTCGCCGTGTTGAGCAGGCGCAGCTCGTCGGCCGCGACCTCGACCCTGCCGCTCGGCAGGCTCGGGTTCACCGTCTCGGGGGAGCGCGCCTCCACGCGGCCGCGCACCGCGATCACGAACTCGCCGCGCAGCGCGTGGGCACGCGCGTGCGCAGCCCGCGCGCGGTCGGGCCGGAAGACGACCTGCACGATGCCCCCGCGATCGCGCAGGTCCACGAAGATCACGCCGCCGTGGTCGCGGCGGTGGTGCACCCAGCCGGCGACCACGACCTCGCGGCCGATCAGGTCCTCCCCCACCGCGCCGCAGTCGTGCGTGCGGCGCAGCCCGGCGAGCGCGTCTAGGTCGACGCCCCGCTCGCGCCCTTCGATCTGGTCCGACAAACGCGACCCCCGCTCTGGCAGGGCCGGGGGTAGCAGAGGGAGCGCAGCGCCGCAAAGCGCCCGGCGCCCGCGCACGCGCCACGAAATCGTGTAGGGCGCGCGAGGCCGCTAAAGCTCCGACGCCGAGCAGCTGCGGTCGCGACCGAGCGACTTCGCGCGGTACATCGCCTTGTCGGCGACGTCGAGCAGCGCCTCGGGGGTCGTGCCGTGCGTCGGGAAGGCGGCGACGCCGATGCTGACCGTGATCGACAGCGGCTCCTTGCCGCGCGTCTCGAAGCGGTTCTCGGCCACCGCGGCGCGGATGCGCTCGGCGATCGCCAGGCCGGCCTCGAGACCGGTGTCGACCAGCAGGATCGTGAACTCGTCGCCACCGTAGCGGGCGAGCGTGTCGACCTGGCGGATGCAGCCGGCCAGCAGCTCGGCCAGGCGCCGCAGCGTGCGCGATCCGACCAGATGACCGTGCTGGTCGTTCACCAGCTTGAAGCGGTCGACGTCGAGGAAGAGCAGCGCGAGCGACGAGCCGTAGCGCTCGGCGCGGCGGATCTCGTGCTCGAGCGCGGTGAAGAGGTAGCGCGCGTTGTAGACGCCGGTGACGTCGTCGACGAATGCGCGCTCCTTGGCCTGGTGGTACCGCTCGGCGTTCTGCACTGCGACCTGCGCGTGCGCCGCCACCAGCCGGGCGATCTCGAGGTCGGCGGGCTCGAACGCGCGGTCGTCCTCGGGGACGACCAGCACGCCGCCGTCGGCGGCGCGGCCCTGGACCGGCACCACCAGGAGGCGCTCGGCGTCGAAGCCCGCCTCGCGCAGCGCCTCCAGGAGCGGTCCCTGGCTCGCGACCTCGGTGGTGGCGATCGACTCGACGTCGATCGGCTTGTCGCCGACGAGCGCCGCGCGCAGCCGGTCGGCGTCGCCGTAGCCGCGGCAGGCCACGTCGTCGGTCGCGAGGCTCGGGCCGCGGTGGAACACCGCGAAGCCCCGGCCCCGGTGGAGGCGCGCGAGCAGCACGTCGAGGGCAATCCCGTGGATCTCGGACACGTCGAGCGAGGCGGAGAGAAGGCGACAGTCCTCCACCGTGGCGAGGAGATCGCGCAGGTGGAGGTTCTCGGCCGCGAGCCTGCGACGCTCGAGCGTGCGGCGCACCAGGAGCGCCAGCTCCTCCGGACGTACGGGCTTGGTCAGGTAGTCGGCCGCGCCCATGCGCAGCGCCGACACGGCGCTGTCGACCGAAGCGTGCGCGGTGATCAGGATGACGTCCGTGCCCGCGTGCTGGAGGCGAACGCGCTCGAGCAGCTCGGCGCCGGTGAGGCCGGGAAGGTGGAGGTCGCTGAGCACCAAGTCGGCCGGCTGGAGCGCCAGGGCGGCCAGCGCCTCCTCCGCGCTCGCGCACGCCACCACCTCGGCGGCGTCCCCGACCGCCTCCCGGGCGATCTCTCGGTCGAACCGGGTGTCGTCGACGATCAGGACCCGCGGGCGCGCCAGGCGTCCCCGCTCTTCCGGCATCGGCGTCTCCTCGCCGCCTTCGCCATCGGCCCGCCCGCGGCGGCGCTTGAGATCATCCCGGGGGGCGACGACGAGGACGAGAACGGGGGGACGGACTCAGCCTCCGGCGGACTCCTTCGCCTCGGGGGGCGGCAGCACCTTCGTCCAGGTCTTGCCCGCGTCTGCGCTGTGCAGCACCTCACCCCGCTCGCCCACGATGTAGCCGTTCTTTCCGTCCGGCGCGAACCAGATGTCGCGCATGAAGGTGAAGACGCTCGGAAAGCCGGTCTGGGGCTGCAGCCAGTGGTCGCCGCCATCCGTCGAGACCCGAACGAAGCCCTTCTCGCCGATCGCGATCACGCGGTCGCCAACCGGGTAGAGCGAGAAGATCGCCTGCTTGCGGCCGGTCTCGCGATACGCCCAGTTCCGGCCTCCGTCCTTCGAGACCAGAACCACGCCGCCGAGGCCCGCGATGTAGCCCTCCTTGTCGTCGCCGAAGCGGACCGTGAAGAGATAGGGGTTCTGGGCGATCTGCACGTCGACGCCGGGCTCATCGCCCTTGCGGCTGGCGAGGTAGCGCTTCAGGAAGTCCGGATCGTCCTTCAGGAAATCCTCGTAGTCCCACGGTGGAGAGCCCCGCTTGCGGATCCGGTCGGAGAGCAGCCCCGCGTCCTCCAGGACGGTCGACACCGCCTGGGTCCGCGCCTCCAGGATGTCGAAGAGCGGGAAGGGGTTCGACTCCTTGCCGAACTCCTCGATCTCCTTTGCGCTCGCGCGCGGCTCGATCGCCACGTTCAGGTGGGGGAGATCGAGGATCTTCTGCGCGAAGGTGCGGAGCTGGTCCGCCTGCTCCTGCGTGATCTCGATCTTGTTGTAGCCGAGCTTGAGCGGCGGGATCTGGATGTCCTGCTGGATCGCGGCGCGCTCCCAGCTTCCGCCGCTGTTCTCGGAATGGAAGATGTACCCGAACTCGCCGATGATCCAGCACGACGTGCTCGGCGCCGGACGGCAGTAGACATCCGTGAGCCCGACGTCCTCGTAGACCTTCTCGCCCTTGCGCACCTTGTCCTGCTCTGGGGGCGAGAGCCAGACGAACTGCGGGTGCTTCTCGTCGATCGTGAGCGAGCGGTCCTGCCAGGTCTTTCCGCCGTCGTCGGTGAAGATGCGGGTCCCCCAGTCGCCCACCGCCCACGCCGTGTTCGCGTCGATCGCGTGCACCCCGAAGAGATGGGTCCCCTCGTCCTCCTTGTTGTTCTTCTGCGGCGTCCAGGTGAGCCCGCCGTCCTCGGTGCGCAGGATGGTGCCCTGCTGGCCGACGGCCCATCCCTTCTTGGCGTCGGCCATCGAGACGTCGTAGAGGAGGCGGCGGGTCCCGGTCTCCCCCTTCTTCCAGGTCTTCCCGCCATCGTCGCTCACGTAGACAGAGCCCCAGTACCCGGCCGCCACGACGTGGTCGGGCTGCGGCGCCGAGACTGCGAACAGATCGTCGTAGATCTGGATCGCGCCGGGCTTCACCTCCGGCTTGAAGTTGACCTCGTGGCAGCCCAGGGCGGCGAGGGCGAGCGCAGCAGCGAGGGGGCCGGCGAGCGAAGCCCGTCGGGCGCCGGCAGCGAGCGATCTCATGGATACCTCCGACGAGCCCAACTCTCTAGACTAGCGCGCGCAGCGTTGTCAAGAACGACAGCGGCTCCATGCGCCGAAGGACTGCAGCCTGCCGGACGCCTCGCCCGCCTCTGCCGTGGTACGACACCCGCGCCCGCCGCTGCGATTCGGGCTGCGCGCGCTCGGGATCGAGCAGGGCGTCCGGCTCCTGGCGTGCTTCGCGCCCCTCGCGCTGCGCGAGGCCGGAGCCCGGCCGATCGACTGGCTCGTGGGCGCGCGCCGTCGCGAGCGCCGCCGCGCCGCGCGGAGGGCGGCTGCCGCGCGGCGCGTGGCGCGCACCCTCGGCGTCCTCAAGGGTCCCTTCGCCAAGGCCGGTCAATTCGCGTCGCTGCGCTACGACGTGCTCGAGCCCGCGGTGCGCGAGGCGTTCGCCGCGCTGCAGGATCGGGTGCCGCCGATGCCGTACCGCGAGGCCGCCGCGGTCATCGAGCGGGAGCTCTGCGCCCCGCTCGACGCGCTGTTCGCGTCCTTCGAGCACGCGCCTATCGGCGCTGCGTCGGTCGCCCAGGTACACCGAGCCCGGTCGCGGAGCGGAGAACCGGTCGCCGTCAAGGTGCAGTTCCCATGGCTCGAGCACTCGCTGCGTGCCGACCTGGCGCTGGCGGGCGCGCTGCTCGGACGGCTGGCGCGCCGCGGCCCAGCGTCCGACCGCCGCCGCCTGCTCGACGAGTTCGCCACCGGTCTCGCCGAGGAGCTCGACTTCGCGCGGGAGGCTGAGGTCGCCGCGGAGATCGCCGGCAACCTGGCGGACCAGCCCGAGGTGGTGGTGCCTTCGGTCGTGCGCGCGCTCTCGGGGCGCCGCGTGCTGACCGTCGGCTACGTACCGGCGATCCCGCTCTCCGAGCTCGGCCGGCGCGGCATCCCGGTGCGACCGGTGCTCGAGACGCTGGCGCGCGCCTACGCGAAGCAGATCTTCGTCGACGGCCTCTTCCACGCAGACCCGCACCCGGGCAACCTCTTCGTCGTCGACGAGCCCGCCGCCGGCGTCCGGCCCCGCGTGCTGTTCGTGGACTTCGGGCTCTCGAAGCGCCTCTCGCCGCGGCTGCGCCGCGAGGTGCGCAGCGGCATCCACGCGCTCCTGCGCCAGGACGTCGAGGGATTCGTCGACGCGATGGAGCGCGCCCAGATGATCGCGCCCGGCGGCCGCGACGCCGTGCGCGACGCGGTCCTCTCGATGTTCGAGCGCATCCGCCGCGAGGGCACCCTGCTCCGGCTCGGCGGCGCGCAGGTGCTCGCGCTGAAGGACGAGGCGAAGCGCCTGCTCGCCGAGAC